>VYLH01000034.1_pt1 | contig 48696 bp, 45 predicted proteins | sample 5114361 | NCBI WGS metagenome assembly VYLH01 (sample SAMN12291772, study PRJNA351875) | freshwater metagenome | isolation source: freshwater lake | place: USA: Michigan, Kent Lake | collected 2013-08-15
AGGGTTGCCGCTTTTTGAGCCATCTTGGAATAATTTGACGTGCTGGTGGATTTCTAACTCACCCATTTTACCTTAGCTGACAATAATTATAAATTTTTATTTCCCTTGAATTCCTTATTCTAAAAACAGAACTATCTTCCTGAATTTACCCCGTTCGTTCTCAGCCAATCCCTTTGATTGCTTGAGTATTTATACTTAATTTATCCAACCAATTGTTTTTTTAGTGATCGCCTCTCCCTGAAAAATAGTCACTTTCTACTATATTTTGCCTTCCAAAATCGGGGTTAATGCTCTATTTATTTCAAAATGAGAATTGCTGCTGATCACTAATTCTAGGCTAATTTAATTGCTGCCGTGACTACCTCTTCTAAAGACTCTAACCAATGAAAGTTAACATCAGCTAAACTCTGACTGAGATCGATCGCTTTGCTGTCAGCTAGGACGCGAAAAATTATTTGTGGTACGGTGGGATTGGGAAAAGATCTGGGTTCCAAGGTTTGTCTTTCCTGTCGGGTGGCCCGAATCATCCGTTCGCCGCTGCCCCGGCTGGGTGATAATGGGCTATAACTGCGGTAGTAATTGCTAATAGTCTCGATCGCTTTTTGGCCAAAGTCGGGATAACTGATAATATCAACGATAATCACTTTTAAATCGGCCAATAGTTGGAATTGTTGCAGACCAGACTCTATTTGCTCGTTTAATTGCTCTAATTCTAGTCTTTCCTCCAGTATAAGCCATGCCGCCAGTTTTGCCCCCTTGCCTGCCAAGGCATCCCAGACAGTGGACATCAAACCCTGGCCATTGCTAATCACGGCTATTCGGCCGGTTTGATCAATTATCGACCAAGGGGATTGTAATTGGGGTGGGGTCAAAGCTAGGAGATCGAGATGTCTAGCTAAAGCGGCATCATTAACACTTATTTTGCCATCTAGGGCCATCACTTCCCCAGCTTCGTTGATACCCAGGGGATTAATCTCGATAATATCGAGATCTTTGCTGACAAAGAGACTATACATTTTTTCGAGAATTTGACTGATAGACTCGATCAAAGACCCTCTTAAACCCATAGATACGGCTAATTGCCGACAGAGATAGGGGGAAAATCTCTCTTCAATGACCACTTTTTGCATGGTTTCCAGTAAACTGTCCACATCCATTCCCCCTTGACTCGCACCCAGTAAAACCGGTCTTTGCAGATGATAATCAAGTAAAATGGCTAAAAATATCTCCTGTTGCGGATTATACCTGGCTTCTGCTAAGATTACCTCTGGATATTCTCCGGCGATCGGTAAATGAAAGATAGCATGGGCAGCAGCGATCGCATCAATGGTATTAGCGACAAATTTCACCCCCCCTGCTTTTCCCCGTCCTCCCGCTCGTACCTGGGACTTCAGCACGATGGGGTAGGGAATGTTTAATCTTTTTAGTCCCCCCGGTTCGTGGATTGGTTGGGAAGGTAAAATGGGGATGCCGACTTGAGCAAATATTTCCTTGGCTTGGTATTCGAGTAAATCCATAATTGATTAGTTGATAAAGTGGCAATTCTCTCTTTGCTCGTTTCAGTAGCTTGGGGACTATTAACTATCATAAGTTTGTGCAGTACCACAATGATAACAATAAGGTAAATTTTTATAAGTTAACTCATGGCAATGATGACATTCTACATATTGATAATAACCGCAATGGGGACAATGAGCATCTTGATTTTTAATCGTTTTAGCGCAGTTAATACATTGTGATTTTTGTACTCGTTTTGCTGCTTGAGACTTGGTATTAAAAACAAACTTTTGCAAAAATTTAATAATAGCAAAACCGAACAAAGGGATTAACAGAATATAAACATATTGAACTAAAAATACTAAACCTCCAAAGATAGCACCGATAATATCAAAAATGAATTGTGTAATAATACCAATTTGCAAAAATTCAAAAGCTTTGAAAATTAAAGGAATGAAGAAAATAACTAATAAATGCCAACTAATTAACGCTATTAAACCATAGCCGCGACTTTGGGCATACTGATTCACTAATAACGCAACAATTATTAATGGTGCTAAAAATAAAACTTGAAAACCTAATTGAATGCTAGGATACCAAAAAGTAGCATTTTTATAACCAGCTTCCACATCATTAAATTTACTTTCATTTCTCATGAAAGCAAGTAAATTTTGACTCGATGGTTTTTGTAGTAGTTCATTTTTTAGCTTAACAATTTCTTCTTTGATTTTTGATATTTTTTTATTATTTTCCTCTAGTTTCTGTTTTGCCTCTTCCGCTTTTACCCGGTTTATCGAATTGTTGGCAGACTGTCCAGCAATTTTCTCTAATAGGGTAGAATCATATTGACTTCTAATAATTCTATTATTATTTTCTAGTATATTAATATTATCTTGTTTTGTTTGTATTTTACTTAATAAAGTTTTATTTTCTTGATTATTTAACTTATTTTTAATATCAGCATATTGCAAACAAATTGGAGAAACTTTACCTAAATGTCCTATTTCTTCATCTTGATAATTATTATTTTTATAATCAACTAAAAAAGTTGTAATTAAATCATAATCTCTATCTGGACTATTATTTGTCTTGTAACTTGACCATTCGCTGTAACAAGTATATACTTGTTGGGGGCTTAAATGCCACCTACTAATATCATCTAATCCTGTAAAAACATTAACTAAGATGAAAATATCAACAATTATTATTACCAATAAACTTACTTTATTTAATGGTTTATCATTAATCCTTCTTGATCTCCTGAAAAACTGATTCCACAAATTATTAAGTTTAGTAAACATAATCTACTCCTAAGTACAGGACAAAAAGGATGATATTTGGAAACTTCCCGCGCTCTCCCCTATCTAAATGGAGCAAGAGGACTCCCGTTAAATTTCTCCTTAATTAAAAATATACCAGAAATTAACGGGAGATGAATTGCGACCACAGGGTGAGAGCATCTCAAAAGCTATTGACAATTGGCCAATTTTGTGATACGCATGGGCATTTCAGCTGATATCAGTCAATCAGAATAGTTACGAAATCTTAACATTTGGTCGATTTTTGCTTAACAATTGAGATGACAAATTCTCCTCAAATATGCCTGAATCGTCCTCTGGGCAAGGAACCCACACAAAGTTCATTTTGTCAAGGATTGTTAAGATGCGCTTCCCCTGAGCTTATGGATAAATTTATTGGTTTGAGTATGCTGATTTTTGGGTTTGTAATGATGGCCTTTAATCCAGCAGTTGGAGTGCTAGTGGCTCTTTTTGGGTTGATCGTGACTTGGAATAGCGAGAGAACTGTTTCTGTTCGATCACAGGACAGGGATAGGGTTCCTTGTCCTCATTGTGCTGAGTTAATTCAACCGAAAGCGAAGGTGTGCCGTTTCTCTGGGGCCAGGTTTAGATGACCCCTTGTCCTGAGTTTGGGATCGGTGGCAACCCGATCAGAGGTTTCTTCAGTTTTTTGTCACAATTGTTACATTTTTTCAGAGATTTTAATTCGATCGGGTGATTTTTTTTTGATAGGATTGAACCTATAATTTTCTCAGAAATAGTTCTTGTTCTCCATTAACCGTGCCAAACTAAGAACTGCGGACAAATCAAGAGTTTTGGCGTTTCAATAGACCAGATAAACTAATAACTGGCAGTTAGTAGGAAATCTCAGTTATTTTTTGCTAAAATTCTCCTTTTTCCCGCATTTTCTTGCTTGGAAACAAACTTTTTTCCGCTTTCGTCTCTGTCTTTAATTCGCTCCCACTAGGAAACTCAAGGGTAAGATGCTATATTTTCAAAAGCAGGGTCGTCATCATCCTCTGACCCTATTAACAATGCTTTTAAGTGCTTCTTTCGTTGTGGTCTCCCTCTCCTTGACTCCTGCGATCGCACGTCAATTCGCCCCAATTAACCCGATTAAACCGATTCCTTTGGGGAATGATCAATTAATTCCTGCCGGCACAGACATCCCTGTAAAATACGAGCAAGGGGAAAAAATTCTTTTAACCAAACAAGAAACTTTTTCTTTATCTCTGACCGTCACCGATAATATCAAAAATTCCCAAGGACAGACAATTATTCCCGATGGTAGTCAGATTATCGGAGAAATTAAACCTGATGGTCAAGGTTCGCGTTTTTTATCCCAAAAAATCTTTTTAAAAACCCGTCAACCCCAAGAAAAATCTATTGATGCTATTTCGGCAGTTTTCACTCGTCTAGAAAAGCTAATTAAAGGAGTTAACCCCGACAAAATTATTCAGGGTGCAGTATTAGGAAAATCCGCCGCTTCTGTCCTCGCTTCTTTTACTTCTGACCAACCGGTTAGCGAGGGATTATTACGAGGAGGGGGATTAGAAGTATTAGCCGGCTGGTTATTACGAGGAGAATCGGTGGAATTATTGTCAATTAACCCCAAGGAAGATTTAAAATTAACCCTTCGTTCTGATTTTACCGGGCAGTAAGCTGAAAAAAAATCTGGTGTGTTAGTTATTTATCTAACACACCAGCTATCTGGACTAAGCGGCGTTTTGTCGATACCATTCAATGGTTTTCCGCAAACCTTCTTTAAATTCCATTTGAGCAACAAAACCGAATTGTTCCCTAGCGCGGGTTGTATCTAAACAGCGTCGCGGTTGACCATTCGGTTTATCTATTTCCCAAACAATTTCGCCATCAAAACCCATTAAATCACAGATTAATTCCACTAAATCTTTGATAGAAATCTCATAATTTGTACCAAGATTAACCGGGTCTGACTCATTATAGAATTGACTGGCCATGACAATGCCTCGCGCTGCATCGGTGGAGTAGAGAAACTCCCGGGTTGGACTACCATCTCCCCAGACAGGAAGTTGTTTATCCCCCCGTTGTTGTGCCTCATAAACCTTGCGAATTAAAGCAGGAATTACATGGGAACTACCCGGATCAAAATTATCCTCTGGCCCGTATAAATTTACCGGTAAAAGATAAATTCCGTTGAAACCATACTGCAAACGATAGGACTCTAATTGTACCAATAAAGCCTTTTTAGCGATACCATAAGGCGCATTGGTTTCTTCGGGATATCCTGACCATAAATCGTCTTCATGGAAAGGTACTGGAGTAAATTTTGGATAGGCACAAATTGTCCCCACACAGACAAATTTTTGCACTCCTGCTAGATAGGCAGCATGAATTAATTGGGTTCCCATCATCAAATTATCATAGAATAATTCGGCGGGTTTTTCCCGATTGAGACCGATACCTCCCACATGGGCAGCCAAATGGATAATTAAATCTTCTTCGTTGGCTAAACGTTGACAGTTTTCCCAAACTCTTAAATCACAATCCTTTGACCGAGGAATTGTAATTTTTTCGGGATTTGCCCCCGCTGCAATTAATTGATTAACTACTTGCCGACCTAAAAATCCAGCCCCCCCGGTGACGACGATTCTCTGTTCGCTTAAATTCAGCATATTTTGACCTCTTTAATCCACAGTTGTCATTGAACGATTGCGAAGATAAGCCAAATCTTTTAATAACTGTCCGCTATCACCACCGTTATTAAGATTAATCCCCAAAGCCGCTAAATCCGCATCTACCATTAATTTTACCAGTCCCTCGAACGTTACCGACGGCTGCCAACCTAATTTCTCTCTGGCTTTTGTGGAATCTCCTATCAATAAATCCACTTCCGCTGGACGCAAATAACGTTCATCAAACTCCACATAATCCTGCCAATTTAAATTAACGTATTGGAAAGAAATATCGAGAAACTCCCGGATAGAATAGGTTTCATTTGTCGCCACTACATAATCATCTGGTTCTTGCTGTTGTAACATTAACCACATCGCCCGCACATAATCCTTAGCATAACCCCAATCCCGTTTAGAATCGAGATTTCCTAAATAAAGTTTTTTCTGTTGTCCGGCAATAATTCGGGCCAAAGCGCGGGTAATTTTGCGCGTGACAAAAGTTTCTCCACGACGAGGGGATTCATGGTTAAATAAAATGCCGTTACAGGCAAATAAGTCGTAGGATTCCCGATAGTTGACCGTTTGCCAGTGACCGTAAACTTTCGCGCAAGCGTAGGGACTGCGGGGATAAAATGGCGTGGTTTCTTTTTGGGGAACTTCCATGACTTTCCCGAACATTTCCGAGGAACCTGCTTGATAGAAACGGACTTCGATGCCGGTTCTTTTTTGGTAATCCCGAATTGCTTCTAGTAATCTTAAGACCCCTACCCCCACAGCATCGACGGTGTATTCTGGGGCATCAAAACTAACTCGCACATGGGATTGGGCCCCTAAATTATACACTTCTACTGGTTGCACTTGTTCGAGGATACGCCGCAGGGTCGTGCCGTCGGTGAGGTCGCCATAATGAAGAAATAATTTAGTATCGGGCTGGTGGGGGTCAGTGTAGATATGATCGATGCGATCGGTGTTAAAGGTGGAGGTACGACGGATGATACCGTGGACTTCATAGCCTTTTTCTAATAATAATTCGCTCAGATAGGAACCATCTTGGCCGGTGATGCCGGTAATTAGGGCGCGTTTAGCTTCAGTCATCAGTAATTTACCTAATCAGAAAGAATAAAGACTCTGACTGCTTATAGCACACTTTAGCCCCTCAGGACAAGTTTGGCTAGGTTGACAGGGGACAAAAAGATGAATTGATTTTTTATCAGGTCCCCAGAGAGCCTAAATTGTTCTGAAAATTTTCTCGAAATTTTCTGACCTGAAATTCCTTGACTTTGAGCAGTTGATAATTATCTTTTCCCATGGCTAGGGAAAATTTGGCTTCGGTGTCATCAAGTAAATTTTTGGAGATAGCTTTCCACTGTTCTTGTGTTTGCCAATGGACAACGATAATTAATTTTTCCTCGATGGCGGGATTAATCCAAAGCTCCTTACCTAAAAAACCAGGTTGTTTTGCTAAAAACTTTGTCCAAATTTCTTGATCTTTTTGGATAAATTTTTCCCTAGCTTCGGGTTTAACTTGAAATTCTAACCACTCAATGACCATAGTAATTATCTCCTATTTTTTGGCTTTCATCAAGAATTCTTCTGTGAGTTTCATAAAAGCTTTGGAACCACTAGAAGAGGGCATAGCTGCCACCACAGGCACGAACATATCCACAGCTTTAGCTACATTAACATCCATAGGAATCGCATTAGCAAAAATTTGATGGGCTTGAAAATCCTGTTGTACCCGGCGCATGACTTGATTATAGTAGCGACTGAGTAAACCACCACCGGAAAGAATAAAAACTATACCGAGTAAACCGGGGTTAATCGGTGCGGTTTCTTGATGACTAGCTTTCAGTTTAACTATTCTTCTTTCTAATAGCTGAATGCCGACAATTGATAAAGGTTCGGGACGGGCAGGTAGTAAATAAAAATGACTGCTACATAGACCACTACGAGTTAAAAGATTATAGCCTGGAGCGCAGTCCATGATAATATAATCGTAACGGTCTTGAATGGGGTCAATGATTTTTTGAATTAAGACTCTTTCCAGGTTATTCCAAGCATGATCAAAGCCTAAATCTTCCTGTAAAATTGCTTGGTGGTGCAGGGTTTCTGAGACGACATATTCATCATAAAGTTCGATGTCTCCCGGTAGTAAATCTAAGCCTTGTATTTCACAGACTGAAGGGACAATAATATCATCAATAGTTAATTTATTGTAGGGATTGGGTTTGATAATTGCTTCTAATAAATAGCTTAAAGTGCGTTTTTTGCGACGCAGTTGAGCGAATTCGTGGGGAGACATTAAGCTAAGAGTCGCACTGATTTGAGCGTCTAAATCGAGGACAAGGACTCGTTTTTGCTGAAATTTAGCTAAACAGGTGGCAAGGTTGACGGTAAGGGTAGTTTTTCCTACTCCTCCTTTCATATTAACGGTGCTGATGACAGTGGCCATTAGGGGAATTCCTTTCTAGTTAACCGATGGAATATCTCGACGTAAAACCTGCCCGTTGGGAGCCATAATCAAAGGAGGTAAACTGGTAATATTGATCGCCTCTTGGGTTTTCATGTCGTAGGTGGTGTAAACTGTTTCCTGTTGATGGGGATTAATATCGACAATTGTTAGGGTTTTTCTGGGCGCTTGTTCACTGTTCAATAACCGTCGCGGTCCACTGCCTAAAGCTCCCGCGTGTAATAATTGTAATTGCCCCCGTTTACCCGGATAGTAAGCGTGAGCGTGGCCACTAATATAAGTATGCACCTGATGGCCCTCTAAAAACGCTCTTAATTTCTCGGCATCGGCTAAATAATCCCCCGGTCGATTTCTGCCCACGGCAATACCGTAGAGGGGTAAATGACCGATTACTAGCCGCATTTTAGCATTTTTAGCGTCGCTACTACTCAAGTTTTTTGCTGCCCAATTTAGTTGTTCCTGAGAGATTAAATGAGTGGAGGCATCCCAAACTAGATAGAATATACCATTTTGAGTGAAAGTATAATAAAAAGGAAAGCCGGTTTTATCGATAAAATTTAAACTTGTATCATGTTGGGGGTTTTGCCAATAATCTTGGGCTAATTGTCTCTCTTTAGCATAGATAAATTTTCCTGCCGATAAAGCTCCAGAAGCGTCATGATTACCGATGGTAAAACCAAAAGGTATTTTAGCAGCTCGCAGGGGCGCGGCGATATGGCGATCAAAGGCTGACCACATGGCGTTAATTGCTGCCTCTGTCAAGCTGCTTTTTTGTCCTGCCACCATGTCGCCACCACAGAGGACCAGATCGGGTTTATTATTGATAATTAAAGGGATAGCTCGATCGATTTCGGGATCGTAAGTTGTGGAACCGTATTGACTATTAAGGTCACTAATCACAATTATCTTGACTTTTTTCGCCTTTTGTGCTTGTTTAACAGCCGACTCAGGGGGATTTTTGGAAGTAACAGGCTGTAAAATTTGATGAGCGCAAGCTACCAAGCTAAAACCACCTAAACTGCCACTGATCAGCAAAAATTTACGGCGTTGCATAGGATATCAATCTCGTCTTTAATTGAGGTCACGTCAGTTAGTATAGCAATTTTTGTCCCCTCGCTCGCTTTTTTGTTGATCATCCCAATTAACTATCAGGAGATAACTTGACAATTCTCTTAACTTCTTTTGCGCCTTGGTTATGCCATCACCGGAGTAATTCCTCCGATGATTTGTTAGTATCCATTCAAGATAATTATCCAAAAAAGCTTTTATTTTTGCGTCAACTTCCCGTTAATACCCATCGAGCCAGTGAACGAGTTATCAAAGCTATTCAAGACAAAAAGCCTGATTTCGTTATTTGTTGTGGCATGGCAGAAAGTCGTTATCGTTTAAGTTTAGAATCTCAGGCTAGGAGTAGCACAAAAAAGTTATTTACACCAATTCCTCTTAAGGATTTTGTCAAAGAGCTTGCCTATAGCTATATCAGCGATAATGCCGGTCAGTTTGTCTGCGAAGAATTATATTTTCAAATCTTAAAACATCATCCGAGAGCTTTATTCGTTCATGTGCCGCTTTTAACTGACAAAAATTTTGCCATTATTCAAAGAGATTTTCAAAAAATTATCAGTAAGTAGGGTTTGCTGAAAAAGTTTTTCCTAGGGGCAGGGTGTGGGGTGTAGGGTGTAGGGTTTTACCCATTTTCAGGTGGTCAACTACCTAATTTTCAGGGAAAAAGTACCTGATACTAAATCCGTTGAGTATAGGCTAGTTATGAGAAGAGGCACTCATGCAAGAGGCACTCATGCAAAGGGGAGAATAAATAATCAGTTTTTAATAACCGGATTTATTCTTAGGCAGTGGCTTCGACATCGCACTAACTGTCACTAGCTAACTTTTGACATCCTCGCCGCCCTAAAAGTGCGGCGATTCCTAAACCTCACGATTTAAGTTTCTGCTTCCACCACCGTCGCATACCACAGTTAAAAAACCATGTACTGTCTTACACACCTAGAACGGCGGGGTTTCAGACCCAAAATTTCCGATGATTGATTGTTATCAGCTTTGCAAAACAGGATTTAGGATCAAAAATAACCTAGAAGCACTGTCCCAATAGAAAACCGGTTCTTCGTTACTTGGTATGGTTCGATAGGGGGACATAAATCGACTAAATCCTTATCTGGTAAGAGACTTAATTGATTAGTTCGCTCTAGATCAAAAACAATTGACAAAAATCGCTAAATGCCTTTCTATATAAGGGTTCCATCCCTTATAACCCCCGTCCATTGCATAACACAAACCGAAGAGCCAGAAAACCTAAGCCACCTAACGGTGAAGTTAGGTGTACTTTCACAACTGATATCTTTAAGAACGCTTTTCTGGGTTCTAATATGGACCTAGGAATCTCTCTCCATTGAAGTGAATCATGTGATCGGGCTGATCAGCTACCCAAACTTCTGTTTCCCAGGAAATTTCAGCAAGATAACGAGTCATTTCCCTACGACTGGGAAAAGCAGTAACAAAGACAAGACCCTTACAGCTTAATTGAAAAAGTTGCTTTAGTTCATTGTGGCGTTTCAAATTCACTGGACCATGACTCGTCACCGCTTCTATAAGGACAAGCCAATCTTGGTATCTATGATAGATAACAAGATCAGGCATTTTCCCGTGAGGATCTAATTCAATCCCCATTTCTCGGAATTTTTGTGTTTCGTTGATTATAAATTTATCACCAGCATCGCCAATATATAGAACTACGCCCCCTGGCGTAAATCTTGGACAAAAGCTTTCTAAGATGTCTTTAATTAAAATATTTTGCCCACCTGATGAAAGCTGAATCGCCCGACCATCGGGTAAGGTTATAGGAATCATGGGCAGATTTCGATTCCTGGCTTGCAACCAATTAGTCACTGAAAGCGCATAATTTCTACGAGCTTCTTCCCACTGCTCAGAGCCATAAACTTGAAGCAGTGATAACGCTTGCCGATCAAGTTGGTAGCACCACCTAGGGCTATTAATTGGTCGGTCTGGTTTGTCTGGATTCTGAACCACCAGTCCCATCTGCACAAATTGATGCATTGTCTGTTTTCGAACAGTTTCGCGTGTGTTTGGTGCATATTGTTTTCCGTAATGATCACGGAACCAATCCATCATTTCTGTAATTCCGCGTTTTGGTGCAGTAGCTTGGCTCCAGGGTTTATCAGGTTGAATATCTGCTAACGCAAGTAAGCATAGTGCAGACCTTTCATTCTGTTGCGCTCTAGGAGCAGAGATAGCCTTGAGAATTGTCAGTGCTTCTTCGATTCGTTTGTTTGCTTGAACTGCGGCACTTGCTTCATCCATAATTGATAGAACTTCATGTACAACTTGATCGATTTCTTCTTGGTTTAAGTCATTGTCCCCAACTTGAACTCCTATTTGGATTAAGTCATTTTTACATGGATACTTAACCCTACGAAGGTCGGTAGCATTGACTTGTGTATTTCCACTAAATTGACGAAAGTAGCTATCAAATAAAGTTGAATTAAGAAATGCGGCTAACCCTTTAGCTACATCAGGAGGCATTCCTCTGCCTTTAGCATGATAATAATTAAGATGATTTTCGACACCTAGAGATTTTGAACCAATAGGATAACACACAGCAGCAACAACACGACGCTTTTCTTCTTTGGATGAAAAACGTTTTGTCAAAACATACCAGCCAGGCTCAATTAACCATTTTTCTGTTTCGTTATTTTTTTCTACCGCAATGGGCTTGCGGGGATTATCAGGAGGAAACACTACTTTCCTTACTTTTACAGATTCTGGATAAAGTAGGGGAACAGTTCTATCACTCAAATGGTTTCTTAAAGACGATTTCAGGCGAAAATCAACAACTGGACCTGTGGAAACTTCTAAGCCTATCTCATCCAATGTACAGGGCATTTTATTCATTTGAACTCTCAAGGAATTCTTGAGAGAATTTGTAACAATATGAATAAACTGTTCAGAATCATTCGGCTCAATCACTTCGTCATAGGGGGTATATCTAGATTCTGAAATCTCGTCTAATGCCATCTCAGAATTACTGGTTATTTTTACAGTGCTAGGTTTTTGTTTAGATCTTAGGGCGTGAAAAATAATATTTTCCTGTAATACCTCATCTTCTGAGAAGGTTGCTGATCTACTCTCAAATATATGGATTTTATCTAGTTTCATATATTCTAGGAAGGCTTTTCGGAAAGGGCGAAAATACTTGCCATTGCAAAAACTTCTCGGCGTAATCGCAACCACTTCGCCATCGTCTATAAGTTGTACGATGGCAAGCCAAACAAATGCGCTGTAGAGATTTACAGTATCAATCCCAATACTTGCAAGAACTTTCTTTTCTGCTGATTGGCTGTGAATCTTCTTATAAGGTGGATTCAGAATCGCATGAGTAAAGCCTGGAACTACCTTCTTAAAGAGTGGCAAGTTCATTTCACTACTAGCTTTGATGAAATTCTCCCCCCGCAAGCAATAATCTGCTTGAATTCCTTTTCCGTTCAAAGCGGCACAGCATTCTGTGAGGGTTTGATTTAGCGAGGGGAAGAAGACTGGTTCGACTTCATATGCTGTAATGCTGCAACTACTAACCTGATCGGGGTTTGCCAGTAACCGCTCTACTACAGCAGCAGTTAAAGTTCCAATTCCAGCCCCAGCATCTAGAAGGTGAATATGACCAGACAGGTTGTTGAATTGTCCTGCCATGAAACGCGCAACAGTTGCGGGGGTCAAGAACTGACCCAACTGACTACGCTGTTTCAAGTTCAATCTTGAAGAGTAGTAGACTCTGGCTATATCAGCAGAATCAGTAAGGAACGTTGCCATCTGGTCATCTAGTAGCAGTTATGAATCAATACCACAGAACTCCTTCCCGGTACACCTAACTATCAATTATATCGCTCCCTGCGGTCCCACACCCTCCTCTGTCCTACTTCCATCGCTTTAACACCCCCTCAATTTGGGCATAATTACCGCATTTCCACAGCCAAAAGTCTATTGGTCTGTCAATCTTGAAATTGTGGATAGGGGAATCTTGCCAAATTATTCGCCCCCAATCCCTCAAAATCATCTTAACAGACCCATAGAATCGCCCTTAATTTTTGTGGATTACCAGTCCCTAACTATATTCCTCCCCGACACTGAGATTAAAGAGCATTTGCAGGGATTGTAAACAGCGCTTACGCGCTTCGATATCCTGTTGGGCGCGCAGTTGTACCATGGGTTCGTGAAGGATTTTATTGACGATACCGCGGGTCATTGCTTCGATAACTTCTTGGTGTTTTTCGGCGAATTCCGTCCCCAAACGGGAGAGGGCCTTTTCTAATTCCTGTTCGCGAATATCTTCAATTTTGCTTCTTAAACAGCTAATTGTCGGTACAGTGTCCAAAGAACGCCACCAAAGCTCGAAAGCTTCCACTTCCTGCTCTAGGAGTGCCTCTGCTTCCCTGGCCATCTGACGGCGACTTTCCTGATTGGCGGCAACCACCGCTTTGAGATCATCGACGTTAAAAGCTTGCACTTGTGCCAATTCCTTCACGTCGGTATGGACGTTGCGGGGAACAGAAATATCGATTAACATCAGCGAGTTAGCAGAAATCGTCACTTCTGTCAATAAAGTTTTAGTTAAAATTGGTTCCGTGGCTCCGGTACTGGTAAAGACGATATCCGATGCCGCTACGGTAGTCATCATCTCTTCTAAGCCATATAGTTGCAGCGGTAGGTGAGGAAATTCACGGGCCAACTCCTGGGCCCGTCTTTGGGAGCGATTGACGATCGCAATTTGCTGAGAACCCTTAGCCAGAAGGTGAGTAACTAATAATCGGGACATTTTCCCTGCCCCGATAATAGCGATTTTCTTGCTGCTGAGGTCTGTCACCTTAGCATGGGCTAACTCCACCGCCGCCGAACTGATCGATACGGCTCCCGTGCCGATGCTGGTTTCCGTGCGGACGCGTTTACCGGCAGTCATCGCTTGTTTAAACAGGCGATCGAGTAACTGGCTAATAGTATTGTACTTCTGGGCTAATTTATGGGTATTTTTAACTTGAGCGAGAATTTGCCCTTCACCGAGGACAAGACTTTCTAAACCGGCCGACACCCGCAGCAGATGACGGACAGCATCCTGATGCAGCAGGGTAAACAGGTAACGACGCAGGACATTAAGGGGAATATGCCCGATTTCAGCGAGAAACTGGGTAATTTCCACCACGCCCTTTTCCGTATCCGTAACCACGGCGTAGATCTCCAAACGGTTACAGGTGCTGATAATCGCCACCTCTTGGATGTGGGGATAACCCTTGAGGTGGGTAAGGGCGGACTCGATTTTCGCTTCCGGGATACTCAATTTTTCGCGAATTTCCACAGGGGCTGTCTTGTGACTCAAGCCCACTACAGCAATATTCATTTATGTTCTCCTACAAATGTTGCTCAGGCTACAAAAATTATTGATAAAGATCAGTGCGTTATGTCTCTAATTGTTGCAATTTAGTCCCAATCGGGATGCAAATAAAAGATGTTTGAAAAAAAACTTTATATATTTTTACCAATGGGGGCGAGGTGAGCCATGCCCACCCCACCGGGTCAGGGAATTATCTCAGTTGAATGTATTTGGGTTGGTCGAACAGGTGAACGGTATCGACAAAGCGAGCGGTTTTCGATTGGGTGGAGATAACCAAGCTTTGGGTACGAGCGCCACCATGGAAGAAGCGTACCCCTTCCATCAGGGTGCCGGGGGTGATCCCACAGGCGGCAAAGAGGACGGTTTCGCCACTGGCTAATTCTTCGCAACCGTAAACGCGATCGGGATTAGTGATGCCCATTTCTTGCAGACGAGCGAGATTACCCTCGCGGCTTTCGCCGATTAAACCGGTTTTGACCACTTCGGGATCATAGATTAATTGTCCCTGGAAGTGACCGCCTAGACAACGCATAGCCGCCGCCGAGATTACCCCTTCCGGAGCGGCACCGATACCCATGAGAGCATGAATATTAGTTCCCGAAAAAGCGCAGGAAATAGCGGCCGATACGTCACCATCGCTGATCAGACGAACTCTGGCCCCGGCGTTGCGGATTTCTTGGATTAATTCCTTGTGACGGGGACGATCCATAACTACTACCACCAGTTCTTCGATCGAACGATTGAGACAATCGGAAAGGACTTTCAGGTTTTCCGTCGCCGATTTATTAATATCCACATGACCTTTAGCTGCTGGGGGAGCGGCTAATTTTTTCATATAAAAGTCAGGAGCGGCGAATAACCCACCTTTTTCGGAGATCGCTAACACGGCCATAGAACCATTTTGACCGTAGGCGACCAAGTTAGTGCCTTCGCAGGGATCGACGGCGATATCGATTTCGACTAATTCGTCGGGATTACAATATTGTTTGGCATCAACTTGGGTACAGATACCCACTTCTTCGCCAATATAAAGCATAGGAGCCTCGTCTCTTTCCCCTTCTCCAATAACGATGCGACCGCGCATATGGATTTTATTCATCCGTTCGCGCATCGCTTCCACAGCGACGTGATCAGCGATATTTTTTTCGCCTTTACCCATCCACTTGGAGGAAGCAATGGCAGCCTGTTCGACTACTTCGATAATTTCTAACCCTAGCGTACTTTCCACTCGATGATCCTCCCTACAGCTGATCTATGATTTATCTAGTGAGTTTGTTTCCTTAACAGTCAAAAGTCTATCACCAGACGGGGATCATTCTTAAGTTTTTATGTAGATCATCTGGAGGAGACCGGTATAGCTAGGGAGTTTTTGCCGGCACTGTCGCCTCCATCTCGGTTATGGAGACCTGGATCGCTGATTTCGGCGTTAAACGACGGATAAATTCCAGGGGTAAACCGTCTGTGTCGGCAATAAAGGTGACTTCATAGACGTGATCGCCGATCATCTGTTGTTGGGGTGGCAAAAGAATTTTTAAAGGTTGATATAAACCGGCATCCTCTTGATGAGCTTGCTGAAAGTTATTTGTTAATTTTTCTAACCATTCTGGTAAATTGCTGACATTTTCTGTTAGGTCAAAAGACAAGTGATAATAACCGACATAATGCTGATCGCTAAAGGCATCGGGGGCGGGTTTCGGTTGAGGAATTTGGATTAATTCGATGCGTCCGTTTAACCCCGTTAGCCAACAGGCCAAAGTATAACCCGTGGTGAATCTTTCCTCTAGGGTAAAACCGAGAAGTTGGTAAAAAGCGATCGCCCGATGGATATTAGCGGTGCGGATAGAAGCATGGTGCATTTTCAGGAGAAAGAATTATGAAGTGGGGAAGTGGGGAAGTGGGGAAGTGGGGAAGCGGGGAAGTGGGGAAGTGGGGAAGTGGGGAAGCGGGGAAGTGGGGAAGTGGGGAAGCGGGGAAGCGGGGAGAGTAAATAAAAATAATCTCCTGCCTCCTGTCTCCTGTCTCCTGTCTCCTGTCTTCTGTCTCCTGACTCCCGATGGCTATTGATTAATCAAAAAGACGAAAATAGGGATAACGTTTGGGAACCCCCGGTTCTTTTTCCAGATCAAAATTAATTACATCCCAACAGGGTTCATCGGGGGCATTGGGGCTAAATTCTACTGGTAAACCGTAGAGACGGGGAATAGTGGCTTCACCCGGTTCATTACCGCGCCAAGTAGTGTTACGTTCTAGGTAGGAACTAACTAAATCGCGATAACGGTTGGCAATAATCACTTTAGTCGCTTTAAATCCTTGGGTATAGAGGCGATCAAGTGCTTCGTGAATCTCAAAACGAATACCATCGGGGTGAGTGTGTTGACGATACCACTCACCATTCCAGAGTCGCCAATGCCGTCCTGACTGCAAGTGAACCAACTCACCCGTTTTGGGATCGGCTTCAAAAGCTCCATGACGCGGACACAAATAGGTATCCGTCAAAGTAAGGGCGGGGATTAGCTGCCGACAGTGAGGACAATGGATATCGGGGCCAAAAACAGGGTATTGTAAACTTGCATTGATCATGGAAGAACCTAAACTAAAAATTGTTATCTTTGTACCAATAAGCCTATCCATATTATACCCAACCAAATTGGACGGGTATTCTCTTCCGACTTTAGTGCAGATCCTTCCATGTCTTTAGATAACTTAAGATCAACTTCTAATTTCTGGCCCCTTGTCGATGTCAGTCAAGCGGCTTTTATTGCCCCTAATGCCACGGTAATGGGCGATATTTCCCTAGCTGTGGGGGTGAGTGTTTGGTATGGGGCGGTATTGCGTGCCGACGTGGAACGCATCGAAATTGGGGCCTATACTAATATCCAAGATGGGGCGATCCTACACGGAGATCCGGGCAAAATTACTATCCTTGAAGATTACGTTACCATCGGGCATCGGGCGGTAATTCACGCAGCCCATATTGAACGCGGTTGTTTAATCGGCATTGGGGCAGTGATTCTCGATGGTGTGCGCGTCGGGGCGGGTAGTATTGTCGGGGCGGGTAGTATTGTGACAAAAGATATACCACCGCGATCTTTAGTGGTGGGTATTCCCGCTAAACGCGTCCGGGAAGTGTCGCCACAGGAGGCTCAAGAGTTGATCGAACACGCCGAGCGCTATGCTAAACTTGCCCTCGTTCATGGGGGAAAAGGTACTGATACCGGATTCCCAAAACGGGCGGATTAGGGTATAAATATAAAATGAGAATCAAGTAACAATCTTTTAAGCACTGACCGAGGAGAAGGAAATCTATGGACTGGAGAGTGTTAATCGTTTTAACCCCTTTGTTTATTGCTGGTGGCTGGGCTGTCTTCAATATCGGCGCTGCCGCTATTAGACAAGCTCAACAGTTTCTCAGCAAACAAAGTTAATAAAAGTTTATACTTCTTAGTAAAACCGACCGCCTAGGCGATCGGTTTTTAATTTTTTCTTATCCAGCGATCGCTGATTGGGGTGTAGGGTGTAGGGTGTAGGGTGTAGGGTGTAGGGTGTGGGGTGTAGGGTGTAGGGTGTAGGGTGTGGGGTGTAGGGTGTAGGGTGTAGGGTGTGGGGTGATGGGTGTAGGGTGTAGGGTGTGGGGTGTAGGGTGTAGGGTGTAGGGTGATGGGTGTAGGGTGTAGGGTGTAGGGTGTAGGGTGTAAGATGATGGGGAAATGGGGGAATTATGAATTATGAATTATGAATGATAACTGATAACTGATAACTGATAACTGAATTGTCATCTCGACTAGGAAACTAATTTTACACTAATACCTAACCATGAAATCTAATTGTCAAAATCTCATTCAAGAGCTTTCCCATCTAGAAATTATCACCGATCCGGGGCAAGTGGCGAAACTTTCCTTAGATTATTATCATTTTAGTCCCATTTTAGAGGCACAACTGCAAGATAAACGGGCTGATTTAGTCATTCGTCCCCACAATAGCCAAGAAGTTATTGACATCGCTAAAACCTGCGTTAAATACCAAATTCCTTTAACAGTTAGAGGTGCGGGTACAGGTAATTATGGTCAATGTGTTCCCTTGCAGGGCGGAGTAATTTTAGACACAACGAAACTAACAAAAATTATCTCGATCGAACCGGGTACAGCCCGGGTAGAAGCGGGGGTAAAAATGGCATTTTTTGATAAACAAGCTCGCGCAATCGGTTGGGAATTAAGAATGGCTCCCTCTACCTATCGGACGGCGACAATTGGCGGTTTTATCGGGGGTGGCAGTGTGGGCATGGGTTCAATTAATTATGGACAATTGAAGGATAGAGGCAATCTGCAAGCAGTGCAATTAGTCACCCTAGAAGCGGAACCAAAAATTATCGAACTACGGGGGGATGAGGTAGAAAAAGTCAATCATGCCTACGGAACCAATGGCATTATTACCGAGTTAGAAATAGCCCTCGCTCCCTGTTATCCTTGGGCAGAATTTATCGTTACTTTTGCCGATTTTCTCACCGCCGCTAAATTTGGTCAAGCTCTCAGTGATAGTGATGGCATTGTCAAGAAAATGGTTAGTGTTCACTCTTGGCCAATTCCCGCTTATTTTACTGCTCTTAAGGATTATTTACCCACAGGAAAAGCGGCAGTTTTGTTAATAGTATCGGACAGCGATCGAGTCGCATTAGAATCTTTAATTAAAGAATATAATGGTGAACTTACTTACTATAAAACGCCAGAAGAAACCCAAAAAGGCAACAGTATCTTAGAATTTACTTGGAATCATACCACTCTCCACGCGCGTAGTTGTAACCCCAAGATAACTTATCTACAAGCTTTTTATTTTAATCTAGCCACGGTAGAGAAACTCCATAATTATTTTGGTGAGGAAATAATGATGCACCTAGAATTTTTGAAATTTCAAGGTAAAGTTATTCCCGCCGGTCTTCCCTTGCTAGAATTTACCACAGAAACTCGATTAAATGAGATTATTGCTATCTATGAACAACAGGGGGCAGCCATTGCCAATCCTCACACTTATATCATGGAAGATGGCGGCAGCAGACAGATTAATCCGCTACAACTAGAATTTAAACAACTCGTCGATCCCTACGGATTGAACAATCCGGGTAAAATGCGAGCATGGGTTGAAGCAAGGGGGTAGGGGTTCAATTCAAGCTAAATTAAACAAGATAAGTAGGTAGGCGTTAAAAATTATCAGATGCCCCCCTTATTAAGGGGGGATTAAGGGGGGATCGGCACCCCCCTTATTAAGGGGGGATTAAGGGGGGATCGGCACCCCCCTTATCAAGGGGGGCAGGGGGGATCGAACCTAAAACACTAACCGCTAAAAAGGGAGTGGGGAAAACAAAACTCCCCGCTGCCCCCTGCCTATTCCCGGACTTGCCCCGATCCGATACAATTAAACGGTTGTCTTGGAAGAATTAATAGTGATCGAGCGTTATACTCTCCCTGCAATGGGGAATTTGTGGACGGATAGATATAAATATCAAACATGGCTAGAGGTAGAGATAGCCGTCTGTGAAGCGCAGGCCGAATTAGGCTATATTCCCGCGGATGCAGTGGAAGAAATTAAGGCAAAAGCTAATTTTGATCCCGATCGCATTTTAGAAATAGAAGCAGAAGTGCGCCACGATGTCATCGCCTTTTTAACAAATGTTAACGAATATGTGGGCGAGCCGGGGCGTTATATTCATTTGGGTTTAACCAGTTCCGATGTACTAGATACTGCCCTGTCCTTACAATTAGTCGCCAGTTTAAACCTGATTCTAGAACAATTAGAAGATTTCATTCAAGCCCTGCGCTATCGCGCCCAAGAACACCGTTATACAGTCATGGTGGGACGTTCCCACGGCATTCACGCCGAACCGATCACCTTTGGCTTTAAACTAGCGGGATGGTTAGCGGAAGTGCTGCGGGGACGCGATCGTTTAATTCGCTTGCGCCAAGACATCGCCATCGGTAAAATATCCGGTGCAGTGGGAACATATGCCAATATTGACCCGAAAATTGAGGCGTTAACCTGTCAGAAGCTAGGATTAGAACCGGATACCGCTTCCACTCAAGTTATCTCCCGCGATCGACACGCCGATTATGTGCAACAATTAGCTTTATTGGCGGCTTCGATCGAACGTTTTGCCGTGGAGATTCGCAACCTGCAAAGAACCGATGTCCTAGAAGTGGAAGAATACTTTTCCAAAGGACAAAAAGGCTCCTCCGCTATGCCCCATAAACGTAATCCCATCCGTTCAGAACGCTTAACGGGAATGGCGAGAATTATCCGTAGTCATAGCGTTTCCGCTTTAGAAAATATCGCCCTCTGGCACGAAAGAGATATTTCCCATAGTTCCGTAGAACGGGTGATGCTGCCGGATGTTTGCATTTTAACCCACTTTATGCTCAAGGAAATCACCGATTTAGTCAAAAATCTGCTGGTGTATCCCGAAAACATGAAGCGAAATATGAATGTTTACGGTGGCGTGATTTTCAGTCAAAGAGTTCTTTTAACTTTGGTGAGTAAGGGAATTAGCCGGGAATCTGCCTATAAAATCGTCCAAGAAAACGCCCATCGCGCTTGGAACACCGATAACGGCAATTTTAAAGCTTTTATCAGCCAAGATGAGCGAGTTACCGGCATTTTATCCCCCGACGAGATCGAAAGTTGCTTTGATCCCCAGCAGCACTTAAATCACCTTAATAGCATCTACCAAAGGTTAGATATTTAGGGTTTGCTGAAAAAGTTTTTCCTGGGGGCAGGGTGTAGGGTGTAGGGTGTAGGGTGTAGGGTTTTACTGATTTTGAGGGGGTCAATTACCCAATTTTCAGGGAAAAAGTACCTGAATTTTCCCCCCGATCACTCCCATATCTGGTACTTTTTGGAAACCAAAAAGTCTAAAAGTCTTATACAACAAGGTTTTTAGATTTATTCAGCAAACCCTATTTAGGGAGCTTTCAGTGATCAGCTATCGGCCACGTTTTTGAGATCGGCAACTTGAAACCTTGGGAGTAACAATGCCATGACCATTACTGCGAGCGACCTACCGATGGAAAAAATTGCCCAGTTTTGCGATCGCTGGCAAGTGACCGAATTCGCTCTATTCGGCTCCGTCCTGCGCGAAGACTTCCGCCCCGACAGCGACATTGATGTTATGGTGGAATTTCATCCAGAGGCTCACCCCACATTCAGCACCCTAGACCAAATGGAAGCAGAGCTAAAAACCATTTTCCATCGAGATGTTGACCTGATTACCCGCCAAGGCATTGCCACCAGTCGCAACTACCTACGCCGTAATCAAATCCTTTCTTCGGCTCAAGTGATTTATGCAACGGGATCCCCAATTCCTGCTTGATATGCTGCAATCCGCAGATTTTGTCAGGTGCGTTTCTTGCTGCGACGACAGGGAACGCACCTTACCGATTATGATACAATCGCGGCATATACTTCTCGCTTGCGACAACCGCGATGAATGTTTTCTGGCGCTATTTCCCCTTGGCATTTGTTGTTATGCTTTCTAATGGTTTCACCCCACAACAAGGGCGAACGGAATCACCCAAAGTTACCTGTCAAATAGAAAGCTATCCCTCCACAAAGCAAAAAGTTCCCACGACAATGATCCAGAACGGAACGGGAAATTTAGTACCATTTATTTATTGGGTGGAGGAAGTTGCGGGGGAAAAGCCACTAGAGCGGTGCAAGGAAGTTTCTGAGATTATTCAAGCAAGATATGACGATAAAACCTGGAGTCGTTCTTTTTTACGGACGGGAAAATCGAGTGATAATTATCCGATCATTTGTTTTGTCAAGGAACCCAAAGATAAAGCTTGCGATACCGAAAGAGAACTTATCGTTAAATTAAAGCGAGGGGAAAACGCGGAGAGAGTTTTAGATAAGATGTTAGCCCTTCGCTATCGGACGGATTTAAAATTAACGGGAGAGTTTCGTTTTTATTATGGGGAGACTCACCGAGAAGTTTATATTCATGTCAAGAAGTTTCTCGAAGAAGTGGAGCGATCGAGGACTGAAAGACAATGATAAAAAGATGGTTCGCTTGGTTGGGTATTGTCTCGATATTGATACCTTTTCCTGTGGCGATCGCTCAGTTGGATCAATCACAATTAAAGGGGATTACCGTCAGAATTGATGTAGAAGGAAGCTATAAAGAGGATGGGGGTTCTGGGGTAATCGTTCGCCAGCAAGGACAATTCTACACGATTCTAACAGCATATCATGTGGTGCAAGAAAAGAGAAACTATAAAGTTTTAATTTTTAATCCTTCTAATCAGCAAATAATCGGTAGCCACATCATTAATGAGAAAAATATTAAGCAAATTGACGATTACGATCTAGCGGAGATTACCATACAAAGTTCTGCTAAATATCGAACGGCGAATATAGGAGATAGCCAGCAATTACAACCCACCGATGATCTAACCGTTTCTGGCTATCCGCTTCCTTCCTCTAAGATTACAAAAAGACTATCTACTCCTACCCTTAACCTGGGTAAATTTAATGATAAATTACCTCCTGATGCTCTACTAAAAGGGAAAAAGGGGGCAACGCTGAAGATGGATGTAACAACGGAAGTCGGAATGAGTGGCGGCGCGGTTGTTAATAAAAATGGTGAATTAGTCGGAATATTAGTCGAAGCAGATAAAGACGCTTCTGGGAATAAATCATCATCTTTAGCGATTCCTATTGATTTATATCCTCAGTGGCAAGCGATTCGGAATTCTCAAAGATTATCTTCCCATCTTCCCTCTCCCAATCAAACTTTGGAGCAATTACTAGCGGCTAAAAAATGGGGACAAGCGAATGATAAAACTTGGGAGATTTTACTAAGTAAAGGCGATTCAGATAAGTCAGGCGATCTAAATAGTTTTGAGGTGAAGAATTTAGAATGTGAAACATTGAGGTATCTAAATAGAAAGTGGAGTGAAGCCTCAAAAAAAAGGTACGGTTTTGAGGTGCAAAGTAGAATTTATAGCGAATATCATCAACAAGATATCGTGTCGAACATTGATCAATATACAAGATTCGCTAAGAGATTAGGATGGTTTGACAATATTCAAAACATATCAACCCTTTCCGTCGAGAGCCTATACAATCGAAAAAATCCTCATGATGGTTTTTATCCGATTTGGTTTGTTTATGGCAGGGAATTAGGAAAAAGTCCTTTCGGTTTACCCGCGCCTCTTGATGATATCTTATATAAAGATCCGAATATAACTTGGGGAAGTAGGGGAACTATCTTAAATAGTAAAATACAGGAGTGTGTGAATTATTACTGAAATATTTGTAAGGATTCAGGTGCCTCAAATGCAGTCACAGAGCGGCTTCTAAAATCTCAGAACTCGCTAAACTAACAGTTTCATTCTCAATAAGCACGAAAATTAAGGCTTTCAGCGTTTCTTAATGAGAATGAGGATTTGTCCATAATTCGCCTAAATGCTTACACAGCATGGGTTTGACTGCTTTTTGTATGACCTGAATCCTTACAAATATTTTACCTCAATAATTCAACAATTTTGAAAATTGAACATAAGCTGAATCCTCACGATTACGAGTGTTTAACTGGGCAATTTAATATTCTTGAATCTTAGAAATTCCTTATACTGAAAATGAAGTTCAAGCGTATCAAACTCGTTAACTTGATTGGAGACATTATTAAATGTTAGAATTACTTTAACGGGTGTTCCTTGAGGAAATCTTGAACTCAAAACACTTCTATCACCTTCAGATTTTTGATTTCCAATTTGTATTTGTCCGCAGGGATAAACATTACCATATATATCAAATAATCGGGTAATATTGTCATATCCGCAATAAACATAAGCTCCTAAATCTTCTGTGCTTCTAACTACCACTGAACATTTGACACTTTTAGCCGCACGGGTACAACTTTGTAAAACTCCCGCAAACCATTTATTCTCATTAACATTGCCTCGTTGTGCCAGTAGTTGTGTGTCCCTACTGCTATTGATTCCGTCGTTGACTTGGCTTTCCCTTACCCCTGTCATTCTCTGAGATGCCGACACGCTAACCCCCGAAACCAATAAAGCCAAAGCGAGTAAACCAAAAGCCGATGTTCTGTAAACCATATCAGGTGACTCCTCACACAATAAAGAAAACCGAATGATGCTATTATAGCCGAGATCGTAGCACGGATAGGTACTTAACCCCTAACTCCAAGGCTTTAAGGAACTTAAGGCGTTAATCAAAAGATAACTCTCTTTGATTGGTCATACAATCTTGAAGATATAAATCTATTAACTCTTGATAAGAAATACCCTTTTCTTTGGCTTTATTCTCGAAATATTCAATCACTTCAATTCTTAAAAGTAAGGTGACTTGTTTCTTTAATTTTTGAGAAAAAGGATTAGGACGACTTTTCATGTTAGCAAGGTCATATTCACGTTTCATCATGATTATCCTCTATAGAGAAGAAATAGATTGATAAGGAATGATTTCTTCTAGCCTATTGCCTAGATTTTCTCTGGCTACATCCAACTCATAAGCCTTTTGTAAATTCATCCACAATTCTGCACCAGTATTAAAGAAACGTCCTAATTTTAAAGCAATATCTCCCGTGGGATTCACGTCTCCTTGTAGGATGTGATATAGAGTTTCTGGCGAAACATAAATTTTTTGGGCAAGCTGAGAGATAGTAAGATCAATTTCTTCTAATTCATCCGCGAGAATTTCACCGGGGTGAATGGAACTTTTCCAATTATTCATCATCAACCTCCTTTAATGATAATCAACAATTTCAACATGACAGGGTTTCTGTGTCTTGACAGCAAAAACTTTTAATCATAGACTATTTCGCTTCTTTAACCGAATCTAACTCTAAAGAGTTGATTATCTCTTTCGCTTCCTTTTCATACTTATCAAAGTCTTGGGTACTGGCTTCATAACGAATCGTATATTGTTTTTTACTGTATAAAAAACCAATATCTCTTCGTTTAATATTGTCTGCATCATAAACTAATTCATAGTTAGCTGAATTACCCTTGAATTGAAATTTTTTATTACCTATAAAATAAGTATTGTTTTTGTTATCTATAGCAGTCATAGCTCTTTTCTGGTAAAATTTTTGCAAAGTAACATCGTTGTCATAAAGCTCTTCGACAATCAAGCGTATTTTAGGAGAATTGCTTTCATTACTAACAAAAGACTTGGGGATGATGGTAGCGTCAGGAACATTAGGAATTGCAACAGATTGACATCCAAGTTGTTGCCAATTCTGCGGGATTTGAACAGTGATCCCCTCGCAAGAGAAGGAAACAGGTTTTGGGAATAAAATAGTTAGCCAGAGTTGAACTTTATCGGGATTAGTGATAAAAGTAACTATAACCGAACCCGATGCAGTCACGATCGCTATCAGTAAACTTTTTTGCCCGAATTCCATTAGCCATGAAAGGATCGTGTTTTTTTTCTCTGATTCGGTAGAATTTACAGAGGGCTGTTCGGATTGATGACTTTTGTTCTGATTGTTTGTCCAGAAAAGTAATAGTTGACCGATCCTTGTAATGATCGATTGTTTTGATTTTGTCTCTGGTTTGGTAGAATTTACAGAGGGCTGTTCGGATGGATGACTTTTTTGCTGATTGTTTTTCCTAGAAAAGGGTAGTTTAGGGATCATTGGTTGAGGATGGTTGTTGATGGCATACAGCAGTTACCTTATTTCTCTGGTACAGCCAATTCCTTATTGGGTAAGCTTTTCAGGGTGGAGAATTTACCAGAACAAACATGAATCCGCCGTAACGATATTATAACTACAGTGTAATCATTGATCTTATCGGATAAATTAGCCGTCAAGGAGAATAATAACGTTAGTGCGATATCGATAATAATTATAATGAGATTTTGTCGGGTGCGTTCCCTGCTGCAACGAGGGGGAACGCACCTTATGCCATTTTTCTTTATTCGTGGCAGACATCCTACTCCCCTCTACCTTTCTAGAATAGGGTTTGAGGTTGGAGGCAATTAACCATCTCTGCCATTACTTTAGAAAAATGGTATTAGCAAGATCCTATTCACCTTTGATCAGGATTATCCTCTATATTGTTGACTTTCGTTAATTGTGGAAAAATATCTCGTACTGCCTTTTCAAATTTTTTGTAGGAAGACAAGGATTCTAATTTCGACAATTCGATTTTTGTACCAAGCGGTGAATATAAATCGTCAATTTTTAGTTTATTTCGATAGCGTTTAGTTATACCTTCTCTGGCTTTATTGATGGCATTTTTAATTGTTTCTTTCGGATTGCTAAAAGATTCTGGTTCTTTATCGATTGCTAACTCACTATCACTTTTATTTGTACACAATTCTTTTTTTAGTAATTCTTTGTCTGCTAATATCCAGGCTTCAGTCATTTGTATTGGAACGATAGCAACTAAATTTTTACATAAGTCTCGCTCGTCTGATTTAATAGCATCAAAAGCCGGATTAATTCTTTCCTTAAATGCGTTTTCATCTGTTTTATCATCTGCGTCTGCATGGAAGCACAAAACCATTGCTCCCTTCTCCACCGCTTGAATTGCATATTTTTTAGCTTTTTCTCGGATATTTTCGCCAGAGATTTGTGGAAGACAAATTGGGTCAAAAATTTCTATTTCTTGTTCATCGTCAAAAGCAACTCTCTCGAAAGTGCGCTGAATAATATTCGTTAAAAATCTATGATCGGAACTGCCTTCTGTAGCTAAGGCAATAATTATTTGTTTGATTTTTTTTGCCATCTTAATTGATTTAAATTAATTGGTTTTGTTGATTTTTAATATTTTTAATCGCACTTTCAGCATCAGCAGTTTTTAGATATTCGACAACTTCCGAGAGAGTTAGCTTGGCCTCATTTTCGGAGAAAAATAAGGTTAATTGCTTTTTATTCTCTTTGATAACAGGGTGAAAATTACTGCTTTTCATCTTAATTCGCTTCCCTTCAATAGTGGATATTATAGTGGTAAGTTGAGAAAGCCAAATGCTGACATTTTTATCATCTTGCCAATTAATTAATTGACTCACCAGAACTGGAGAATGAGTGTTCACTATTACTTGGCGTAAAGGCATTTCAGTATCTTCAAAATCGACAGTTAGCTCTTTTAATAATCTTGCCATTGCTTCAATACGAAAAGGATGAATGCCATTTTCTGGCTCTTCAAAACACAGTAATCCTGTGTGTTGTCGGTCGTATTGCAGGACACATAATGTTAATAAACGTAGGGTTCCTTCGGAAAGCACTCTTGAAGAAAACTCCCGACCATCATCACCTTTTACCTTGATAATAAATTGTCGATTTGCTTTGTCGTCATAAACATTAACTTCTGTAAGATTCGGTAGCAGATTATTGAGATCACGGGAAATTGCTGTGAGGGTATATTCATCATCTTGTTTAATGCGAAATAAAGCAGCGGCTAAATTCTTTCCGCTTGCTGTTATTGTATCTCTGATGCCCATATCTTGACGAGTAGGTTCTCGCAAATCTTCGGGATTAAGCTGCATAAACTTCCAACTCAGCATTTCTTGTTTGGCGGCTAATATATGTTTAAAATCTATGGTATTAATGCTGCTTAAAACAGTTTGTGATGCGTTTTTTGCGGGAAATACTTTTTTATTCCCTTGTTGACCGTCTTGAGGTACAACAATGGTAGCAATACCACTCTTATCTTCAGTCTTAATATAAGGAATCGCTCTCCTACCCGTTACTACTTTTGGTCGCCAAGTTTCCAATACTGTCTTAGGAATATAATTTTTTACCCAATTATCTTCATTGTGCTTTAAATTTTCTAAACGTTCATCAACAATATACAAGTTTTCAAATCCACTTATATTAGACTCTCGTTTAATTTTTAATTGATAGCGTAATCTTGTATATTTAAGATCGACTTCCCCACCCCAATTATCTTTTACCTTGCGATTGACTAACATTTCAACTATAAATTCCATTTCCGTGGCGTAGTCGTCCTCATCATACTGGGTAAAAAGTTCGCTAGGATGTCCTCGTTGCTCGCTAAAAGCCGTCTTCAGATCCACTTCTGCCAGCCGCGCCAACAATTGCAAAGCATCAAATAAATTACTCTTACCAGAAGCATTAACCCCAGCAACTACAGTAAGCGGCGTGAATACCATTTCAAAATTATGAAAGGATTTAAAGCCATGAATTTTAATATAAGTAATCATAGTTTTAGGCGATAGGTAATATTAAAACATCAGCGCAACATTTAACCATACTGGACAATCTTCTCAACTTTCGCCTGATACCGTCCTACTATAATCTAGACATTGGTTTACAGAGGTAGTGCGATTACGCCGATTTTGTCGGGTGCGTTCCCTGCTGCAACGAGGGGGAACGCACCTTACCGATCGATTCCTGAGAGTATGGGGTCTTAGTCTAACAAAGCCCATAGACAACAGCTTATCTGGCTGACGGCCGGCGGCTGATGACCGGCGGCTAAAAATTAACATTGCAAGAAAACTTAACAATTGGCCAAGAAACTCGATCGAGTAGGTAGAATAGCAAGTAAATCATTTTGTAAACTCCAACCGATTAATTAACCAGAATAGAGATAACCCAGAACGCCTGTGATAGATAAAAGACGCACTACTCGCGATCTCCCCCAAATTAACGAAAGAATCCGCTTTCCCGAAATCCGCGTTATCGATAGCGACGGCTCTCAACTAGGAATTATTACTCCTGCCGAAGCTTTACGCGTGGCCGAAGAAAAGGAACTTGATCTCGTCCTCGTCAGTGAAACGGCAATTCCTCCCGTTTGCCGGATTATGGACTATGGTAAGTACAAGTTTGAACAGGAGAAAAAAGCCCGCGAAGCCAAGAAAAAACAGCATACAGCCGATATAAAAGAAGTTAAAATGCGCTATAAAATCGATGAGCATGACTACAACGTGCGAGTCAACCAAGCGCAACGTTTTTTAAAAGCGGGAGATAAGGTAAAAGCGACGATTACCTTCCGAGGCCGGGAAATTCAACACTCTAACCTAGCGGAAGAATTACTGGCGCGCATGGCCAAAGACTTACAGGATGTGGCTGAGGTACAGCAAGCACCAAAAAAAGAAGGTCGTAACATGATGATGATGTTATCGCCGAAAAAATAACTAACTAATCCGGAAAAAGGGGCTAAGACCCCTTTTTTGTTTTTCGGCAATCCGGAAAGGAAACCAATCATCTAAAACAAATGTATTATCCAGATTTTGACTCGGTTCGCCGAATCGCCACCACTGCCGGCCGGGGAGGTTGATTAACTTGACCACTGGGCCAATTCGACCCTAGGGGTACTTGTCGTATTTGTTCAAATTCCTGCCCATTAGTGGTTTTAAGGGCAAATTTGCGGTTTTCAAAGGCCAAATCCCGACGAATTCCCCCCGCTTCCCCCGGATGTTGTACTGCCAGAAATAACGTCTCTTGGTCGGGAGTAAAGTACAATCCCGTTAATTCCGCATCCATGGGAGCGATAGCAAAAGGATAGGGATGCTCTTGACCCTTGGCAAACACCCAAGCGCTATTATTGCCAAAAATACCCAATAAATCCCGTTGACTAACCGGGACCCCTTGGGGATAACGAGTTTTCATCTCTCGATTTAACCCACCCGTGGAAATATCGCTAACCATCCAGAGATTTCCCTGTTTATCGAAAGCGAGGTTATCGGGATTAGAAAAACCCTCACCTTTCTCTGTCGGTTCCCCTCCATAAGCGACCACATCCCAACGAAAACTTAAGGAAGCAGCATCGTTATTATCTTCCCTTAAGCTGATAATCCAACCAAATTCGTAGGGTATTTCGCCATTTGGCCCCTTAAATATTTCCTTATCGGCTCCTCCCTCCGCTTCACTGGGACTACCAGAGGTAAAGGTCATATATAAAGTGCCATTCTCGTCCACTTCCGTATCTTCCGGGCGACCAGTACAAGTGACCCCAACGGCGTTAGCTGCAAAATGAGCATCGATGAGAATTGCCCCCTGTTTTTCCGTCCTATTACCTTCATACAGGTCTGCGAGGGTCTTATATTTAGCTTTGTAGGCTAGAATCTCCTCATCGTCCTTAAATAGCAGTAATTTAGTATCATTGACCGTTCTTTCGGGATTCGGCAAGGCTACCACCCCATCCCCGCGACTAGCGGCAATTTGACTCGGTAGGACGGGATTTATCTCCGTGTCGGGATTTAAGGGTATCCAATAACCGGTTTTATCGGGGTTGAATTTGGCCCCGTAGAGCATTCCTTTTTCTAGGAGTTTTGAGTTATTTTTCTGCTTAATATCGCTAATTTTGCCCTCGGAAACGAATTTATAGACATGACCGCCTCTGCGATCGCAACCTGAATAAACCGCCAAGGGTTGCCCCGTTTGAGCGAGAAAAGCGACCGCTTCATGGCGAAAACGCCCTAACCAAGTGTGTTTTGTGCCATAATCGTCGGGATTGGCTGGATCCACCTCTACCATCCAACCGTATTTATTTCCCGCTAACCCAAAGACGTTACCCCGGCCATCCACTTCCCCACTACTGAGAATAAAGGGAGTAGTATCGGGATGCAAAGAGGAACCATCTTTTAACACTACCTCGGTCACTTGGTCTTGAAAGTTCTCCTCGGCACTAAATACAGTCCCCCAGGGAGTTGTTCCCCCGGCGCAATTTTGAAATGTTCCGATAATTTTTGCCCCTAATCCGTCATCGTAGCCAAGTTTATCGGTTTTGGTAAAAATTGCTACAGCAGGACCGGTCGCTTTCAGGTAGCGACCGTCCTTTAGTCCAGAAATACCGGTAATGCGGCGATCGGCTTTACTATAGGTACGTTGCCATTTTCCCGTTTGATCTTTAGCCAGGGAAATTACGCCAATTCCCTGATCAATTAAGCCTTCTAGGGATATTTCCTCGATTTTTGCCTTTAAGCTGGCATCTTGCAGGCGATAGGCGGCAATTTCACCCTTTTCATTCGTTTTTTCCCGTACTTCCTTGACGGGTAGGGTTTTACCAATCACTTGTTCAAAGGTTTGTAGCCAAGTACGACCACTGATATATTCAAAATTAACGGTTAGATAACCTTGACCCGCACTGGTTTCGATAAAAGATAGATAATCATTGTTATAACCGAAACGGGAATCACCCACTGCATCCCCCCACTGGGCCAGCACATCATAGGTGAATCCTTGCGGAAGAACGAGATCATCTAGGACTTTATAGGTTTGATAGGCATTTTTTTGGCTTTCATCGCTCATACCGTCAATTTTTAAGGGAATCGGCAGTTTGACTGGGACAAAGTTGAAGCCGAAATTATTAGCAGCGATCGCAGGACTGCTAATCAGAGAGGAATATTTTTTCTCTTGCAGACTGAAAAAAGAGACACCAGCAGTGGCAGTTAAAAAGGTGAGGAAATTACGGCGAGAAATACTCATATTTTCATTAATAAAGTCAAAACTGATGTTCAGACCTTGATTAGGTTAAATTTTATTACGGATACTTGACATAGGGATTATACAGTATCCAAGTTATGACTAAGTTAACAGCCAGTTAAAAAGCTCTCCTGCAAAAATAAAAAATCTTCCGTTAGGTGAGGAGATTCGGAGACAGGAGGAGAAAAAAGAGGTAAGAAAATCCCATCCCTCCCTCGGACATTAGATCAAAGTTTATTTCTTGCTTTAGTTGCTGCCGAACATTGATTTTAAGATCATCTCGGTAAATTCCCTCATCGGAACCAAGCAACTGGGAGAAATGTTATTTTCTCAGGCAAATCTGAGAGGATTATGTAGAAATATCTATAGCGTTTCCCAATCTCATGAGGTATACCAAAATCTTAACTCCTGACTCCTGACTCCTCAAAACCTAAGACTCTGTACCTCACAACTATGGGAATTGCTATATATTACATTTCACCCATCGGTATGCTTTACCGAAATACTGGTTAGATGAAAAACAAGCAAGACAAGCTTTATTAAAACGCGGTGAAACAGTAAACAGTGATCAGTAAACAGTGATCAGTAAACAGTAAACAGTTGTAAGCTGATAGCTAGATTGTCAGTTAACAGAAATCGATGCAAAGTTCACTGAAAAGGATCATCATCGGTGCGAGTTTTTTTCTCGCTACGGTAGTCGGAGCAACTATCGGTTATATGGCCTACGGTTGGAGCTTTCTCGATGCCGTTTATATGGTGATTATCACCATATTTGGGGTAGGTTTCGGGGAAGTTAAACCGATTAACACTCCCAGTCTGAGAGCTTTTACCATGTTAGTTATCGTCTGTGGGACCACCTCGGCCGTTTATGTGGTGGGAGGTTTTTTTCAGATGCTCACCGAGGGAGAAATTAACAAAGCTTTTAGCGATCGCCAGATGAATAAAGAGATGGAATCCCTAGAAAATCACGTCATAATCTGCGGTTTTGGGCGTATAGGACGCATTCTAACGACTAAATTGGCAAAAACAGCCCAATCCTTTATTATCGTCGATAATAACCCCGATCGCATTGGATTAGCTCAGGAAAAAGGCTACTTAACTCTTAATGGTAACGCCACCGATGAAAGTATTCTCCAGAAAGCCGGTATCGACAAAGCGCGAGTTTTAGCGACGGTGTTACCCGATGATGCCTTAAATGTCTTTATCACTTTAACCGCAAGGGAACTCAGTCCGCAACTATACATTATCGCTAGGGGAGAATATCCCAGCACCGAGAAAAAATTAAAACTAGCCGGGGCCGATCAAGTGGTCTTACCTGCTACCATTGGAGCAGAGAGAATGGCCCATTTAATCACCCATCCGGCCGCAATCGATTTTTTACAGGAAGATGAAGGTAGGCGCAATCTCAACGAATTATTAGCCGATATCGACCTGCAATTTGAAGAATACTCAATTTTAAGCGATTCGCCTTTTTTGGGACAACCCATCAGTCAGATGGAAGTGCGGGGACAGGGTGCTTTTATTATCGTTGCTGTCCGTCAATTTGATGGTCGTGTCATCACCCATCCCGACCATTCCACCATTCTACAGCAAGGCGATACGGTCATTTTATTAGGTCATCGGGGCGATGTTCCCAATTTTGCCCGTCGTTATGCTCTGCGTCGAGAAATGCGCTATCGTGGGTCTTCTTGGTAGGATATTTAACCAGAAAAAAGTTGAGATCTCTAATTCTTTGTGTGATAAGTTTAACTTATATAAGAGCGATCAATCTTTGTGTCCTCTGTGTCTCTGTGGTTCCTTCCGCTTGCTCGCCAGCAGGACTGTATCTTAGAATACATTTTAGCCACCGAACCCAAGAGAGCCAAAAGTTGAGCTTTTCTGGAATTAATTTCGCCGCAGATGGAGATAAGACTAACTCACTAATTATCTCCAGAGACACCTATGAAATTAACCTATCGCGGCATTGCTTACGAGAAAAATCCCACTGCCACCGTTGCTTCCAGTCCGCTGATTTTAGGCTATCGTGGTGTTCCCTATTTAAAAAACCGTGATGTCGCTCAAAGCATTGAGAAACCGGTAGCCTTTACCTATCGCGGTCAAGCCTATCATATCACTCAATCTTTAGCTTCTTTGCCCATGGAAAGACCCTCTTTAAGTTTTTAACTTCTAGTTCTTTTTTCAATCAATCTCTTTTAAAGATTGTCAATTAAGTAGCTGGTTATAATTAAATTAAAAATGGATTTTAGGTTTGATCCCCCCTGCCCCCCTTATCAAGGGGGGTGTCTGACAACTTTTAACACCTACCTACTTAATGATTTTATTAATTACCTTAAACGGGTTTTATCTCCCCTCTTGCTCCCTCGCTTCAAGGGGGATTTTTTTATTTGTTTTGCCAACAAGGAATAACTACCTAAGCAAAATTAATTACACATATTTTTCCCTTCCGCAGTTCCGCAGTTCCAGCGTTCCCCCTTTCCGGAGTCTGAATTTAATTTTGTCGAACTGCTGATAGTTATCAGTTTTTTGTAGAATAGGGAGATTGAGAAAACGAACATCTGCCCCTATGACAAGATTCCCTTTGACTGGTCGCTATTCTAGTTTATGCGTCTTGCTCACTTTATTCTGGTTAAGCGGTCAATCTTTACCGGTGCGAGCAGAAAAAATCTATAATCCCGTCCCCCTCATCCTCAACAAAGAAATTAACGATACTCTCACCGACAAAGATATTCCCACGGGGGAGGGAGGGTTTGCTAGGGATTATACCGTGGATTTGGACAAGGATGATCAGGTGGCCATCGATCTCAAATCGGAAAACTTTGATGGAGTTTTAATTCTCCTGGCTGACGATGGTTCCACTGTAGCGGAAAATGATGATGGTCCCGATGGTGGCACTAATGCTCTCCTCTTTGCACGGATTACCGAGTCGGGTAAATATATTATTCGGGTGAGAGCTTTCGGAGAAACCGGTGGGGGAAAATTTACCCTGAAATTAACCCGTTTACGGGCTGTGGAGGGCAAAAATTAGCTAATTATTGTCAAAAAAACCAAGAATAGAGCCTCTGTCCACTCTACCACCGCACCGTAGGTATCGCCGGTGTGACCGCGAAGACGACGATATAACCAGTAACCAGTAAGCAGAGCGAGGGCGATTCCAGCACTAATGGCGATTATTCCCCACCTTAGACCACCAAATAGGGCGATTAACCCCCAAATTACTCCCCCACAGTCCCAAGGCAGACAAAAAGCCACTTTATGAAAGGCTCCCTTACCGGTGGGTTTGAGGTAGGGATAAAGAGCGATCGCCATTACTTGCCCCCAACGTCCCCAAATTGGTGCTAAAATTAGAGCTAAGGCTCGATTATCGCTTAAATCGGTCAAAGCGGCGATTTTTAGCAGCAAAACCATAGTCACGGCCATGACTCCAAAGGCCCCGGTAACACTATCGGCCATGACCAATAAACGACGCTGGGGGTCGGTGACAGCTAAACCATCGGCCGTGTCACTAACTCCATCAAGGTGTAGTCCTCCCGTTAGATAAACCCAAACCCCCACAAGGACAACCGCACGAGTCAGGGGTGGCATTCCCAGACCAGCTAGAGTTATATCGAGCAAAACCAAAATTAAACCCAAAAATAAGCCCACTAAGGCAATCCATCGGGCAATTCTGCCAAAATCCGGCCAGGCAATCGGAACGGGAATAATCGTGTAAAAAGCGATTGCGCCTAAAAATGAGCGAATTTCTTGACAAATGAAGTTAAATATGGTAGTCAATCCCCCCAAAATTAGATTCCGGTATGGCAGCTTTTCTCATAAAGATGAAGTATAACTTAATTTTGTATCAGCCACCCTGTGGGATTTTCAAAACATCTGAGAACGCCTATAATGATTTAATTCGGCATAACACGGTTACTTGTAATTTTATAGGAAAAGTTCTTGCGATTGCTCTATAGGAGAGGAATATACGGAAAGATTTTTTTTAAAATGTGTATTTGGCGTGAGATACGGAAAGTTTCCGTATATTATGTAGTTAGATCGCCTAATCTTTAAAACTTCTATCTTCCTCAAGCAAAATGTCAAATGAATCAAAAATCCCATGGCCAATTTGGGCTGCTGTTATGCTGGCTTGCGCGTTTATTGCTACTTACGCCTCTCGTCCCCAAACCGACGATCAAAGAGTTGAATATCTGCAAAAAGAAATTCGCAGTCTAAAAGAACAATTAAATCGTCAGCAACCGACTTATTCTCCAAGTGTTTCTGAACCATCGCCATCACCTACAGCAATACCTACATCAACTCCTACTATTACTACTGAACCAACTCCAAATTTATCAAATCCAAAATGGGACCATAGTGTTTTTAATTCTAGTTCTGTAGGAGATTATGCAGCATTTTCGTATAAAATGATTGAAGAACCTGCATTTAATCAACAGAATCAACAAGTAGAGTGGATTGTTGAATTTTCAATTCCTCCAGAAGCAGAACGAAGCCCAGCAGCGAGAGAAGCTTACTTAAGACTTGAATTATTGCAGCATGGCTTTAGGGCTGAATTTATAGATAGTTCTGGTGTGTTTTTAGGAGCGAAAAACCTTGATAAAGAAGGTCAAGGAGGCAACAGAACACGATATACTTTGAGAGTTCCCAATAGTATTTGGGAAAAATGGTCAGAAGTAGCTATGGTAAAAGTTGTCAGAGACTGGTGAGACTGTTTATATATAGTGCGATTGCCAATTTTATAGCGATCGCCGATCTTGTAGGGTGGGTTAATGAAATGTAACGGTGCGATTCGTTTCTAGGGGAATAAATAGCCTAGAGTGCTGATAAAACAGATCGCCGTAGGGTGCGTTCCCTAAAGTGGCTCTTACTGCTCCAGTGATCGATTTTTGGGGAACGCACCATGCAGATTGATTGCAGCTGTGGGTTTAAGTGTGATGGCGAAGGCAGTGCGTAGCAGTACGCTGATCTTGTCGGTTGGGTTGACGGCTGTTACCCAACACCCTCAAAACCAAGATTAAATAAGGTAGGATAGAGAGCGAAAAGATATTCTAGGTTGCCGTGAATGGAAGCGTCTATATTGAAACAAGTATTGTTGGGCATTTAACCGCCAGACCCACTGACAATCTGATCGTTGCTGCTAATATCAAGATCACCCAGGATTGGTGGAACGAACATAGTAGCTCATTTACGCTTTACGCATCAGAGATCGTTGAAGATGAGGCAGCTAAGGGAGATCCGATAATCGCCGCTCAACGGTTAAACTTGTTACAATCCCTAATGCTTCTCGAACTTACGGAAGATGCGTTTGAACTTTCGCAAGCGTTTCTGACTCAAAGCAATCTGCCCCTAAAGGCATCTAACGACGCTTTACATATGGCATTAGCAACCGTCTATAACTTAGATTATTTGCTAACATGGAACTGCAAGCACATGGCAAATGCCCAAATTCACCACCAGCTGGCTCAGATTAGTTCTGATCTCGGATATATATTGCCAGTTATTTGCACTCCTTATGAGCTTATTGGATATAACCTAGAGGTTTAGTCATGTATAAAAATGAAATTCTCGATGAAATTCACAAGTATAGAGAAGAATACGCTCAATCGTTTCAATATGACTTAAGAGCTATTTTTAATGACTTAAAGCAGAAGCAACTGGCTCATAAAGATAGATTAGTTAGGTTGCCAATTAAGCGAGCGTCTAACAAATCACTGCACCCGACCGCCGGCTAAAGCATTCAATGGAACCGCTAAATCTATAGTGCGATGCCGAAGGCACTGCGTAGCAGTACGCTATCTCCCTAGGGTGCGTTCCCTAATGTGGCTCCTACTGCTCCAGCGATCGATTTTTGGGGAACGCACCATGCACATTGATTGCATCTGTGGGTTTAAGTGCGATGGCGCACCTTAAAATTAGCGAATTTCTTGACAAATGAAGTTAAATATGGTAGTAAATCCCAGCCAAATTCGCTCCCGGTATGGCAGCCTTTCTCATAAAGATGAGGTATAACCTAATTTTGTATCGGCCACCCTGTGGGATTTTCAAAACATGAGAACGCCTATAGCGGTGTGCAGTCGTATGAGGTACAGTGTCACGAGCTATAAACCATGCTAGGCAAAGCTTGGTTTGTATCTCACTCAAGCGCTTACCGCTATATAATAATTCGGCATAACACGGTTACTTGTAATGTTATAGGGAAAGTTTCAGAATATACGGAAATATTTCTTAAAAAATGTGTATTTGGCGTGATATGTGGAAAGTTTACATATAATATATAGTTATGCAGTTTTATTTTGTTAGATTCCTTAACTAGAAAGACTGTTAGTCTTAATATAATACTAGGTCGAGGTCTATTTAATATGAAGACAGAAGTTGTTGTTGCGTTGATTGCTGGAACACTAGCACTTGCAGGCTCAATACTGACCTTTTACTTAACTAAAATCAGAGAAGACAATACTAAGAGACTTGAACATACAATTGAGCATTATAGAAGCCAGATTGAAGAATTCTATGGACTACTCTTCAATCTCGTGAATCAAATTGATACGTTATATTATGTCAAAGAAGATATTGTTAATCCTGCCTCTGGGGTTCATGATCCACTAAGTGAAGAGCAAAAGAAGGAAATTGAGTCCTTTTTTAAGAATGAATATTTCTGTGATCTTCATAAAGAAATAGTCAGAATTTTGCGAACCAAGCTTTATCTAGTTGAAGGGGCGGAAATGCCTGCTAGTTTTTCCAATTATCTTCGTCATGCCACTCAAGAACAAGCTCAATTTAGATTGTGGAAGGAAAACAATATAGATACCAAGCATATTGTTGGAGAACCTTTTCCTGACCAGTTCATTAATGACATTAAATTTGATCTGCGAAATGCGATGCAAAGATATAATCAAACTAGGCAGATTTATAAGAGAAATATATTTGGTATTTCATTCATAAAATTGCCTTATTCAAAATCGAATTTGGAAAAGCATAACAACGCCCATGCACACCGAGCGCCGCAGCCGTAGGGTGCGTTCCCTAATGTGGCTCCTACTGCTCCACCGATCAATTTTGGGGAACGCACCATGCACATTGATTGAAGCTGTGGGTTTAGGCGTTGTCAAATTGAAAGATGCTCGGCGTTGCTGACTTTGGGTATGAATCATTGCATCTACATTTTTTAAAACTCAGGCTCAAACTGACTTTTTGATATATGCAAAATTAGCATTCATACCTTGATTAAGCAACGCCGGGGTTTTTTCGTTGAGTTGGCTGGCTCTTATCTTCGGTCGGCCTTTGAGCTTTTTCTGTTCTCTGAGTTGGGCTTCCAGTTGGGTGGTTCGTTACGAGGTTTTGTCAGCTATCTACTTCTTGGCGGAGGGCTTTCTCAATTTTCCTTTGGCTCTCTGTGGCAATCCTCCTATCTGTGTTAAACCAGATTTTCTCCCTCATAGCAACCCCTACACGACCTTGATTTTTGTTCGCGACAGCTTCCAGCAGTTATTGAGAGGTTACATCAGTGGGAAGTGGGAAGTAGGGAACACAGAGCAAAAAGCTGACGGCTGACAGCTGATAGCTCTTTATTGCTAACCGGACTGACGATGATCTATTCTGTATCCTAGCCTGACTCGCCAATCCCCACCGCCAAAAAAGAATAATGTACTGCGATTACCTGGTTCAAATCCTCACCGCACGCGTCTACGATGTCGCCCAAGAAACCCCCTTGGAACTTGCCCCCAATCTCTCCCAACGTTTGCACAATCAGCTTTTACTCAAGCGCGAGGATATGCAGTCGGTTTTCTCCTTTAAACTGCGCGGCGCATACAACAAAATGGCGCATTTGTCAAGGGATTTGTTACAAAAAGGTGTAATTGCTGCTTCGGCGGGAAATCATGCCCAGGGAGTCGCTTTGGGGGCGCGGCAATTGGGAACCCAAGCGATTATCGTTATGCCTGTCACCACTCCGCAAGTCAAAATCGACGCGGTAAAAGCCCGGGGCGGGATTGTCGTCCTGCACGGTGACACCTACGATGATGCCTACACCTACGCGCGGCAGTTAGAAGCGGAAAAAGGCTTAACTTTTATCCATCCCTTCGATGATCCGGAGGTAATCGCCGGCCAGGGTACGATCGGTATGGAAATTTTACGACAATATCAGCAACCGATCGAGGCGATTTTTGTCGCTATTGGTGGCGGTGGCTTAATATCAGGTATTGCAGCCTATGTCAAGCGTTTACGTCCAGAAATTAAAATTATCGGGGTGGAACCTGTGGACTCAGACGCGATGAATCAATCCCTAAAAGCCGGTTATCGGCTGCGTTTGTCCCAAGTGGGATTATTTGCCGACGGGGTGGCGGTGCGCGAGGTGGGAGAGGAGACTTTTCGTCTTTGTCAGCAGTATGTGGACGAGATTATCCTAGTGGATACGGATGATATCTGTGCGGCGATTAAGGATGTTTTTCAAGATACACGCTCGATTTTAGAACCTGCGGGGGCGTTAGCGGTAGCAGGAGCGAAAGCTTATGTAGAAAGAGAAGGAATTGAGGATAAAACCCTCGTTGCTGTGGCTTGTGGGGCGAATATGAACTTTGATCGTCTGCGGTTTGTGGCGGAAAGGGCAGAATTAGGGGAACGGCGCGAGGCGTTGTATGCTGTTACTATTCCCGAACAACCGGGCAGTTTACGGCGTTTTTGCGAATGTGTCGGCAAACGCAATTTAACCGAATTTAGTTATCGCATTGCCGATGAAAAAGAAGCACATATTTTTGTCGGCGCCCAGATCGAAAATCGCACCGATGCCAAGAAATTAGCCGAGAGTTTTGAAGCTTGTGGCTTTAAAACCCTCGATATTAGCGATGATGAATTGACTAAATTGCATCTGCGCCACATGGTGGGAGGGCGATCGCATTTAGCCGATCATGAATTATTTTATCGCTTCGAGTTTCCCGAACGACCGGGGGCTTTAATGAAATTTGTCGCCTCCATGAGTCCCCACTGGAATATCAGCGTTTTCCATTATCGCAATAACGGGGCCGATTACGGGCGCATCGTCGTGGGCATACAGGTCCCCCCCGATGAAATGAATCAATGGCAAGCTTTTCTCGATACTCTCGGCTATCGCTATTGGGATGAAAGTCAAAATCGGGCCTATCAGTTGTTTTTAGGTTAAAGTTGGCTGAATAAATCTAAAAACCTTGTTGGATAAGGCTTTTAGACTTTTTTCCCCTCAAAAAGTGCTGACCATTGGAGTGATCGGGGGTAAAATTCAGGCACTTTTTCCCTGAAAATTAGGTAACTGACTACCCCAAAATCGGTAAAACCCTACACCCTACACCCCACACCCCACACCCCACACCCCACACCCTGCCCCCACCAACAAACTTTTTCAGCAAACCCTAGGTTAAATCGCCATTTTCAGGAAGTTATCAGCATATGAATCAAGATTTTCCCCATATTTCCGTTTTGAGTCAAGAATTAATCGCCGGCTTAAATATTCAACCCGGGGGGCATTATCTCGATCTTACCCTAGGGGGTGGTGGACACAGCCGCTTGCTTTTAGAAGCTCATCCCGAAACCACAGTAACCGCCATCGATCGCGATCAAAGCGCCCTAGAAGCCGCTAAAATTAGTCTCGCCCCCTATCTAGATAGCCGTTTAACCCTCTGGTGGGGGAACTTCGCCGATTACAATGGACAAAATAGCAGTTTTGATGGCATTATCGCCGATTTAGGAGTCAGTTCTCCCCAATTCGATCAGAGCGAGCGCGGCTTTAGTTTTCGCCACACGGCAGCCTTAGATATGCGGATGGATCGCTGTCAATCCCTGACGGCAGCCGATATTATCAACCATTGGCACGAAAAAGAATTAGCAGATCTTTTTTATCAATACGGAGAAGAACGTTTATCTCGTCCTATTGCTCGCTCGATCGTCCAAAAACGTCCTTTTACTACCACTACAGAATTAGCGGCTGTCATCGCTAGTTCTGTACCCGCTAGTTACCGTTATGGACGTATTCATCCGGCAACGCGGGTTTTTCAAGCCCTACGCATCGCTGTTAATCAAGAATTAGATTCTCTCCAACAATTGTTAGATCAAGCCCCCCACTGGCTAAAATCCGGGGGAATTATCGCTATGATCAGTTTTCATAGTCTAGAAGATCGTCTGATCAAGTATGGCTTTCGCGAAGATAATTCCTTGAAAATTATCACGAAAAAGCCGATTATTCCCAGCCGGGAAGAACAAGCTAAAAATCCTCGTTCTCGTTCGGCTAAACTAAGAATAGCCCAAAAGATCGAATCAGAGGTTATCCTATAGCAGTTATCTTAATGGTGAGGTACAAACTATCTGGTTTTAGGGAGTCGTTATCTTGATGAGAAAGGCTATCAACTATTTTTTACACGAAGGAGAAATAATCGATCGAGAATTGAATTATGCTTTTGACTTGCCAAGGTTGTTTATTTTGTGTTTAAATCTGTCGTATTTGAAAGCTAAATATCGCTGACTGAACAACCATCTTTTTTCAATTTGACTTAAAGCAGACCATTTTTCGTAGGTGGGAAAAGCCACATCTTTAAAAAAAGATATCCATTGATTTAAAGTGGTTTCAATTGTGTGTTCTTTCGCCCTCTTATAACCGTTTTCAACCATTTTTTGATAAAGTTCTGGAGAACTTTTCAGACGACGAACTGCTTGAATTGTTTCCTCTAGAGAGTGAATAATAATAAAATCTAACTCCGTCTTTCTTTCTGCTAAAAAGCCTAACTCTGGAGTCAAAAGGGCAGGAACACCGGCGTGCCAAGCATTAATTAGCTTAATAGAACCTTTATTAGGATAATTTCGAGAATCAAAACTACGCGCGGCTACAATCACATCTAGATTAGTATAATTGTTCCATTGAAATTTATCCCAAATCGGCATCCAATGGCAATTGAGAGTATCCAAAGACTCTCGCCATGCTTCCGACCTTAATTCCGGTGCCAACTGACCCCTGTTGCCAATGTAAGAAATATTCTCCACTAGGGTGTTCCGTTCCCTATCTCTGGGAATTAACCCGGGCATCGGCCAATGACTAATTAGATGGGGGTTCCAAATAGAGTCTTTAGTCTTCTCCCAAGTATACGGATTATAAACAATGTGTAGGTGAGCCGAAGGGTGATATTCTTTGTCGCTTTGGACACAAATTAACATGACCTTATCCAAGAAGGGATAGTCATTATCTAGGGTGTCTCGGTCGGCGATTAAAATTCCTTGCTCTGGGATTTCTCTGGCTATTTCACAGGGAAAGCCAGCTTGTTTAAGATGAAAGTAGGTTTGGGCTATCCAAGCCGTAAAATTGCTAGGATCGCCTGTCCATAGAGTCTGGTCTTCCCTGATATTTTTTTGTCTGATTTCGTCAGGGGCGTAAAAATAGATTGTTCGCATTAATTATATAAGGCCAAAGCATTCTTTGTCCCATAGTTTAGCGCAAAAACGCTTTGCCGTCAATTGTAGCTCAAGAGGTCAGCAATTCTGATTATGGAAACCAGCCAGCCAAACCCCTAGTCTAAAGAAATATATTCGATCGCCTCCTAGGGTGGATAATTAGGAAACAATCCCTTGACCTAGGGAAATAGTACCAGGCTTCGCTTTAAGTAATTGACCGACCACAGCAATAATCGGTGTTTGCACCCCATCCATGGGCAAGAGAAGGTTTTTCATCAGTTGTGGTAAAGTAAAAACCAAGAAAAAAAGCCGGTATTTATTCTTGAAAATCACTGACTAAAATAACGCAGTCCCTTTACCAATCTTTCTACTGCCGTTAAAGCCGTTTCTGGAGATAAAGCACCGTAGGCAAGACGCAAATAACAGCCTTCTGTTATCCCAAAAGTTGAACCGGGTAACACCGCCACCCGCTGCTGCTCAATTAAACTTTTAACTAACTGAAAATCATTCTTGTCTGTGGTAATTTTCAGGAAGAAATAAAAAGCCCCTTCCGCAGTGGCAACATCACAGATATCCCTAATCGATTCTAGAGCATTCAGGCAAATTTCTCTAACTTTACTGATGGTTTTTAACTGTTCTAAAGGATAGCTTTTACCCACCTGTAACGCTCCCAGAGCCGCATATTGCGAAACCACCGGCGGACAGATTAAAATAGTATCCTGAATCTTATTAATCGCCTCAGATAAATGTTCTGGTACTACCATATAACCAATGCGCCAACTGGCAAAACCGTAGGCTTTTGAGAGACTAAATAAGGAAATAGTCCAGGATTCACTGCCAACAATTGCCCCCGGGGAAAAGTGACGGGCATGGTTATAGGTAAAATACTCATAGGCCTCATCATGAATGTGATAGATGCCCTTTTTTTGACAGATTCGATTGACTTCTCTTAGGGTATTTTCTGGATAAACTACTCCCGTGGGATTATTAGGAGAAATCGTCACCACTGCCTTAGTTTTTTCCGTGATTGCCTCTTCAATGGCAGCCGGACGCAATTGATAATTTTTGTCTGTGGCGACCAAAATTACTTGACAATCAGCCATTTTTATGGCCATTTCATGATTGAAATAAAAGGGAGTGTTGAGAATAATTTCATCCTCCGGGGAAGTAATGGCTAAAATGGCATTCATAAAGGCCATATTACTGCCCGCCGTCACAAAAATTGCCTGTTTATCGCTGATTTCTACCCGATTATCTTCGGCTAGTTTTTCCCGAATTACTGCTAATAAGGGGGGAATTCCCGCCACAGATTGATATTGATGATTTTTGGGATTGGCTAAAAATAAAGATAGAGATTCGATCGCTTCCTGGGGTGGATAATAGGAAACAATCCCTTGACCTAGGGAAATAGTGCCGGGGTTCGCTTTAATTAATTGACCGACCACGGGAATGATCGGTGTTTGTACCCCGTCCATGCGGGAGAGAAGGTCTTTCATTAAAGTAATCAATGGAGCCGAGCAGAGTCGAACTGCTGTCCAAATTAGGTATTGACTGTCCGTTCATTCACAGGTTTAGTTTCGATTACCCTCGAAACGGGGACTGTCACTTATCCCGGACAGTGGGATGCTCTAGTTAAAGCTTAGACGGTTAACTAACTAGAGAAAGTTAAACGTGGCATCCGTTGGGGGTTTATCCATAGTCCTTAACGGAGTCAAACTATGAATGCTCGAGTCGATTAGAGACTATTAGGCAGCTACAGGAGCGGCTTTACGAGCGAAAGGAACGATGTTGTTCGCATTTACTTTTTGTTTGAGCCTTTGATTTACGAGAGGAGACTCACTCTCGACCTGTATCACGGGGGAGCTTTCGCTAACCTGTCGAAACCGTTACGGCCCCTTGTGCTTACATTCTGATTATAGCATATTTTTTGATTAAGCTAATTTCGGCTCAATTGAGGATTTTTCCCTTCCCAGGCGTTAGAGCCGGGCTAGATCGGTAAAAAAGGTTTTTATCGCTGATTTTTGGGAAAGTTATCCTATATTTGCGATCCAGCTGCCATGGTTGATGCCGAAGTTGCCTCAACTCTGAACATTTTATGAAGATGCCCTGGCGTGGACGAGAGTGTAATTAATCCGTAAAGCTTCTACACGGGCGAAATGTTGAATATTACCCGTAACCAGTTCTAGATTAGATTGAATCGCCGTGGATGCGATCTGTAAATCGGCATGGGCGAGAATATTTCCCTGTTGTTCTAGTTGCGCTTGAATTTCTCCGTAAATTTTCGCTGTCAAGCGATCGAATGGCAGGATCGTGAATTCGGGGATAATTCTCGTTTCGATTTTTTCCAGAAAATCATTGCGCTTGGGGGAACGGAACGCACCTTTGTATAGTTCGGCGATCGTGATACTGCTAGTATATTGATTTTCTCGATCTAGCGATCGTAACCATTGCAGATAGTCCAGTAGCGGGCGCTTGCGTAACATCTCTGAAATAGCATCGGTATCAAAGAGATAAGCCATCAGGTTCTCTCGTCCAAGATATTATCCAGTTCTTCGGCTAATTCTTCGGAATCTTCCCAATTTTCGCTTAAATTCGCTAACCCTCCCCTCTGACGAGCGCTTCTCAGTCGTTGCAATTGTCGGATATCTTCGTAACTCACTAGGGCAGCCACGGGTTTGCCGTAGCGGGTGATGACAACGTAGCCCTCTTGGAGAGCAAGATCGATCGATTCGGAAAGACGCGCTTTCACTTCGGCTGTCGAGAGGATTTTTGTCATTGATCTTAAGTTGGACATCTTGACCATAATAATTCTAGTATATCGATTTCCACTCATACCAGAGTCGATTCAAGGTTGATGCGCGATCGGCGGCGTTGTCAAGTTTGAAGATGATCGCGTATCGGAGCAGCATTGAAAACGCTTTGAGAGCAGGGCTTTCCTTGTGTCGCCATTCATTCTTCAAATTCTGTCTGATCTTCTCACTTACCCTCCCGACCACCGGCTCCTAACCCCACCAACAAACTTATTCAGCAAGTCCTAATTATTGATTGCCTCGGTTTGAATGGCCACCTATCAACAATCTATCTCCATACCACAATTTAGCCATTTTGTCAAAAAAAATTTGACTTTGCAACAAAACTACACAAAAATTAGATCAACGTTGTTCGGGAAAAAAGGGAAAATTGGCGGAACTGTTTGGTTTTGCCCAAGGGAAAAGTCTAGATTTAGCAAGGGTTTTAAGACAACCCAGATCATTAAAACCCTAAAAATTACAATAAGAGGCATCATAGCATAATGCAAAATTATACCAGAATCGCTGGAAGTATTGTAACCTCGTAAATAAATAAAAATTATTCTCAATAAATTCTTAAGTAAAAATAAATATTACCGATTGTAAATTTAAATATTTTTAAGCATTGAAGGTATTTGCATATAAAATACTTATCATTTTGCCCTGATTGCCTCTGACTGGAAAGAGGGTGTGGGGTGTGGGGTGTGGGGTGTGGGGAAAGAAACCTCTTTCATCTGTGGGGGTGAAAATTTTTTCATCGGGACTGACTTGAAAGAGGCGGTCGGCAGGGGGCAGGAGGGAAAAGTACCGTTTTGGGGAGTCAGTCGTCGATACCAAACTAGGCTACACTCTATAGGAGAAACCCGATGACTAACTTGATTATTTCGCAAAAATATGGCTAAAAAGCTCGATTTTGTTATTCCCGCCGTCGGTGGAGTCACAGGAGCCAATTTATCTGCTTGTCTGGGAAATATTGGCTTAGTCGGCGGATTTGGCAGTATAAGCGTCGGTTTAGTGGGAATGACGGGGATTGGCATCCTGACAAGTTCGGCAATTTATGCCAGTCTGCAAGGACTAGAAACAAACGATCACAATGTCGGGTTAGCTTTGGGAATAGGAAGCCTTGGCGGAATCGGTATCTACTCTACCTTTGGGGGTGTGGGAGTCGCAGTTAAAGGTACAGCTTTCGGTGTTGGTGTCGGTTCTATGGCAATCGCTGGCGGCCTAGTCGGGTTAGGAATCTACGGAGTGATGAAAATGTTATCTCCCACCTACTTCGACAATAATTTTTATAGCAATCTAGAATTTTTTGATCGCATTACTAGAGAGTACGAAGAAGCTTTATTTTGGCAAGAAGTTACGGGAAAATATAAAAATCTAGAGGCAGAACTACAGGGACTGTTAGAAGAAGTATCTATTCAGGAAAATCAACAGTTATATTCTACAGAAATTACTATTCCAGAGCGTTTATCTTGGCAGTGTTTCCAAACTCTTAAAGGTCATCAGGCAAATATTGGGGCGATCGATGTTAGTCCTGATGGTAAAATTATCGCTAGTGCGGGAGAAGATCAAACCATAAAACTTTGGCAGCGAGAAACGGGTAAATTAATTTATGCCTTTGTGGGAGTTAATGAACCGATCCAAACTCTGGCTATAAGTCCTAACAGTAAATCGATCATTGCTGGTGGATTGGATGGCAGAATTAGTCAGTGGCAATTAGACACTAAGCAGTATAAAAGTAGTTTTTTCGCTCGTGTAAATGCTCCCGATAGCCACGATGGTGTCATTTTACAATTAGCTTTTGCTGCCAATGAAAGATTTATTGTTAGTGCTAGTAATGACAAAACTCTGCGAATCTGGGGTTATCATACAGGAGAATTAAAGCGAACTTTAATCGGTCATGAGGAGGCAGTTAATACCTGTGCTATTAGTCCCGATAGCCAAATTATTGCTAGTGGTAGTGATGATAAAACTATTAAATTATGGCGATTTGATCATAGTTATGCTTATCAAACTTTTAGCGGTGACAGGGCAGCCGTTAACAGTTTAGCTTTTAGTAATGATGGTCAATATCTAATTAGTGGCGGTAGTGATAAAACGATTAAAATCTGGGATATAAAGACAGGAGAAATTATTAAAAGTTGGCAGGCACACGAGCAGGCAATTATCAGTATTGCTATTAATCCTCATCGCCATCTAATTGCTAGTGCTTCCCGAACAGAAATTAAAATTTGGCAAGGACAAACAGGAGAATTAATTAAAGTTTTACGGGGAACTGCTCCCTTAAAATTTAGTCCTGACGGTCAATTTTTAATTACAGGTAGTTATGGAGATAAGGTAAAAATATGGTCAGAAATGTTAGGAGAATTAGAAATATTCCCCCCAGATTCCGAGGATTGGTGGGAAGTTTTAGAAGTTTCTAAGAATGCCAGTTTTTCAGAAGTTAAACAAAGATATTATCAGCTTGCTCGTCAGTATCACCCCGATCACAATTCCTCTGCCATAGCGATTAAAATTATGCAAAAAATTAATCGAGCTTACGAGCGGTTTTTATTTTCCATCTCGCAACAGTAAAAGTGTGAGGGTAGGGTAAGTATTTAACTATCTTTCGATTCTGCCTTACTTATGGTGATATATAATTAAATTGAAGATAAATGGGAGCATCTCACTTACGCGATAAGTAATTATACTTAGCCTAAAAGCCACTCTTAATCGTGTCTTGGAACGAAATAGAGGCTTTTAAAGACTGCGTACATGGAGAATTAAAAC
>VYLH01000026.1_pt1 | contig 48495 bp, 10 predicted proteins | sample 5114361 | NCBI WGS metagenome assembly VYLH01 (sample SAMN12291772, study PRJNA351875) | freshwater metagenome | isolation source: freshwater lake | place: USA: Michigan, Kent Lake | collected 2013-08-15
ACCGCTACTTCTGTTGGTCCATAAGCGTTATATAATTCACAGTTTAACTGCTGAAAAAATCGTTGATTGAGTTCATAAGATAAGGCTTCTCCCCCGACAATTACTCGTTTTAAATAGTGGCAATCTTTGCTCTTGGGATGTTGCAGAAAAACTCGCAATATTGAGGGAACACAAGTGAAATAAGTTACTTGTTCTTGCACAATTAAATCTATTAAATAATCTATATCTTTATACCCGTCAGGTTTAGCCACGACTAGAGAAGCACCAGATATTAAAGACGAAAAAATTTCCCAGACTGAACCATCAAAACTCAAGGAAATAATTTGGAGAATGCGATCTTCAGAGGTAATATTATAATGACCAATAGTATATGTCAGAGTATTACAAATTCCTCTATGAATATTCATCACGCCTTTGGGTTTTCCCGTTGAACCTGATGTATAAATAACATAGGCTAAATTCTCAGGAGTCGTTAGATTGAAGGGATTTTCTGGACTATAGGTAGCTATCTTTTCCCAATCCCTATCTAAACACAGTAACTCGGCCCCAGTTTGGGGAAGAAAATCCCCTAAAGATTCCTGAGTTAACACCAAAGAAACCCCCGAATCTGAGAGGATATCCCCCAAGCGCTCGGTAGGATAATCCGGAGCTAAAGGTACATAAGCTCCCCCGGCTTTTAATATCCCTAATAAACCGATGACCATCTCTAGGGAACGCTCCATAAAAATCCCGACCAAACTTTCTGGACCTACACCCTTATCTCGTAAACAGTGAGCTAACTGATTTCCCCGGTTATTTAACTGTTGATAGGTTAATTTTTGTCCTTCAAAAATAACCGCTATTCCCTGCGGATTCTGTGCAACTTGTTCTTCAAATAATTGATGTAAAGACTTATCTAAAGGATAATCTGCCTCGGTATTGTTCCACTCTACTAATAACTGATGTTGCTCTTGTGTTGTCAATATAGGTAATTGTGTTACCCGTTGCCGAGTATCAGTAACAATCCCTGTTAAAATAGTCTGTAAATGTGCTGCCATCCGTTCAATCGTATCCTGAGTAAAACGGCTAGTATCATAGACTAACTGAATCAGTAACTCTTGTCTAGGAATAGCAACCACCGTCAAAGGATAATTAGTTTCCTCAAAATTCTCCACATCCTTAACCCTTAAGGATTGACGAGAATCTCTCGATAACGCTTCTCTAGGATAATTCTCAAAAACGACCAAACTCTCAAACAGGGGAATCCCCGGTGGAATATCACTTAATCTCTGTATTTCAGCCAGAGAAACATAAGCATAATCCTGAATTTCTGCTTGCTTTTGCTGTAATTCCTGTAACCAAGATAGCAATAAATCTGATTCTCTGATGGAGACTCGCAGCGGCAATGTATTAATAAATAATCCTACCCTATGTTCTACCCCTGATAAATCATGGGGGCGACCAGAAACCGTAACCCCAAATAAAACTTCTGACTCCCCACTATAGCGACTGAGAAGAATCGCCCAAGCGGCCTGTACTAAAGTAGATAAGGTCAGATTATGCTTTTGCGCCAAAGATTGCAGGTCTTTGGAGTGAGAAGCCGATAAATGACAGTTATACTCTTTATAAGTCGGCTTACCTTCAGATTTCATTAACTGGAGTCTGTCCACCCTCAGGGGGGTGGGAGTCATAAACCCTTCAAGAGTTCGCTGCCAAAAACTCTCAGCAATAGATGGGTTTTGCTGCTGTAACCAAACAATATAATCTTGATAAGGACGCGGCAAAGGAAGATGATAACTTTTCCCTTGAATACCTGCCTCATAAAACCCTAAAACTTCTTGATAAATAATAGGCATACTCCAACCATCCAGAATAATATGATGATGATTGCAGAGGAATTTATAAGTTTGGTCCGATAGTTGAATCATCAAGCAGCGCATTAAAGGAGCAACTTTGAGTTCAAACCCTTGTTGACGCTCTGTTTCTAACAATAAATCTAAACGTTGTTGTTGTTCTGTGGGGGAAAGATTGCGCCAATCTTGATAATCCCAAGGCAAATCAACCTTTTTTCGCACAATTTGCAGAGGGTTTTCCCGTTTTTCCCAAAGAAATAGAGTCCTTAATACCGAGTGACGCTCTACAACTTTTTCCCACGCTTGCCTAAAAACTGCAAGGTTAATTTCTCCCTCCAGAGTAATTAGAGTTTGACTACAATAAATCCCTGAATCAGGAGTATAAAGACTATGAAAGAGCATCCCTTCCTGCATGGGGGAAAGAGGATAAATAGACTCCACATTTTTGGCGGGTTGATTTTTTGTGTCTGCCATGAAAGATTCTCCTTATTAGTCAATTTCTGCCAGAATATCGTCTAATTCCTGTTGATTCAAGTGCGCTACTGGAAAATCTGAGGGAGTGTAACCCCCAGCATCAGGAGATAAACAATGCTCAATCAATTTCAGCAAAGCTTCTTTATAGCTGCGCCCTAAATATTCTACCGTCGAACGTTCATAGATGAGATCGCTATAAGTCCAGTGTACTTGTAACTGTCCCTCTATAACTCTGGCCGTAATCTCTAATAAATGACTACGATGTCCCTTAAGACTGTGATTAGGCCCCTTAGACTCATCCGCTAATTTCCAATCCCCTTTTTGCAATTGTCCTTGCTCAAATTGACCTAAATAATTAAACAAAACTTCTCTGGCAGGAATTTCAGCTAATTGAGACTTAATATCAGCATCATCACTCAAATATCGCGAAATTCCATAGCCAATTCCCCTGTGAGGAATAGCTCGTAACTGTTCTTTAATAGATTTGAGCCGCTCCCCGGGGTGATTTTCGGGGGGGAGTCGCAAAATAACCGGAAAAAGACTGGTAAACCAACCTACCGTCCTCGATAAGTCAACCTCACTGAACAAATCTTCTCGTCCGTGTCCTTCTAAATCAAGAGATATGGTCAAATTTTCTGTCCATTGTGTCAAAGTTTCCGCTAAAGCGGTTAACAAAACCTCATTAATTTGAGTGTTATAGGCAGCGGGGACTTTTTGCAAGAGGGCCCGGGTTTGTTCTTCATCTAGAGTCACCGTGACATCATTTGCTGTCGCTACTGTATTGTATTGTTTTCCAGCCTCGTCATCTACAGGTAAATTTCTCGCCTCTAACCAAGGTTGAGTTAACCAATAGTCTAATGGCTCTTTCGCTTTTTCCCCTTGTCCATAATCCCTCAAGAGAAGCGCCCAATCCTGAAAGGCTATGGTTTTAGGTGGAAGTTCTACATTCTCCCCCCTTTCTAGCTGTTGATAAGTCATCAATAAATCTTCTAACAAAATTCGCCAAGATACACCATCAACCCCCAAGTGATGAATAATAATCAGTAACCGACTGGGTTGATAGGGTGCCAATTCCAATAGTACCGCCTTGATTAATAGTCCAGTAGAGAGGTTTAAACTTGCCTGTTGAGTTGTTGCCATTGCTAAGAGAGTTTCCCCTTGCTGAGATTGAGGAATAGAAGACAAATCAATCACTTCAAAAGGTACTTCCTCCGGCATTCCTTCATTAACTTGTTGCCATTGTCCTTCCTCCACAGTAAACCGTAACCGCAAAGCGTCATGATGTTCAATTAATTTTCTCAGAGATTGAGCTAACAAATCAGCTTTCAGGTGACGGGGAACTTCTAAGAGGACAGACTGATTAAAGTGGTGCATTTCAGCGCGATTTTGCTCAAAAAACCACAGTTGAATGGGAGTGAGAGGCACAATACCCGTCACTAAACCCTGTTTAGCTAATTCGGCTGTGGAATAATCGGCAACTGTAGCTAGTTCAGCAAGAGTAGGATATTCAAATATCTGTTTAGGGGTAATCTTCAACCCGGCTTGACGAGCGCGAGCGACAACCTGAATACTGAGAATAGAATCGCCCCCAACTTCAAAAAAGCGGTCATAACGACTCACTTGTTTAATTCTGAGAACATCTTGCCAAATACTGGCCAAAATCTTTTCTTTCTGAGTATGCGGGGGGACAAAATCCTGCTCAGATGTCCAAGGTATCTCAGGGAGGGGTAAACTGGAACGGTCAATTTTTCCATTGGGAGTCAGAGGGAGAGTTTCTAAGGAGACAAAAAGAGCCGGAATCATATACTCTGGCAATTTCTGTCCCAAGAAACGACGCAAATCCTCAGTATTTATCGGACCATTTTCTCCTACTAGATAAGCGACTAATCTCTTATTCCGATAGGAGTCTTCCCAAACCTTCACCACCTTTTGCTTAACTTGGGGATAAGTCCCTAGAGTTGCCTCAATTTCTCCTAATTCAATGCGGAAACCCCGCAATTTTACCTGATTATCACCCCGCCCCAAAAAATCAATATTTCCATCGGGTAAATATCGGGCTAAATCTCCTGTTTTATAGAGTTTGGCATTGGGTTCATTGCTAAACGGATTGGAGATAAATTTCTCGGCGGTTAATTCAGGTTGATTCAGATAACATCGAGCTAACCCTTTACCCCCGATATATAAATCACCAATAGTTCCTAGAGGAACCGGTTGCTTAAAAGAGTCCAGAATATAAACTTGAGTATTGGCAATAGGCCGGCCGATACTCGGTTGTCCATGGTGTCCTTTAGGCACTAAGCTAAAAGTGGAATAAGTGGTATCTTCTGAAGGACCGTAGAGATTATAAACATTCTTAATGTTTTCCTGCTGGTAAAGCTTCTGGACTAATTGATTAGACAAAGCTTCTCCGGCGAGGTTTACCGTTTGCACAGTCTCAGGTATTGCCTCAATTTCCAGCAGTTGAGCGATCGCTGTAGGTACGGTATTAATTAATGTTACCTCTTTGGCTGCACTTAAACTAGGCAAATCTAGAACATTCTGGGCCAGAATAATCTTACCCCCCACAGCCAAGGGCAAAAATAGTTCAAATACTGACAAATCAAAACAAATAGAAGTAGCTCCCAAAACCCCCGCTAATTCCTCACTGCTAAAGACTTCCTTGGACCAATTCAGTAAGGTTGTGGTGCTGTGATGCTCAATGACAACCCCTTTTGGTTTCCCCGTTGAACCGGAGGTATAAATCACATAAGCGGTATTACTGGAACTTACGGGTAAAGAGAGGTTTTCGGGACTTTCTAGGGCTATATTTCTGGCTTCTGCCTCTAATATCACCAGATTCCCTGGATAATTCCCTAATTTCTCTACTAATTTTGCTTGTGTTAGCAACAAGGAAACTTGAGCATCTTCTAAGATAACATTGAGGCGTTCAGTTGGATAAGCTGGATCTAAAGGTACATAAGCTCCCCCTGCTTTGAGAATGGCTAATAACCCTATAACCATCTCAGGGGTCCGTTCTAGGCAAATTCCCACCAAAGACTCCGTTTTTACCCCTTTTTTGCCTAAATAATGCCCTAATTGATTCGCTTTTTCGTTTAATTGACGGTAGGTTAATTGTTCATTTTCTGTAATAATAGCGATCGCATCAGGACTGCGCTTAACTTGCTCCTCAAACAATTGATGAATACACCCATCTGGATAGTGAACCTCGGTATCATTCCATTCTTTTAATAATTGATGTTGTTCTTGCTCAGAAAGTAAACAACAAGTTTCATAACGTTCTAACCCTTCCGTTGCCATAGCGAGGAGAGTTTTCTCGTAGTATCCTCCGATTAACTCCATCTGCTTTTCCCCTAGATAATTCCCATCATATTTAAGGGTAAGTTCTATTTGAGATGAAAGGGGATGAAGACTAAAATTAGCTAACAATGTAAAATTAGTTTGATTAAAAAACTTCCCTCCTAGGATCTCTAAATCTTTCACCCCGATGATACCTTGATAAACATGGAAATGAATAAAATTAAAAGCCGTATCAAACAAAGGTTGACCTGATTTTTGTAACTCAGCGAGGGGATATCTTCGCCAAGATAAGCATTCTCTTTCAACATCAAAAGCTTGCTTAACTAAATCGCTCCAAGGGCCTCCAGATAACTCTAAACGTAGGGGCAAAGTATTCAAAAATAAACCTAATATCTTTTCCCCATCGGCTGCTTCTAACCGTCCATTAGAGACTAAACCCGTAACAATATCCCTCTGATTATTCAGTAAACTTAATACCCGAAAATGAGCCGCCAATAAAACACTTTTTAGGGGGACTCCCACTTGTTTACCGAGTTGTTTTAATCCCTGAGATACCTGACTAGATATAGGAACTAACCAATCCCAATCTTGATTAACTTGATTAGATTTCGACCACTGAGGAAGTTTAGTCAGCGTCACATCTCTGAGTTTTTCTTGCCAATAATTCTGGCATTCTGGCGATTGGACAGTTTTCTTTTCTAAGGCAACAAAATCCCTAAAACTAAGAGCGGGAGTTGGAGAGAGAGGGAGAACTTTTTTGTCGAGAAGATAGAGATACTGTTGTAACAATTCTGTGAGCAACGAAGCCACACTCCAACCATCTAAAATAGAGTGATGAAAACTGAAAGTTAGGTTAAAGTTATCCTGACTGCGGCGATGGAGATGAAAGCGAAATAAAGGAGGACTATTCCAGTCAAAAGTGCGGATTTTTTCCCGCTCAATCCAATCATCAATAGCCGTATCTTGTTCAGAAGGAGATAAATGGGTTAGGTCATCTAATCCTAAAGGAACATCGATTTGTCGGTGAACTAATTGTAGGGGTTCCTGATATTCAAAGAGTGCGAAACTGGTTCGTAATACCGGATGCCGCTGGACAATCTCCTGAATAGCACTATGTAAAGCGGGAAAACTAAAATCAGCACGAATATGATAGGTAAACACATCATGGTACACCGATAGATTCCCCTGATATTCACTATGAAATATCATCCCCAATTGTAGAGCAGTTAGAGGATAAGCATCCTCCACTTCCTCCAGTAAATTGAGGCGAACTTCTTGAGAAATTAAACTAAAAACTTCCGTTTTTTCAGTCCCTAAAGTATCAATTTCATAGCTAACGCAATTGGCCAATTCTTGAATGGTTTGATGTTGCAATAATTGGGGTAAAGAAAAATGAAAACCCATTTGTCGCGCCTTAGCGATCACTTGTATGCCCCGAATCGAATCCCCCCCAAGTTCAAAAAAATTATCGTGAATACCAACCTCTTCGATGCCCAAAACTTCAGCCCAAATCAGTGCTAAAATTTCCTCAAGAGGGGTACAAGGTGCTACAAAATTCTCCGAATTCCTTAAACTGTTATAGCTTGGAGAGGGTAGGGCGCGACGGTCAATTTTTCCACTATTTGTCAGAGGAATAGCATCCAATTGCACAAAGGCATGAGGTATCATGTATTCTGGGAGTTGGTTTTGCAGATAACTCCGCAGTTGGGGAATCAGTTTACTGTTTAACTTAGACCTTAAAGGGTGATTTGCATAAAGTTGCCATTCAGGTTTTGCGGTGTGGGTGGGGGTAAAAGCGATGTAATTTCTACGGGAATTTTCCAGCGGGGCAAAAATCACATCGTAACGGTCTGGAGTATCCGACCAAGTTACCCCAACCGAAAGGGATAAATCCTCAGCTAAAGCCGAAAAATCTTCAGGTTCTACGGCATTTTCCGGTATAATGTCCGATTTAATGGCTTGAAATTCCTCGGTCGTCCCCAAGTCTTGAGAATTCCTCAACAATTCCGCACTTTTTAAAGGTCTGAACAAGCGAGAATTAGGGACACCTATCACCCTTAACCCCTCAGATTTCCCCAGTTGATTTCTTACCTCAGATAAAGTCAGCTGCTGTTCAGTCCAGTTTAATTCTGGAAAGTCGGTGCTAAAATCCAGAATCGTTTCAATCCGCAGAACAACATTATAACGGAATTGAGTTAATTCGTTGTGGTGTTGACCTCTCTCTAGATGAATCTCGACTTCAGTAATCTGAGGAAAATAGGACTGAATTGCTCTAAAAAAATCTGGGTCAATGAATAACTCATTTTCTTGCTCAATTTTTCTCTGTACACGCTGTTTAAAATCCTTAATCGAATCTTCAGGGTTAGCCTTATAAAGTTCTACATCAGCGTGAAAAGCTTCCATGAGTTGCAAGTTTCGCACATCTCCAAGGAAAATACACCCCCCCGGAGTTAGTACCTTGATAGCTCCCTCTAAAACCCGCAATAAGTAATCTATATGGGGGAAATACTGCACAACCGAGTTAAGGATAATTGTATCGAATCCTTCTGACTCCAAACCCTCAAAATTATCGGCTGTGCTATGCAATAGCCTGACTTGCTCTAGCTGAGGCCCTTCTTGATTAATTCGCTGAATATCGTCTAAGGCTACTGATGAAATATCGGTTCCCCAATAACACTGGCAATGGGGAGCAACTTGGAATAATATTAACCCGGTTCCACAACCTATTTCCAGAACTTTTTTAGGTTGTTGAGCCAGAATAACCTTAACTTTATCATCTAGCCATTCTCGCATCTGAGCAACTGGGATAGGTTCCCCCGTGTAACTACTATTCCAGCCAACAATATTAAATATACCCTCAGAATCTGCCGATGTTTGGCTGTAAATTTGGTTATAGAGGCTTTGCCATTGCTCGATTTGCTCATCGAATAATTGCCCTTTTTCTGAAGTCGCCAAGAGTTCCCCCTCTTGAGACTGACCCACAACATAAGCAATTAGTGTTTTACTCCCTGTTTCTGTCTCCGATGCAATGACTACCGCTTGCTCAACTGCTGGATGTTCACTGAGTATAGTTTCAATTTCCCCAAGCTCAATCCGGAAACCTCGAATCTTAACTTGATGGTCAATACGCCCCAAAAATTCAATATTTCCATCGGGTAAATACCGGGCTAAATCTCCCGTTTTATATAATTTTGCCCTAATTTCTCCCCCTCTTTCTCCTTCGACCTTAGCAAAAGGATTAGGGATAAATTTCTCGGCCGTCAATTCGGGACGATTGAGGTATCCACGAGCTAAACCTATGCCACCAATGTGTAATTCTCCCACAATCCCTATAGGAACTGGTTGTAAGTGCGGATTAAGAATATAAATCTGAGTATTGGCAATTGGTTGACCAATACTCACTAGAGCTTTTTGATTCTCCGGCAAACAGGGCCAGTAAGTCACATCAATCGCCGCCTCAGTCGGACCGTAGAGGTTGTGAAGTTCACAGTCAAAATGCTCAAAAAAGCGTTGTGTTAAGTCTAATGACAAAGCTTCCCCACTACAGAAAACCCGCTTGAGAGAACTACATTCTTTTAGCTCTGGTTCTTGCAGAAACACTCGCAACATTGAGGGGACAAAATGAAGGGTAGTGATTTGCTGCTTTTGGATCAATTGTATTAAATAGGTACTATCTTTATGACCTTCTGGTTTAGCGACCACTAGGGTTGCACCGGCTAATAAGGGCCAAAAGAATTCCCAGACTGAAACATCAAAACTAAAAGGGGTTTTTTGTAAAATGCCATCACTCTTAGTTAACTGATAAGTATCCTGCATCCACAACAAACGATTCCTAATCCCCTTATGATTATTCATTACGCCCTTAGGCTTACCTGTGGATCCCGAAGTATAAATAACATAGGCTAAATTTTCCCCCGTTACGCCACTGTCACAATTGTTCTGACTTTCTTGAGAAATTGCTGGCCAATCTGTATCCAAAGCAACAACAATTCCCCGGTATTCCCCCAACAATCCCCGCAGCGATTCCGCAGTAATGATCACTTTTACCCCAGTATCTTCTAATAGATAACTTAGGCGTTCTTGAGGATAATTAGGATCTAAGGGGACGTAAGCTCCTCCAGCTTTCAAAACAGCCAATAATCCTACTACCATTTCTAAGGAACGCTCTAGATAAATTCCTACTAATTCCTCTGGTTTTACTCCTAATTTTTGTAGGTAATGACCAAGTTGATTGGCTTTTTCATTTAATTCTTGATAAGTTAATTCTTGATTTTCAAAAATGACCGCCACTCTCTCAGGGTAAAGTTTGGCTTGCTCTTCAAATAGCTGATGAATCCATTGCTTTTCAGGATATTGAATGGCCGTATCATTCCAATCTCTCAGTAATTGTTCTCGTTCTTTTGTCGTTAATATATCAATTTCTGACAAATCTATATCGGGATTACTCGTCACTGTTTCTAAGATTTTCCGGTAATGTCCTAGCATTCTCTCGACAAAATCTCTGGGAAATTTATCTTTAATAAAAGTGACAGAAACACCACTATCATCCGCTGCTATGGCAAAAACTAATTGAAACCGATTTAAGGAAGAAATGTCGGCGCACAGTCCTTCTTTGATCACAGCAACGTCAAAAATATTCTCTAGATTTCCTCCTCTTGCTGCCAAGGTTTTGACCAAACTATCCAGAGTATAGTTTTGATGGCGATATCCTTCTTGTAAATCTTTACGAATGATTCTTAGTAAATCTTTAAATGAACTAAAATTCTGTTGATTGAATCGGCAGAATATCAGGCTATCTAATTTTTCTGTATTCAAAGCTCCTGTAGCCGTGGCAAACTCGACTTGAGCAGTATATTTAAACATTAAAACTTGGACAACAGCCAGATAAAATGCTAATTTATTAACGGAATTGTTTGCCGTTAAACTGTTGATTTTTTCCTGTAAATCTGTAGAGATAACTTCAATAACGCTATCTTGCTCCCCGGTTTTATTCTGACTTACATTACCAAATAGAGTAGTTACTGGATCTATTTCTTGAAGTTGCCGAATTTGGTAATCAATTGAAACCAGATGTGCTTCCATTGCTGTTCTAACTTTTTCCCTAAATAGTGGTTGATGGCGGTATTCAGAGTCATGGGGTACAATGCTTTTTTCCCCGTTCCCTTAAAGCGATAATTCCCGTCTCTGACGAGTGGGATTATTGCTATTTGAACTACAGGAAACCCGACTACGGCTAAGGTCGAGGTTTCTGTCGCTTGTTCAAAATTGTTCTGAGCCTCGACATCATAGCATATTAACCGACATTCTGCACATCTTCATATACTTTTACATATTTTTACATTCCCCAAGCTGTTTTGACGAAAAATCTTCATTGTAGAAACTACTGTGGGAGCAATAAATTAGTAAAAATTATTAATTGAATATTAAGAAGTGCGGAAAGTGTGACATTTAAAGATAGATTAGCGCAAGACTATCAGATCTGAGGATGCCACACCCCATAAACGTTTATTGCAGATGTCTATTGACAATTACTACCTTGATCAGGTACGATTAGCTGTCTGGTCGTAATAGCTGAAGGGGTGACAACGAGGTTGAAGTTTAAGTGAGGTGGGGGAAAAATTTCCTCACTGTGATCCATCAAATTAATCGACTTACTAGACAAAAACCAAATTCCCTCGTTATCTTTCGGCGAAAGTCTAAAGCTTTTTCCCTACACCCGACACTCTACACCCTGTTTCACTTTCCATCTGCTTGTCACCCCGTCAGTCGCAATAATTATTCTTTTCCAAGTCGATTCTAACACTATGGACTTTCAAGATAAAAAGAACTTATCCGAAAACGACCAATCAATCCAAACTAGAGTTTTTAAAGCTCTTAGTGAAGCTAAAGAAAAATTAAAAGCTTTCGAGTCTCAACAAAGCGAACCCTTAGCTATCGTCGGTTTAGGTTGTCGTTTCGGTCATAATATTGCGACACCTGAATCCTTCTGGTCTTTCCTCAAAGCGGGTAAAAATAACCTCAGAGAAATACCTAAGGAGCGCTGGAACCAGCAGGATTTTTATGATTCAGATCGGAATAAAGTGGGTAAAATCTATGTTTCTCAGGGGGGGTTTCTTGATGATGTCTCCCAGTTTGATGCCCATTTTTTCGGAATTGCTCCCAAGGAAGCCGTCGCTATGGATCCTCAGCAAAGGTTGCTTTTAGAGGTAGCCTATGAAGCTTTGGAAAATGCAGGAATGGCAACAACGACGGCTAGAAGGGGAAAAACAGGGGTTTTTATCGGGATTACCAACAATGACTATGCCCGTATTCTTACCTCAAATGAGGACTATAATGCCATCGGAGCCTATCATATTTCGGGTAATCATACTAATGCGGCAGCTGGGCGTATTTCTTACCTTTTAAATCTTAATGGTCCGAGTTTGGCAGTAGATACCGCTTGTTCTTCTTCCTTAGTCGCTGTTCATCTCGCTTGCCGTTCCTTACGTTCCCAAGAATGCAGACAAGCTTTAGTCGGAGGAGTGAACTTAGTTTTAACTCCAGAAGTGGTCATCGCCTTGTGCCGCAATCAGATGTTGGCCCCAGATGGCCAATGCAAAACCTTTGACGAAAGTGCCGATGGGTTTGGAATCGGCGAAGGATGCGGAGTCATCGTCTTAAAAAGACTCAGTGACGCTCTTCAAGATGGTGATCACATTTGGTCCGTGATTCGAGGGACCGCAGTCAACAACGATGGAGCCAGTGGCGGCTTTACCGTTCCTAATGGGCCTGTGCAGAGAGAATTAATCAGAGAAGCTCTGGCTGACGCTCGTTTAGATGCCGAGGCTATCGATTATGTTGAAGCTCACGGTACAGGAACATCTTTGGGAGATCCCATCGAAATTAAAGCCATAGCCGAGGCATTATGCGTCAATCGTCGCAAATCTAACCCTTTATTAGTCGGTTCTCTCAAAACTAATTTAGGTCATCTGGCGGCGGCGGCGGGAATTTCAGGATTAATTAAAACCGCATTATCGCTACACTACCGTGAAATTCCGGCTCATCTAAATCTCAAAAAACCCAATCCTCATATTAATTGGGATGCCTTACCGATTAGTATCGTCACGCAAAATTGTCCTTGGAATGTTAACAATGGCAAGCTCAAAGCGGCTGGAGTCAGTTCTTTTGGAGCATCGGGAACCAACGCTCATGTTATTTTAAGCGAACCGCCTCAACCGCAACCCCAAAAACCCAAAATATCCCCCATTCTCGTTACTTTTTCGGCTAAAGAACCCGAACGTTTACGTCTTTTTACGACTCAATTTGTGGATTATCTTGAGCAGAAAACATCTCTCAACGTCAAGGACATTGCCCTATCTTTAAATACCGGTCGTTTTCCCCATAAACATCGTCTCGCTCTTTTAGTTTCTAATCAAGAGAATCTGCGCCAAGGCATTCAGGCTTTTCTTAAGAGCGATGGGGATGAAAAGCAATTTCAAAATATTCAAAATAATAGCTTCGACATCATTTATGGAGAAGCGCAAAGCCATCCTAAAGTTGCTTTTCTCTGCAATTACGAGGAAGAAATTAGTCCAGAAATCATTGAAAACCTGCTTAATAATGAGCCAGTATTTCATGAGGCTTTTAGGCAGTGCGAGCATCTGTTTAAAAAATATTTAGAATTTTCTCTTCAGGAATTATTGTCATCTAAAAAAGCCTTAGAGCCTCAGATTTCTTTGTCTGTACAACCGGTATTATTTGCCTATCAATATGCTCTTTGTGAACTCTGGAAATCGTGGGGAATTTCTCCTTCTGCGATTTTAGGTTCTGGATTAGGGGAATATCTCGCCGCTCAACAAGCGGGCGTTTTTTCCCTTGAAGATACCGTCAAGCTGGTGGCGAAACGCGCTCAAATTAGCCCACAAAACCCCAACTCAGAAGACCTTTTATCCTTGCTCAAAAGCACCCCAGAAGTCGATTCTAACTCTCCCGATATTACCCTAATTTATCAGGGTGAAGTGGTGAAAAAATCTCTCAAAAATTCCGTGAATAGAGGGGAAAGGATTAGGCAAAAATCCGACGAAATCGCCCAGGGAATTTCTACTTTGCATCAAATGGGATATCAAATCTTCCTAGAAATGGGAATCAGTGCCAATCTCATTAATATAGGTCGTCAAAAGTTAGGGGTAAATTCAATTCTATGGTTATCTAGTTTAGGGGAAGATTGTCACAGTGATCAGCATGAGCAAAGGGTGCTAGGTCAACTCTATGTAAGAGGATTTAATATTAACTGGGAAGCCTTTCATCGCTCACATCCCGGGCAAAAAATTAGTTTACCTAATTCGCCTTTTATCCGCAAACGCTACTGGATAAATTCTGGCAATAAATCAGAGTCTTCTAGCTATAAAAACCCTAATTATTACTCTGGACATCCCTTACTAGGCGATCGTTTTCCTTCTCCCTTAGCTCTCCTTCAATATCGAGGGAGCATTAGTCAACATAAACCTGCATTTTTAGGAGAACATCAGGTTTTTGATCAGGCCATATTGCCAGCATCTGCCTTGATAGAAATGGCTTTAGCTGCCGGGGAGAATCAAAGAGTTATTTTAGAAAATGTTGAATTTAAGAAGGCATTAATTTTAAAAGATACGGAAGACACATTACAGTTAATCATTGAGCAAAAAAGCTTTAAAATTTACCATGAACTTGAGCCAAATTGGGAAATATTAGTTACTGGAAAAATTGAGGAATTGAAATCAACTAATTTAACCCATTGTCATCTAGAAGAAATCGCCAAAAATTGTTCCGAAGAAGTCGATATCAACTCCTTTTATGAAACTTATCAAAAATCAGGGATAAATTACGGGAGTAACTTTCGGCTCATTCATCAACTGAAGCGGGGGGAAAATACAGCTTTTGCTCAAATCAAATTAACCGATAGGTTAGAGCGGGAAAAATATCATTTTCATCCCGCTATGTTAGACGCTTGTTTTCAAGGGATTGCTGCCATTTTATTTAAAGAAGAATCCTCAGTAACTTATGTTCCTGTTCGCCTTGGGCAATTGGCATTTTTTCACCCTCCTGATGAGCAGGTAATCAGCGCGGTTCGACTGAAAAACTCCTCCCCTAACCCTAACATTATCATCGCTGATATTGATATCTATTCCCCCCAAGGTCAACCCTTAGCATCCCTCACCAACTTAGAACTAAAAGCCGTTCAATCTCAAGAGATTATCCCCCAAGAAATCCCCCCTCAAATCTATCTAGAAGAATGGATACCTTGCGAGGAATTATTAGGGAATGGCAGAGACACTTTAGTAGCTCCCCAGGTGATTAAAAATCAAATTCACCCCGCACAGTTAGAACAACAACTAGGGGAAAAATTGGCGCAATATGAGCGCTTAATGGAAGCTTTGGAAAAGTTAAGCGTTGTCTATATCTGGGAAGCCTTAACAAAACTTAATGGACAGCCAAAATTAGGTCAAACTTATTCCGAAGCACAGATAGCAAATCAGGGTCAAATTGTCGATTTTTACCGACCTTTATTATCTCGATGTTTAAGCATTTTAGCTGAAGAAAAAATCGTTAATCAGACAAAAGATGGCTGGTTATTCGTCAAAGAATTAGAAGCACCTTCATCGCCATCGCAAATTAAAATTCTCCGCCAAGAATTTGCCGATTATCCAGCAGAAATTAGTCTCATGGAGCGTTGTGGCTCTGCTTTGGCAGCAGTCATGAGTCGTCAAGTTGAGCCATTAGAATTACTCTTTCCTCAAGGGGATTTAGAAGCGATCGCATCAATTTATTCGGAAGCTGCCGGAGCTAAATTGATGAATCAGTTAGTCGCCACCACAATCCGCCGTGCTATTGAGAATTTCCTCCCCCATTATCCCCTAAGAATTCTCGAAATTGGAGGAGGAACAGGAGCCGTTACTGCTGGCATTTTACCTCACTTACCCACAGAACATATCGAATATGTATTCACCGATATTTCCTCTAGTTTCTTAACAAGAGCCAAGGAAAATTTTAGAAACTATCCCTTTATTAAATATCAAACTTTAGACATTGAAAAAAATCCCTTTACTCAAGATTTTCTCCCCGGCAGTTTTGACATAATCATCGCCGCTAATGTTCTTCATGCCACAGCCAACCTTCAAAAAACCCTGGAAAATGTGCGCTCTCTCATCGCTCCTAAGGGACTACTAATCCTCTTAGAAAGTACAGGGGCAAGACGTTGGGTAGATTTAACCTTTGGCTTGACAGAAGGATGGTGGTTATGTAGTCAAGATCTGCGGCGGAATGGTTATCCGTTAATCAGCACAAAAGATTGGCAAAATTTACTGATTGAGAATCAATTTGAAGACATTAATATTATCGAACCAAGCCAAGCAAAAACCCGAAATTTATTAAAACAAAGTGTCATCATTAGTCGAAGCAGTGAGCAATTACCTTCTCTTCTGGCAAAATCTTACTATCATCAAATAATCTGGGCAGATAGTCAAGGAATTGCTAACGGTTTAATCCCTCTATTCCAACAGAGAGGAATAAGTTGTTCTTGCGTCTTTTCCCAAGATATTAACCCAGAGATGGCTGAAGATTACCTATCAATATTGAGAAACTCGATAACTTCAGAAACTCGTCAAATACTGTACTTCTGGGGCTTAGAAAAAATCCCTGGAGAAATGGATCAACAAGTCGAGATTCATTGTCAAAGATTTCTCTTTTTCTTACAAGCCTTATTGCAGCAAGAAAATCCGCCGGCTCTGATTTTAGTGACTCAAGGAGCAGTACCAGCAAAAGCCATTAAAACCCTGACCTCTCCCTCTCAAGCATCCTTATTAGGAATAGCCTTCAGCCTAGTCTTAGAACATCCTGAACTTAATTTTAAGGCGATTGACCTAGATCCAGATGAAGTAAACTCAGCCGACAAACTGCTGCAAGAAATCTACAGTAATCCCCAAGAAAACCGGGTTGCTTTGCGGGGGGAACAGCGTTTTTATCCCCGTTTAGTGCAGAGAAAACTTGAAGATGGAAATATCAATTTTAGTCCTGATGGCTATTATTTAATCACAGGAGGCACAGGGGGGTTAGGATTAGCAACAACCCGATGGATGATTGAAAAAGGGGCGCGGAATTTAGTTTTGTGTAGTCGTCGAGGGGCAGAAGGAGTTAGCCCTGAAATATTAGCCAATCTCTCCTCTAGTGGGGCAGAAATTACCCTCAAAAAACTTGATATTACCGATGCTGAAAAACTGCACACTGTCTTAGAAGAATGCCGTTCTAAATATCCTGTACGAGGCGTTTTTCACATTGCTGGAACCTTAGACGATACCACCTTATTAAGACTAACACCAGAGCGCTTTAATTATGTTTTAGCTCCCAAAGTTAAAGGAACTTGGTTGCTTCATCAACTCACCCTAAATGACCCATTGGAATTCTTTGTCTGTTATACTTCTGCTGTATCTTTAATTGGCTCGGCAGGACAAGCTAATGCTGCGGCAGCTAATGCCTTTGAAGACGCTTTTATCTATTATCGTCAGGCGCATCATTTACCCGGAACGGTCATAAATTGGGGTCCTTGGAGTGAAATAGGTGCAGCAGTAGATCGCAATGTTTTGGAGAGATTAGCCGCTAAAGGATATGGGGCTATGAAACCCGATTTAGCCCTTAATGCTCTGGAAAAAATTCTTCTAAATCAGATTATCCGCGCTGGTGTAATTAAGATTGACTGGCAACAATTTCCTTATATTCATCAAAGCTTTTATAAAAACTTTCTGCCTCAAGGAAAACCCCAAGCTGCCCCCTCATCTGAGTTTTTAAAACAATGGCAAAATTTAACCTTAAAAGAGCGTCCTAATTGGCTAACTAATCATATCATCATGCGTGTTTCTACTGTCTTAGGACGCTCAAATGATGAAACTTTTTCCCCTCAACAAGGCTTTTTTGATTTGGGGATGGACTCTCTCACTTCTACAGAGTTACGAAATCTGTTACAAACTGACTTTAATTGTTCTCTCCCTTCGACAATTACTTTTCGTTTTCCGAATGTTGAAGTCTTAGCTAATTATTTACAGCGAGAAGTTCTAGATAATTGTCAACCGGTATTTACCCCTCAAATAAAAGCAGAAATTTCTCAAAAACAGCCAGAAAAATCACAACTCGATGATGATCCTATTGTTATTGTCGGCATGGCTTGTCGATTCCCCGTCGGTGCTAAGAATTTACAATCTTTCTGGGAACTTTTAGAACAGGGAAAAGATGCTATAACAGAAATTCCTCAAGATCGCTGGGATCAGGAAACATGGTATGATCCTAATCCCGATGTCCCTGGCAAAATATACGCTCCTTACGGTGCATTTCTAGAACAAATTGAGGAATTTGATGGAGAATTTTTTGGCATTATTCCTAGAGAATCTGTCGCCATGGATCCTCAGCAGCGTTTACTCTTGGAAACTACTTGGCAAGCTTTAGAATCTGCTGGACAAAATCCCCAAAAATTACGCAACAGTCAGACGGGAGTTTTTATCGGTTGCATGACTCAAGATTATGCCCAATTAAGTTATTCTCCTCAAGCCATTAATGCTTATACTGGTTCAGGGACTTCTGTTAGTATGGCGGCGGGTCGTCTTTCTTATGTCCTTGGTTTACAGGGTCCATCAATGACTATTGATACCGCTTGTTCCTCCTCATTAGTAGCGATTCATTTAGCTTATAATGCCTTACTTAATGGTGAGTGCGATCTGGCTTTAGCCGGAGGGGTTAATATTATTTTAACTCCCATTATTTCTTTAATCGAAAGTCGCGCCCATATGCTTGCCCCTGATGGACATTGCAAAACCTTTGATGAGAGCGCAAATGGCATGGTGCGAGGAGAAGGCTGTGGAATAGTTGTTCTGAAAAGATTGAGCCAAGCAGTGAAGAATGGAGACCAAATTTTGGCGAAAATTTATGGCACAGCCGTCAATCATGATGGTCCAAGTAGTGGGCTAACTGTTCCTAATGGTCAAGCTCAAGAAAAATTATTACATCAAGCCCTTAAACGTGCTAATCTCAAGCCTGAACAAATCGATTATATTGAAGCTCACGGCACTGGAACAGCCCTTGGTGATCCGATTGAATTAGAAAGTATGTCAGCCGTTTTTGGTCAACGCTCCCCTAATCGGCCTTTAATTATTGGTTCAGTAAAAACAAATTTAGGCCATTTAGAAGGTGCTGCTGGAATTGCCGGATTAATTAAAACCGTTCTAGCGTTACAACACCATAAAATACCTCCTCATCTTCACTTTAAAAATCCTAATCCCCGCTTTGATTGGAGTTCTCATATTTTTGAAGTTCCTGTACAAGGAAAACCTTGGGATATCAGCGAACGTCCAAGGATTGCTGGAGTAAGTTCCTTTGGATTTAGTGGAACGAATGCTCATATCATTGTTGGGGAAATTGACGCTGATTTACCTCAACCTTCGGAGAATAATTTTTATCTATTACCCCTTTCGGCTCGTTCTGAAAAATCGCTGCAAGAGTTAGCGAGAAATTATCAAGATATTTTGACTGAGTCTATCAATTTAGCTGATGTTTGTTTTACCGCCAGTACAGGGCGGGGGATTTTTCCGCAACGAATCTGTATTTTAGCAGACTCAATAACCACGGCACAACGAGCATTAATTGATTACCAAGATGGTGAAAATTCTGACTCATTAATCCGACCGATTTTATCAGAGACTCCGCCAAAGATAGCTTTCCTCTTTTCTGGACAAGGCTCTCAATATTCCGGCATGGGAGAAACCCTTTATAACCGAGAAGTTGTTTTCAAGGAAACATTAGATCTTTGTGATCAAATTCTAGAACCCCTTTTAGAAAAATCTCTCTTAGATTTAATCTTTGAAGAGCAAAATAGTGAGTTATTAGAGGAAACCCAAATCACTCAGCCGGTGATTTTTTCCCTTGAATATGCACTCGCCAAATTATGGCAATCTTGGGGAATACAACCTTCAGCCCTTTTAGGACATAGTATTGGGGAATATGTGGCGGCTTGTTGGGCAGGAGTCTTTTCTTTAGAAGATGCCTTAAAATTAGTGACTCAACGGGGTAAATTAATGGGAAAATTGCCCCACAATGGCAGTATGTCCGCTATTTATGCTGATTATGAGACGGTAGCAAACGCTCTAACTTCGTATGAAAATCAAGTTAATATTGCTTCAGCCAATGGCTCAATTACCGTCATTTCTGGATTTAAAGAGATTGTTGAGCAACTCGAAAAAGACTTTATTGATCAAGGGCATAAAACTAAACGTTTAGCGGTATCTCATGCTTTTCATTCGCCTTTAATGCAGCCCATTCTTGATGATTTTTCCCAGGTCTTAAAAACAATTTCTTTTCATGAACCTAGCTTAACAATTATTAGTAATCTGACAGGGAAAGCTGTAGGTTCAGAAATTACAACTCCTGATTATTGGGTAGATCATCTGCGTAATACTGTACAGTTTAGTCAAGGATTTCAGTCTTTAATTGATCAGGGTTATCGTTGTTTTCTAGAAGTCGGTTCTAAGCCTGTATTACTGAGTATGGCTCGCCTTATTGCTGCCAACCAGGATCTATTATGGTTGCCTAGTATTGTACCCGGGCAGGATGAACAGGCACAAATGTATAGAAGTTTAGCGACACTTTTTGTTAATGGTTATTCTGTAGAGTGGACTAAAGTATTTAAACAAGGTAAGCGAATTAGTTTACCGACTTATCCTTTTCAAAGAGAACGGTATTGGCTATCTAATTCGGAATTTTCTCTAGGGTCAATCAAGACTCAGTTACATCCTTTCATTAGAGATTTTAAAAAGTTAGCAACGGGAGACATGATCTTTGAAGGTGAGGTGAGTTCTCTTAACCCTAGTTATTTAGAAGAACACAAGGTATTTGAGAACATTGTATTTCCAGCTACTGGTTTTATTGAAGCTATTTTAGCCGCAAGTCAGAAAATATTCAATGGGCATTTTGTCACCCTTGAAAATGTCTCTATCCATCAGGGATTACTCTTATCTCCAACTCCCTCAATAATCCAAATAATTTTTAGACCTAAAAAATCATCTCAACTGATTTATACTTTTGAGATATTTAGCAGTGATTCTGCACAAGAACAATGGGTTCTTCATGTTACAGGTGAAGTCAAACCTAAGGATATACAAAGCTTGGCTGTCTCAGAATTAACCCAAACTAAATTAGAAAGGGAAAACCCTAAAGAATCGATTTCTATTCGTGAATTCTATCAGCTTTATCAGCAGATGGGTATCAGGTATGGGGAGCAGTTTAAAGCGATTCAAGAGTTATATTCTTTCAAAAAAGGCTCTCAAGCTAAAATTAGTATTAACCCTAGTTTAGCGGATCGGCGTTATTATTTTCATCCAGTTCTTTTGGATGCTTGCTTACAGAGTATTGGGGCAGCTTTCCCCGAAATTCATGGTCAAGAATTGCATCTACCTTATGGATTCTCTTCCTTGGAAATATTCCTAAATCCAACTTCGCAAGTTTGGACGGAAGTTCAGGTCATCTCAGATACTAATGGTGAAATGAGAGTAAATGTTAATATTTATGATGAACAAAGACAGCTTTGCGCTCGCTTTACTGACTTAACAGCACGGCGCATAAATCCAGCTATTTTACAGAGTTTATGGCAAGAAAAGTCAAATAATTGCTTTTATAAAGTGGAATGGAAAAAACTTTCTTCAATGCCAACTGTTGCCGTTGATCCTCAAAATTCTTGGTTAGTCTTGGTTCGTCCAGAAACAGACTTAAATTCCCTAATTAATTTATACAAAAAGGCGGGAGAAAAAGTAATTACTGTAGAAATGGGGCAGAATTATCAATGTTATTCTCAAGATTCTTTTGTCATCAATGCCGCTCAAAAATCTGATTTTCAGCGTCTCTATCAAGAAGCTTATCCATCTGGAGAATTTCCGACTGGTGTTGTTTTTTGTTGGGAATCTTCAGAAGCTGAAGAAGTTCTAGATACAGTATATCAGAGTTCTCATGCCGTCTTAAATTTAGTGCAAACCCTCACTAATAACTGGGAGAAATTACCCCATTTATGGCTGATTACTCGCGGGGCTAATAAGATTAGCAATGATACGGCTTTATCTCCTCAACAGTCCCATTTATGGGGATTAGGAGCAGTCATTAATCAAGAGTATCCTAAAATGGGTTGTGTTTGTTTAGATTTACCAATCCATAAAGAAGCTAATGAAGCTGCACTTTTATTCAATGAATTAAAGTGTTTCCCCCATGAATTCCGTTTGGCTTTACGTCAAGGAAACCGCTACGCAGCCAGGTTAGTTTCTGCATCTCTTCCTACCTCAGAAAAACGACAGTTTATTAATCAGTCAGGGGCTTATTTAATCACGGGAGGGGGAGGAAAACTCGGCGGATTAGTGGCTCAATGGTTATCAGAAATGGGAGCAAGTCACCTAGTTTTGTGTAGTCGCCATGTTAAATCTTCAACAGAATTGATAGCCCCATTAGTAGAGAAAGGAACAAAAGTAACCTTGATTGAAGCTGATATTACTTCCCCCACAGATATGAAAAATTTATTCTCTCGTTTTGGAGCAGACTTGCCCGTCTTACGAGGAATAATTCATGCAGCAGCGGTCTTAGAAGATGGGCTTATCAGTAATCAAAGTTGGCAAAAATATCAAAAGGTAATGAGTCCAAAAGTAGCAGGAACTTTATTATTAGATCGTTATACTCGCTCTCTATCTTTAGACTTTTTCGTAAGCTTTTCTTCTGCGGCTGTCATCCTTGGTTCACCGGGTCAAAGTAATTATGCGGCGGCTAATGCTTTCATGGATGCTCTAATGCAGCAACGGCAAAGTTTAGGATTACCTGGTATTAGTATTAATTGGGGAGCTTGGGAGACGAGCAACCAAATTGATCAACAACGTTTCGCTAATTGGGGTTTGCAGATGATGCCTTCTGAGCAAGCGTTTCAATATCTCAACCAGATAATTTTAGATGATATTACCCCAGGGATAGTTCTCGATATTAATTGGTCGATTTTTAATCAAACTTTCAACATTAGTCAACCCTTCTTTAGCGAGGTATTAACCCTAAACAATCAAAAACAAACAAGTCCAGCAAAACTATTAGAACAATTAAAATCTGTCTCTATAGACGAACGAATAACCGCTTTAGTAGAAGGACTGGAGAAAATATTAAGAGAAGTGACAGGGTTAAATGAGAATAAGGTTATTCCTCAACAAACATCATTCTTAGACTTAGGTTTAAACTCTCTAATGGTCATAGAATTTAAAAATCGCTTAGAAAGAGATTTAGGGTGTAAATTGCCATCCTCGATCATTTTCGATTATCCTAATCTTCTCAGCTTAAGTACCTATTTAAGGGAAGAAATTCTAGCCAATCATCTCGATTTTGAGATTAAAATAAATCCAATTCCTGACAATCATAATCCCTACGACAGCCTCAGTGAAGACGAACTCGCAAGATTACTTAATCAAAAATTAACGGAGCTTGATCAATATGGAGGTTAAACTTTAAAAATAATGTTTCAAAAGCCATGAGATGTGGTAGGATAGGTAGATGAACATGAGTAAGCTTAACTCTCTGGAGTTAAATTTGGGTTTATATTTACTGATAGCACAGCATCCTAATTTATGTTTAACGGCTTATAAACTTAGAAATTATAGAGAATAGGGCATGGTTGAGAGTATAGATTACAAAAAATTAATGGCAACGACCTTAAGCAAAATGGAGGTAATGCAAGCTCGTATCAATGAATTAGAGACGAGACAAAGTGAAGCTATTGCGGTGGTTGGGATGGCTTGTCGTTTTCCTGGAGGTATTAATTCCCCAGAAAAATATTGGAGTTTTTGTCAAGCCGGGCTTGATGCTATAGTAGAAGTTCCTAAAAGCCGTTGGGATATCTCAAAACTGTATTCTCAAGAACCAACTTTAGGAAAAATGAACACCGCTTATGGTGGATTTCTTCAAGAGAATATCACAGAATTTGATGCCCGTTTCTTTTCGATCTCAGCAAGAGAAGCATCCTCCATGGATCCTCAACAAAGGTTACTCTTAGAAGTTGCTTGGGAAGCGTTAGAAAATGCCAATTTACCTCTGAAAAATTTAGCCGATAATAAGGTAGGGGTATTTGTGGGGATTACTAGCATTGATCATGCTCTGAAGGTTTACGGCACAAACTATGATCAAATTGACTCTTTTTTTGGCACCGGCAATGCTCTAAGCGCAGCCGCCGGAAGGCTATCTTATTTTCTCAATCTTCACGGTCCTTGTCTCTCGATTGATGCAGCCTGTGCATCCTCATTAGTAGCCGTCCATCAGGGGATTCGTAGCCTGAGAAATCGTGAATGTGAACTCGCTTTAGTGGGTGGGGTAAACCTCATTTTAGAACCCGCAATTACGATTAGTCTTTCTCAGTCGGGAATGATGTCCCCCGATGGGCGTTGCAAAACCTTCGATGCCTCTGCTAACGGATATGTGCGAGGGGAAGGCTGTGGGGTTTTAATCTTAAAAACTTTATCAGAAGCCCAGAAAAACGGGGATCACATTCTTGCCCTGTTGCGAGGTTCGGCGGTGAATCATAATGGGGCTGCTGCCGGTTTAACCGTACCCAGTGGACCCGCCCAGCAAGAATTGCTCCGTCAAGCTCTAGCTGATGCCAGAATAGTCCCTGAAGATGTCAGCTACATAGAAGCTCATGGCACAGGCACTTCTTTAGGAGATCCCATCGAATTGAATGCCATTGCCTCAGTTTATGGAAAGCGCTCCGACCCCCTTTATGTCGCCTCAGTCAAAACCAATATCGGTCATCTTGAAGCCGCAGCTGGCATGGCTGGAATAATCAAAACAATTCTGATTCTTCAACAGGGTGAAATCCCCTCCCATCTTCACTTCCAAAGCCCTAATCCTCTGATTAATTGGGAAGATCATCCTATTAAAATTCCTACTCAAAATATACCTTGGCCGAATAACAATAAAGTCCCTATAGCTGGGGTAAGTTCTTTTGGTTTTTCAGGCACAAATGCCCATGTCATTGTTCAACAGGCACCCGTCAGCAAAATCTCAGAAATTCAACAACAAATTCCCAGTCATCTCTTAACCCTTTCAGCCCACAACAAAACCGCTTTAAAAGAATTAGCCACACGCTTCCATACCCTCCTAGAATCTCATCCTGAAATTGGAGATATTTGTTATAGTGCAGCTGTCGGAAGGATAGATTTACCTGAACGTTTAGCCATTGTTGGCGATACTTGTCCAGAATTACAACAAAGATTAACCGCTTTTGCTGAAGAAAACCCGCTTGATGATTTGACTTTTTATCAACGTTTTACATCGGAAAAATCCCCTAAAATTGTTTTTCTTTTTACAGGGCAAGGGGCTTGTTATCCTGGCATGGGACATCAACTCTATCAAACTCAGCCGACATTTCGTCAATATATTGATCAATGTGCCGAAATATTAGCGAAGTATTTAGACCATCCTTTAACTGAAATATTATTTGGTGAACAGACCGATTTACTCAATCAAACTGCTTACGCTCAACCGGCTATATTCGCCCTAGAATATTCCCTAACAATGCTATGGAAATCTTGGGGAATTACCCCCAGTTTACTGATTGGCCATAGTGTGGGAGAATATGTAGCAGCTTGTATCGCAGGAGTATTTAGCTTAGAAGCTGGACTCGCCTTAGTTGTCAAACGGGGGCAATTAATGCAAACCACGACCTCTGGGAAAATGGCTTCAATTTTTGCTGATGAAGAGACAGTAATTTCCCTAATTAAAAATTATACTCAAACAGTTTCAATAGCTGCCATTAATCACCCTCAACAGATTGTTATTGCTGGAGAAAGTGCCAGCCTTGAGGAAGTTATTAGCACCTGCAAAAAGCAAAAAATTCCCGCTCAATATCTCCCCGTTACTCAGGCTTTTCATTCCCCTTTAATGGAGCCAATTTTAAAAGAATTTGAAAAAGAGGCTCGTCAAATTTCTTATCAACGCCCCCAAATTCTCTTACTTTCAGGACTTGATGGAGAGGTTTTAGAAAATGCACCAGATGCCACTTACTGGAGCAAACAATGCCGAGAACCAGTAAGATTTTTGTCGAGTTTAATAACCGCTTTCAACAAGGGATATAACCTATTTTTAGAAGTGGGACCAAGACCAATACTAGCAGAACAAGGTCGTCGTTATAAAGATGAGTTCATCTGGTTAAGTTCCCTCAATCGTGGCTTAGATAACTGGCAGACAATTCTTTCAGCCTTGGGACAACTCTACCTAAATGGCGCACCTTTCAATCCAGAACAATTCAATCGAAATTATGGCTATAAAAAAGTCAGATTGCCGAACTATCCCTTTCAAAGGAAACCTTTCCAATTTCAGCCTAATCCTCGAACAGAAAATCAGAGCATTGACAAAATATTCCTAGACGCACAAACCTCTAACCTTACCGATACCGAAACCACAGTTTTCAATATGCAAAAACATCAACAGGAAATCCGTAATCAATTAAAATCAATTTTGGCTTTACTTCTGAAAGAAGATGAGAACGAACTGCCGGAGGATGAGACATTACTAAACTTAGGAGCAGACTCAATTATCTTGACTGACTTTTCTCGCAAAATTGAAGAAAAATTTCAAGTCAAAGTGAAAATAGATCAACTCTTTACCGATTTACAAACTCTTGTTGATATCGCCGAATACCTCTGCCAATTTGTCAAAGAAAAACCCTTAGAAAATGCTTCAGAAATAACAGCTAAAGTTATCGATGACGAGACAGAATTAAGCAATTATCTGCAAGTCATTGATCAATTGCAACCCATCGCTACAGCCTATATCATCAAGGCTTTAGAGTCCTTAGGGAAAAAACTTAATCAAGGGGAACAATGGACAATAGAAACCCTAAGACAAACCTTACCTGTTGCCCCCAAATATCACATTTTGCTCAATCGTTATTTGCAGGATTTAGAGCAAGCTAATATTCTTCACAATCAAGGGAATATTTGGACTGTCAAAAACTTGCCTGAGTCTTTTTCCTTGCCCCAAGCCCTACAAAAGCTAGAAAAAACTTGTCCATCTGCAAAACCTGAATTAGAAATGTTGCAACGCTGCGGCGAAAATTTAGCAGAAGTTCTCAAGGGAAATATGGACCCCTTGACATTAATTTTCCCAGAAGGTTCCGTTGCTCATGCAGAAAGTATTTATGGCAATTCTCCCGTATCTCGATTGATGAATCAACGAGTTGCCCAAGCTATTAACCAGATTTTAACGAACTTTTCTAATAGTGATCGCCCCTATCAAATTCTCGAAATAGGAGGAGGAACTGGTGCCACTTCAGAAGCAATTCTTCACCACTTAAACCTCGATCATGTCACTTATTCTTTTAGCGAAGTTTCTCCCTTCTTACTGCATCAAGCTAGGCAAAAATTTCAGAAAAAATATAACCTAAACTTTCATCAACTAGACATTGAAAAGTCCCCCATTTCTCAGGGGATACCTGCCCATAATTATCATATTGTTGTCGCCGCTAACGTCCTTCATGCGACCCGAAATATTACAGAAACTCTAACCCATATTCGGGAACTTCTGCGCCCCGGCGGTTACTTAGTTCTCCTCGAAACCGTAGAAAATAACTCATGGCTGAATTTAACCTTTGGATTAACCCCCGGATGGTGGCGCTTTCAGGATCAAGAATTACGCTCAGACACTCCCTTATTAAGGGGTGAAAATTGGTGTTCCGTTTTAAAAAGTTGTGGGTTTGCTACGGCGAATAGTTTCTCTAAACAAAACAATATTCCCATTAACAATGGCCAAGAATTAATTCTTGCTTGTGTGCCAGATGAACCCCTCTCAATTCCTGCAAGGACTAAGCTTACTGTCTCCGGTGAAAGCTCCGGTAAAGAAGCCTTAATGATGGCTCAATTACAATCTTTAAAAGACCTAAAAGACCTCCATGAGAAAACCATTATCAAGCAATTAGAAGTTCTTCAAACTGCCACCGTCTCCCCCAGTATAGCCCCCGAAATATTAACGAATCAGACTCAAATCATTCCTGCCCAAAGCTCTAAAATAGAAACTTACCCGCCGGTTTCTCAAGAGAAGCCCAAATCTCCTGAGAAACCTAGTTCTCCCAATTTAAACCCCTTAGCCTTAAAGCTCACTGAGAACAAATCCTTAACCGAACAACAACAAGCCTTTATTCAAAATTTACAGAGTATTTATAACCAGAAAACCGCCAAATCAAAAGCCTATTCACAAAATAGCCGTAAGACAATGGTAGATGTTAAACCGACCATTGACTTCCGCATGGCCTTAAAAGAATTTCAATATCCGATTGTTTCAGAATCCGCTCAAGGGGCTTATTTTAAGGACATTGATGGCAATAATTACATTGACTTAGCTATGGGGTTTGGGGTTAACTTTTTTGGGCATAGTCCTGATTTTGTCATTGAAGCAGTTCAAGAACAAATGAATCGAGGAATAGGCTTAGGAATGCAGTCAAATCTGGCCGCCGAAACCGCCGCTTTAATTAGTGAAATGGGCCGAGTCGAAAGAGTCGCTTTTAGTAATACGGGAACCGAGGCGATTATGGCGGCTGTTCGCATTGCTCGCTCCCGGACAAAACGTCAAAAAATCGTTATGTTTGCCGGCTCCTATCATGGAACTTTTGACGGCATCTTAGCACGAGTAGGAGAAGATAAAACCACTGCTCAACCCTTAAGTCTAGGCACCCCTTTAGGAATGGTTGAAGACGTAATAGTCTTGAGTTATGGAGTTGAAGAAAGCCTCGATATTATTGCTACTCATGCTGATGATTTAGCCGCCGTATTAGTCGAACCAGTTCAAAGTCGCAAACCCGATTTACAGCCTCAAGAATTTCTGCAAAAACTACGACAAATAACCCATAAAAAAGGAATCACACTCATTTTTGATGAAATTATTACCGGCTTTCGGATTGCTCCGGGAGGAGCGCAAGAATGGTTCAATGTTGAAGCTGATATAGTCATTTATGGTAAGGCCATTGGAGGAGGTTTACCAATTAGTATGATCTGCGGTAAAGCAGATTTCTTAGATACCGTTGACGGCGGTTTCTGGCAATACGGAGATGACTCTCATCCGCAAACCGAGTTAACCGCTTTTGGGGGAACTTTTTGTCGTCATCCTTTAGCCCTTGCTGCTTGTCGTGCTGTGCTGTTACATCTTCGGGAAAACAGCCCAACGATTCAAGAAAAAGTGAATCAATTAACTCATCGATTAGCCACCCAAGTCAATCAATTCTTTCAAGAAATAGGCATTCCGATTCGGGTTGTTAATTTTGGGTCTTTATTCCGCTTTGAACCCTTTGGAGCTTATAGTATCTTTTTACAACCCATCGAATTACCCCTCTTTTATTACCTATTAAATCTTAAAGGAATCTACACATGGGAAAAACGAGTTTGTTTTCTCTCCACCTGCCATACTAATGAAGATATAGACAAAGTTATAGTAGCCGTCAAAGAAGCGATTACGCAATTGCAGCAAGCCGGTTTTTTTGCTGATGCTAAACGCCCCCAAGTCAAGAAAGAAGAAAAAAAGCCGCTTTCTGAAGATGAAGATGGTAGGGGACATTTACCATCTTTAAATCAATCCTTTCCCACCAGTGAAGCTCAACGTCAGCTTTGGTTATTAGCTGAATTAGACCGTAATGCTTCAGCATCCTATAACGTCACAACATCTCTAGAATTACGAGGTTCTTTAGATGTTTACATTTTAGAAAAAACGATTAATCAAGTTATTAATCGCCATGAAGCTTTGCGAACCCAAATTATAGAACAAGGAGAATTACAGGAAGTTGTCAATCAAGTTAAAATTAAATTAAACTTCATTGATTTGAAGGATGAAGATAATCCCGAAGCGACGGCCTTAGCGTTAAGATCTCAGTTTTCCCAAAAACCCTTTGACTTGTCGATTGCTCCCTTATTTGCTGTGATTTTAATGCGCTTAAAACCTGACCATTATCTGCTGTCTTTAAAAACTCATCATATTGTGGCAGATGGTTGGTCACTAGGATTAATTTTGCAGGAAATTGGTCAACTTTATTCATCCCAAAATAACACAACTAAAGAGGTTCTCACACCACCGATGCAGTTTCGGCAATATTTAACTTTGCGAGCGCAAGAGACGCAAAGTCCACAAATGTTAGAGCATCGGGATTTTTGGTTGAAAACCTATCAGGAAGATCTCCCAACCTTTGAGCTTCCCACCGATTTTCCCCGTCCCGCCGTTAAAACCTACACTGGCGGACAAGAAAGTCAAGTCATTCCCTCGGAAGTTGGGCAAAATTTGCAGAAAGTAGGACGCAAAAATAAAGCTACATTATTTATGACGATGTTCGCCGCTTATACTGCTTTTTTGCGTCGAATTTCTGGTCATAAGGATTTAGTCATTGGTATTCCTATTTCTGGGCGACAAATAGAAGGCAGTGACAACTTAGTAGGCTTTTGTTCTCAATTTTTACCCCTGCGGATACAAGTCGATGCTACCACCTCTTTTATTGAACATTTACAACATACTAAACAAACCCTGATCGACGCTTTTCGCCATCAGAGTTATACTTTAGAGGATTTATTAGCAGCTTTACAATTACCTAGAGATTTTTCTCGTTCTCCTCTCATTTCTGTATCTTTTAACATGGATCCTAGTTTAACTCTGCCTGAGTTTAAAGACTTAAAAGTATCCTTGCCACCGTCACCAATTAGTTACACCCCTTTTGATCTAGGATTTAACTTAATTGAACTTAATGATAACCTCATTATTTACTGCAATTACAATACAGAACTATTTAAAAAAGAGACAATTAAACAATTTCTTGAAAGCTTTGAAATTTTGCTGAGGGGAATCATTGACGATGCTAATCATCTCCTTTATCAGTTACCTTTATTAACCCCAGTCCAACAAGAGAAGTTACTCAGACAATTAACGGGAAAAACTCGCAAACTCCCAGAAAAAGCCACCATCATTGATGACTTTGTAGCTCAAGTTAAATTAACCCCTAATGCTCCCGCCTTAATTGCGGGAAAAATTAGCCTTAGCTATCAAGAATTAAATGAAAAAGTCAATCGTCTTACTCATTATTTACAGCAGGAATATCAGCTAGGTGTAGGAAAAGTGATTGGGGTCATGCTCCAGCGTAATCACAACTTAATCATCGGGATTCTGGCTACCTTTAAAACTGGAGCGACTTACGTTCCTATAGACTCTCAATATCCTAACAGTCGCATTGAGTTTATTTTAAAAGATAGTGGCTGTCATGTTTGCCTAACGGAGAGTAATTTTATCTCTAAGTTACCTGAAAAAATGGAAAAAATTTGCTTAGATAAAATTGATCCTATTGTTGAAAAATATGACAAAGATGAGCCTAAAATATTTCGCAATTATAGCCAAACCGCCTATATTTTTTACACTTCAGGTTCAACTGGTAATCCTAAAGGAGTCATGGGCCGTCACATCTCAATTTTGAATGTTATTCAAAGCTTACGACTTACCTTTGATTTAGATAAACATCCTGAATGGCGCTATATTTTCACAGCTGCTGTTACTCATGATCCATCTATTCGTAATATTTTTCTCCCCTTAACCATAGGTGCATCCCTATATATGTACGAAATAAAATATATAGGACATTTGGTTTCTTTCCTACAGGAAAATCAAATTAATGCCCTACACACCACCCCCTCTATCTATCGAGAAATCTTGGGGCTACTTGAACCAGGAGAAACCATTTCCAGCTTAAAATATATCTCGGTAGGAGGGGAAAAATTAGATCGGGAAACTGCCTTAGCTTTGCGGAAACGTTTTCCAGCAGAAATTATTAGCAATGTTTACGGATCTACAGAAACTTGTGTAGGAGTATCCCAGTATGAAATCAAGGAAAACTTAGACAGCGAAATCCCCCTCGGTCAAGTTTTCCATAACAATCGCTTAGGGGTTCTTGATGAATTTAATAATCCCGTTCCCCTCCATGTAATCGGCGAAATTTGTGTAGAAGGTGCCGCCCTAGCATCGGGTTATCATAACCAACCCGAAATGACTCAAGAAAAATTTAAACCTAGCTTTCTTGATGAGACACAAACTCTCTTTAGAACCGGCGATTTAGGCAAGCAAACTGCTCCGGGTATCATTGAGTTTATGGGACGAAAAGATAATCAAGTTAAGGTCAATGGTTATCGAATTGACCCCGGAGAAATTGAATATCAATTGACTCGTTATGCTCCCATTGAAAGAGCGATTGTTTTACCCGTTCAAGTTAATAATCAAACTCAATTATCTGCTTACTGTCAAACAGACAAAACTCTAGAAATTGCTGAGATTCGAGAATTACTTGCCAAATTTTTACCAGTTTATATGATTCCGAGTTACTTTATTTTTTTAAAGCAATTCCCCTTAACTCGACATGGGAAACTTGACCTGCACTCCCTGAGAGAACTCAGAGAAACTGGTAAATCTCTGGTGAATTCTAATTATGTTGCACCCCGGAATTATTTAGAATCCAATCTCGTTAGTATCTGGGAAAAAATTCTCTCTAAACATCCTATCGGTATTTTTGATAACTTCTTTGAAATTGGCGGTCATTCTCTACTCTTATCAAGGGTTGTAACCCGGGTTCATAAAGAACTAAATGTATCCGTAAAATTGGCTGACTTCTTTAAAGTTCCAACCATTGCTGGATTGGCGACTTTAATCTCCCAGACTCAATACAATTATCAAGAACCCATTTCGGCAATTCCCCCCCAAAAATCCTATCCGATGTCTCATGGTCAGCGTCGTCTTTGGGCTTTAGAATTTCTAGCTCAAAATCATAATGCTTACGGAATGCCCAGTGCTTATCAATTCAAGGGCAATCTCAATATTGATGCTTTTGAAAATGCCTTTCAACAGTTAATTCAACGCCATGAAATTTTGCGAACCACCTTTACTTTAATCAATAATCAACCCCGTCAAGTTGTCCATAATCAAATGAACTTTGTCATTAAACAAATAGACCTGACAGCTTATGTTAGCACAGAACAAGAAAACTTGATCGAAGAAGCGATCAGCCATAATGCCAAAACGACTTTTGATTTAGAAGTCGGACCGTTACTTAAAGTTAACTTACTTAAACTAAGCCAAGAGAATTACATCGTCTTGTTTAATATGCACCATATCATTTCTGATGGTTGGTCAGCCGGGGTTTTAATTAAAGATTTCCTCAGCCATTATCACGCCTATGGACAAGAAAATTCCCAATTAATGCCCCCTCTCAGAATTCATTATAAAGACTATACTTCTTGGCAAGAAAGTCAATTAGAAACCTCGAAACTTCAAGATCAACGGGATTACTGGTTAGCTAAATTAACTCCTGTCCCTGTGCGTCTTAACTTACCTGTTGATTATCCGCGCCCACCTGTTAAAAGTTTTCAAGGAAATACAATTACATGGCAACCTGAACCCGAATTGATCGATACTTTTGAGAAGTTAATTAAAGCACAAGAAGCCAGTTTATTTATGGGTTTAGTTAGTTTGGTTAAGAGTTTTCTATTCCGTTATACTGAGCAAAATGAAATTACAATCGGCTCTGCTATCGCCGGCAGAAATCATCCTGATTTAGAAGATCAAATCGGATTTTATGTTAACACTCTCGTCCTGCGGGATCAGATAGCAGATCACGACAGTTTTACGGATGTCCTTAGCAAAGTAAAAACCACCACTTTAGAGGCTTATGATAATCAAGACTATCCCTTTGATCAGATAGTATCTGATTTGAATTTACAACGAGATCCTAGCCGGAATGCTCTCTTTGATGTGGCAATTGTCCTGCAAAATAATCAAAATATAGATCTGGCATTGAACGGAATTACAGTTAACTCCATTGACCCCAAAATGATGACCGCTAAATTTGATTTAGAATTTATCTTTGTTGAGGAAGAAGAACTTTATCTCAAGCTAATCTACAACACAGATATATTTATCCATGAGCGAATTTTATTGCTCATAGATTTGTTCAAAAACTGGCTAGAGCAAGTTTTAAAATTTGCCCATGAACCTTTGATCAACTTATCCTTAGCTTCCTCAGAAAATCTTATTCAAGAGGGGCAGGATCTGTTCACAGAAGATTTTAATTTTTAGTCAACAGCAATTATACGAGCAGGAGATTTTAATGAAGACAAAACTACCGATTCTTGGCGTTTTAGGGGGTATGGGACCAGTGGTTACCGCCGAATTTCTTAAGTCGATTTATGAATATAATCCTTTTATTGATCAGGAACAAGAATCCCCTAATGTCATCGTTTTTTCTTTTCCCTCTGCACCCGATCGCACAGGTTCTATTGATAGTGGAAAAGAAAGAGAATTTATTGATTTTATCCAAGTCAATCTGGAACATCTCAATAAACTGGCTGATTGCATAGTCATTGGCTGTTGTACGGCTCATTATGCTCTACCCCAGATCTCCGAAAATCTGAAGGATAAACTTCTTTCCTTAATTAAAATAGCGGATCAAGAACTCCAAGAATATAATGAACCTACCCTTTTACTTGCTAGTACAGGGACTTACCAGAAAAAATTATTTCAGGAAGGCTGCACCACCGCAGATCTGATTATTTCTCTCTCAGAAAGCGATCAAAAGTTGATTCATGAAATGATCTATAAAGTGCTAAAAAGAGGACACGATCCGTTAAGTATTCTTAGGGATATAGAAGCATTATTAGAGAAATATAACACTCGCTCCTATATTTCTGGGTGTACCGAATTTCATCTCTTAACAAAATCTCTCAAACTCAAAGGAATTGACTCCATTAAAGCGATCGATCCTTTAAGTACCATCGCTCAAAACTTTTCTCAGTTAATCATCAAACAAGCTCAGGTAGACCGAGGGACCGACTGCCATCAACCTTCAACCCCAAAAAGCCCTTGACCATCGCAGCCCTAGGAGGTACAATTCAAACTTGAATTGGCCACTTCTGACTTTTAACTTGCGCGTAGCGATATACTGATTCATAGGGTTTTCGAGATTGGTTCTATTTTTGATCAAGAGGTGTAAAAAAAGTGTCTAAGCATTCAATCAGTTTTGGAGGACAATTGGAAGATAATTGGCGGACTCTGTCAGAAGTCTTAGAAACTGCCACTAAACATAATAATCATGGAATTACTTATATCAAAAATGACGCAACTGAATATTTTCAGAGTTATCAAGACTTATATCAAGATGCTCTGGTTATTTTAAATGGACTGGAACAAAAAGGAATAAAATTAGGGCATAAAGTCATTCTACAAATTGCCAAAAATCAAGACTTTATTCCCGCACTCTGGGCTTGTTTTTTAGGGGGAATTATTCCAGTTCCTTTGACCGTTGCTCCTAGCTATGATCTGGAAAATTCTGCCGTCAAAAAACTAGAGAATGTTTGGAAAATTTTAGACAATCCTTTGATATTATCCGATAGTGAACTAATTACTGAAATTGAAAAATTAGGAACTTCCTCTCATCTAGAAGGGTGGCAAGTTATCTCAGTTAATGAACTCAGAAAAGCCCCCTCTAAAGTCCATCAATTGCCGATTCTTGATCCACAAGTTCCAGCCTTATTACTCTTTACTTCGGGTAGTACAGGTATGCCCAAGGGAGTAATATTAACTCATCATAATATTCTGTCCATGACTGCTGGTACAGTGGCAATGAACCACTTTACCCAACAAGAAGTTACCCTTAATTGGATGCCCTTAGATCATGTAGGAGCTATCGTATTTTTAGGAATTATGGCGGTAGATTTGGCTTGTCATCAAATTCATGTTCCGATGGAATTAGTCCTACGCCAACCCCTCCAATGGTTAGAACTCATTCAAAAGCATCAAGTAAGCATTTCTTGGTCCCCTAACTTTGCATTTTCCTTAATTAATCAACAGGCAGAAGAACTTAAGCACGCCTCTTATAACCTCTCCTCAATGAAATTTTTAGTGAATGCTGGCGAGCAAGTTTCAGTAAAAACGATTCGCCTATTCTTAGAAATTCTTGAAAAACATCAACTACGGGAGAGAGCGATTAAACCAGCTTTTGGCATGACTGAATCCTGTTCTGGGATTACTTGGTCAGCCGGTTTAAGTAAAAATGAACTCACCGAAGAAAATAGTTTTGTCTCTCTAGGAAAGCCGATTCCTGGAGCAACTATCCGGATAGTCGATCAGGAAAATAATCCTTTACCTGAAAGAGAAATTGGAAAGCTTCAAATTCAAGGTAATTCTGTTACTAAAGGATATTACAATAATACTGAACTCAACCAGGAAGTTTTTCAAGAAGGGTGGTTTACTACGGGAGATTTGGGGTATTTATTTAAGGGCGAACTCTTTATTACTGGGCGAGAAAAACAAGAAATTATAATTAATGGTGTTAATTACTTTGCCCATGAACTTGAAACAACAATCGAAGAATTAGAAGGGGTTAAAGTATCTTATACAGCCGCCTTTGCCGTCTTTGATCAAAGTCGAGAAACTGACTTATTAATTATTACTTTTAGCCCAGAATCTGATCAATTTGAACACTGGATAAAAGTTGTTAGAAAAATTCGCAGTCATTTGACCCAAAAATTCGGAATTGCTCCAGCTTATGTCATTCCCTTAGAAAGAAATTTAGTTCCTAAAACCTCTATTGGCAAAGTTCAAAAATCCAAATTAAAAAAGGATTTTGAACAGGGATTATTTAGCAGCCGTATCCAAGAAATAGATCAATATTTAGCAAAAGAGCGTCAGAAAAATCAAACCTTACCTCAATCAGAAAATGAACGTCAAATAGCAGCAGTTTGGAGTGAAGTTTTACAGTTAACCTCAGTTGGTTTAGAGGATAACTTCTTTGAACTAGGGGGACATTCTATACACTTAATCCGAGTTCAAAATGAACTTGAAAAACTTTTTAACCGTCAGCTATCCCTTGCTGAAATGTTTAAAAATCCTACCGTTGCCACCCTAGCCCGTTGCTTAAGCGAAGAATCAAATACCACTCAAGTTATAGCACAAAAAAGCCGTCAACGTGCCGAAAATCGGACCCGTCGCCATAATGAAACCCATGACATTGCAATTATTGGTATGGCGGGGCAATTCCCGGGAGCTAAAAATTTAACAACCTTCTGGGAAAATTTAAAAAATGGAATCGAAACTATCTCTTTCTTTTCGGAAGAAGAATTACAAGAATCGGGAGTGTCTCCAGAACTCTCGAATCAGCCTAATTATGTTAGAGCTAGACCAATTCTCGAGCAAGTTGAATACTTTGACAGCGAATTTTTTGGCTATACAGATAGAGAGGCAGAATTACTAGACCCTCAGCAACGTTTACTTCTTGAATGTAGTTGGGAATGTTTAGAAAACGCCGGTTATAATCCCAGTAATTATCAAGGATCAATTGGTATATTTGCTGGCGCAAGTATGAACACCTATTTGATCAATAATTGTTATCCTAATCGGGGTCAATTAGATAGTAATGACGAGTTACAACCCTTCACACTAGATTCAACGGGAGGGTTTCAAACAATGGTAGCTAATGACAAAGACTATTTAACAACGCGAATTTCTTATAAACTAAACTTACACGGCCCAAGCGTTAATGTTCAAACTGCTTGCTCTACTGGATTAGTTGTAGTTCATCTCGCTTGTCAGAGTCTAATTAGTGGAGAAAGTGACATGGCTCTAGCTGGAGCTGCTTCAATTAATTCTCCTCAAAAAATTGGTTACTTATATCAAGAAGGACTGATCATGTCTCCTGATGGTCATTGTCGCGCCTTTGATGCGGAAGCAAAAGGGACTATTTTTGGCAGTGGAGTAGGAGTAATTCTGCTCAAAAGATTGTCAGATGCTTTAGCCGATCATGACCATATTTATGCAGTTATTAAAGGCTCTGCTATTAATAATGATGGTGGCCAAAAATTAGGATTTACTGCGCCTGGTGGAGAGGGTCAAATTGCTGCCGCTACGGAAGCCCTAGCCTTTGCCGGTGTTGATGCTAATACAATTAGTTTTGTGGAAGCTCATGGCACAGGAACCCCCCTTGGAGATCCCATTGAAGTTGATGCTTTAGCTAAAGTTTATCAGGGTGCAAATGAGGGAGAATGTGCTTTAGGTTCAGTAAAAACCAATATCGGACATATGCAGATTGCTTCCGGTATTGCCGGTTTAATTAAAGCGACTTTAGCCCTCAAATATAGAGTTATTCCGCCTACATTACATTTCCAAAATCCTAACCCTCAAATTAATTTTTCTCAGACTCCTTTTTATATTAATAATGAAGCTATTTCTTGGACTACTAAGCAAGACAAGGACGAAAAATTACCCCGACGGGCAGGGGTAAACTCTTTAGGTATTGGCGGGGTTAATGCTCATGTTATTCTAGAAGAAGCTCCTCCCATTATTCCTCAAGACAATCAGAGCAAACGTCCCTATCATTTGCTCACCCTTTCCGCTCGAACCGAACCGGCTTTGAAAGAGTTAGTAAGTCGCTACATAGACTTTTTAGAAAGTCAACCTGAAAAGGATATGTCTGATGTAGTATTTACGGCAAATACAGGCCGAGTTCATTTCTCAAATCGTTTAGCCTTAACTGGCTATAAAAACAGTGATTTTATTGAACAATTACGTCAGTTCAAGCAACTAGATTATCAGTCAACTATTCATGGTATAGCTGATGAAAAAAGACCGCCTAAAATTGCCTTTTTATTTACAGGACAAGGGTCTCAATATGCAGGGATGGCTCATCAACTCTATCAGACTCAACCCACCTTTAGAAAAACTTTAGACGCAGGGGAAAACTACTATCAAAAACTAACGAGTAAATCCCTGCTAAACGTCGTATTTGCTGATACAGATGACCCCTTAAACCAAACCGCTTATACCCAACCGGCACTATTTCTGATTGAAGTTGCTCTCGCTCAATTATGGCATTCTTGGGGAATTCAACCAGCCGCCATTTTAGGGCATAGTTTAGGAGAATATTCTGCTGCTTGTTTTGCTGGCGTTTTTGATCTTGAAAGTGGCTTAAAACTGGTCACCCATCGAGGCAACTTGATGGGGCAATTACCCCAAAATCAAGGGGAAATGGCCGCTATTTTTCTCGATAAGAACTCAGTTATTGAGCAGTGCCAAAGCCAAGGCATAAAAATCGCTATTGCTGCCATTAACGCGGAACAACATACCGTTATTTCTGGAGAAAAAAGCGTAATTCAAGAACTCTGTAACCATTTCACTAATGCCGGGGTGAAAGTTCGTCAACTCAAAGTTTCCCATGCTTTTCACTCCCCTTTAGTAGAGCCAATGGTTGCAGAATTTAAAACGATTCTTCAAGAGATTTCTTTCAGTCAACCTCAAATTTCTCTGGTCTCTAACCTAACAGGAGAAATTGCTGATGACAGCATTATGACTCCTCAGTATTGGCTTCAACATTTACTAAATACGGTACAATTTCATCCAGGGGCTTTATTCCTACAATCTCTCGGATGTGATACCTTTATTGAAATTGGACCTCAACCTATTCTCTCAGGAATTGTTCAATCATCCCTATCTTCATCTGAACCTCTAACTCTACCCAGTTTACGCTCAGGATTTTCTGATTGGCAAGTTTTATTAGAAAGTCTGGGCAAACTTTATGTTCGCGGTGCAAAGATAGACTGGTTTAGTTTTGATCAAGACTATCATCCTAGACGATGTGCTTTACCTACTTATCCCTTTCAAAAACGTCAACACTGGATTCCTTTAAAAACCCCATCTGCAACTGTTCCACAGGAATCTAATCTAGTCAAAATGTTATCTGAAAAGGACAAAAATACTTTGATGCAAACCCTCTTAGAAACAGGTCATTATTCTGAAGATGAAAAACCAACAATATCCGCCATTGTTCAACAGTTGATTAAACTCTATTATCAGGAAAAAGAGGACTTTAATTTTGCCAAATTACTTTATCAAGTAGCTTGGCTTCCCTGGGATTTAGCCAACGGTAAGCTACAAAATTTGACCCCCCTTAAAACTGATTTAGAGGTTTACTTAGAACCCCAATTACACTCCTCAGAATTGATGGGAGTTTCTCGCGCTTTTTCCGAAATGGAAAAACTGGCAGCTGACTTTGTTGTTAAAGCTCTGAAAGATTTAGAACTCTTTCAAATGAATACCTTTCTTGATCCTGATCAAAGTTTTATTCAAGCTGAACTTAAACAAGAATATAAATCTTTCTGGAATCATCTTCTAGAAATATTAGCGAAAGTCGGCATTTTAGAAAAGCAAAATACCCTATGGAAAATTGTTAAAGAACCCGAACAGTCTAATCCTGATTTAGCGGTAGAGGATTTAATCAATCATTATCCTAATGCTCAAATAGAACTCAATCTATTTCGACAAGTTGCCACAAATTTAGCAGCCATTATTACGGGAAAAATATCTCCTTTATCTATCCTATTTTCTCAAGATGGACAAGGAGGAGCCAGCGAGTTTTATAAAAATACATCTTCGGCAAAAATTCTCAATCTGGGTATCTCTAAAACCGTTGAACTTCTCCTCTCAAGTTATGCCCCCTCAGCTTCCATCCGCATTCTCGAAATTGGCGCGGGAACTGGAGCTACAACCCAACAGGTTCTTAAAGCTTGTAAGTCTCGTCAAATTACCTACACATTCACTGATGTTTCCCCCTTCTTTCTAGAGAAAGCTAGAGATAATTTGGCTGAATTTTCTGGACTAGAATACAAAGTACTCGATATTGAAAAAGAGCCGAAATTACAAGGGTTTTGCTGTTATTCTTATGACTTGATTATCGCGGCTAATGTCTTACACTCTACCGCCAATTTACAAGAGGAAACCTTGCCTCATATTCAAAGTTTACTACGTCCAGGCGGTCATTTATTACTGTTAGAATTAACTCAGCAATCTCCCTGGATTGATTTAATCTTTGGTGTGACTCAAGGTTGGTGGCGTTTTAGCGATTATCATTTGCGCCCAAATCATCCTATAATTACAGCATCGACTTGGGAATCTATTCTGCTTAAATCGGGGTTTTCTCAGGTAGAATTTGTTTCTCCTGATCAAAAAATAGGTACTGCTTTATTTCAGCAAAGTATTATTCTGGCTCAAAGTTTAGAAATCTCCCCTAACACCGCTAAAAACTGGCTAATTTTTACTGATATTGAACCCCAGCAAAATACTTTTGTCTTAGGGATTCAAGAGCAACTACTGAAAAAGTGTGATTCCTGTCGGATAATTTATCAAGGGGAGAAAAATACACAAATATCATCTTCTGAGTCTTGTTTGAATGCTAATCAACTACAACAATTAGAGGAATGGTTTGCGTCCAATCCATCTCCAGATCGGATTATTTATCTTTTGAATAGTGATGGCAAAGAGCAACCAGAATCCATTTTATTGAATCGCTGTAACTATCTTTTAAATCTTCTCAAAGCTATTCAAACAATCCCTAATCCCCCTCAATTATTCCTTGTCACTCAGGGCGCCCAACCCTTTGAATTAGAACAGCCTTCTTTAGGGTTTCAGTCTCCTCTTTGGGCAATGGGGCGTGTTATTGCCCTAGAAAATCCGCAATTATGGGGAGGTATGCTGGATCTTGATCCCGACGTTGATATTAATCAAAATATTACCGCATTACTATTAGGATTAACTCATGCTCACGATGAGGATCATTTGGTCTTCCGCAAAGGTCAAGGCTATATTGCTCGTCTGCTTCCTCTCAAGTCTCTAGAGACAAAAACCGTTAAGATTCAACCTGAGGCTACCTACCTAATTACGGGAGGAATAGGACATCTAGGCTTAGAATTGGCGGAACATTTAGTCAATTTAGGAGCAAAACATCTCATTTTAACGACACGCCGCTCATTACCGGCTCGCTTCCTGTGGGATTCAGCAACCGAATTAGCCCAAATATCAGAAAAAATCAGAAAATTAGAGGCAAAAGGAGCATCAATCGAAGTTATTTCGGCAGACGTTGGCAATTTTGAGGCTATGCAGGCCATATTTACCCAGATTGAAAAAACCGCTTATCCCTTGCGTGGCATTTTCCATCTTGCTGGAATCTCAGGCCGACAAGCTCAATTAAAAGACTGTACTTTGCAGGATCTCGAAGCAGTTTTTCAGGCAAAAGTTAAGGGTTCTTGGAATTTACATCAACTATCTTTGGGTACTCAATTAGACTATTTTGTGCTGTTTTCTTCGGCGGGTGCAATTTGGGGGGCAAAGGAACAAGGCTTATATGATACTGTTAGTCATTGGCTGGATGCTTTGGCTCATTTCCGTCATCTTCAAGGGCTTCCTGCAACGGCTTTAAATTGGGCATTATTGGCGGGTAATGGTATAGTGTCTCAAGACTATGAGGACTGGCTCAAACAGATTGGGATCAGGGAAATTGCTCCCGATATGGCCTTGAGGGTGATGGATGCTATTATGGCTTCTAATCAAACACAAGTTTTAATCGCTGATGTGGATTGGGTTCGTTTCAAAAATATCTATCAATTTAAAGGCGAGAAACCACTCCTAAAAAATTTAGGACTCTCAGAAATTCCCATTAAGTCTGTTCAAGAATCAGACTCTGTACTGCATCTTTTAGAGGATATTCCTTTAGGAGAACGTCGGGAATATTTGTTAGAATATGTTAGCAAACAAGTCAGAATTATTTTAGGGATTAAATCTATGCCAGATTCAGAACAAGGATTGATAGAAATGGGGATTGATTCCTTATCCTCTATTGAATTGAAAAATCGTTTAGAGAAAGGATTAGAAGTTCTCTTACCAACTTCTTTAATCTTTGACTTTCCTAATATTAGACGCTTAGTTGATTATCTGTTTGACCGTATTTTCGGTGAAAAAGTTCAAAAAACAGCCGAGAAGATGATTAACTTCACTGAAGTCCAGCAGGAGATTAGTGAGGATTTAATCTTACAAGAACTTACTGATTTGGAGGCTTTTTTAGGAGATTAAATAATCCTAAGCCTTGAAGTTAGAAAGCTTGAAGTTAAAAAAAATTCAAGGCATTTCCTAAAAGTTACCCTATATTCAAACTATGCAAACTCCATTTTTTCAACAAGAAACCGTTAAAAGTTCTCATCAATTTTTTGATAATTTGAAATTGATTGCCGCTCCTTACTGGTATCCAACCGATCCTAAAGGAAGGACATTTTCAGAGGTAATAAGTTCATGGGGAATGCTGTTTCTCCTTGTTTTAGTAATTGTTGGACTGGTGGCCTCTAATGCAGTTAATAGCTTCGTTAATCGCTATTTGGTTGATGTCATTATTCAAGATAAAAATGCCTCTAAGTTTATGACAAGTTTATTACTTTATGGCTTAGGATTACTTTTAATTACCCTGTTTACTGCATTTTCTAAATTTGTTAAAAAAAGAATTATTCTGGATTGGTATGAATGGCTAAATCAGCAGGTTGTTACCCAATATTTGAGCCATCGCGCTTATTACAAAATTAATTTTAGATCCGATGTGGATAATCCGGATCAAAGGATAGCCCAAGAAATAGAACCCATTGCTAGAAATGCTGTTAATTTTGGAGCTATTTTATTAGAAAAAGTCTTAGAAATGACTACTTTTTTAGTAATTCTTTTCTCAATTTCCCGACTAGCCGCCTTGATTCTAGTGGCTTATACAATTATCGGCAACCTAATTGCTGTTTCTTTAAGTCGAGAATTAGATAAGATTAGTCAAGAAGAATTGGAATCCAAAGCTAATTACACCTACACTTTAACTCATGTTCGGAATCATGCTGAATCTATTGCCTTTTTTCAAGGCGAAAATCAAGAGTTGAAAATCATTCAACGTCGATTTAATAATCTCGTCAGAAATTCTCTCAGTAAGATTGATTGGGAGAGAAATCAAGACATTTTTAGTCGAAGTTATCGCTCAGTTATTCAAATATTTCCCTTTGTCGTCTTTGCTCCAGCCTATATTCGGGGGGAAATTGATTTCGGACAAGTTAATCAGGCTATCATTGCTTGCAGTATGTTTGCTAATGGTTTTTCTGAGTTAATCCTTGAATTTGGTTCTTTGGGCAGATTTTCCAGTTATGTTGAGCGTCTATCTGAATTTTCGTCTGCCTTAGAAGAAATGGACCGACAACCCAAGGATGCTAGTACCATTAAAACCCTTGAACAAAATGAGATCGAGTTTGAGGATGTTACTTTACAAACACCGGATTATGAAAAGGTAATTGTTCAACATTTATCCCTATCTATCGAACCAGGCGAAGGTTTATTAATTGTCGGACCGAGTGGACGAGGTAAAAGTTCTCTATTAAGAGCTATTGCTGGCTTATGGAATGCAGGAACTGGTTGTTTAAAACGACCTCCCTTAGAAGAATTTCTCTTTTTACCTCAACGTCCTTATATTATTTTAGGAACTCTAAGAGAACAGTTACTTTATCCTAAAACAACCCGTGAAATGACCGATGGAGAACTTGAATCCGTTTTACAACAAGTTAATCTTCAAAATATAGCCACAAAAGTTCATGGCTTTGATGCGGAAGTTCCCTGGGAAAATATATTATCTTTAGGAGAACAACAACGCCTTGCTTTTGCCCGATTGTTAGTAACCCATCCCCGCTATGTAATCTTAGATGAAGCCACAAGTGCTTTAGATTTGAACAACGAACAAACCTTATATCACCAGTTACAAAAAGCACAGACAACTTTTATTAGCGTAGGTCATCGAGAAAGTTTATTTAAGTATCATCAATGGGTCTTAGAACTTTTAGAGGATTCTAGTTGGCGACTTGTTTCCATAGATGATTATCGAGCCTCAAAATCTCTGTAACTGTTTCATTGCTAAAACTCAATTTAGGAAAAATTACGATGACTACTACTTCACCAAAAACTCTGACTATGGATATTCAAAAACACAGGGTTCTTTTAATCGGAAAAATGTATGATGAAGCGGGGCAAAAACTTCTTGAAGAATCTACTAATATAGAGATTTTGTCCAACCCTACACTGGATAAAATTAATGAGGCCATTCAAGAAGTATCTGGCGTATTTGTGCGTTATCCTAATAAGTTAGAGGCTTCATCAATCCGATTAGCAAAACAATTAAAAGTAATTAGTACCTCTGGATTTGGCACAGATTCTATTGATATTATGGCAGCAACAGAACAGGGGGTTATCGTTGTTAATAATCCCGGAATGTCAACTACAGCTGTAGCAGAACACACCTTATCTATGATTTTAGCCCTTGCCAAAAAGCTCCCTTTTTTAGATCATTGTGTGAAAAAGGGTAACTATTTAATTCGCAATCAGATGCAACCGATTCAACTCGAAAACAAGACCCTTGGTATTGTAGGTTTAGGAAGAATTGGTACTCTGGTGGCTCACAAATGTAACCTAGCACTGGGGATGAGAGTATTAGCTTATGATCCCTATGTTCCAGCCAGCAAAGCGGAGACAGTAGGAGCAACTTTGGTCAAAGATTTAGATGTTCTTCTGGCTGAATCGGACTTTGTTTCTTTGCATACTGAACTAACAAGTGAAACGCGGGAAATGTTTAATATCTCAGTTTTTAAAAAGATGAAACCAACAGCTTTTTTAATTAATACCTCCCGGGGAAAAGTCGTTTGTGAAAAGGATTTAGGGATCGCCCTTAATCAAAAATTGATAGCTGGATGCGCCCTCGATGTCTTTGAACCAGAACCGCCGGCTTTAGATAATCCTTTATATAATTTTGAGAATGTCATTCTCTCACCTCATTTAGCCGGAGTAACCCCTGAAGCGAGTCTAGCGGCTGCTGTTTCGGCGGCGAATCAAATATTACAAGTGCTTCAGGGAGAGAAGCCTCCTTATATGATTAATCCGGAGGTGTGGAATCTTTTTTAAAGCATCTAGAGAATCTCAGGGATTCGGTTAATTAAAAATGGCAATATTTCTGCAAAATCCTTAGGAGGATAATAATTTGGAAAACATCGGCAAAATTCCCCTCAAAGATGAATGGCGTAATCGCTGGGCAACCATCAAACAATTTATCCTTAATCCAGCTCGAGAAATGGCGTTTTTGCAAGATCAGTTTCAAGTTTCTGAACTGTATACTAATATAGCGAAACGCGATCCTCATCTTCATGATCCTAATTTTCCCCAATGGCTTAATTTTGGTTATTGGCAAGAAGAAACAACTTATAACGAAGCTTGTGCCGCTTTAGCGCGTAAATTAGCCGAAGTAGCCGAACTTAAAGCCGGAGATCACCTTTTGGATGTGGGTTTCGGTTTTGCTGAACAGGATTTACTCTGGGTAAGAGAAAACAATGTTGGCTCAATTATCGGTCTAAATACAACCGAGTTACAAGTAGAAATTGCTCAAGAAAGAGTAGCTAAAGCAGGTTTATCGGACAGGATAAAACTTCAAGTCGGCTCGGCTACTCAAATACCTTTTCCTGAGAATTCTTTTGATAAGTTGACCGCTTTAGAATGTGCTTTTCATTTTGACACTCGTGAGGATTTTTTCGCGGAAGCTTTTCGAGTTTTGCAGCCCGGTGGAAGGTTGGCTATAGCGGATTGTTTGCCTAGAGTGGGTCGAGAAATTAACTTCTGGCTGCGGGTTAATAGTAAGAAAATGTGTATTCCCTTTGCTAATCAATACGACCGACATACTTATGTAGAAAAACTCAAAAAGCATGGATTTGTTAATATCCAAGCTTTATCTATTAGTGAATATGTTTGGCCGGCAATGGTTCATTATTTTGCCCAGATTAGCCAAGGAATTAGTAAGCATGATTTAGTTATCGATCTCCAGAAAGATAACCCAGGACTTGAAGCTTGGTCAAGAAATCGGGGTTGGTTTATGGCGTTTGATGATTATCTTTTGTTTTCGGCAGAAAAGCCTAAATTAAACTGAGTTCGGTTTAAGCAGATTGAGGTAAAACCCAGTCCATCGGTAGGGAGGACTTCTTGTTAGCGATCGCCTATTAATCAAGGAGTTGAGAATCTAGAATTGGCCAAGGTTTTCTAACAGTCTCTTCTATAGCGTTATCCCGAACGCAGGTTAAGCTAGAAATCGCTAGTCACCCCCCAGATGTAGGGCTGATTCATTCTCTCTTATGTCATTCTCTCAACTCCTTATCTGGCAACGTTTTTAGTCGATTTCTCGGAAATACATAGGGTTTGCGGCAAAAAGTTTTTCGTGGTAGGGTGTGGGGTGTGGGGTTTTACCCATTTTCAGGTGGTCAATTACCTAATTTTCAGGGAAAAAGTCCAGGGATTTTCCCCCCAATCACTCCAATGGTCGGCACTTTTTGAGGGAAAAAAAATCTAACAACCTTATCCAACAAGGTTGTTAGATTTATTCAGCAAGCCCTACATAGCTGAAAATTTGTCAAAACGTCGTGCTTTGTAGGTTGATTCATGAATCAACCCTACCCTGCCCTAGGGTCGTTTCATTCTCTCAAATGTCATTCTCTCAAGTCCTTATCTGGCAACGTTTTTAGTCGATTTCTCGAAATACATAGCTGAAAATTTTTAAAAACGTCGTGCTTTGCTTACCTCATAAGCGATTAAAGGTAGCAAAAAAAGAATTAGATTCGGAGAATGAATCAGCCCTAGGGGCCGGGGGGGTCTTATCTCTTGCCTCGTCTCAACAAGCAATTTAAATGCGCGGACAGCTTACTGACGAATTTGTACCGGCATCACCAAATAGGTCATCTTTAAACCTCCCAAGGGGGTAAAAATAACCGGTTGGGTACTAGCATTTAACTGCATTTGGATATCATTATTAGGTAAAGCCTTCAAACCGTCCATCAAATATTTAACATTAAAGGCAATATCGCCACTTTCTCCCTGAATTTCCGCCGCCATGGACTCTTTGGCACTACCTAAATCGGGAGATTCCACCGCTAGGGATAAACGGTCATTTTCGCTATCGAGGCTAAACTTGACTAAATTATTCTTTTGGTCCGATAAAACCGCCACTAATTCCAAACAACGGATTAATTGTTTGCGGTCTAAAACCAAAGAGCGCTCGAAGGATTTAGGAATTAACTGATTATAAGTGGGATAGGCCCCTTCTAACTTACGACTGGTTAACCTCTGTTCCCCCATTTCAAAGATGACTTGAGAATCATCCACATGCAGAGTAATAGTCTCGATATTTTGTTTTGTTGACATCATTCTTTCCAATTCTCGCAGGGCCCGGGCCGGAATGGTGACATTAAAGCCACCAGAGGCACTTTCCACCTCCTCTAGGGGAGTTTGTACCACCGCTAAACGATGACCGTCTGTAGCGGCAAATTCTAGACAATCGACGGTTTTAGTTAAATGCACCCCCGTCAACACCTGTTTAGTTTCATCGCCACTAGCGGCAAACAATGCACCTTTTAGTCCCTCTGTCAAGGCAACTACAGGTAAATTAACAATTTCCCCATCGGCCACCGTGGGCAATTCTGGGAACTCATCGGCTTTCATGCCGCGAATTTGGAACTGTGCCGAGGCAGTTTTCAGGAAAGCGAGACTATGCTCCTCATCATTCTCGTTTTCTTCCACAGAGATGGTGATTTCCCCCTCTCCCAAACGAGAGACAATATCGTTAAGCAATTTTGCCGGCAGGGTAATTTTGCCCCCTTCCACCACCTCGGCCCGAAAACTGGTGCGAATCCCTAAACTCAAATCAAAAGCAGTCAGGCTAATTTCGCCCTTTTCCTCATCGGCACAAAAGAGAACATTTCCCAACACCGGATGGGTAGGACGACTGGCAACGGCCCGACTAACTAGGGATAAATTGCTGTTGAGTTCGCTTTGACTACTGGTAAATTTCATCGAAAATTTTGGGTCTGAAACCCCGTCGTTCTACGACGGCTTTACTGTTAAATATTAGCACATTTACGAAATATATGCTAAAATGTGAGACATGGAAAAAGCCTACTCGTTTCGATTTTAC
>VYLH01000027.1_pt1 | contig 47593 bp, 36 predicted proteins | sample 5114361 | NCBI WGS metagenome assembly VYLH01 (sample SAMN12291772, study PRJNA351875) | freshwater metagenome | isolation source: freshwater lake | place: USA: Michigan, Kent Lake | collected 2013-08-15
CGAGTACATGGACATCACCCAGCCCGGCTCGTCGATCGTCGGCGAGTGGAACTTCGCCCTCTACAACAACGACGGCATCGCTGCCAACGGCACGAGCGTCTCGCTCGCTGGCGCTGGCTTCAACAACAACAACGGCGGCGGCGACGGGCCCTTCGGCTGCGGCGGTTCGTTCGCTCAGCTCTCCTACGGCGTCCAGGATTCGCGCGGCACCGCTCCGCTCGACGCCGGCCACACCACCCTGGGTCGGCCCCTCAACAACCAGAACGGCGCTTCGTTGGCCAACAACGAGTACTACCTGGCTGTCACGATGGGCACCGCCCTCTTCGCCGGTGACCGCTGGGGCGCTCGCAGCACCCGCGGCAGCAACCTGACTGCCACGATCGTCGTTGACAGCGACAACCGCGGCCCGTCCGCCGGCTGCCCCGCTGACTTCAACGGCGACCAGGGCGTCGACGACGCGGACTTCGTGACCTTCGCCCGCGCCTACAACAACCTGATCGACCTTGTCGGCGACCTCAACACCGACACGATCACGGACGACAGCGACTTCGCTGTCTTCGCCGCGGCGTACGACCTGCTCGTCTGCCCGTAAGGGTTTGACTCGGGCACCGGGCCGAATGGTCGGCTCGGGACAAACTTGACTGCCACGCTATGCTGAGCGGCGGCGGATCCGACAGACACCCGGATCCGCCGCCGCTTTCGCGTTGTTCGGGAACCCGCGACGCCCAGCGGCGAAAAGGCAGGCGTCGTCACCGGAAACGGCGACGCACACGAGGCTGAGAGGACTGTCTTGTTGCAAATCCGTCTTGCCGGAACCGTGTTGCTGTGCGCCGTCGGTCAAGCGGTCTCTGCCGACCAGCCCGATCAGGTTCTCGGACCACATCATCTTGGCCCGTGGAAGGGTTTTCGCACCGAGCGTGACATGGATCGGTCGGCGTTGTCGTCGCGACTGGGCGGCGACGTCTTCGAGGATCGCGACACGCTCACTGTGGTCGTTTACGACTGCATCACCAATACCTTCAACTACCCGGGCGCCACGCTTTCGCGTTGCTCGCACATCGCTGAGGACATTACCTTCAGCAACGGCCCGTTCGGACCGGAGTTCACCGGGGCACGAGTGGTATCCGGGATGAACTACGCGTGGGGACTGCAGGGCAGCACGGCGAAGTGGGACGTGCGCTTCTCGTTCTACCGCCCCGTGGACTTCAACTTCGCGGGGTTCGCTGCACCGGGCGGGAGCATGCTGAACGCCAGCGCGGTGCCGCTGTACACCCTGACGATCACGGGCTTTGACACGAACATCTTCCCGGGGTTTGTGACCCGCAGCGGATACTTCTCGTTGCCGACGTCGTTCACGCTGCCCTTTGGCGACAACGGCGTGATCGTGGATGCGGCGTTCGTTGAGCCGGGCACGCCGGGCACCGCCCCGCTCACCAGCAGCAATCTCTTCCAGGCCAACAAGACGGACACACGGGTGGTTTGGTTCTTCGGTACCAACACGGGTCTGCAGCTCGGCGCACTGACGACGCCGCAGACCTTTGAGCAGCTGGCCCCGATCGGGAACGCGGCAACACCCGGAACGACGCATCCGCAGTATGCGCGCGACGTGGATTTCAGCGGCACCTTTAGCGGCCAGTCGCTGGTGTACCCGATCAACTCGCCGCAGGAGCGGCGGTACCAGAACTCGACGCCGCTGACGCTGGGCTTTGCCTTCGGGCTGCTGGGTGAGACCGATGCACCGGCGATCATTCCCGCGGTGGACTTGGACGGGCAGAACGGGTTTCTGGCGGACTCGATCACGCAGGTGAACAACTCGCTGACGCCGCTGCAGCCGTTCCGTGTGTACAAGTTTGTCACGCGCTTCCCGGCCGACTACGCGAACGTGACGTACCTCGACATCGACACGGAGAACTCGGTGCAGCCGATCACATTCGCGCTGTACAGACCGAATTCGTCGGTGTATCAGGTGGCAGAAAGCCGCGGCAGCGGACCGGACACACCACCGAGCACGGGCAACCTCAACGCTTTTCAGATGAGCTTTGGTGTCGCGCGGCGCATCGGCCCCGGCAACGCGGCGCAGTACGCGGGGCAGGAGGGTGATCTGCCGGCGGGCGAGTACTACCTGGTGGTGGCGCCGGCGGGAACGACGTTCGGCGATGCGTGGACATTTGGCACGCCGCCGGTGTCGGGCTCAATCCCGTTCTCACTGAACATTGTGAGCAACACGCAGAAGACGGCGGCGGCTCCACCGGCCGCCCCGCCGTATCTGGATCCCGGGGCCGACTTGGGTGTACTGAACGGCACGGCGGTGGCATCGCCCGTATTCACGCTGCAACAGCGCACGGTCGGCTGGGTGCGGTTCACGCTGGCGAACGCGATTCCAACGCTGAACCAGATCAACCAGAAGACCGGTGTGGTGATGCCGCCGGTGAACTATCTTGACATCACGCAACCGGGATCGTCGCTGATGGGCGAGTGGAACTTCGCGCTGTACAACAGCGCGGGCCTCCTTGCCAACGCGTCGAGCACGAGCCGAGCGGGCGCGGGCTACAACGGGAACAACGGTTGCGGCGACGGACCTTGCGGGCCGCAGACGACATTTGCGCAGCTCTCGTTTGGAAGTGCTTCATCGCGGGGTTTGCCGACACCGGACGCGGGGCTTGTCGCGGGCAAGCCGTTGAGCAATCAGAACGGTGCCGCACTGGCGTCGGACCAGTACTACCTTGCGGTCTCTCTGGGCCAGGCGTTGTTTCCGGCGACGCGTTGGGGGGCGCGGAGCAGCCGGCAGAGCATTCTCGGCGCGAAGATCACGGTCGCGTCGAACAGCCGCGGCGCGGCGACGAACTGCCCGGCAGACTTCAACGGCGACGGCGCGGTTGAGGATCTTGACTTCGCGCTCTTTGCTCGCTTTTACAACAACCTGCTCGACATCGGCGGCGACTTCAACGAAGACACGCTGACCGACGACTCGGACTTCCTCGTGTTCGCCGCCGCATACGACGCGTTGCTCTGTCCGTGATGCAGTGGGGGTGTCCGCGACAGGTTAGTGCAGACACTCGGCGATAATCGCTGCGGCACGGGTGAGTTCATCACGGGTGGTGAGGATGTCGGGCGCGAAGCGGGCGTGGCCCAGGCGGGCGTCGGCGATGACATTGTGCGATTTGAGGCGGTTGCAGAAGGCGCTGGTGTCGGCGTGTGGGATCAATACGTACGCGCCGGAGCCTTCGGGCGACGCGCCGCCGCGACGGGTGGGAACGTTGCGTTGATGCAGCGCGTGTTCGAGGAAAGCGAGTTGTTCGAGGGAATAGGCACGGAGTCGCTCGACGCCGAGGGCGAGAGTGAGTTCGAGGCCGGATTTGGCTTGGTAGAGCGGGAGGATGGCGGGCGTGGCTTCCATCCAGGCGTCGCCGCCGGGGGCGAGGAGAGGCGTGGCGGGGCGCTCGAACTTGAAGGTGTCGCGTTTGGCGAACCAGCCGGTGTCGAGGGTGCGGAAGGGTGGCTCGTGGTTGGTGTTGTCGCGCTCCGGGGTGAGGTGGCGCGGGTGGATCATGAGCCAGCAGGCGCCGGGGCCGCCGCGGGTGTATTTGTATGAGCCGCCGATGGCGAAGTCGGTGTTGAGTGATTCGAGCGAGAGCGGGATGACTCCGGCGGCGTGATAGCAATCGAGGAGGACGAGGGTGTTCTTCGCGTGGGCAGCGGCGATGAGGCGGGGGAGGTCTTCGAGGATCTGGCCGGTCGCGTAGAAGACGGGCGAGACGACGAGCAGGTCGAAGTGCTCGCGCGTGAGTGCGGCGATGAGGTCGTCGGTGTGGAAGCGCGGCGGGTGATCGGATGTGGTGTGCGGCTCGATCCATGTCACGTCGGCGCGGCGGCGGTGGTGGTAGGTCTTGAGGATGAAGTCGATGGAGTCGAACTCGCCGCGGGTGGTGAGGATGCGGGGCGTGGACGCGGGCAACGCGTTGAGCACGGCACGCAGGCCCTGACCCGCGGAGCTCTTGGGCACGACGGCGTCGGCGCGAGAAACGCCCAGCAAGGATGCGATGTTGTTGCGGAAGGTGTGGAGTTCGTCGAGCCACGGGCCCCAGGCGTCGTCCATGTCGCGGTACCACGCGTCGAGTGCGGCTTGCACGTCGGCGGACATCTGATCGAGCGGGCGGCCGAGGCTGTGATTGGCGAGGTAGATGCCGGGACGCTGCAGGATGCGGGAGAAGAGCGGGAAGATGTGGGCGCGGAGCGAGGGTTCGGTGAGGGGGCCGCTGCCGAGCGCGGCGGCGGCGTGCGCGATCGAGGGGTTGATGCGCGGCGAGGCGAGGCGTGATGATGCTTCGGGTGTGTTCACGCGGGCTTTCCGGCGTGGGGGTTGTGGGGGTTGTGGGGGTTGCCCGTGTGCGGATTCGGTTGTTGCCCTGTGTCCGGTCCCACCATGGTGCGGACGTCCCACAGTTCGGGGAAGAGCGGCGAGTCAACGAGGGTTTTGAGGTAGTTGACGCCAGCGGTGCCGCCGGTGCCGCGCTTCATGCCGATGACGCGCTGGACGACTTTGAGATGGCGGTACCGCCAGAGCATCATGGTCTCGTCGATGTCGACGAGCTTCTCGGCCATCTCGTAGGCGTCCCACTGGCCTTCGGGCTTGTCGTAGATGTTCTTGAAGACAGCAAGCACCGCGTCGCTGGGAGTGTGGGTCTTGGTGAGGTCGCGCTCGAGGACGTCGCGCGGGATGGCGTGGCCGCGGCGGGCGAGGTAGCGGAGGAACTCGTCGTAGAGGCTGGGAGCGTGGATCGCGGCATCGAGTTCAGCGAAGATCGCCGGCTTGTGGCGGAAGACTTCGAGGTAGCGGATCTCGCGGTTGCCGAGGAGATACTCGATGAGCCGGTTCTGGTGTGACTGAATGCCGCTGGCGGGGCCGAGGACGTGGCGGAACTGCACGTACTCGGTGGGCGTGAGCGTGGCGAGCACGGACCACTGGCTGAGGAGCTGAGCCTGGATGTGCTTGACGCGAGCGAGGATCTTGAACGAGGGTTCGAGCTGGTCCTTGGCAACCAGCGCCATCGCGGCGCGGAGTTCGTGGATGACGAGCTTGAACCAGAGCTCGGTGGTCTGGTGCTGGATGATGAACAGCAGTTCGTCGTGGTGTTCGGGGCGCGAGAGGGGGCGCTGGGCGGCGAGGAGCGGATCGAGCTGGAGGTAGGCGGCGTAATCGAGCTTGCCGTGGAGATCGGTGATGACACCGGCGTGGGAGGGATTGGTTGGAGTTGGCTGGTTCACGCGGACAGTGTGGCGGATGGGCGCGTGAAGATCAAGCGGCTGGGAGCCGCTTGGCGGGAAATCGGTGTGGTTGCGGAGGAATCAGCCTTCGCTGGGTTCGCCGTCGGGCTCGCTGCCGGCGGTGTCGCCAGCGACGCGGCTGGCGGGGAAGAGGCGGAGCATCCAGATGCTGAACTCGTAGAGGACGTAGAGCGGGGCCATCATGATCAGCATGCTGATGGGATCGGGCGGCGTGATCAGGGCGGCGATGACGGCGATGATGAACAGCGCGTGCAGGCGGTACTTGGTGAGGAAAGGCGGGGTGACCACGCCGATCCAGCCGAGCAGCAGGACGACGACAGGCAACTGGAACCCGGCGGCAAAGGCGAGCGCCAGGCCGAGCAGCGTGTCCACCCACTCGCGGATCTTGGGTTGGAGCAGGATGCCGCTGCTGGTGGAGAGGGGTGTGGAGTAGACGATGGTCTTGACGGCTGCGTCCGCCGCGGCCTTTGGGTTGGTGAGCGCGAGGCGGAGTTCCTTCAGGTCGCTGTTGAACCACACATCGCCGGGCTTGGGGGTGGGGGGGTCGGCGGCGAGGACGGGGATGTTGAGCGGCGCGACGCCCGCTGGCGGCTCGGCGATGGAGGCCTGCGTGGGGCTGACGGTGGTGCCGAAGTGCACGAAGAAGTGCAACATGACGGGCAGCACAAAGAAGTAGAGGAAGAGCGAGGACAGGATCGTGAGCATCAGGCTCATGGGCAGGAGCATGGTCACGAAGCGTCGCTCGTGGCGATACAGGCCCGGCGCGACGAACTTCCAGAGTTGCCAGAGGATCCAAGGGAAACCCAGCGCCACCGAGGCGACCGTCGAGATCTTCAGGTAGGTGAAGAAGGTCTCGAACATACCCGTGGCGAGCATGGTCGCGGGCAGGCCCTCGGCACGCAAGGCGGCCTGCACGGGCTTGATGAGCCAGTTCAGCACGGTCGGGCCGAAGTAGAGGCTTCCGAAGAAGAGGATCGCGATGCCCCACAGGGCGTGAATGACACGCGTGCGCAGCTCGTCGAGGTGATCGCCGAGACTCATGACCTTTTGCGGCGCGTCGGGCCCGCGGTCGGATGAATCGCGGCGGGATTTCTTGACGATGGACTGGGGTTGCTCGTCGTCGCCGTCGGTTTCGTCCCAATCGCGGCGTCGGCTGGACGCACGCACAGGCTCGCGGATGTCGGGTTCGTGGGCGTTCGCGGTCGGTCCGGCGAGCAGGCTCGGCGGGCGGCTGTCCATCACGCCTCGGCGGTCTTCCGGGCGCACGGGTTCTGCGGGTGTCGCTTCGGGGCCGCCGGTCTCAGCCGGCGCGGCCGGGTCTTGCGACCCGGCAGAGGCTCCGCCCTCGGTGGGCTGGTTCGGGGTTGGTTCATCCGGCGGCACAACGAAGGGTAAGCGGAGGGAATGAAGGCCGAACGGGGGCGGCGGCGGGTTCGGATAGTTCCGAACAAAGGGAACCAAAATCCTCACAAGTGGTGCCGGAGGAACTTGGGAGGCGCATCTGCGGTAGAAGAGGACGGCGAGTGGCTTGTGGGATTCGGCGGCCGGGTTTCCAGCAAGGCCGGCACCAAGCGCCGATGACAACGGCTCGGGCATGGACGATCGACTGAACTATCCACAGGCCGCGGGATCGCGGCGTGCGCCGGACTCTGAGGAGTTCGCGCCCATCGAGCGCGCCGCGGACGTCGAAGACGAGCCGAGTTATCCCCTGTCCCTGACGCCATCGGATCACGATGAGCTGCAGAAGCTGTGGGAGCAGAACCGGCGGTGGGTGGCGGCGTTGCTGCTGGCGCACAAGCCGCGGTGGGCGGAAGTGGATGATCTGCTGCAGGAAGTCGCGGCGACGCTGGTGAGTAAGGGGCATGAGATCCGCGATGCGGGGGCTTTGAAGCCTTGGCTGCGGACGGTGGCGACGAATGTGGCGCGGCTCGCGGCCCGGCGGGGGAAGCTGCGGCTGCACGGGTCGCTCGATGCCGCGGAAGAGGACAACCCCACCGGCGGCCCTGCCGATACGACCGAGCTGCAACCGGTGCAGGCTGTCACACAGACGGAAGAGTCCTCGCGGCTTTTGGAACTGGCGAAGCAGTTGCCCGACGGATACCGCGAGCCGCTGCTGCTCAAGAGCGTGCAGGGTCTGAGCTACCGGCAGATCGGGCACATCCTGGGCATTCCGGAAACCACGGTGGAGACGCGGATCGCGCGGGCCCGGAAGCAGCTTCGGGAACTGGCGGAAAAGACCGTTTCGTCCTGATTTCCCGGCTGTTTTAGAGCGTCAGGGCCGTTCCGCCGGGCGGGCGGGGATTATCCGGGCCTTTCCTTGTGGGAACAGATTTGTGACGGAAGCCCGGTGGCGGCGCATCTGGTTGTTGTGGAGACACCTATGAACGGCTCGAATCCGACAACTCGCAGCGGCACGGTTCCTGGCAGCGAAGGCCCCGATCGTGAGGTGCTGATCAGCCGCGTCGTGGACGGCGTGGCGGGCCCGAGCGATTGGGTGGAGATCGATCTGATCTCCGCCGGCGATCAGAACGTGTGGCGCGAGATCGCACAGGCGCAGCGGGACAAGCAACTGCTCGACTTTGCGGTCGGCCGCGCCACGGCGGCGGCGGACCGGATCGATCTTCCCGAGCCGGCGCCGCTGGTGATCATCCGCCGGGCGCGGATGGGTGCGGTGCAGTGGGCGGGTTGGGCGGCGGCCGCAGCGCTGGCGGTGGCGATGGTGATCGTGCCGAAGTGGAACGCGGCCCCGAACACGAACACCGCGGGTTTGAACAGCCTGATCCCGAGCTTCGATCAGCCGCCGACGTCGCCCGACGCGGCGCTGGACAACTACCTCTCGCGTGGGCGTGAGACCGGGCGGGTGGTGCGGCAGTTGCCGGACTTTGTGGTGCTCGACTCGGCCCCGGCCGCGGACGGGAACGGGTACGACGTGATCTACCTGCGGCAGATCGTGGAACGGGCGCGGGTGGATAGTTTGAACAAGTACAAAGTGGACGATGCAGGCCGCAAGACCCCGCTGCCGGTGACGCGGATCGATTCGTTGTCGCCGCTGTGATGGACGCGGCGGCGGACAGACGAACCGGCGACGGATGTTTGGCGTTCATGCATCAGAGCAAAAGCCTGTTTCAGACGGGCGAATCAGTGAAAACCGGTGGGGACCAATCCGAAGGAGTTTGAATCATGTATCGCGAACAGAACCACGGCAATTCGTCTCAGGACTGGCTGCGTCGTGTCGGCCTGACGGGCCTGTGCGCCGGCCTCGCTGCGTTCACCCTCCTGGCCGGCAAGCCCGCCTCGGCCCTGCTCGCCACCGAGCCTGAGGAAGACGAAGAACTCGTCGGCAACTTTGATGAGCCGATGGCCGAAGGCGGCCAGAACGAGGGCAAGGCCGGGGCCAAGGGATCGAGCAACTTCAGCTCGTCCTCAACGACGATCGACGACGACGGAACCTGGACGGTCAAGAACAAGAACGGCGTCGTGACCGTCGAGCACGACGGCAAGACGATCGAGAAGGACCGCATCCGTGAACGTCGCGGCCAGATCGAGGTGCTGGATGCAGATGGCAAGGTGATCAAGCGCCTGCCGTCGGCCAATATCACGATCCGCGGCAACGGGATGAGCCGCATGTTCCTGACCCCGCCGCCGGCCCCCGCCGCCGTGCCTCGGGCACCTCGTCCGGCCGCGGCTCCGCGCGCTTTCGCGGTGGCGACGCCGAGCGCGCCCAAGGTCATGCTGGGCGTGACGATGGCCGACGCCGATCCGGATCTGCTCGAACAGCTCGGTATCGATAGTGGCGTGCTGCTGATGACGGTGCGCAAGGACCTGCCCGCGGCGAAGGCCGGGCTGCAGGCCAAGGACGTCGTCTTCGAGGCCGACGGCGAGACCGATCTCGACGAAGAGTCGCTCCGCGACATCCTGAAGGACAAGAACCCCGGCGACGAACTGAAGCTGAAGGTGAAGCGCAAGGGCGAGGACAAGGAATTCACCATCAAGCTCGAGAAGTACGACGCTGGTGTGATCGGCAACGTCGTGGCGCCGGAAGCGTTCGGCGGAGGCGATGACGAGTTCGACCCCGAGGAGCTCAAGGCGATGCTCGCCGAGGTCGAGGCCCAGGTGCGCGAGCAAGTCGCGGCGCTGCGTGAGAAGATGGACGCGACGGACTGGAACAAGGTCCGCGATGATGTGAGCAAGCAGCTCGACGAGGCCATGAAGCAGATGGCCGAGGCCCGTGAGAAGTACGGCGCCGCGAGCCGGAACTGGTGGAACAGCTTCAACCAGGGTCAGTGGAACGAACAGTCACCCAATGTGTTCCGCATCCGCCCCGGGCAGGCCGCGACGATCGAGCGTGGCGACACGGACCAGAAACTCGACAAGCTCGCCGAGCAGCTTGAGAAGCTCAACGGCCGCCTGGACGAGATGGAAAAGAAGATCGACAAGAAATGACATCCCGAGTCCGTCCGGGGTGCCTCCCCAGCGCACACTCGGACGAACACCTCCTCACCCAACCGCCGGTCGAAAGACCGGCGGTTGGTTTTTGGCGGCGGAACACGCTCGCGCTGTCGCAACACAACTCCACCACCAGCGAGCTGGGGTGTCCTCGCCCCGGTGCTGTGGCGCAACAAGCCGCAACGACCGCGAAGCGGAAAACACCCGTCGAAACTACTCGTGCTGTCCGCTGCCTAAACGTCTGCGAGTAGCGCTGCATCCACTCGTCGCGTGACATAGCCGTGCTTGCCTTTGCTCGGTAGGTACATTCGAAATCCGCCTTTACTCAGGCGGATGGGCAGCAACTTCCGCACGCCTTTGACGTAGTTCGTCAATCGCTGATCGGGAGCGTCAAATGGCAGGACTAGTTCAAAGAACGCGGACGTGTTTCCCGCGGACAAATGGGCCAGGATCGCAGAACGAATTCCCGGAAAGATGCGGCCGTCTGGGCTGCTCGCCTGCCCGGCAATCACGGCTCCGCCCGGCGACTCACGCAATTGAAATGTTGCCGAGCAAGTGCAGGAGATTGGATCGGGCCAACCGCGTTTCGCGGGCGACGCCGAATACACCTGATCGATCAACCAACCAAATTCCGGGCGATTGATGTTCCACTCGGGTGACGTGGACGTGGGAACGAGCTCAGGTTGCCCGTCAGCGTTCTCGCGAAACTCGCTCGTGGTGACGCTTCCGGAAGGAGAACCAAGTCGATACTGAATGTGCGCAGCAATCTCTCGCGTTCGGGCGTCCGCTGTCACGAACGTGCCATCGAGATCCAGTCTTGCTTCGACTCTGTCCCACCGACCATCCCAATCGGTGCATTCTAGAAGAAACGCTCGGATCGCTGCGTATGCGTCGGTCCCCTTACGCCGCAGGATCGGATGTCCGCCATACGGATTCTGGTACCGAATATGCGGCGTGATCTCGACTCTGAATGGGTCCATTCGCCACCCCGGGAAACCAAAGACTCAACGCAGTACTAACTCGCGACGCGGGGCGTCTGCTCGCCCGCTTTCGTCGCCTTCTCCAGCATCCGCGCGATCCGCAGCATCCTCGCCTCGTCGAACGCGGCAGACACGAGCTGCATCCCGATCGGAAGCGCCGGCACGCCGCCGCTCGCGGCACTGAACCCCGCTGGCACCGACATCGCCGGCAGGCCCGCGAGGTTGATTGTCACGGTGTACACGTCTTCGAGGTACATCGCCAACGGGTCGCCGGTCTTCTCGCCGACTTTGAACGCGGGCGACGGTGCCGCCGGCATCAGCACGGCGTGGCAGGTCGCGAACACGCGATCAAAGTCGTCCTTGATCTTGCGGCGGACCTTGAGCGCCGTGTTGTAGTACGCGTCGTAATAGCCGCTGCTCAGGACGTGTGTTCCCAGCATGATGCGGCGCTGCACCTCGGGCCCGAAGCCCTCGGCGCGGGACTTGCAGTACAGGTCGAACAGGTCTTCGCCCTTTTCGAGCGCGGCACGATGCCCGTAGCGGATGCCGTCGAGCCGTGCGAGGTTGCTGCTCGCTTCCGCGGGAGCGACGATGTAGTACGCCGCGATGCCATGATCGATCAGCGGCAGGTCGCACTCGACCACTTCCGCGCCCATCGCGCGGTACGCGGCGATGGTTTCGTCGAGCACGCGGGCGACGTCGGGATGATTCGCCTCGCTCTTGGCCTGCTTGGGCACCGCGAGCCGCAGGTTCTCGATCGGGCGATCGAGTTCCGCGAGGAAGTTCGGCGTCTCCCGCTTGGTCGAAGTGGAATCGCGCGGATCATGGCCGCACAGCGTCTGCAGCGTGAGTGCCGCGTCTTCGACTGTCGTCGTCAGCGGCCCGATCTGATCGAGGCTGCTGGCGTACGCGACCAATCCATAGCGGCTGACGCGGCCGTAGGTCGGCTTCACGCCGACGATGCCGCAGAAGGAAGCGGGCTGGCGGATCGAGCCGCCGGTGTCGCTCCCGAGTGCGATCGGCACCACCCGGGCCGCGACCGTTGCCGCGCTGCCGCCGCTGCTGCCACCGGGCACGCGAGCAACATCCCAAGGGTTGAACGACGCCCCGAAGCACGAGTGCTCGGTGCTCGAACCCATCGCGTACTCATCGAGGTTGGTCTTGCCGACGATGACGGCGCCGGCGTCGATGAGCCGCTGCACCGCGGTGGCGGTGTACGGCGACTCGTACGAACGCAGCATGTTGCTGCCGCACGTCGTCGCGCCCCAGTCGAGACACATGTTGTCTTTGAGCGCGATCGGCACACCCGCAAGCGGCCCGACATCCTCGCCCTTGGCGATGCGGGCGTCGATCGCCTTCGCCTGCTCGATCGCCGACCGCGGGCCATCGGCGAAGACGGAGATGTACGACTTCAGCTTCGGCTCAATCGCCGCGAGAGCGTCGAGCGTGCGGCGAGCCACCGCCTCGGCGCTGGTGCGCTTCGAACGAACGTCGGCGGCGATGGAAGCGGCGGTGGTCATGGTCGGGGAAGAGGAGAGAACGCGGAGAAGCGGAGTGAGCGGAGAATCGCGGAGGGAACCAATGGGTTTAAGTCATGCCAGCCGTTTCCTGCTTTGCCATTTGCTATCTGCCATTTGCCATTTCTTCTCTCCGCCTTCTCTCCGTTTGCACCCTCACGCCCCACCCCCATCCCCCAACACCTTCGGCACCTTCACAAACGGCGGCATGCTCTCCGGCGCGATCTTCATCAACGCCTCGTTGCTCAGCGTCGGCCCCGGGACATCGTCGTCGAGCCGATTGGTCTCGCCGCCGACGTTCGCCAGCGGCTCGACGCCATCGAGATTCAACTCCCGCAGCCGCTGCACGTAGCCGAGCACGCCGGACAGCTGCCCGCGGTACTGCTCGACCTGCGCATCGGTGAGCGCCAGGCGCGACAACGCGGCGACCTTGCGGACGTACTCAGCGGACAGTGTTTTCTCGGCGTCGGCGGACATCAAAGGACTGTAAGCGACACCCCAAGCATCAGTGGGACCGGCCTCCGGCCGGTCGGCGAAGACTTCGACTTCTGTGCCGCTTGCATTCTCATGGGTCAGACGCTGGACCGGCTGGAAGCTGGTCCTACTGGCACTTCGATCGGGGCCTCGAAGGCCCGGCACTGATCGCTATCGCCCCCGCCGCGCCGCCGCGAACCGCAACGCGGCCTCGAAGCCGTCCACCATCTTCGGGATGCTGTACTGCTCTGCCGCCGTGTGATGGGCGCTGGCCGAGAGCCGCTGCAGGCGCGGGCGATCGTTCAGCAGTTCGATCACCTTGGCAGCAAGGTCCTGTGTGTCCTCGTCGCGGAAGGTGGCGCCGTTGGGGGCAAGATTGGATGTAGCGTGCGGCTCGGTGGCCCCACGCTCGCGCGTGGGGTTCGTTGTGGCAGCCGCGAAGACGTCGCGGATCACATCAAACTCTGGGCCATGCTTGCTGGCGTTGTTGCAGGTGATAACCGGCACGCCGTAGCCCATGGCGTGCAGGGCGCTCAGGCCCATGTGGCTCGGGAAGACCATCAGGTCGCTGGAGAGAAACCACGGCGCGATGTTGGTCTCGCCGTAGACCGCGCCGAGGAACCGCACCGTTGCACCGTTGGTGCCACCCGCCTCGCTGTTCAGCCCCAGCCGTGCCGCCTGCTGCTTCAAGGGCTCCAGCTCGCTCCCGCCGCCGATGATGATCAGTTGCACCCCGGGGTGCGCCTTCGCGATCGTCGGCATGGCGTCCAGCAGCATGTCCAGTCGACGCAAAGGGTCGAGCCGCGCGACGAAGATCAGCACCGGGCTTCGCGTGCCGCCTTCTTGCTCGCCCGTCTCCAGCCCGTTCTCGCGCCGGAACGCCTGCAGGTCCGCGGGTCGCGACAGCCAATCCGTTCGCGCCGCCTGGATCTCGCTCTGGTCCACGCTGTTGGGCGCGACGAAGACTCGCTCGGGTGCAAAGCCGTCCTTGATGAGGTCTTGGCGTGCCGATTCGGAGTAGACGAGCACACAGTCGGCCTTGCGCCCGATCCAGTTCCGCAAGCGGCGGCGAAACGCCGTCTCGTTCTTCGAGAACCCGTGCCCGAACAGCACTACGCCGCAGCTCTTTTGGCGGGCCTTGCGGATCGCCAAGGGCAAGCTCAGCACCCGCACGTTCCAGTTGAACACGATCGCGTCCGCCGGCACGCGATCCAGCGTCGCCAGCGAGCCGGGGTTCCAGAACAAGGGCGGCCTTTTCAGCACCACCTTCGCCGGCGTGAAATGGGCATCAATCCCCACCGGCTCGACGTTGGGCACATGCCCGTCCGACGCGTATTCCAGGTGAAACTTGAGACCCGGTCGCCGCGATAACTCCTGCCACGTCGGCAAGCGATACCGGGCGAGCGCCGGCTCGCAGACAGTGACCCGAAGTTGCGCGTTCGGCACGCCGGTCACGGCAGCTGAAGGGGTTTGGGCGGGTGAAGACACGGGCGTTGAGGATAGAAGATCGAGGCCAGTCACGCCGAACACGCCCCTGCAAAGAGCCGATGAAGACGCTTGGGAACACAGCCGTACGACGCGGTCCAACTGGCACGGATCGCTATAGTCCGGCCCGTTTTTTCGGACCGAATGGTCCTTCCGCCGCACACTTGCAGAGTCCGCGGCGTAGCAGTTTTCCGGAGATCAACAGGCATGGGTACGCACGCCGAGCAGCTTCGTAACAAGATCGAGTCCAAGCAGGCCGTCGTCGCCATCATCGGCCTCGGCTACGTCGGACTTCCGCTCCTGGCCGCGTTCCACGAAGCCGGCTATCCGGTTCTGGGGTTCGACATCGATCCCGAGAAGCCGGTGCTCCTGAAGAAGGGCGAGAACTACCTGCCCCACTTGGGCAGCGACATGTGCAAGCCCTTCGTCGGCAGCAAGCGCTTCGACGCCACCACCGACCCCAAGGCTCTGCAGAAGGCCGACGCGATCATCGTCTGCGTCCCGACGCCGCTCGGTCAGCACGGCGAGCCCGATCTTTCCTACGTCGTCAACACCGGCGTGATGATCGGTGAGAACAGCCGCGAGGGCCAGCTTGTGGTCCTTGAGTCGACGTCGTACCCGGGCACGACCCGCGAGGACATGTTCCCCGCGATGATCAAGGCCGCGGCTAAGAAGGGCGTGAACCTCAAGCTGGGCGACAACGTGTTCGTCGCGTTCAGCCCCGAGCGCGAGGATCCGGGCCGCAAGAGCCACAACACGACCACGATCCCCAAGCTCGTCGGCGGCCTGGACAAGGTCTCCGGCGAACTGGCCACCAAGCTCTACACCGGCCCCATCAAGACCGTCGTCCCGGTGAGCACCGCAGAGGTCGCCGAGGCCAGCAAGGTCTTTGAGAACGTCTTCCGCTGCGTGAACATCGCGCTGGTGAACGAGCTCAAGACCATCATGGACGCCATGGGCATCAACGTCTGGGAGGTCATCGAGGCCGCCAGCACCAAGCCCTTCGGCTTCATGCCCTTCTACCCCGGCCCCGGCCTGGGCGGGCACTGCATCCCGATCGATCCGTTCTATCTCACGTGGAAGGCCAAGGAGTTCAAGGTCCCCGCTCGCTTCATCGAGATCGCTGGCGAGGTCAACAACTCCATGCCCCACTACGTGGTGCACAAGGTGGCCGCGGCTCTCAACAACCACAGCAAGGCGACCAAGGGCGCCAAGGTGCTTGTGTTGGGTCTGGCGTACAAGCCCGACATCGCCGACACCCGCGAGAGCCCGACCTACGAACTCATCGAGCTCCTGCTCGACATGGGCGCGAAGGTCGATTACAGCGATCCCTTCGTCAAGTACACCAAGCCGGTCCGCAAGTACAACCTCGACATGCACTCGGTCGACCTCACGCCGGAGAATCTGGCCAAGTACGACTGCGTGCTCGTCTCGACCAACCACACCGCCTTCGACTACGCCGCCGTCGCCAAGCACAGCAAGCTGGTCGTCGACACCCGCAACGCGATGAAGAAGCACGCGGGCGAGATGGGCGAGCGGCTGGTCCGCGCCTGATCCGAATCTGATTCCGCACTACCAAAAGAAAAGGCCCCGCCAATCGGCGGGGCCTTTCTTTTCTCAGTCTGCCCGACGCTCACGGGCACAGCAACGCTTCGTACCCAACGACAAACGCCGCGAAGTCCGCGTCGTCGATCTGGCCGTCCGCGTTCAGGTCGAACAGCGGGCTGGCCGGCGGCGTGGTCATCTGGGTGTACGCCCCGGCGAAGCGGACAAAGTCCGCATCGTCCACCACACCGTCGAAAGAGAAGTCCGCGTCGCAGCGATACGGGCTCACCACGAACCGGCTCACGATCCCGGGAACGCGTGAGCTCACGCCCGCCGGGTCCGCATCGAGCTGTGCCTTGGTGTACGGCTCGATGCCAAAGGTCGTCACGGTCAAGCCCTGCGACACGGCATCGATCTCGAACGCTGTCCACCCATAGGTGTTCGCAGCCGAGTACGCGCCCTGGAGCAGGGTTGCGTTGATGTCGCCGCCCGCGGCCGGGGCGTCGATTCCCACCGCGCTGTAACCAAGCGGCGTGATCTGGGCGTTGATCAAGCCCTGGATGTACGCCTCCTTTTGTGCGATCGGCAAGCCGGCATAGATCGCTGGCGGAATCGCACCCGGAATGCCAAGGCCAAAGGCCAGGCCCGCGACCGTCGGACCGAACGGCGCGTCGTACGCGACCGACCCGGTGATGATCTCGAACGCACCGATCCGCTTTTGGGGCTGGAACGGGGCGTCGTTGTAGGTGACATCGTTCACGATCGTGCCGTGGAAGTCCGCGGTGACAAACACCACGTTGCGGATGTTGTTGAGGTCGATGAACCGCAAGAGGTCGTTGCGCTCGGCGGTGTACCCCTCGTAGCGGTCGCTGGCGTTCAAGACGCCCAGGTTCTGCACCGGCTGAGACACCACGATGAACTTCCACAGCACGCCCCGATCACGGGCCTGCAGCAAATCGTTCTTTAGCCGCGCAATCTGGTGCCCGCCCAGCATCCCGCGACCTGGTGTGAACGAGGTCGCGATGTAGGTGACCACCGAATTCTGATCGAGCGGGTTGGCGGCGGGCAGGCCGATGTCGCGAAAGCTCCGCGCGTCGGTCACGAAGATCGAAGCGTCGCGTCCGTGCTGCTGCACGCGGTACAGGTCCGGACGGCCCTCGGACTTCGGGTCTCCCGGCGGGACAAAGAGCGGGCGGATCGGGTTGTACTCTGTAAACGCCCGCAGGGCGTCCATGTACAGTGGCGTCTGGCTGATGAACGCCTGCGGGAACGCCGCGAACAGCGGCATGCTCGCCGGAGGTGCGTTGCCAGCGAAGTCGTTGGTCACCTCGTGATCGTCGATCACCGCCAAGAGCCCCGCGCTCGCCCGCACGTCCGCGAGCGTGTTGAGCCCATAGCGGGGCGAGTAGGCCTCGTTGTTCTTGATGCGATAGTCCGACAGCGTCAGGGCCTGCGGGATCGGCAGATCGGGGGAGGCGACGTCGGCGTAGATCGTGTCGCCCAGGCTGATCCAAGTGTCCAGGCCCGCGGCAGGTACGTTTGAAACCGCCGGATACGGGGCCAACTCGCCGCGCCAGTCGCCGCTGACACCCAGCCGCAGCCCGCGGCGGACATTCGCCGGCGCCGGCGTCCGGAACGTGCCGCTCGACCGGTTCCCCACCGCGTCGGTCGCGTCGTAGTAGTACACCGTGTTGGGCTGCAGCCCCAACGCCGGCAACTTGGCGGGCACCATCAGATCCGTCACGCTCACGCTGCCGCTGGGTGAAAGGGCGTTGAGCACCGGACTTGTGTCCCACCGGAACGTCACATCGCCCAACACGGAGGCTTTCGCCCAGAGTACCGCGCCGCTTTGTTGAACATCGCCCGCCGCGACACGGGAGGGCAATTCCGCCGCGACAACGGGCAGACCACACGCAAGCAACAGAGCGCACGGCAGCGCCCGCAAGGCGGAAGAACGGATCAGCATAAGACTCTCCTTCGTTTGGGCGCGACGTTCGCGCGGATGAGGGAGGCTACTCCTTTTCTGTTCAATTCAGGTGTTCGCGGCGCGAAAGACGTGCAAAGACGTGCGTTGCACGCCCTCGAAATCACCGCGAGGACCGAATTCCTCGCCGGAATCGGTCCGTCAATGTCTTCCTCCAGCGTTCATGATCCCTTGACACGTGCCGCGGCTCTGAACAAACACACCGCCTTCGACTACGCCGCCGTCGCCAAGCACAGCAAGCTGGTCGTCGACACCCGCAACGCGATGAAGAAGCACGCGGGCGAGATGGGCGAGCGCCTGGTCCGGGCCTGATTTCAGAAGGCCGAACACGAACTCACGACGCGGAACCGGAAACGGTTCCGCGTTTGTACTTCCACAGATGTGTGTTTTCTGTCCACAACGCTTCTAAGTGCAGGCCGCGGAGTCTGTTCTGCGAGATTTCGAGATTGGTGTTGCATCATGTTTTCGCTCACTGGTAGTCTCCCGCCCGCACGGGAGGCTGCGCATGAAAAGGGTGTGGGTTGGACTGGCGGCAACGTTGTTCCTCGGCGGCTGCGGCGTGGAGAACATCGCGGGGCGACCAGAGCGGAGCGATCATCGCAAGGCGATCGTCAAGCGCATCGAGGATCGCGAGGATCTCCGCATCGAGGAAATGGTTTCCCAGTATCACGAGGCCCGGACCTCGGACGCGGCGAAGCTGGAGATCCGCAACAAGATCATCGATGTCGGGCTGCTGACGATGGATCAGTACTACTCGCTGTTCGTCGACGGCTTCAGCGCCGGAAAGAAGTCCATCGATACCTTCGCCGAGATCGGCGCCATGGCCACCAACGCGGCGGGTGCGGCCCTGGGGTCCGCGACGACCAAGAGTGTCCTGCACATCGTTTCCGGCGGCCTGATCGCGTCGCAAACCTCGATCAGCAAGAACTACTTCTACGAGCAGACGATCGCCGCCCTGATCAAGCAGATGGAGGCCGAGCGTCGCGCTGTGTCGGTGGACATCATCCGGGGCACGGGGTTGCCGATCAGCCAGTACCCGCTCGCGGCGGCGTTGGCGGACCTTGAGCGGTACTACTTCGCGGGCACTGTCGACGGGGCACTGGCGGGCATTCAGCGCGATGCGGCGCGGAAGGACAATGAATCGGGAACCGAGATCAAGAACATCCGCGAACGATTGGCGCTGACCGTGGACTACTTGCAGCTCGCTCGCGCGTGGATTGCAATCAACGGCGTGAGCGATGCTCGGACACGGCTGAAGACCTGGGCCGCCGCCCAAGGGCCGGTCGGCACGCCGCCGACGGCGTCGCTCTCGCTGTTTGAACTTCGAGCCGCCCTGCTCGGCGAGCTTCAGAACACTTCGTCAACGAAGACGCTGCTGGCCGCGCTGCCAGAGGGTGATCGGGCGGAAGCCGGTGCCATGTTGAACTCCGAGGACGAGGGCAGATTCAACGCCTTCTCGGCGAAGTATGTTTCCAAGCTCGATGTGAACCAGATCGTCGACACCCTGGAGGCCGACCCGCTCGCCAGAGTTCTTGCCGCACTTTCCACACACAACATTCTGCAGATCGAGAGAAAGGACTGATCCATGGCCAGGCGACCATCCAAACCTGTCGTCACGAAGGTCACGACTGCCGAGACTTCGGCTTCCGTCAACAACTATCGCGCCGAGTTTGTTCACAACGTCAAGGGAACAAACGTCGCGAGCGAGGTCGCGAAGCGTCGCGGCTATCGCACCTACAACATCCTTCCCGAACCCGACGGCGAGTTCACGTTGATCTTCATCTACGACGCGTGATCCATCACCGCGGCTGCACTTCCACCAACTGGGCCCAGTGCGTGCCGTAGCCGAGGTTCATCGTGCGATAGCGCGTCGCGTGCAGGCCAGGGGCGACGAAGGCCTGGTCGATGTGGAAGACCGGGACATCGCTGGGTACGAGCCAGCGGACGAAGCTGATGAGGCCTGGGCCGTCGAGCTGGGCGAACGGCACCTTGCGCGGATACGTCGCGGTGTAGCCCGCGCCGGCCTGGTCGTAGGCGTTGGCCATGTCGCCGACGAGGTTCTTCAGGCTGCGGCTGCCGCGGGGAATGTTGAAGTCGCCGATCACGAGATCGGGCGTCGGAAAACCCTTTCGGCCGAGTTGTTCCGCGGGCACGTTGGCCCATTCCGCGGGCGCGTCGGGCTTGTTCGGATCGGGCGGCACGCGGACGGTGGCGACACCCTTCCACGCGTCCATCGCGGCAAGGGCCTGGCGGGTCACGTTCTGGCGCGAGAGTGTCGGATCGCTGGGCAGGTCCATCAGCCAGACGACGAACTCGGTGCCGAGGCCTTCCTTCGCGGTGCCTGCGGCGTCGCAGACGAGGTACATCGCGTAGCCGGGGTCGTCGGAGGTGTACTTGCCGTCGGTGCGGCGCGGATCGAAGCCGACGCCGCGCTGAATGCCGAGCGTGGTGAAACCCCACTCGCGGACGTTGAGGCGGGTGTGGATGAGGAAGATGCCGGCCAGGAAGGTGTTGGAGTCGGGCTTGCCGAGGGTCTTGAACTCGTTGACGACGTCCCAGTTGGGCTGGTTGGAGACGACGATGAGGTCGTTGTCGAGCGGGCGGAGCGAATCGACCCAGCCCTCGCGGACGCGCCCGCCGATGTTCCAGAAGGTGACGGTGGTGGACTTGACGTTGCGTTGACGGCCAGAGTCCACCAGACCCCAGGCGGCGTGCACGCGGTGTTCGGTGATGGCGGAGAACACGCCGCAGAAGACCCAGACAAGGCAGAGCAGGACGTACGGGTTGCGAGCGTATCGCTTGTAGAAGGGTGGACGGACCTCGCGCGGGCCGCCGGTCTTGATCTGCTCAAAGCCCTTCATGAAGAGCTGGATGGAGAGCGCGAGGACGGCGGCGATGCCGCTGAAGACGATGGTGAGAATGCTGGGGATCCAGAAGATGAACTGGGACCAGCGATAGGAGTCGTTGAAGACGCGGCCGACGAACCAGACGGCCAGTGCGATACCCGCGAGCGCAAGCAGCGCCGCGGAGACGACTCGGAAGATGAGGATCGCCGCACGAGGCATCCGCGGGGAGAGCATATCAGGCTCGGGTTGATTCCGGGGTGAGCGCGAGGAACCGTGCCGCGGGAGCGCGGAAGCGGGCCGGGATGATCTGGATGGACTCGCGGAGAGTGTCGGGCGTGAGCAACCGGATCAGGCCGACATCGATCGCCAGGAAGAACGAGCCGGAAATGGTGAAGAGAATCGAGTCGGCGACGAAGCTGGCGAGGCTAGCGCTGGGCAGCAGCTGCGCGACAATCGTGTGGACGGGTTGCAGCAGGCGCAGATCGAGGGCGATGGCCGCGAAGCCGGCGATGAGGCCCAAAATCCAGACCTTCACCGCGTTGGTGAGCACCGATCGGCGGCTGACACCCAACGGCTTGAGCGCGATGGCAACGTGCACAAGGCTCGACAGCACGCCAAAGCCGGCGGTGGCGACGGCGATACAGACGCTTGAATACAGCACCGCATCGTCCACAAACTGCCGGCACGAGGGCGAGATCATCGCGGCGGTGATCGCCTTGGTGAGCTGCGGCTGGGCGTACCACGCCCCCAGATACGCCGAGCCCATGGTGCCAATCGCCAGCGAGATCAATCCCAATCCCCACGCCCGGAACTGCCCGCGGGCCTGCTGCACCGCGAGGCTGATCGCGATGAGCACGTTGACGGCGTACCCCATGCCGACGATCTGCACCGGCAGGACGCTGACAACCCATTTCTCCTTCCAAACGATGGCCTCAAACGGGCGGAACGTCACCGCGAGGCCGAGCGACATGATCGTCGCGAGGACCATGATCTGGCGCAGCGTGCGCAGCACGGCGGCCCGTTTGCGTTCCTCGTCGTCGGCCAGCCGCGTGAAGACCGGTACCAGCACCTGATTGATGTTGGTCGAGAGCAGACTGCCCACCTGCACCACGATCAGGAACGTGAAGGTGTACACACCCACGACCTCGAGCGGAGCCGCCAGGCCGATCGCGGCGCCCGGGCCCTGATTCATGCCCGAGATGCCCAGGATCGCGACCAACGCCCACCGCGACCGCAGGAACAGCGACCACCACATCCCCGGGTGCGGCGCTTGCACCCACGGGCGCTGGCGGCAGTAGTGCCACGCCATGGCGTTTTCGACCAGCGAACAAAGGATGTTGGGCAACGCAAACGAGAGCGGTCCGAAGCCCATGTACGCGAAGGCGATCGACGAGACGTAGCGCGTCATCGCGCTGGCGGTCATCACCGACGCGTTCTCGCGGTAGCGCATGTCCGCCAGCAGTTTGGTGAGCAGGATGCCGCCGGGCGTGCCGAGCGGGATGGCCCAGGCGATGACGAGCATCATCGGGATGAGCAGTTGGTCGTTGTAGAGGTCGGCCGCGGGCCAGGCGATGATGGTCAGCAGCACCGCGAGCGTGATGTTGAAGGCCATGGCCATCCAGAAGCACGGCCCGAGCAGGCGGTCGTGATCGTGGTGGTCCTTGAGCAGGATCTGGCGGACGCCGCCGTCGCGGAGAACGGAGGCGATGCCGCTGAGCGCGATGGCAACGCCGGAGAGACCAAAGTCGTACTTGGTGAGCCACCAGGCGAGGAAGATCTGCGCGATGAAGGAGCCGATCCGGGTCAGGATCGTGTTCACGATCATCCAGAACGAACCCTTGAGCGCGGCACTCGCGTAGCCGCCCTTGCCGGGGGCGGGCTTGCTCGGCTCGGATTGCGGGTCGTTGCTGCTCACGGACGGCGGTTGGTTCTCTCCTCTGCCCGCACGGGGGGAGAGGACGACTTGATGCGAAGCGTCAAGTCAGGTGAGGGGAAGGCTCGTTGATAAACGCTCGACATCCGGACGCGAATCGCCCCTCCCCGACCTCGCCAAGCCTTGGTCACCCCTCCCCGCTGCGCGGGGCGAGGAGGCGCCCATGGCGTTACACCTTGGGCTTGCGCAGCGCGTCGTTGCGCTTCACGAAGAAGATGTCCATCTGCCAGAGCGTGTCGTCTTCGGGACGACGCGCGATGCCCATGACGTCGTGCCAGACATAGTCGTGGGCCGCCATGAACTTCATGACGTCCTCGACCAGCGGCATGTTCGACAGGAAATCGATAAAGCTCACTTCCAGAAGCAGCGCCGGGCCCTTCTCCAGCACCTTCTTCGCGCCGGATAGGACTTCGAGCTCAAAGCCCTGCACGTCGAGCTTCATGAAGTTGGGCTGCGGCAGTTCACCCGACGCGACCATCTCGTCGAGCACGTACATCTCCGCGGTGGCATTGCCCTCGCCCTTCTTCTCCGACAGCAGCGAGGTCTGGGTGTTCTCGTCGGCGTAGTGGATGGTGTCGCGCTTGGGGCCGAGGAAGCAGATCTTGTAGTCGTAGTTACCGATGTCGGCCTTGGTCTGCTCGAGCGCCGACTTCTCGCGGGCGTTGGGCTCGAAGGAGACGATGCGGCTCTTGGTGAAGATGTGGCGGGCCATCCGGGCCCACTCGCCGCGGGCACCGCCGACGTCGAAGATCACTTCGGGTGCAAAGCCCTGCGTGGCCAAGTGGGCCAGGCGGGTGGGCATATCGAGGTGACGCATGGTCGGGATGAACTGCAGGGCGGCATCGCGGAGCAGTTGCTTGCCGCCCTGTGGGATCATCTTGTTGAGCAGGCCGTGGGTCGCACGCTGGGAGGTGGGGCTGGACATGCTGGACCTTCTGCGGGTGAAAAGCCAATGAGACGACGGCGGGGACACCCGCCGCGGACTGTATCGGCGCGGGCAAGGGGCTTGGCTCGGGGGTGGAGCCGAGAACCCCTCGGAAAGGCCATCGGTGGGGCAGCCGCGGGGCAGGATCGGCGAAAACGGCGCGACTGGCATCGGGGCTTGGTGTCGCAGCCGCCGGGCGCAGACGACAGCGCGTGTGGAGAACCGGTGGACAACCCGACACGGCCCGATCGCCGCGGACGGCGGCGCGACAGACGAGCCGGTGAAAGCCCGGGGTGCGCCCCCTGTCGGTTGGTGTCGTTGTTGTTGCCGCCGCGCCGCGACGGCGCGCCAGCGACAGACAACCGACAGATGCTCCGGATTGCGCGCTCACAGCGCATGATCTGGTTCGAACGCGAGTTGGGAGCGAACGCGAGGCCGTGCGTGCGAGTTGTTCACAAGCGACAGCTGCTCTGTACGAGTGGTACTGGAGATATCTTCTACTACTAAGAAGAAGAGCGACGCTGACACGCGGGGCACCACACGGTGGCACGCTGAGCTAGGCGGCACGCCTTCAGCGTCGTTGAGCAATGGAGGCAGGATTGTCCTGCACGCCCGTAGACGGCGTGGGTGAGCTGCGCGGACCCGGGTTGACCGCTGGGGTCCCGATAGTCACGAAGCGTGCTCCCGCGGAGCTCCACGGCTTGAGCGAGGACGGTGCGGACCGCCTCGGCCAGGGCGGCGAGGCGGTCGGGCGTGAGCCGCCGGGCGATCGTGCGGGGGTCGATGCCGGAGCGAAAGAGCGATTCATCGGCGTAGATGTTGCCGACGCCGGCGAGCACGCTCTGATCGAGCAGCAGGGCCTTGATCGCGCGCTTGGCGTCGCGGCAGGCGTCGATGAGATGCCGCGGCTCGGCGACGAGGGCGTCGGGGCCAAGTTCACGCCAGTGGTGAGCGCGAAGCGCATCGAACGTTGGGTAGCACGTGATGCCGCCGAAGCGGCGCGGGTCGACGAAGTCGATGCGGGTGTTGTCGTCGAGTGTCCACGCCGCGTGGGTGTGCTTGGCGGTGTCGGCGGGGTTGATCGAGACGGTGCCGGACATGCCCAGTTGCAGGACACAGGCGCGCTGATCGTCGGCGACGAACGCGAGCTGTTTGCCGAGGCGCTCGAGACGGACGATGCGGGCGGATTCGAGGAAGTCCCGCCGCGAGGCGCCGCGGGGCTTGTCGCCGATGACGCAGAAGTCGTTTCGACACACCTCGGCGCGAGCGATCACGCGCCCGAGCAGGTGTGGCTCGAGGCTGCGGCGGACGCTCTCGACTTCGGGCAGTTCGGGCATGACGAGAAAATGGAGAGAACGCGGAGAGGCGGAGAGTGCGGAGTGACGCGGAGGCGAAGAGGTTCAACTCAAAGGGCTCGAAGGACTCGAAGGTGTGAACGGCACTGCGAGCTTCTTGCCCTTCCAATCTTTGAGTTCTTGGAGCTCATTCAGTTGAGAATCGACTCCGCGAATCTCCACACCCTCCGCCTCTCCGCGTTCTCTTCGTCTTACCTCGTAAACGCCGCTTCGGCGAGCGCCAGCGCCCGGGCCAGTGCCGCGGCCTTGTTGACGGTTTCCTGGTACTCGGCCTCGTGCTGCGAATCGGCGACGATCCCGCCGCTGGCTTGGAGGTGGTAGGTCCAGCCATCCGCTCCGTGCATGTCGCACGGCACCACAATGGTGCGAAGGGCCAGCGCGATGTCCATCTGGCCGTCGAGTCCGACGTAGCCCATACCGCCGCCGTAGGGACCGCGGCGGATGGGTTCGAGTTCATCGATGATCTGCATGGCGCGGATCTTGGGTGCGCCGGAGATGGTGCCGACGGGCAATGCGGCCCGCAGCGCATCCCAGCAGTCGAGCCCGTCGCGAAGTTCGCCGGTCACGGTGCTGCTGATGTGCATGACGTGGCTGTAGCGCTCGACCTCCATGACCGCGGGCAATTGCACCGTGCCGGGCTTGGCGACCTGGCCGACGTCGTTGCGGCCCAGATCGACGAGCATGATGTGCTCGGCGCGTTCTTTCTGATCGGCGAGCAGATCCTGCTCGAGGGCTCGGTCCTCCTCGGGCGTGCTACCACGTTTGCGGGTGCCGGCGAGCGGACGGTTGGTGACGATGAAAGCGGAGTCCTTCCGCCGCACGCGACAGAGAATCTCGGGGCTGCTGGCGACAAGGATGCACCCACCGGTCTGCATGTAGACCATGTAGGGGCTGGGGTTGACGGCGCGCAGCGCGCGATACACGTCGAACGGGTCGGCCTTGCTCTTGCGCTCGAAGCGCTGGCCGAGGACGACCTGGAAAATATCGCCGGCGCGGATGTACTCAAGCGCCTCGTCGAGCATCGCCGCGTGCTCTTCGCGCGTCATGTTGCTGGCGAGGGCGGCGGGCGGCGCATCGGACGGCACGCGTCCGGCGGGCAGGGGCTTGCTGTGGGTCTGAATCTCGACGACGCGGCGCTCGAGCTTGCTGACGGCCTGGTTGTAGACACCGACGATGTCTGCATCGGATGCGACGAGCGCGAGCTGCACCACGTGCACCATCTTGTCCACGTGATCAAAGATCACCACGCCGTCGTAAAGCGCGAAGGCGACATCGGCCAAGTGGCGGTCGTCGCGGGGCGGGTGGTTGAGCTTTTCCGGCTCGGCGTAGCGCACGGCGTCGTACGCGGCGTAGCCCACCCAGCCGCCGAGGAAACACGCGGGCAGGGCATCGCGGGCGGAGGTTGCGGGCAGCGAGAGTTCGACGTTGGCGGTCTCTCGACGCATGCGGGCGAGCGGGTCGTCGGACCCGAAGTTGCCGGTGGCGACGATCTCCTTGATCGGGCGCGCCGAGAGAATCGAGTAGCGGCCCTGGCGCTCGCCGCCTTCGACGGACTCGAGCAGGAACGACGGCGCGGTGCGTTCATCGGGCGCCACGAGGCGGCGGTACGCGAGCACCGGTGTCAACTGATCCGCCAGCAGGCGGATGCGGAGCGGGACGGCGAGCGTCTTGCCCGGGCTGGCCGAGCGCGCTCGCGTGACATGGGACACAAAGGCGTCCCGGGACAGATTCAGGTGCTCACCGGACATGGCACGATCGTACGGCTACTTGGTCAGCACGTAGTACACACACACCGGGCGGAAGCGGTGCCGCAGCCGCGTCGGGTGGTAGACCGTGTTCCACAGAAACAGTTGCGACAGGAGCGCATCGACCCGGGTGCACCAATCGACGTTGTAGACCTCCAGACCCATGCGGGCGGCCAGCACCGTCCACGGGCGGAACGTGTGCATGGCGCGACGGACGATGCGGAGACCCGCGCGGTTGACGGCGGCGTCGAGGATGCCGGGCGGGATGCCTCGCTCGTGCATGGTGAGCCCGCCGCGGGCCTGACGCCAATCACCCATCGAGGTCACAGGCTCGTGAATCAATGCAAAGCCGCCGGGCGCGAGGACGCGGCCGATCTCGCCCACCACGTGCGTCACGTTGGGCACGTGGTGCAGCACGGCGAAGCAGGTGATGAGGTCAAACGTGTTGGAGTCGAACGGCATGTCGCCGCTGGGCTTCGGCGGAACCCACTGCGCGGGCTTGCCGAAGACGCTTTCGCGGCGCATCTGCTGCGAAGGCTCGAGGATCGTGAAATGATCGACGCGCGGCGCGATGGGTTCGAACTCGTCGCCGTACGCGCTGCCGACGCCCAGGGCCCGGGCGAAGCGACGCTCGGGCAGGTGCCGGTAGCCGTGCAGGCGGTTCATCGCGTGGTAGTAGTAGCGGTACGACTTCTCGTCCTTGGCCCCGAGGTTGGCATAGCCCTCTTGTTCGTCGACGTACCACCGCGCGATCTGCTCGGGCGTGAAGTCGTCACCGTAGAGGCGTTCGCCCCGGAGGCAGATCTCGATGATGCGGTCATCGGCGAGCTGGGGGGGCGGTGTGGATGTTGTTGTCAATGAGGGCATTGGACCAGATGTGTCAAGTTCGACACGTTCTTGCGATCGTCGGATCAAGGTTGCGTGATTTCTGGCGGCGATTGTGTCGTGGTTGGCACCCGATTGGTGAAGAACGCCGGCGCAACAGATGTTGCGCATGCGGCGACATTGGTGCCCCTCTTTCATGGGCACAGCGAAGCTCGCGTCGGCGGGTGTCGGCAAACCGATGACGGGCGCTCGTGTGGCGCTTTCGCCCGCGGCCTACGAAATCGTCAGCAGCGGTTTCTCGCGGCCGGAGCGCATCGCGCCGAGGGCGATCTGGGATTCGAGGTTCTGCACAAGCGATTCGAGCGAAGCCTTGAGGCGCGTGCCCGCGGCGTCGGTGCCGGTGAAGTTCGCCGTCGGGTCGCCGCTGTCGCTGTTGGCGCGGAGGCTCATGGTGATGGGCACGCTGCCGATGAACGGCACGCCCAGGCGCTGGGCCATGACTTCAGCGCCGCCCTTGCCGAAGATGTCGTAGACCTTGCCGTCGTCACCGACGAAGGAGCTCATGTTCTCGACGACGCCCAGGACCTCGATGTTGAGCTGCTGGAACATGCGGGCGGCGCGGATGGCGTCGTCGAGCGCGACCTTCTGCGGCGTACACACCACCACCGCGCCGGTGAGCGCGAGCGACTGCGCCATCGTCAGCGCGATATCACCGGTGCCGGGGGGTAGATCGATGATGAGGTAATCGAGCTCGCCCCACTGGGTCTGCTCAGTGAGTTGCTTGAATGCGCCGTGGGCCATCGGGCCACGCCAGATGAGCGGGCGGTCGGCGTCGACGAGTTTGCCGATGGTGATGGCCTTGATGCCATGGATGTAGAAGGGCTGGAGTTTGCCGTTGAGCACGGCTTGCTCGAGCGGGGCGAGCCCGAGCATGGTGGGCATCGACGGGCCGTAGATGTCGCCATCGAGCAGGCCGACGGCGTGTCCTTTGCGGGCGAGGCCGACGGCGAGGTTGAGCGAGATGGAGGATTTGCCGACGCCGCCTTTGCCGGCGCCGACGGCGATGATGTGCTTCACGCCCGGGATGCCGCCACCGATGGGGCGGTTGGTGGGCTGCAGACCGGGAATGGGCGTGTGCCCGGCGGAGCCGGGCGCCGGGGCAGCGTTCGCAGCGGCGGACGCACTCGCTGACGCTCCGGGCTCGCTTGATGCGGGAGAGACCATGCCGCCAAAGCGGGCGGTGTGGAGGACGGTCCCGGCGTCGTCGACGAACTCGACGATGAAGGAATCGACCTTGGTGCCGTTGCGCTGGGCGACTTGGGAGAGCTTGGCGTGGGAGAGCTGGGCGACCTGGTCAAAGACGGCGCGGCCGGCGCTCGCAGGCATGTGCAGCCGGATGGAGGCGTAGGTGTCGCAGGCGCTGACCCATTGGAGGGCGCCGGAGGAGACGAGGTCCTTGCCGCGGACGGGATCGGCGACGCTGGTGAGGCAGCTGGAAACGAAGTCTTTGCTCAGGGACATGTGTGGATGCTAGAGCGAGGAAAGGGCGAGCGGCGGGGGTGGTGGGTGGTGGTGGGGGGTCGGCGGGGAACGGTCGCAACCGCCCCGTGGCGAGGGTGCCGCGGCTCGCTGGTTCGATACCACGTGCTACTGCACCGCGCCGCCGCAGAGCAGGATCTCGTACGCCTGCACAAAGAGCGTGAAGTCGAGATCGTCGACAAAGCCGTCGCGGTTGATGTCGGAGGGGCAACCGACGGGCATGGCGGGGTCGAGGCAGTCGAGCAGGTCGTACGCGGGGGCGAAGACGGTGAAGTCGCCGTCGTTGACGACGTTGTCGCAGTTGAGGTCGGAGGCGCAGATGGTGACGGTTGCCTTCACGGTGGTGGTGGTGCCGCAGTCTCCGGTGACGATGGCGTCGTACTCACCCTCGTCGGCGTAGCCGAATCCGGAAACGATCATGTTGGCGGTCGTGCTGCCGGCGATGAGCGAGCCGGTGCCTGTGGTGCCGTCGGCGAGCGGCGTGCCGTTGCGGCGCCACTGATAGGTGAGCGTTCCGGCGCCGATGGCCGTGACGCGGAGCGGGACGTTGCCCTGCAGGCACGTGGTGCGGGTCTCGGGCACTTGGATCGGGACGGGCTCGCAGGGCACGGCGACGTAGCCCTTGCTGTTGCCGCTGGTGTCGCCGGGGGCGTAGCCCTTGCCGACGATCAGACCGATGTCGCTGACGGCGTTGGCGCTCAGCAGGCGCCAGCCGGCGGGGTGTGCGTCCTGGGGCGGGCTGGTCAGCGTTGCGAGCGCGTACGCGGCGGGTTGGGTGTTGACCCAGACGACGGCGTCGCTCGACGCGCCCTGGCCGCTGCGGCCGACGACGGTGCCGGCGGCGTTGACGGAGAGGGCTTCTGAGCCTTCGACGTAGCCGCCGCCGAGCGATTGGAGTTTCACTGGTGTGCCGCCGACCCAGGCGATGGGGTGGATGCGGTTTGCGTCGGTTGCGTCCTGGGCGATGCCGCAGATGACGCCGCTGTTGCCGATGGCGTTGGCGATACCCATCTCGAGCGTGGAGGAGAAGGTGGGCAGGGCGGTCTGGCTGCGAAGGACAGTATCGACGAGCACCGGGCGCTGGAGCAGCATGGGCTCTTCGACGGTGCCGGTGTTGACGTTGGTCCAGCCGACGAGGAAGGCGGCGTCGTTGATGGAGAGTGCGCGGGTGTCGGCGCAGAACGCGGCGGAACTGACATAGGGCGTCGCCAACGCACCGCCCGCGCCCCAGCCGCAGCCGAAGAGCGCGGACTGCGAGAAAGAACAATCGAACGTCGCGCTGCCGACGATGGTGCCGGCGTTGTTGATGGCGCGGGCCTCGGCGCCGCCGGATGGACCAAAGCGGACGCGGCCGGCGATGGGTGTGCGGGCCTGGTTGGAGTTGATGAGCAGTGCGGCGTTCTGTCCGCCGCCGGCGTCGGCGGTGGCCGCAACGAAGCGATCGTTGTTGATGGCCCACGCGCCGTGGGCGTCGCTGGGGCCGAGCGTGCCGAGATCGGTGAGCGTGTTGGTGGGCAGGTCGTAGACGAAGCCGGAGTAGGCCTGGGCGTCCTCGATGAAGCAGCGGCCGACGATCTGGCCACGGGCGTTGACGCCGAGTGCTTCGGCGTAGATGCCGGCAGGGAGCAGCGGGATCTCAACGATCTTGAAGCCGGGGATCTGGCCCGAGGCCGACACGCCAGACAATGCCACCACCGCCGCGCCGGCGGCGTGCACACACCACGGAACTGTCCCCCGACGTCCTCGCACTCGGGCCTCTCACGAATCGGCGTTCGGGCCTGCGGGGCAGGCCCGAGAACCTTGGTATGCCGCCAACACCCTGTTCGCGGCACAGCAGCGTACTGATGCTACGAAGATGCATCCAGACGGCCCGTGCCGCCACCTGTGTGGCGGCATTCCGGCGACTTTCAGGGGTTTCAGAGCCGAGAAATCGGGCCTTGCGGGGCATCAGGGCGCTGACCCTGGCTGGGACACGCGATCTGTCGGCAGCAACACAACCTGCAGGCCGGAGCCTGGGGCGCGTTGCAGATGCATCGCGGCAGCCTCGAGGCCGAGGGCCCGGAGTGCTTCGGTGGCGGATGCGAATTCGGCGTGGGGTCCGACCACGATCGTCCGCGCGGGTTGCAGCCATGCGATCATGTCGGCTCGCGGTGCGGCCTCCAGAACGATGGCGTCGAGGCGAGTGGCGCCGAGTTCGCGGGTGATGGCGGCGAGCGAGCGGGGGCTGAGGCCGCCGGTGCCGATGAGGACGTTGGTGCTGTGGCTGCGGACGAGCACGCAGCGGTCGGGCGCGGTGCCGACGTCGAGGCGAGAGACCTCGATCGCGGTCTGCGGCGGCAGGCGTTCGGAGAACGTGAGTTCCACACCGAGCCAGACAACGACGCCAACACCAAGCACCAGCATTGTGCCGCGACGCAGGCGGGGCTTGAGCAGCCAGATCACGAGCCAGCATGTGGCGGCCAGGCCCCAGAGCGGCGAGACCCATGGCAAGACGATGCTTGCACCGGGCATCGCGTCTGCGCCGACGACCAGCCAGCCCGCGGCCCGCGCGAGCGTGGCAGCAGCAGAACCAAGATACACAGCGAGATCTGGCACCAGCATGCCCAGGAGTACCGCGCCGTAGCCGAGCCAGAGCAGTATCGAGACAAGCGGCGTGACGAGAATGCCGGTGATCAATGCGAGCGGGTTGACGACGCCCATCTGGACGATGAGCCACGGCGCGGACACAAGCCAGCAGACCAGGGAAGCCGCCAGAGTGGAGCGCCACCACCGAGTGGCTGAGCGTGCCGGTGAGCGAGCCATCGCGGCGCGTCCGAGGCGCGGCGGGAAGAGGCGGGATTCGAGCCGCCCGGTGAGCGCGAGCAACGCCGCGGTGAGCCCGAAGCTGAGCTGAAAGCCGAGCGACCAGAGTTCGCTGGGACGCCAGATGAGCAGGAGCACGGCGGTCCAGAGCACGAGCGTGAGTCGGTCGTATCGGCGGCCGACGAGGTTGCCGGCGAGGAGCACCAGCACGATGATCGCGGCCCGCAAGGTCGGCGAGCTCGGCGGCACGATGACCAGAAAAAGCCCGAGGCACGCCGCGACAAGGAGAGGCTCCATGCGGCCAAAGTCGCCGAAGAGTCGGACGACAAAGAGCACGGCACCGGCGAAGACAGCGAGGTGGAAGCCGCTGATGGTGAGGATGTGGGCGAGACCGACGCGGTAGAACGCGCGGACCTCGTCGAGCGGGGCTTGCGGATCTTCGCCGAGCAGCAGGCCGCGGACGAGTTGGCCGGTGCCTTGGTCGGTGTCGGACAGAGAGGACGCGATGACGTGCTGCGCGCGAGCGCGGATGGCGCCGAGGGCCGCTCGCACGCGGCGTTCGGTCCGCTCCATGACCGTTGTCGGAGACTCATCCGGGCGCACGGCGAGCAGGGACGCGGGGAAGAAGCCGCCCTCGATGCCGCGGTCCATGGCCCAGCGTCGAAGATCGAACTCGCCGGGGTTGCGTGGCGGGTTGAGGGCACGGAAGGTGCCCCGAGCGATGACCCGAGCGCCGGCGGTCCAGGGCGGCGTGGAATCACCGGGCGCGCGGAGCCAGACGATCCCGGCGGCGTGATGGGTGGCGGCATCGGCGTCGACGACGCCTCGGACGCGGGCGCGGACGACCCACGCGGGCGAACCGTCGTCGCGGGGGCTGAGGCGAGGCTCTTCGAGAAGGGTGAGGCGGAGGAGCACGGGCTGGGATTGGGTGGCGTCGGTGGTGCGCTCGAGCACGCGTGACAGAGCGTCGTCGCGCGTGTTGGCGAGGCGCAGCGCCGACCACCCCATGCCCGCGAGTGTGATGGCGAGGAGGACGAAGACGGCGGCGATCGGGCGCGATCGGGGGAAGGGCAGCGTTGCGAGCAGTGCGACGGCGGCGAGCGGGGCGGAGAGAGCGAACAACGCCGCGGGAGCCAGCGAGTCGCTCAAGGTCCATCCGAGCCAGAGTCCAAGGCACCACGCGGCGAGGGTGGCTCCGGCGCGGCGGCGGGCTCGGCGGAGCCTGGACGATGTCCCAACCACCTCCGGGTGCACCGCCAGAGCCTAACGAAAACACCGCGGCGGGGCCGCGGTGTTGGTGGGGAGCGTGGGGTGCGTCGCCGGGTGTTGGCGATCAGTTTGCGACGATGACGTCGTCGAAGGCTTCGAGGATGTTGCGGGACGTGGGCTTGCCATCGCTACCGATGAAGTTGCCGCCGCCGGGGTTCTTGAAGGCGGAGCCGAAGTAGACGGTGTTGTCGCCGGCACCTTGGTTGTCGAAGAGCTTGGCACCCTGGCGTCGGGCAAGGTAGACGTAGTCGGCGCCGGGAGCGTGGAAGACCAGCTTGCCGCGGGCCGAGCCCGGGACGATCTGCTGCGCGTTGGCGCTTGCAAGATCGGTGCCGCCGGCGAGCACGGGGTTGCCGGGGTTTCCGAGGATGGCGGCGAGGGTTTCGAGTTCAGCGCCGTTGGCGGAGCCGATGTCCTCGGCGAGCAGGCTCAGTTCGGCGGCGGAGGCGGAATAGGCGGTGTTGTTGGTCAAGGCGGGGCCGCAGCCGGAGCTGCGGAGGGTGGCGGCGTTGGTGCCCCAGTAGAAGCGGGACCCACCGGGATTGGACGTCGCCTTGGCGGAGGCGAAGTCAGCGCGTTTGGAAACGGGCACGCGGGAGGCTTCGTCGAGTTGCCAGGCGAGGATCGGCTGGCCGTTGTTGTCGACGAGGTCGGGCAGCGTCTTGCCGTCGGTCCGGCCGGCGGTGCCGAAGCCGGTGCCGACCTGGGAGACACCGGCGATGGTGTTGAGCGTGAAGTCGGTGACGTTCTTCTTGGGCGGGGAGAAGTAGTTGCCGGTGCCGGAGCCGATGAGGTCGGGGTTGACCCAGACCTGCGAGGCCGCGGGGGTGTTCTTGAGCGGGGAAACGTCCTTCACCCAGTCGCTGTCGGTGCCGACGTTGGTGTTTGGGCGGCCACCGATGCTGATGGCGTCCTTGCCGGAAAGGTCGAGGAGGATGTTCTCCATCGCGGTCATGCCACGGCCCGGCGAACCTTTGGTTCCGACGTTGTCATCGCTGGCGAGCTCGCGGACGGAGTAGTAGCCCGGTGCGCGGCGCTTGTCGGTCTCAAAGGCGGCACAGGAGGCGGCGAGCTGGCTGAGGAGGTTCTTGGTCGCGGCGGTCTTGGCGGCCTGGTTGGCGCCGCGGAGCGCCGGAAGGAGCAGGCCCACCAAGAGCGCGATGATCGCGACGACAACCAGCAGCTCGATCAACGTGAAGCCGCGACGCGACGACTGATCCATAACCGTTCCTTCCGTTGGCCGAGAGGCCGCCAGCAAACCATTACATCCGACACCGACCCCGCGGCGGAACACCGCCGTGCAGGGTTGGGTTGAGGGACGCCGAGGCCAAACCAGCCGCCCACGAGGGCATCAAGCCGCCTCACCCAACTCTATTCGAGCCGCGGGCTTGGGGGTTCCATGGGAGGAGGCAGTAGGCATGAGGCCTGAAGAACTGGGCACGAGGGGAGGCATCCGGCATCGGGCGTCCGGGGTCTGACTCACCCCTCCAACCTCAGACCGGCAGCCGTCCAGCTTCTTACAGGATTCGCCGGGCCCGGGGGTAGCTGCCCAGCACGATCAGTTCCTGGCAGTGTTCGCTTGCTTCGCGGATGGCCGCGGCGACCGCCGGGTCGTCGCGGTGGCCCTTGGCGTCGATGAAGAACGAGTAGTTCCAGTTCGTTCGCCCGCTGGGGCGTTTGTCGATGTGCGAGAGGTTCACGCCCCGGTCGCGGAAGACGCCCAGGACATCCACCAGAGCGCCGGGCTTGTCCTCGGTGGTGAACATGATGCTGGTCTTGTCGTCGCCGCTGCGAACGGCGGTGTTGCGGGCGATCACAAAGAACCGCGTGATGTTGCTGACGTTGTCCTCGATCTTACTGAAGAGCGACTTGAGGCCGTAGATCTGGCCCGCCAGTTCACTGCCGATGGCGGCGGTGCCGGGGACGGCGCCGATCTCGAGCGCCTTGCGGCATTCCTCGGCGGCGATCTGGGCGGCGCGCGAGGAGCTCGCCGCGGGGATCAGTTCGGCCTTGGGGTACTGCGTCGCGAGCCAGTGGCGGCACTGGCTGAAGACCTCGGGCTTGCTGTGGATGCGGCGGACGTCCTTGGGCTCACAGTTGGCGAGCAGGGCGTGGTGCACCTCGAGCTGCACCTCGGCATAGATGTTGGTTGCGGTGTGGTATTTCTTGAGCGCATCGAGGGTTTCGACGATGCCGCCGCCGGTGGAGTTCTCGATGGGAACCAGGCCGTAGTTCACGTGCCCGCGGGCGACTTCGGTAAGGACGCCGGCGATCTCGTGGAGGTCTTCGAAGGCGACGGACGACCCAAAGTGGCGCACGGCGGCGACGTGCGAGTGCGAGCCCAGCGGGCCGAGGAACCCGATCCGCAGCGGCTGCTGCAACTGGAAGCTGCCGGACATGAGTTCGCGGTACACACCTTCCAGGGTGCGATCCTGCAACGGACCGCTATTGGCGTGGATCACCTTGTCCAGAACCTCGGCCTCGCGGTGAGGGGCATAGATCGGCAGGCCGGCGGCACGCTTGAACTTGCCGACGTTGACGACCAGCGCGGCACGCTCGTTGAGGAGGCTGACCAGCTTCTTGTCGATCGCGTCGATCTTCACGCGCACTTTGGAGAGCGCCTTCACCGCCGCGGGGCTGAGCTTCTGAGCCTTGGCCTCGTTGGTCGGGGCCTTGGACTTCTTCTTCGTGGGCTTGCTGCGTTTGGCCATGACAACTCCTGCCGGCGATGCATTCAAGGCGGTTCACCACAGAGCGAGGAGGAAGGGAAACAAACCCATCCGCTTCATCCTGCCTTGCTCGGGGTTCTTCGAGCTCGGCTTGGTCAACCACCGTCCCCTGTTGGGGTTCGGTTTGCGTGGCGGTGGTCTGAGCACGTCCTAGAACCAAGGCCTGCAACAACCGCCTGAACCGGCAATTATCGGCTGAAGGTTGCGTCCACATCGGCCGATGGCGCAACTGTCGACCGCTTATCCGCGTTGAAGCCGAGAATCGGGCCTTGAAACCGCTGCGGCTGCATTCCGAGGAAGTACACGAAGCCAACGCTTTTGCACCCACTCATGTCCTTCTCTGGTTCCATCCTCGCTCAGGAGTCTCCGGCCGCACTTCGTGCCGGCGGTGCTGCGATCGGGCAGGTCTCCGGTTGGACCCAGGCCGCGGCGGACCACTTCGCACAGTCGCTGCACAGCGCGATCCCGCCGCACGTTGTCGCACCGACGTTGGTCGGAGCCGGGCTGTTTCTCAGTCTGCTTCTTTGGTTCCGCGGGGCCGCGCTTGCGCGGCCTTCGTTGACGTTCCTGGGCATCTGCATCGGCGGGCTGCTGGGCGCCGCGATCTCACTGCCCATCGCTGCCACCGTCGTCGGCCTGCCCGCGCCGGTTGTCGGCGGCGTGCTCGGCAGCGTCATCGGTGGGTTTATCGGTTGGGCGTCGTTCCGCGTGGTTGTCGGCGGCATCGCCGGCCTCGTTGCCGGAGCGCTCGCGTTCACCATCACGCTTGCACAATCTTCCATCGCCGCGGACACCAAGCGCAACGCGCCGGTGGAGACCCGTTACGCCCTGTCGAACGACGAGGCCGCTGTTGCGCAGGACGCCGAAGAACTCTGGCGGCGCACGCTTCGTGGCGAGATCGTCGCGCCGTCCGCGGCTCGATCATCGGGCAACGAAGAAACCGAGGCGACGGTGGCGGAGGTCTCTGGCTCCCGCGGGATCGATCCGATCGCCGTGGTGCGCACCGCGATCACCGCCCGGTTCGAAGCTTTGAACGACGGCCAGAAGCTGTTTGTCTCAGCCGCCGCCGCGATCGCGGCCGCCGTTGCAACACTGTTCGGTCTCATCGCCCCGCGGTTCACAACCTCGCTTGCCGCCGCGGCGATCGGCACGACGGGCGTTCTGGCCTTTGGGCTGAGCGCGGGCCACATGATGCACTGGAATGGCCTCGACCGGCTCGCGTCGAATCCGTCAGATCTGGCGATCGCATGGGCGGTGCTCGCGGTGCTGAGCGTTGTGACGCAGCGGCCGCGCAAGATCGTGGCGGTCGCGCCGGCTCCGGGTCCCGCAGCGGCGCAGCCCGCGGCGTGCTGAGAGCGGGGATCTACCGCAACATCGGAAAACAAAGCGTGACGGGTACGCCAGCGGGTTCTTACGTTGGATGGCATGGCACCGCACGGCGTGAGGGCTGCAGGGCTCGCCACGAGAATGCGGGTTCCCGGCGATCGCTACCGAGCATCCATGCCTCGCGCGGGCACGCCGACGACGCGCGTGTTTGACGGGACATCGCGCAGGACGACCGAGCCGGCGCCGACGGTGCAGCCATCGCCGATGCGCAGTCGTGGAAGGACGCGGCAACCGACGCCGAGCAGGCAATCAGCGCCGATGCTCGTGGAGCCGGCAACCACCGAACCAGGCGCGACGTGGGTGTTGCGCCCGATCACACAGTCGTGCTCGATAATCGCGCCGGTGTTGATGATGGCGTGAGCCTCGACCTTGGCGAAGCTGTGGACGACAGCGCGTGGTCCTACGAAGACACCGACGCCGAGCGCGGCACTGGGAGCAATGACGGCGGAGGGGTGGACGACAGGCTCAGCCGTCGAAGGGGTCTTGAGAGCCGCGATCAACTCGGCGCGGACGCGGACGTCGCCGACGCAGAGGATCCACGCGCTCGACGAGGGCGCGTCGCGGAGTCCGCCGAGCCGAGGCAGGCCGAGGCGAGTGATCGCAGGGGCGTCGGCGCGGTCGTCGAGCACGCCGAGGATCGGACGGTTGAGAGCGCGGCAGGCCTCGGCGACGACCAAGGCGTGCCCGCCGGCGCCGATGAGGATGAGTGGGGCCGCGGCCATGGCATGTTGATCGGCTGAACACGCGGCGGCGCTTTGGTGGTGATTGGGTTTGGTTTGGGAAATCAGGGTGGATCGCGATGTTCCCGCGCGGTGCAACGAATCTGCAGCGGGTCGCTGTTGAGGCGTGCCCGGCATTGCTGGGAAGTCCGGAGCGGAGGCGAAACGTGTTCCACGAAGCGAGCGAATACTCCCGCGGGAGATACGACCTCATGGACCCGATTCGCGTGGGCATTGTGCGGTTCCTGAACACCACGCCGCTGGTGGACGGGCTGGAGAAGCTGCCGCAGCTGGCGCTGACACCGGTGGTGCCGTCGCGGTTGGCCGGCATGCTGCGCGGGGGCGAAGTGGACTTGGCGCTCGTCAGCGTGATCGACGCGGCACGGAGCGGAACGGGTGGGAGCGGCACGTTCTCGATGCTTTCCTGCGGCATGATCGGGTGTGACGGGCCGACGCTCACGGTGCGGGTCTTTTCCGCGGTGCCGCCGGATCAAGTGACGACGCTGGCTGCGGATACCGACAGCCACACATCGATCGCACTGGCACAGGTGATCCTGAAACGCGTGTACGGCCGGAGCGTGAAGGTCGTGCCGTTCGATGCGAGGGAGCGCGTCGCCCGTGGCGGAGAGCCGGAGCAGCACGAGTGGCCCGAGACGCTGCTCATGATCGGCGACAAGGTGGTGACCGATTCGCCGCCGGCGGTGCGGTATCCGTATCAGTTGGACTTGGGCGAGGAGTGGAAGAAGCTGACGGGCCTGCCGTTTGTGTACGCGGTGTGGATGTGCCGAAGCGCGGATGTCGAGACCGCGGCTCAGCGGGAGCGGCTGAGTGTGGCCACGGCGTTGCTCGATCGACAGTTGCGGCACAACCTGACACGGATGGATCGGATCATCCTGGAGAAGGCAAGCGAGTTCCGCTGGCCGCCGGATTTGGCGCGGAAGTACCTGGGTGAATTGCTGCGATACCGCGTGGGCGAGCGGGAGCGCGCGGCGGTGCGGCGGTTCTTCGCCGAGTGCGTGAGCGCGGATCTGATCGCCTCGGCGGAGGCGCGGTTCGTGGAGATGTAGATTGATGTGTTCCGGGACGGGGAAGGCATTTCACCGCGGAGCACGCCGAGGACGCGGAGGAAGACAAAAGACTGAGAATGAAGGCAGATGCAAGGAGACAGAGCACACGACGGCTGACTCTTTGTGTCGAACCAATGTCCCCCCTCCGCGATCTCGGCGTCCTCCGCGGTGAAATGTCTTGATCAGCCTGGCCCGCGTGTCGAAACCACTGGAAAAGCACTCTCATGCCCGCCTGGCCGAAGCTGAAACTCCCGGTGCTCGCCTCGCTCGCGGATGAGCTGCGGTTTGCGCCCAAGGCGGCGGTGCTGCGTGATATCCAGCGGGCGGCGGAGACTGTCGACCTGATCGACGACGACGCGGCGTATCCGCGCAGTTGGGTCGTCTTCCGTCTGACCGGTTACCGCGGCGAGGTCGAGGCCGAGCTGGAGCCGACGCCGGGGGCGGCGTTGCGTGCTGAGCTGCCGCGGCTGATCGAGCGGCTGAGCGCCCAGTCGGCGGTGGACAAGAACGACATCAAGGCGTTCGGAACGCTTCTCTCGCAGGCGGAGGTGTGCGCGCGTTGGAGCGTGGACCGCAAGACCGTGGAGCGGTATCGCAAGGCGGGGCTGGTGGCGCTGCGGGTGCGCGACGAGCGTGGACGCGGCACACTGATGTTTCCCGAGCCCGCGGTCCTCGCGTTCGAGCAGCGGAACGCGGCACGGCTGAAGAAAGCGGCGGCGTTCTCGCGCACGGACGAGAGCACGCGGCAACAGCTCGCCGAACGTGCCGTTCGGCTGCGGCAGCGTGCGGGGGTGAGCACCGCGAAGGCGGCGGCGCATCTGGCGAAGAAGGCGGGGCGCTCGGTGGGCACGGTGCGGCGTGCCGTGGAACCGACGAAGAAGAAGCGATCGAGCGAGACCAAGGCCGATCGTGCCGCCGTGCTGCTGGCGCGGTGGGACGCGGGCGCCGGCATCGGCACAATCGCCAAGGCCGCGGGACGAACGCGCGGTGCGGCGATCCACGCCCTGCTCGCGGCACGCACACAGCGGCTGCGGGCGATCGAGCTCACGGAGCGGACCCCGCCGCAGGCTGTGCTGCGGTCCTTGGCTGAAATGGACGGCGTTGCTTCGGCGCTGCCGCTGTCGACGCACACCCTGCGATTGCTGCGGTGCCCGACGCTCGAGCAACTGCTGGAAGCAATGGCAAGCCGCGGCACGCTGGACCGCGCGACCGAGGCGGCGTGGGCGCGGACGCACCATGTGGGCGTGGCGCTTACGGCTCGGCTGCTGATGGGTTCGGCGGGCCGATCCGTTGGACGTGCGTCACGTACAGGCGGGACGTCTGTGCCACCGACTCCAGCGCTCTCGGCCGACGCGATCGACGAGGCGGAATGTGCCCTCCGCTGGGCGCTGCGGGCGCGGCTGGAGCTGGTCGCGTCGCAGGCGGCGCTGGTGCTGGAATCGATCGCCACCGTCGCGGGCGAGCCGGAACGGTTGGAGCCTGCCGACTTGAGCGCGGCAATCGAGCGCGGCATCGCGGCGGCGGCTGGTGCGATTGAGAGTTTCGTACCGTCGGAGGCACCGCGGCGTGAGATCGGCGGGCGGCTCGCGGCCCCGGTGTCGCTGGCGGTGGGAAAGGCGTTGGCGGAGTGGTACGCGGGGCGCGAGAAAGTGGCGGCGTCGCGTCGGGCGGCGCGGAGTTTGGCGGTGCCCGCGCCGAACTGGGTGGACGCCGCGTGCCCGTGGCGGGCGGCGGTGCTGGCGACGCCGACATGGCTCGACCCCGAAATGTCAGTGACGATCGTCGCACGCCTGAACGCCGCCGACCGGCCCGTGTGGGAGATGCGATTCGGGGCAAGGCCGCAGACCGTGCGAGAGGTAGCGGCGGCGTTGGGCCTGTCGCGACCACGGGCGGGGGAAGCGGTGCAGCGGGTGGTGCGGGCGGCGCTGGGTGCCTGAGCCGCGGGCTTCAGCCCGCGCGGCGGGGCGTTCAGGATTGGCGGCGACTGTCGGGACATGGATGCACAATCCGCGCGGGCTGAAGCCCGCGGCTCGGACACGCGGGCCGGCTGGAAGCCGGTTCTACCGAGACCCCCACTCAGAACTACGATGCGGCATGTCGCTCTCGGCGTCGGACATCGCATCGGTGAAGCTCATGGTCGGCATGGAGGTGCACGTCGAACTGGCGACGCGGACCAAGATGTTCACGCGGGCGCCGAATCCTGCCCATCCCGACTTTGATCCGCACGCGGAGGCCGATGACGGTTCGCACGGGCATGAGGGCGATCACGCCCACGGCTCGCATGCGTCCCACCGGGCCGCCGTGTTGCCCAACACGCTCATCGATCCCACTGTGCTGGCGCTGCCCGGCGCGCTGCCGGTGATGAATAAGGCGGCGGTCGAGATGGCGATCAAGGTCGGGCTCGCGCTGCAGTGCCAGATCGCGCCGCTCACCAAGTGGGACCGCAAGGGCTACTTCTACCCCGACCTGCCCAAGGCGTACCAGATCAGCCAGTACGACCTTCCTCTGTGTTTCGACGGCAGCATCGACGTGCCCGCCCTCGACGCCCAGGGCCAACTCGACCTCGACGCCGAGCCGACGCGGATCGGGATCATCCGGGCTCACCTTGAAGAGGACGCGGGGAAGCTGCTGCACGAAGCGCCGGGCGGCGGGGCGATCGATTTCTCGATCGCAGACTACAACCGCGCGGGCGCACCGCTGCTCGAGATCGTGACCCAGCCGGACTTCACGAGCGCGGACCAGTGCGTGGCGTTCTGCCGCGTGCTGCGGAACGTGTGTCGCTTCCTGGGCGTCTCCGAAGGCGTGATGCAGAAGGGGCACATGCGCTTCGAGCCCAACATCAACACGCACATCACGCTGAAGGACGGCCACCTGATCAAGACGCCGGTGGTCGAGGTGAAGAACCTCAACAGCTTCAAGGCGGTGAAGGGCGCGATTGAGTTTGAACTCGAGCAGCAGCCGCTGCGGTGGCTGGCGGATAAGCGCGAGATGGGCCGCGGCATGAAGCAGACGCGGGGCTGGAACGACCACGCGCGTGGCGGCAAGGGCGAGACGTTCCTGCAGCGCGAAAAAGAAGACGCGCACGATTACCGCTACTTCCCCGATCCCGATCTCGTTCCTGTCGTTGTGGACGAGGCATGGAAGTCGCGGATCGCGGCGACGATTCCGGAACTGCCGCTGAATCGGTATCGGCGCTACATGGAAGAGTTCGGCCTGGGCAAGAAGGAAGCCGCGGCACTGGTCGACGAGCGCGACGTGTGCTTCTTTTACGAGGGCGTGATCGCCTCGATGGAAGCGATGGGCCTGAGCCACGCCCGCGCCGGCAAGCTCGCGGCCAACATCCTGCTGCAGTCGGGCGCCAAGCGGGCCAACGAACAACAGCGGCTCATCAGCGACCTGGGCATCACACCCGCGTCGGTCGCCGCGATCGGCAAGCTCCGCGAAGACGGCAAGCTGAGCAACCAGGGCGTGGATGAGTTGTTCGGGATTCTGTGTGAGGAAAAGGCAGAAGAGGTTCACCGCGGAGGACGCGGAGAACGCGGAGAGAGGCATGGTGTTCAAGGCACTGAGTCGATCGATGGTGCCAACGCTTCTCCCGCCACGGTTTCTTCTGTCCCAAACCCGTCTTTGTCTTTCTCCGCGTCCTCTGCGTCCTCCGCGGTGAATGTCTCTTCCTCCCTCGCCCATGCCGAAGCGACCGCCAAAGACCGCGGCCTGCTCCTCGTCCGCGACGATGCGGCTCTCGCGAAGTGGGTCGACCAAGCCATCGCCGAGAACGCCCAAGCCGCGGCCGACGTGAAGGCCGGAAAGGTCCAGGCCGTCGGACGCCTCGTCGGCGCCGTCGTCAAACTCAGCGGCGGCACGCTCGACGCGAAGAACGTCCGTGACGCCCTGCTCGCCAAACTCTCCAACAACTGATCGCCTGTTTCGCCTCCCCCTCACACCTCAGTCCTAAGACCTCACCCCTTCCCAATGGCCCGCCCCCAACCCATCACCCTTTGGACCTCGATCTTCTGGGAGCTCACCCGGACGGTGGTGATCACGGCGGCGGTTCTGGTCAGCGTCATCGCGTTCGCCGCGACCATCAAGCCGCTGGCCGACGGCAGGCTCGGGCCGCTGGACGCGATCAAGTACACGCTGCTGTCAATCCCACCAATGCTGGCGTACGCCCTGCCGTTCGCGGGGTGCTTTGCCAGTTCGCTGGTGTACTACCGGCTGAGCACGGACAACGAGTTTGTGGCCGCGGCATCGGGTGGGGTGTCGCACCGCTCCCTTTTGTTGCCCGCGGCGGCGCTCGGGTTGGTGCTGTTCGTTGGCATGACGGCTCTGTCGGACCAGGTCATCCCCCGCTTCCTGCAGACGATGCGGCAGATGATCACAGAGGACATCGCCAAGCTCCTCGCGACCAACATCAATCGCGGGCAGAGCGTGGACTTGAAGAAGTTCCTGGTCTTCGCCGATCGGGCCCAGCGCATCGAGGTTGATCCGGCCAGCGGTGCGAGCTCGGCGGTGGTGCTGGCGCGGCCGGCGGTGTTGGAGCGCGATCCGAGCGGAAACGTCGTGAGCGAGGGCACCGCGAGCCGCGCGACGATCTGGTTGTTCCCGCAGCCGAGCCAGGGCGACAGCGGACCGACGACCCGCCTGGCGATGCGGTTCGAGGACTTTGTCAGCAAGGATGCCAAGACCGGGCTCGTGACCGGGCGCACGTTGCCCGTTTCACTGACCGTGCCCGCCACGTTGGCGGACGACCCCAAGTTCCTGCGATCCGACGAGCTGCGCGAGCTGCGCAACCGGCCCGAGCGCATGAACTGGATCGATCAGCGCCGGCGCCAGCTCGCGACCGAGGTCGCGCGGGAGCGGGCGATCGAGGATTTTCAGCGAGCGCTTTCTGTGGCGGGTTCGTTCACGCTGCTCGACAGCGCGGGGCGGCAGGTGGTGGTCAGCGGCCGCTCGCTGCAGAACGGCCCCGGCCGTGCGTGGACGATCGTGCCCCGGGGCGAGGTCGCGACGGTCGATGTGCTCCGCGGCAGCGACGCCGGCGCCGGCGTGCGGCACTCCGGGCGCAGCGTCATCCTCGCGCCGGATTTCTCGGAGGACCCGACCGTCGTCGGCGGAATGTTGCTGCGGCTGGAACTCCGCGAGGCCGGCAGTGCCGCCCTGGGTTCAGACCGCGGCGAGACCACGAAGCGCGAACGCCTCACCCTCGGCTCGCTCCGGGCGCCGCAGTCGCAGGCGGAGCGATTGCTCAAGATGACATCGCTCGAGCTGCTGGGCGAGGGCGACTCCATGAAGGAGTCGAGCACGATCCGGGTCATCACCAGCGAGCTGCGGCGTGAGCTCGCCGATCTCGATCGCGAGATCCTCGGCAAGCAGAACGACCGCGTCGCGCTCTCGGTGAGCTGTCTCGTGATGCTCCTCACCGGCGCAGTGACGGCGCTTCGGTTCAGCAAGAGCCTGCCGCTGACGGTCTACCTGTGGTCGTTCTTCCCGGCGCTGCTCTGCGTCATCACGATCGCGGGTGGGCAGCAACTCACCCACGCCCACGGCTGGCCGGGGCTGACGCTCCTGTGGGGCGGCGTGCTGCTGCTGGCTGGGTACACGTTCTGGATGTACCTGACGGTGCGGCGGCATTGAGCGTCGTGATCACGGTCGACGGGGACTTCACCACAGAGACACAGAGGCACGGAGAGGGAATGGGGTTGGGACGAGAACGAGCGATAACGCGGTCTCGCGAAGATTCGCGGGGTCAAGCGTGCTCGGCTCTGGTCCGAACGTTCGGACGGCGGGATCTTCGGTCGTCCAAGCGTTCGATCGCCCGTCGCCGCTCATGACAGCCTGAAGGGCTGAACCCCCATAGCCCAGGGTCGTCGCGAAGCGGCACCCCCAGAGGGAAGGCACCGATCGCACGCCCAAGGCGTGCTTACGAGCGTGTAGCTATTCGTGGCGGCCATCGAACAAACCACCCGGCCTCTCTCCTTTCAACAAATCGATCTTCTCTGTGTCTCTGCGTCTCTGTGGTGAAACCCCCTTCGCCCCCAGCAACGACAGACACAGAGTCGCACGATGACCGTGATACGCTCTCCCCATGACCTCTTTCAGCGATCTGCGGCTCTCCGAGTTCCTCAGCGCGGTCGCCGCCAAGTCGCCCGCGCCCGGCGGCGGGGCGGTGGCGTCGGCGGTGGGGGCGCTCGCGGCGGCACTGGCCCAGATGGTCGTGAACTACTCGATCGGGAAGAAGAACCTGCTCGAGCAGCAGGGCGAATTGCAGGCCGCGATCGACACGCTGGAGAAAGCACGGACGCACATGCTCGATCTGGCCCAGCAGGACGCGGCGGCGTACGGGGTGCTGAACGAATTGCAGAAACTGCCGCCGGATGACGCCCGCCGGGCTCGGGAGATGGCCGCGGCGGTCGAGCGAGCGGTCGAGGTGCCCTGGACAGTGCTGCTGCAGTCGATCGAACTCCTGAAGGACTTCGAGCGACTCGCGCCGATCACCAACAAGTTCCTCCGCAGCGATCTGGGTATCGCGGCCGTGCTGGCCGAGGCGACGGCCCGCAGTGCGGCGTGGAACGTCCGGATCAACGTCGGTGATCTGCCCTCGGCACGCAAGAGCGATGTGCTGGCCAAGTGCGAGGCGCTGGTGCAGGACGCCAAACGCCGGTGCGAGCACGTGGAACGAGCGACCGCGGTCTGAAAGACACGTCGCGAACCGCGCCCCCGCGCCGCCGCTCCCCGCATGCTGGGAGAGGAGGCGCGAGCCCAAAAACGAAAACCGCCCGTCGCCGGGCGGTTGGTGGAATCGAAGTTGTCGTGTGCTCACCGGCTCGCGAGCTGTTCGCGGAACGAAGCGGCGGGGAAGAAGCGGCCGGGGCCCGAGCCCTTGGCGACATCGTCGGCGAGGACGATGCGGTCCTTGGAGACGTCGAGCTCCTTGGCGAGGGCGTCGACGAGCTGCAGCAGGCGGCGCATCTGGGCGTCGCTGAAGCGGCCACGCTCGCCGTTGCCGACGAGGCGGATGCCGATGGCGTTCTTGTTGTACCAGTCACCCTGCTTGCCGCCGGTGTGAGCGCCGGGCTGCTGCTTGAGCCAGCGGGCTCCGACGTGCAGTTCGCCGTCGGCCATGCCGTTGCCGTTGCCGATCACGAAGTGATCGCCAAGGCCGACGAGGCCGGACGAGCGGGCGTCCTGGTCGAGGGACTCGGGGGTGGCGTAGGGCGAGGCGGAGTGGTGGATGATGATCGACTGCCAGCGGTTCTTCTGGACGGGCGTCTTGGTGTTGAAGACGACCTCGACGCCGGCGGTGGATGTCGGGGCGAGCAGGGCCGGCAGCGACACGCCGTCGGCGCGGGGCGCGGCCTTGGAGTCGAGCGCGTAGAGCGTGCCGCCGAGGACGGTCAGGGTGGCGAGCAACGCGCCCCAGACATTGCGGGTCCGGGGTGAGATCATGTCGCGGCGGGATGTGGTTCGACGAGCCATCCGCGTTCCTTCAGGCGAGCGGTTTCGAGAAACCAACTCGCGACCTCTGCAGTGTCGCCGCGCGAGTCCGTTCGGGCAAGCGGCACGTGCGAGTTACACGCACTTTCATCGACTTGCATGCGCGCCGACATGCATGCTTTTGTGCGCTTTCTTCCAGAGAACTTTAGGCTTTTTGGCGAGCCCGAGTGAAGTGCGCGACGAGCGCACGAAGTGCTTCTCCAACAGGTCGTATCCGCGCGACACACCACCACAAGACACAGTGCATCAGACGCGAACACCACCAACTCTCTGAGCGACACAACGCCGCACAGGCGGTAGAGATTTCCAGAAGTTCCTCTGTTTCGGACCTTGGCCGGAGAGTGATTCGCGACCGAGAACAGTCATTCCCGCGGCAGCAGCCGCCCACGCAGGTTGGGGCGGGAGTAGCCAAACTCATCGAAGTACGTGGATGCCGCTCGCTGGTCGCGGGCGGCGTCGTAGCGGTCGTATTGGCTCCGTGGCTCGTCGGGTGCCAGCAACGGATCAGCACAGCCGCCGACCGCCAGAATCGCTCCGCCAAGGAATACCCAAACACCAGCCAAAAAGAAGCGGCCGGGGCGATGGGTGCGGATCGAGGGGTGGGTGGTGGGCTGTTGCATGGCCAAAAACAAGTGTACCGCCCGCTGAGGCGGACGGCACACTTAGGAGAGAGGAGATGGATCATTCCGCGGCCTTGCTGAAGGGCCGTTGCTTGCTCTAAGTTTCGATACGAGTGTGGCTTGGACACGGTTCGCGCGATTCGAGGCCAAGAAACAGGCCAACGCACCAAAGTGCCAGATCAACGCGATCGCCAAGCCCCGATCGCCTCACAACACCCCACATCGGGCCACTCAGCCCTTCGCATCGCCACCACAACGACGTCGTTGTGCGCACAGGCGAGCGACATTTTGTGGGCCGGGTGGACGGATTTTGAGATTTTCGTAGTGGCTTGCCGCCGCTTGGGTTGCGCGGGAAAAGTCGCGCGCACAACGGCGCCGTTGTGCGCACAAGCGTGGTCCTCGGTCCCTCTATGGCGGGCGTGTGAAAGGCACACCCCGACCGGTTGATGGGGGTGACCGATGCGACTGCAACCGTTTCGAGACGTGGGACTGGACGACGCGGCGTTGGAACTGGCGTGGCGCGAGCATGCGACGCGTCGCGTGCCGCGGCTCGACGCGCTGTGGCAGTACTACCGCAACGAGCTTGTGAACAGCGTGGGCGGCACCGGTATGGGGCGGGTGG
>VYLH01000028.1_pt1 | contig 46047 bp, 39 predicted proteins | sample 5114361 | NCBI WGS metagenome assembly VYLH01 (sample SAMN12291772, study PRJNA351875) | freshwater metagenome | isolation source: freshwater lake | place: USA: Michigan, Kent Lake | collected 2013-08-15
CCCCCCCACCCCCACCTCCAGCTTCACCTCAGGATTCAGCCGCGGAAACAAAAAGCCGTGCCCGTCCTTGTGGAACGGGCACGGCGTGGTTGCAACCGATTTGTCTGACCCGTTCGGACGACTCCGACGCGGAATCAGACGAGAAGAGAGCGACTTAAGCGCGACGACGACGGACCGCGACGAGGCCGCCGAGGCCGATGAGGGCCGCGGAAGCGGGGGTCGGGATCACGTTGATCGTGGCGGTGGAGTGCACGAGGTCACCGAGGGCAGAGCCCGCGGTGGCGGAGCCGGCGCCGTAGAAATTCAGGGCGGTGAGGCTGTTGTTCTGGAGCGAGATCGTGCGGACGAACGAGCCCGGCGTGTTGTTGCCGATGCGGATCTGGCCCGACAGAATCTGCGTCACGTAGACCGGGTTGGCGGGCAGCGTGAGCAGGAGCTGGCTCGCGAACGAGAGGGCCGTGCCGTTGCCGAGCACGCGGCCGCCGGGGGTCTGGGACGAGGTGAGCAGGGCGGCGTTGCCGCTGGGGACGTCGCGGGTGTACGTCTGGAGCTGATCACCGGCGAAGCCGCTGCCCCAGTTGGTGATGATGTTCGAACCGGTGAAGCGGTTGAACGCGACGGCCTGGTTTCCGTTGACGGTCACGCCGTCCTGGAAATAGGCGCTGATGCGGAACTTCACGGTCGCGGCACCGCTGGTGACGTCGACATTGAGGTTCTGGGTCCAGTTCGCGCCGCCGTCGCCGCTCACTTCAAAGAGCAGGCCGAACGAAGCAGCTTGTGCCGACGCGGCAAGGCCGGCGACGGCAATCGCCAAAACAAAACCATTCTTCATCTCTCTTCTCCTACGTCCCCACGTTGGAATGACGGCCTCCAGCTTCTCGCCGCGACGCTCCAAGCGACGGCGATGAGAAGGACGGAGTTGAGGCTCGGCGGCGGAAACGCCGAACCTCGGCCGACACACTTCTTTCCGATCGGGATGCCACGAGGTTTCGATTCCGTCGTTCAACTTGGAAAATAACACCAAGTTGTCGCACTTCGGACACGAAGCCGCAGCAAAACCAATATCGCTGCAAGGGGGACTGATCCCGCAGCGATGAAGCATGATACCGAATGCGCACGCGGCGCGCGGCCGGGAGCGATTGACGCGCCGGTTATCCACATTGATTTCGTCGGCGCGTACAGCGATCGATGCGGGTCGGGCACGCGATCGCTCCACGAAACTCCGCAAGAAGCGGAGCCCCACGAAGCAACGCGTCACGCGGAAATTCGCCGGGCGCGCCATGCGGACGCGGGCGTCTGCGGCCCTCGCCTCGGATCACGCCGCCACGAGCGCGGAAGCCTCAACGTTAGAAGACACAAATTCGAGTGCACGCGAACAAATACGTTGGCACAAAAGAACCACGCCCGACTTTCGCCGGGCGTGGAAGAGTTCACGTGAGATTGTGAGGATCTCTCACCGTTGTCAGCACGCGATTAGGCGCGACGACGACGGGCAGCGACGAGGCCGCCGAGGCCGACGAGGGCGAGCGAGCCCGGGGTCGGGATGACGGTCAGGACGCCGTCGATGTTGACGGGGCTGCCGGCGGGAGCGCCAGCGTTCACGTCCTGGTTGCCGTTGACGATAGCGTCACGGTACCAGGTGCCGCCACCGGTGCGGGTGTTGTTGGTGAAGGTGATGACGCGGTTCTGAGCGCCGATCGTGCTGTTGCCAACCTTGATCGAGCCGGTGCGGATGACCCACTCGAGGTCCGGGGTGCCGCCACCCGAGGGCGCGTAGGCCGAGAGAGCGCCAGCGAGCAGGAGCTGCGAGGCGAACGAGGTCGCGACCGAGCTGCCGACGATCAGCGAGCCGCCCGAGAGCGAGCTGCTGAGGTAGGTCGCGCCGCCCGAGCTCATCTCGCCACGGTTCATGCCGGCGTTGAGCATGTCGCCCGCAGCGGCCGAACCGAAGCTGGTGAACTTCTCAGAACCGGTGTAGCGAGCGAACGCCACGACCTGGTTCGTGCTGGAGCCGTCAGCGCCAGCCGGGAGGGCGAGCGAGGACAGGGTGCCAGCGTCGGCGAACGCGACGACGCGGAACTGAACGTTGACGGCGCCAGCGGTCACGTCGACCGAGGCAGCGTTGGTCCAACCCGAGCCGGTGTTGAACTGGTACTTGTAGCCCCAAGCCGCGTTGGCGGAGGCGGCGATCCCGGCGATAGCCGTGACGGCGAGAACAGCATTCTTCATAACTCTCTTCTCCTCTAGAAAAAAATCCCACGGAACGGGCGGTTCGTTCCTGACCAGTGAAAGATACACGATGCCACCGGGGGTCTTCAAGACCTTTCTGCGCGGTTTTATGGTTTTTTGACAGAAAATCCGGTTTATCCGGTGGCACGTCCGGAAAATTGGACCCTGTACGGGGGGTTGTACCGACTATCCGGTCTGTGTCGCGCGTTTTTACCCCCAAATCAAGGGGTCGGGCGATTTGTTTTCGGTCTCAAAGGCCAAAAAGAATCCACCCCGATCGGCAGATCGGGGTGGACGATGAATACACGTTGGTGCTGAGTTGTACGGCTTTCGCCGCAAGGCTTTCAGCGAGGCCGGAGTCGCTTAGGCGCGACGGCGGCGGGCGGCGACCAGGCCACCGAGGCCGATGAGGGCCAGCGAAGCCGGGGTCGGGATGACGTTGATCGAGGCGGTGATGTCAGCGCGGCCGGTCTCGGGCTGGCCGGACTGCTTGTTGTTCGGCGAACCATCGTGGTAGAACGTGATGCCCTTGGTCGTCGTGCTGACGCCGAAGGTCTTGTTGCTGAAGACCAGGGTGCGGAGGGCGAGGTTCGCGTCACCGAGGTTGATCTCGCCGGTGTAGATCTGGTAGTAGGTCTCGGCAGCGCCCGGGAGGCTCAGCAGGAGCTGGCCGCCGAAGCTGGTGATGCCCGTGCCGCCGATGGTGCCACCGGAGGTCGCCGTGAGGGCGTTGTTGCCAGCCGTCGAGGTGCGGGTGATGGCCTGGAAGGCATCGCCAGCGGCGAAGTTCGAGAACTGGTTCGAACCGGTGAAGCGGTTCAGGGCGAGGGCGTTGCCGGTGCCGTCACCGGTGGTGACCTGGGTGCCAGCATCGAAGTAGGTGCCGAAGCGGAACTTCACGGTGGCGCCGGGGGCGACGTTCACCGAAGAAACCCAAGCCGCACCGTCCCACACTTCGAACTTGCAGCCCCAGGCAGCGTTCGCAGCAGCCGCGAGACCAGCGATACCAACAACAGCAGCAATCATGCTCTTCATCTTCGAGTCTCCTCACAAGTCACGTAGGAAGACAACCACTGGCTTCCACGAACAGCTCGCGGTTGCCGAGTCAAACATGCCTCCGGATTTGCGCGTTGCCAACCAAGTTGGAAGAAAAGACCGCATTTTCGTTTCGACCGGCCCGGTTTCGCTGATCGGCGTGGCCGGAATAAACGGAAAAGGCCTCAAAATGAGGCCTTTCCGCAGTCGTTTGGGATGGGTGAGGGTCGCGGCGAGGGATTGGCCACAAACGCGAGTGACGGGGTGCTTCGAGTCGGTTTGACGACACGAGGCGTCGTCAAGCCCCGAATGTCAGGCCCCGAATGTCAGGCCCGGAAGCCGAGCTTCTCGAGCTTGGCCGCCCATTCCGTCCGTTCGCGCGAGTTGTCGGAAGCGAGCGTCCCGCTGCCGCCCGCGGCGAGCGACTTGAGGGCATCGATCTCCAGCCGCGACAGGTGCATCGAGCCCACGTCGTAATCGCGCCAGGCCTCGACCGTCGCCGGGGCCAGCGGCTCGATCAGTTTCAACATCGCCTCGGCGTAGGCCCGAATCTCGGCCTGAGCGTGCGAATCGATCCGCAAGCTCAGGAAACGCAGGGTGTTATGGAGATCGCACTTCCAATACCACTCGGTGTACATGTTCACCGGCAGGCCGATGCGAGCCATCTCGCGACTCACACCCTGCTCGGTGAGCGACAGGTACCGCTGGTAGAAGCCTTCGACATCGTCGAGGAACTTCACAAAGTCCTGTGCCGTCTTGAGTTCCTGCGCATCGTCGTGCACCCGGAAGAGTTCCTCGCCACCCTGGCGGTTGGCGCTGCTCTGCTTGCGGACCTGGTCGAGGTTGGGGGTGTAGAAGCGGTCGGGCAGGATGGAATAGCGGGCGGAATACTCGTTGACGTTGGCTGTGCGGTGGCGGATCCACTGGCGGGCCACGAAGATGGGCATGCAGACGTGGAACTTGAGTTCCACCATCTCAAAGGGCGTGGTGTGCCGGTGGCGGAGCAGATAGCGGATCAGGCCACGGTCTTCGTTCACCTTTTTGGTGCCGTGGCCGTAGGAAACGCGGGCAGCCTGCACGATGGCGGCGTCGGCGGTCTGGCCCTGCGGAACAAGCCTGGGCATGCAATCGACGAGGGCGATGAAGCCGTGGTCGAGGACGTTGATCTGGGCCCGGGACGCACCGCCCATGACGTCGATCATGGGGACTTCTGAAAGCGTCCGGGCGATTCCGTCCGAACCGACCGGCTGGGAGCCGGTGGGCTTGGGCTCGGGGAATTGGGGTGCCTCGGATTCCCGCGTGGGGGACGCGGAGGGGGAGGGGTTGTTTCCGTTCCGTAGGGACGATTGGGTGGATGGCTCCGCCATGGGCGCAGGATAGCGAGAGCGCCAGGCGAAATGGCGCAAACGACAGGCTGCGGCGTGAAATACAGCGGTCAGGGCGTGGAGGGCGAAGCCTTGACGAAGCGCGGGCGTGGGAAGATCACATCGTCGCAGGGCTTCTGCGGTTTGCTGGAGCGGCCAAACGCGCGAATGCTGGCGGCGTCGTTCGCGTGCGTGGCGGGCGTGCCGCCGTCGTCGCGGAGGTCGCACCCGATCGCATAGAGCACATAGGAATCGCCCTTGGGTCCGGGCTGGCGGCGGTAGCGCAGCGGCTGGCCATCGGCGTTGTCGAGCGGAAGTGCGGGAAGGAGGCCGGGGATGACGGCGTCGAGTGCATTTGGGAACGCGCCGGTGCGGCGGCGGTGCAGTTCGAGGGCGATCACCGCGAGCGTGGCGTCGCGGTTGGAAGCAACCTCGTGGGCGGCGTATCGGGCCCGATCGAGAGCGGGCGCGAACACGGCGACCGGCATGTAGCGCAGTCGCTGCAGCGCGGTTCGGGTGTAACGCTCCAGCACGAGATCCGCAGATTCCTTGACGGGGATCCACAGCGGCACGGCGATCGAGGATTCGGCCCGATCCATGATGCTGTCGTAAGCCTGCGTCACCTGCTTGCGATTGGCGAGGAACGCGCTGGCGACAAGCATGCCGGCGTTCGCGCGGTCAACACCCAGCGAGGCGGTCTTGTTGAAGTAGTCGCTCCCGGCGGCGGTGAGGCGGCCGTTGCCGTCGCCGTCGTCGGTGTAGAGACGCTGGAGCGTGTCCTGAAAGAACAGCCGCTCGCCGCGGAGGCTGATGAAGTCGATGGGTCCGCCAAGGGCGGCAAGACGGTGGGCGAGTTCGGTCAACTGGTCATCGGAAAGCAGTGCGGCGTTCAAGGCGAGCACGTCGCGGATGAGGTCACAGGTCATCGTGACCACGGCGACTGAGACCATCGAGGAGATGTAGGTGTCGGGCGAGCGCATGTGCCTCGCGACGGCGACAAGGGCGGTGAGGTCCGCGTGCAATCGGGCTGCGTCCGCCGCGTGCAGAGCGGCGATTGCGTCCGACCGCAGCAGGCGGGCGCAGCTGCGAACGGGCGTCAGGTGTGAGAGAAGGATCGCCATTGCCTCGGGATTCTCGGGATCGGGCTTCATCTGTCCGGGCGACGACGACACGAGACAGACCGACCCGGTGAGAATCGCGCTCTTGATCGCGAGATCTTCATCGTCGTCGATCGAAGCGACGTACCCCATACCGGACTTGGCGGCGGCGGAGCGGATACGGGCGATCGAAGCCGCGGTCCGTTCGAGCAACGGCTGCACCTCGGCGAGGTTGGAAGCATCGGGCTCCAACTCGGTGAGAGTCTTGAACTGATCCTGATCGAGATCGAGCGCGAGGTACGCCGCCCGATACTCGGGCCACGCACGGTCACCCGCAGGCAGCGCGGTCGCGTCCTTATTGAGCACATCCAGCGGCCGGAACGCGAGAGTCGGTCTGCCTGTATAGAACCGGACGGTGTGGATCGCGGCCAGCACCACCGCAAGCACGAACACGACGGCGATCGCCTGGCCGAGTCGGTGCTGGACCTGCCACCACAGCGGGCGGTTGCGGAGCTTGCCTCGGCGGATGAGCTTGGCGGCGGCCTTCACGTCGCCGAAATCGGCGAGGAGTTTGTCGGCCGTCAAGCCTTGCGCAAGGCCGTCGTGGAAGTGGGCGGCGAGTTCGGCCTCGACGTCGGCACGTTCGTGCTTCCAGAGGCGGGCACGCTTGCAGACGGCGGCGATGGTGTCGCGGAGGGCGCCGGGGAGATCGACAAGACGGCTCGACGTCGTGGCCGGTGAATTGGAGCTGGAGGCCTGATTTGCAGTGTTTTCTGCGGGAATGACGGAGTCGTGACGGGACATGGCGGGGCTCCGTGAAGGGGCGTGCGGGCTGTGTCGCCGCGTGCTGCCTGGTCGTTCGTTTCACCAACGTTGGGTCGGCAAAGTTGGTGCGGCTGTGCGATTCGGTGTCGAAGCACCAACCTCTCAGAGCAGAGGTTGGTGGCACGGCGTGAACGTGGCGACGCCGAGGGCCTTCATGGCGCGGATGACGGCCTCCCACTGCTTGCTGTCGTCAGCAAGTCGCTTCTTGCCCTTGTCGGTGAGGCGGTAGTACTTGCGGTCGCGGCTTGCTGGCTTGTCGCGGGCGCTGCTTTGCTTCGAAGGCGTTCGCGCGTCGGCGGCTTCCTGCCAATAGCCCTCGATGAAGCCCTGGGCCTCAAGGTTGTAGAGCATCGGGTAAAGGGTGGATTGACCCATGGCGAGGGCGCCCTCGGTGCGCTCGGAGATGGCTTCCACGAGCTCGTAGCCGTACATGTCGCGGCGGTTCAAAAGCTTCAGCACCGCAACCGGACCGGCACCCCGCATCAACTCCCGTTCGATCTTCATGGATCGGGCTCCCATACTATGTTCTACATAGTATATCGCGCAGGGGAAGTCCGCGGTTGCCGAAAACTCGGAACAATCGTCCCGGCGAACGGGATTCAGGGCTCCTCGACAGCGCCGATGCGACCGCGAGCGGCGGCGAGCCTCAGTCGTTGTAGCGCTCGCGCAGCTTCGGCGATAGACGCAAGACCAGCTGGACCCGCTCGAACTCGTTGAGCCAGTCCTGACGGGTGGCGGCGATCTCATCGGCGGGCACCGGGGCACCGGGCAGCGGGCAGGACGCCCCGAGCTGCTTGGCGGCCATGGCGCGGTAGCGGGTCAGGCTGCGGTCGCCGAGGATTGACACAAACTCGAAGTCCTCGTTGAGGAAGAGCACCGTGGGGACGCGGCGTCCGCCACAGATCATGAAACGCTCGGAAAGCTCGTCGGCGATGTCGCGATCGATGAAGCGCAGGTCGACGGCCTCGCGGTGCACCTCGGCGAGCTGCTCGAGCAGCGGGCACTGGTGCACGCAGTCGCCGCACCACATGCCGCTGAGTACGAGCACGGGCATGCGGCGGGTGAACGATGCGAGCAGTCGGCGCTGGGCGTCGGAGACCGGCGCGGAGGCTCGGCTGTGCTCGTCGAATCGCTTCCACGACGCCTGTTGATCGGGCCTGCCGGTGGCGATGTAGGCGGGGTAGGCGTGGGCCTTGGTGAACCAATCTCGAATCGACAGTGTCATGGTCCCTCCGATGACGGTGCAAGGCCAAGGGTACGGCCTGCGCCGCTGTGAACCACCGTTCGACCTGCGCGGTACATTGAAAGAGCTGATGGCCCGAGCCAACTTCTTCATGCCCGCCCTTCCGATCACCGACGACGCCGGCTCGGCCCGGACGCTGCTCCCCGCGGCACGCATGCCGTCGGGCACGCCGCGACTGAACCGTGTGCGGGACCGGGCGCTGGCGGTGTACGCGTCGGCGATGGGGTTGGGGAAGCGGTTTTTGTTGTTTCTGTGCGTGCTGCTGCCGTTCTTTATCGCGATCGGGATTGCCAGCGGCCCACTCGCGCGGCTGGGCGTGCCGCGGTACGCCGTCACATGGTCGATGATGCTGCTTGCGATGGGCTGTTCGATCGTGTTTGTGCGTTGGCAGATGTGGCGGATGCGGCCGCGGGCTCCGGAGATCGCGGCGATCTTTCTCGAAGAGGGCATCTGCCCGTGCTGTGGCTACAACCTCGCGGGCGTCGTGGCAGGTTACCGCGACGAGGCGGGGCCGAACGTGGTGTGCAGCGAGTGCGGCGGTGCCTGGGCCCGCGCGAAGGTCGTGAGGACAGGCGAAGAGGAGACGCACGATCGGCGTGAGGCCCGCACCCTGCGTGTCATCTTGCGCGACGGCGGAGCGGCGTACGCGTCGATGGCGATCATCGACGCGAACGGGGCGAGCCGCACCATGCTCCGCACAGTGGACCTGTACACCCGGGCACGCGAGGCAACCGGCAAGCGGCGCGAGAGGCTGTGGCGAGCGCTTGCGGGGCTGCGCTGGCGGGGCGCGTGGCTTCGGCTGCTGTTCTGCACATTGGTGCTGCCATTGGTTTTGGTCGCTTCGTCTCTGGTCTTTCGGAGGCCCGTCGAGTCGCTGCGTTGGAGCGACGCCGTTCAGTTGCTGGTGGTGCTGCTGTGGATCGTCGGCATCATTGCGATCTTCCGCAGCGACCTGGGCCGCACGGGCAAGAAGCGGGCGGCGACCATGCTCGGGTGCGACCTGTGCCCGTGCTGCGCGTCGGATCTACCCGCGTCGGGTTCGCCGTCGGGCTCCGCTTCTGATGAGCGTCGGGTGTGCGCCGAGTGCGGTGCGGCGTGGGAGAACTCGCCGCGGACGACGTGAGCCGTACGGCGCCTCGACGCTGCCAGATTCGATCGCCCAGCCACATCCGAAATCCGGCATGCCCGATCCGACATCCACCAAGTCCCTCGTAGAATGCCGGCACTGATCTCCCGCTCCCTACGCAAGGAAGTCCATGTCTCAGCTCTCGCTCGACTCGCAGTCCAAGTCCGACAATGGCCGTCGCTTCATCGCCGAGTTCGGCGAGCCGCCCGAGCGGGTGGCGGGCGCGTTCTCGATCAACAACGCCCAATTGGGCCAGACCCGCGCCGGCAAGCCGTACCTGCGGTGTCTGTTGGGCGACCGCACCGGCGAGATGCCGGCCCGCATGTGGTCGATCGAGGAGCCGATCTTCCGCCGCCTGCCCACCGAGGGCTTTGTGTACGTCGAGGGTGAGACCCAGGCGTACCAGGGCGAGATGCAGCTGATCATCCACGTGATCGAACCGATCGAGCCCACGGCGGAGCAACTGCGAGATCTCTTGCCCTGCTCCAAGCGCGACCCGGAAGAGATGTTCGCGGAGCTGACCAAGCTGCTCGACACGCTGGAGCACCCGGCGATGAAGGCGCTGGCGCAGCAGTACCTGACCGACAAGTTCCTGATGGACGCGTTCAAGCGCTGCCCCGCGGCCAAGAGCATGCACCACGCCTACCTCGGCGGCCTGCTCGAGCACACGCTGAACCTCCTAAACCTCGCCGACCGCGTCTGCCCGCTCTACCCCAAGATCTCGCGCGACTTGGTGATGATGGGCCTGTTCCTGCACGACTTGGGCAAGACCCGCGAGTTGTCGTACGACAAGGTCTTCACCTACACCGACCGCGGCGAATTGATCGGCCACATCGTCGAGGGCGCAATCATGCTCCACGACAAGTCGCAGGCGATGATGCGCGAGGCCGGCCAGCGTCTGCCCGCGGGCGCCCTGACGGTGCTGCAGCACATCATCATCAGCCATCATGGACAGCCGGAGTTCGGTGCCGCCAAGTTCCCGGCGACGCCGGAAGCCATCTTGGTGTCGATGCTCGACAACCTCGACGCGAAGACGACGATGTCGCTCTCGGCGGCCCGCCCCGAGCGGGAGGCCGGGTTCACGATGGGTGGCAACTTCACCGAGAAGCAATGGGCACTCGATAACGTGAAGCTCTATCGCCCTGAAGTCCTGAAGTAGTGGGAAGGGGTGAGGGGTGAGGGGTGAGATTCAAGGCAGCGAGACGGGGGCCTTGTCTGTGATTCAGTCGCATCACGATCTGGTGGTTTGGCAGCGGTCGATGGACCTCGTGGTTCGCGTGTACGCGCTCGTCAAGAAGTTTCCGCGGGACGAGGCGTTTCGCCTGAGCGACCAGTTGGTTCGTGCGGTCAGTTCCGTGCCCGCGAATATCGCCGAGGGGCACACTCGGCAGGGATCGAAGGCGTTCGCAAATTTCCTGTCCGTTGCCAAGGGTTCGCTGATGGAAGCCGAGACCTTTCTGCTGCTGGCTCAGCGGCTTGGATTCGGGGAACCTGCCGCGATCGCGGAATGCCTCGCGGAGATTGACGAGATCAGTCGCATGATCGCATCGCTCAGAAAACGTGTCTTGGCTAGGTCGGCTGGCTGATTCCCGGCTTCTTCTTCTGGCTCACCCCTCATCCCTCACCCCTTCCCACTCATGACCGACGAAACCGCCATTCAAGTGAACTTCGGCCGCCCGATGCCGGTCTTCCCGCTCGATCAGGTGACGCTGTTGCCGCAGCAGGTCTTGCCGCTGCACATCTTTGAGCCGCGGTATCGGCAGATGGTGACCGATGCGCTCGACGCCTCGGGTCAGATCGCGATGGCGGTGTTCGATGGTCGGGACTGGAAGCAGCAGTACCACGGGCGGCCGCCGATCCGTCCGGCGGTGTGCATCGGTCACATCGCGCAGCACGAGAAATTGGCGGACGGGCGGTACAACATCATTCTGCGTGGCGTGTGCCGTGCTCGAGTGATCAAAGAGCTTGCACCGCGCGACGCGCGTCTGTATCGCGAGGCGATGCTCGAGCCGATCGGGCTGGAGCAGGATGAGACACCGACGCTGAGAGCGTTGCGTGTCTCGATCGAGCGCGACCTCGACGCCGGTTCGCTTGCCCGGCTTGCCGACGGAGCGACCCTTCTGGAGTACGTTCGCGACGACGACATTCCGACCGCGGCACTGCTCGAGCTGATCTCCTTCACGCTGGTGAAGGACCGAGAGAAGCGGTACCGCCTGCTCGAAGAAGGCGATGCGGATGCGCGGGCCGAATTGGTGCGTCGCGAGATCGCCGAGATCAATCGGATGATCCGCCTGGCGCTGCCGCAGACCGGCGGCGAGTTCCCGCGGGGATACACGCCGAACTAGCACAAGAGGCCGGGGCGATGGCGGGTCACCGGAGAGCTCGTGACCCGACGTGATGGCGAAGCTTCCGGGAACTCGAGTCGCATCCATCTGCGAAACAAAGATCGAACTGCACTCCAACGTTTGGGCAGAAGTATGTGGCGTCGGGGTTGAGAGTTCGGTCGCTTCGAAAACTCAATGGATGGCAACGCGTTCGCTCGTGGCCGTCGTGGCTGGTCCGAGAACAGCACAACACGATGAGGAGTGCGCGTCGGAACGTATACTGCGTTGATGCATGTGCTCAAACGCCATTCGCAAGAACTGTGGACCGAAGCAGTCCGCGAGCGGTCGCTGAGACTGCTGCTTGCGTGGCTGGTTCTTTCGATCACGTTCGCGATCGGCGCGTCGGCCCAGTGTCCGACATGGATCGCGGGGCAGGGCGTCGCGGGCGTGCGTGGCAGCGTGAGCGCGATGATCTCGTGGGATGCCGACGGCGACGGCCCCGAACGGCCGTTGCTTGTTGTCGCTGGTTCGTTTCTACAAGCGGGGGATGTCGCTGTCAAGAACATCGCGGCGTGGGACGGGACGCGCTGGCTTCCTGTCGGCAGCGGGTTCGACATTCCGAGTGACAGCTTCAGTCCGGCCTTTACGCTGGGCACGTTTCGAGGGCGCTTGGTTGCGGCGCTCAGCAACACGACCGTCGCGACCCAGATGTTCACATGGGACGGGCAGAACTGGACCGCGGTTCCCGGCAGCAAGCCGCGGATGATCACCTGCTTCGCCGAGTACCAGGACCGATTGATCGTCGGAACGACGGACGACAACTACGGCAGCGTGGAACAGGGGCGGTTTCTTGTTTCGTTCGACGGGGCTTTGTGGTACCCCGGATTCGCGGGGGGACTCTCCGGCGCGCCCTCGTCGCTGGTCGTACACAACGGGCGATTGGTTGCGTCCGGCACCTTTGGGGCCGCTGGCGGCGTGGCGGTATCTTCGATCGCTGAGTGGGATGGCGTGTCGTGGAGCGAACTTGAAACGGGTCTTCGTCGATCCAGCGGTAGCGCGACCGGGCATTCGATGCTGAGCGTTGGCACGGACCTCATCGTCGGCGGCACGTTCGACTTCGCTGGCAGCGAACCGTCTGGGAACATCGCACTCTGGAACGGCGCTTTCTGGCAGCCGATGGGTTCGGGATTCTCGACCTCGGTGCTGAGCGTCATCATGCATGACGGCGACATCTGCGTCGCGACCCCCAACGGCGTCTTCCGCTGGACGGGCTGGGTGTGGCGGTCGCTCGGCTGGCAATCCGGCTCAGCCATCAACCGGCTTGCATCGGTGGCCGGAACACTCTTTGCGGGCGGCAACATTTCCAGTTCTTCCTCCCCGACTTTTCGAGGGGTCGCCAAGCTGGACGGCACCGCCTGGGTCGGCGTGTCCGAAGGCTTGTCCAATGATCTGCAGGTCACGTTCGCCCTCGACGAAGGCGTGTACGTCGGCCTGTCGGGGTTCAACCACAAGCTCGCGTTACGATTCTGGAACGGTCAAGGGTGGGTCGATCCGTTTGCGGCGGCCGCGGAGTATTGGTCGCGTGTGACCGCCATTGGCGCCTTCAAGGGTGAGCTTGTTGTCGCGGGCGAGCTCGCAACTCGAGGAACCACATCCGGCGGCGCTCTGACGGTTGCGGCGTGGCGCGGGGGCGAATGGCGTCGATTCGGGTCGGCGACGGCGACGCTCAACAACTTCGTCTATGCGATCGCCGAACACCGCGGCGAACTCTTTATCGGAGGCGACTTCGGACGTGTCGACACGACCAACGCGAGTTCGATCGCCCGGTGGGACGGCGTCGCTTGGCGGGCGATGGGTGGGACCAATGGGCGTGTGCGAGCCCTCGCCTCGCTCGACAACGATCTCATACTCGCAGGCTCCTTCTCCGTGGCCGCGTCGGTCTCGGTGGTCAACGTCGCAGCCTGGTCGCCGTCGGGTTTTCGGGCGCTGGGTGCGGGCTTGAACGCCGAGGTGCGGGCCCTTGTTGCCTCGCAGGGCTTTGTCACCGCCGGAGGCAGCTTCGGCCGGTCTGGATCGGTGTCGGTTCCCGGGTTGGGCGTGTGGAACGGAACGACCTGGAGCAGCGTGCCGGGTTGGAACCGCACCGGCGTTCTCGCGCTCGCGGTCGGCCCAGACGGCGCCATGCTCGTGGGCGGAAACTTCACAACACCGACATCCAACGGCACCGCGAACAACCTCGCAGAGCTGCGGAGCGGCGTCTGGAGGGCACTCGATAGCGGCGTCAGTGGCACTGTGAACTCGGTCGCCGCCTGGAGGAGCGAGTGGATTCTCGGCGGCTCATTCGGTTTCGCCGGATCCATCCCGTCCTACGCATTCGCTCGATGGACGACAAACGGCGCACCGGTTCTCAGCAGTGTCGCGCGCTCTCGCTATGCGACGTGCGGGGAAGACCTTCGCCTCTCCGTGGAAGTTGCAGCGGGCTACTCGGGCTCGACATTCCGCTGGCGTCGGAACGCACAGGACATTGATACAGCGTCGGTCCCGAGTGCGGCGACCGCATCACTCCTGCTGGAGAGCATCGGGCCGGATTCCGACGGCGTCTATGACTGTGTCGTCACGAATGCCTGCGGTTCCGTCGTGACGGCGGCAACGATTGCAAGCGACTGCTGCCCGGCTGATCTGGATGACGACGCTCTGGTCGGCGATATTGACTTCGGCCTGTTCACCGCGGCATACGACGCGGTTGACTGCCAGTCGCCGTCGATGCTGCCCTTGTGCACGAGCGATTTCAACCGCGACGGCGTGGTAGACGATGTGGATTTTCAGATCTTCGCGATCGCCTACGACCGCCTGGAGTGCGCGGGATGATGCCAACACATTGTGTCTGCCGTCGCAGCGAGCACAGGATCCGTAGCGGATACGTCGCGGTGGCCATGGGCGCGTTGATGTGGTGCAGTGGCTCGATGGCGATCGCGCAGACGTTCAACTGGAACGCACCGGCGAGCGGCTCATGGTTCGCGCCGGGGAATTGGACGCCCAACGCGATTCCCTCAACGACCGCGAGCACCGCGCGGATTGGAGGCACCGCCCCGCTGACGGTTGTTGTGGACACCTCGAACGCGCTCGTTGGCACACTCGACCTGGCCAACCCGAACGCGATTCTCCGCGTGGGTTCTGGAAGACAATTGCAGGTGGAGACCGGCGCGGCGGTGAACGGAACGCTCGAGGTCGGTGACGGAACCGCGTCCGGGTTTACGTCGTTTCGATTCGGCACTTTCGCGGGTTTCACGGGCAGCGGGCAGGTCGTTCTGCTTGGTCCCAGAACGGATACGAGCCGCGCCCAGCTTGTTGCAGGACCCGGGGGTGCTTCGTGGCCCAAGACACTGACGCTCCGCGGCACGGGCCGCGTGGTTGGGAATCACTTCGTGGTCGGCACCGTGCGTGCCGACGACCCACTCGGGGGCGTCCTCGAGTTCAGCAACGGTCTGGTCAACGGGCTCGGCGCCGGTGAGTTCGTCGCCGACGGCGGCACGCTGCGAGTGTTCCAAGCCCGCTTTTTCGACGCGACGCTCCGGACGATCAACTCGGGGGTGCTCGAGTTCTCGGCGCCGGTGGCGACTACCAGCGCGCTGCCACAGCTCGCGAACAACTGCACAATCCGTGGACGGACGCGGTTCGTGCGGAACATGACCGTGCTCGTCGACACTGACATCGATTCAGACGCCGAGTTGCTTTCGGGCGGTTCGCTTGCATTCCAGACCTATGGCGCCGGCACCAAGGTCCGAGCGGTCGTGAACGTCGAAGGGACTGCACCGGGAAGCGGGTTCGGGTTCGCACCCGGCGATTCGAACGGCGAGGGAAGCATCACACTGAACGCGGCGCAGGACGCGCGGCACGCGGTCCTCTTCGGAAACGACTCCATCGTTGGACCCGGCTGGGTCGTCAACGGCCAAGGAACGATCGCCGGCGACTTCACTCTCAACTGTCGGATCATCGCCGATCGATCCAACGGGCCAGCCATGACATTTGAGGATGCCTACGTCAATGGAACCGGATCGATCGAAGCTCGCGGCGGCAGATTGACGTTCGGAGACGAAGCTCACATCACAGGACTTCGGATTCTCGGCGATCCCGGGAGCCAGTCGGTGATCGAGTATCCCTCCTTCGGCGGCGATACCTATTGGACCAACGTCACATCCGATATCGGGTTGTTCTGTCGCAACGGTCGCCTGGTTCTGGATGGCTGCACCATCAACGGCCCAGTGCTCATTGACTCCGCGGGTTCCTTGACGGGCGGCAGAATCGAGCTCACCGGAACCGGCAGCTCGATCTTCGGCACGGTGACGATTCGGTCCGGCTCCCTTTCCGCGACCGGAGTTCCGCTCAATGGTGCTGGCGAGGTCGTCTTGGCCAACAGCACGATCAACGGAAACGCATCGATCAGCATCTTGGGAGGCGGAATCGGAGACGGCTGGACCATTCGCGGCACCGGACAGGCGTACATGTCGGGAACCGTTGGTGCACGAACAGTGGCTGATGACCCCGCGGGTAAGGCCTTGAAGCTCGCCGGAACCTGGACCGGAGCCGGAACCACGCCGATCTCTGTCTCGACCGGCGAGCTTGTGATCGAGAAGCCAGCCGTTATGACCGGATTCGCGGTCACTGGCGATCCGGGTTCCAAGCCGGTGCGGGTCGGGCTCGATGATTTCTATCCGTACGGGTCCGACGCCATCGAGCTGCGGTCGCTGCAATTTCACGTGCCGATTTCGATCGGTCAGTACCGGTGTCGCATCAGGGACGCCAGCATGAACCAGGGCATGGAAGTCCGCGGCGGAACGCAACTGGTCTTCGAGTGGGAGGCCGCGAGCACGATTCAGGGCGACATGAACTTCGTGCCGCTCCCCGGCCAGAATCTGCCCTATGTCGTCGGCCGGGCTCCGACCGGGAACTGGCGCGCCGTGTTCAGGAACACGACGACGGGTGAATCGGCCGGAGTGCTTTCCGTGAGCAACGGAGGGCTTCTCGAGGCAGACCTTGCCGGAACAGGTCTGGTCATGGACTCGGATCGCCTCGGCGGAAACATCTCGCCTTCGGACGAGTCCGGCAGCAACAGCCTCGGCGTCATCAATATACAGCAATCGAACGTGACGCTGCTTCCCACGAGTGCCGTCGAGATCGACGTTCTCGACACCAAGCGATACGACCGCGTCGTCTTCTTCGACAATGTCATCGTGGACGGAACGCTCAAGGTTCGTGCTCCAGCTGGGTTCTACCCGCCGCCGGCGTTCGACTTCCTCGTGATCCGCGGGAAATGCACCGGCGCGTTCTCCCGAGTGGAAGCTCCGCCGGGCTTTCGCGCCGAAATGCGTTACAACTTCATGGGCGCTTCGGTACGACTGGTCAAGCGCTGCGGCTCGGATTTCGACCAGTCCGGCGCCGTCGATGAGAGTGACTTCGAAGTGTTCGCTGCCGCCTACTCGCTGATGGACTGCGCAGATCCACTGATGCAAGAGCAGTGCCCGGCAGACCTCGACAGAGACCGTTTCGTCGATGACGCGGACTTTTCGATGTTCGCCGTCGCGTTCGACCGCGCTATCTGCGATTAGGCGATCCCGGAACGCAACGACCATCTCGGGCCGCGTTCGCGACGCCCCGGCGATCGACCGGAAAAGCGGAGGGGAGGAGATTCGAACTCCTGGTGAGGACAAGCCCCACGGCAGATTTCAAGTCTGCTGCTTTCAACCGCTCAGCCACCCCTCCAGGAGTGGACGCGATTCTAGTTCGCATGCTCTGGCGTGACTGGAACGGGACTTCACCAGAAGTCTTCACCACAAGAGACACAGAGGCACAGAGAGAGGCATTGGTGAAATCCCGCGGCGTAGCGGTGCGCGAAGTCACGCTCCGGAGTCTCTTGGCGATTCGCCGCTTCGAAGAGTGCTTGATCCAACGGTTGATGCCCTACTTTCCGCTCCGCTTGTTTGCTCCCTTTCTCTGTGTCTCTGTGCCTCTGTGGTGCACGTCTTAATGCCTCGGCGGTGAATATCCCCCACGCCCACACCCGGCGCACAACAATCAACCATGCGCGACCGCCGCGATAGCCCACGACGACACCGCTCCGGCGAGCCCGACGATCGCCCCCGCGGCATCGCCCGCAATGTCCCCATCGTCTTCGAGGACGACGACATTCTCGTCGTCGATAAGCCCGTCGGCATGCTCTCCGCGCACGTCGGCGGGCCGCGTGGCGAGGGCTACGAGGGCGACGATCTCTTCTCGCTCGTCAAGAAGTACATCCGCGGCAACACCAAGTCCCGCACGCGGCTTCCCATCTTCGTCGTTCACCGACTCGACCGCGAGGTCAGCGGCCTCATCATCTTCGCCAAGTCGCAGCGGGCCCTCTCGTGGCTGAAGGAAGACCTTCGCGCCCGTCGCTTGCACCGTGTGTACCACGCGGTGGTCGAGGGGGAACTCCCGACGACCGGACCTTCGAGCGCGGGGACCATCCAGAATTTCCTGCGCGAGACCTCGACGGGCATGATGGAAAGCGTGGCCGCGGGCGAGGCAACCAGGCCCCGCAAGCCCACGCGTCCGCCGCGGCTGAGCCGCAAGCCCGACACGCGTCCCATCCCGCCGCGCGAGGACGACAACTCGCCCAAGCTCGCGGTGACCCATTGGCGGTCGTCGTTGACGGGGCACAACCTGTCGCTGCTGCAATTGCGACTGGAGACGGGCCGCAAGAACCAGATCCGCGTCCACATGAAGGACCTGGGGCATCCGATCGTGGGCGATCGTCGCTACGGCTCGACGATGGACCCGCTCGACCGGGTGTGCCTGCACGCCGCCGAGCTCGCGTTTACGCATGCGTTCACCGGGCGCTCGGTGCGGCTGCGCAGCCCGACGCCGGCGGGCTTCTACAAGTTGCTCGGCGTGAAGCGCACCGATGATGAGGCGGCGGCGGAGTCGACCGAGGCGATCGCGGCACCCATCGCGCCCCAGGCCAGCAACGCCAGCAATCGTCAGGACGCCGGCTGGGATCACGTCGCCGAGTGGTACGACAAGCTGATCGAGGAAGGTCAGAGCGATCACTTCGCCCGCGTCATCATCCCCGGCACGCTGCGGCTGCTCGCTCCCACCCCGGGCCTGCGTCACCTCGACGTCGCCTGCGGCCAGGGTTTGCTCTGCCGCACCCTCGCGCAGCTTGGCGTCCGCGGCGCCGGAGTTGACGCGGCGCCTCGGCTGATCGAAGCCGCACGACGGTCGTTCCAGCAACAGCGCGGCGACTCGATCTACGACTTCCATGTCGGCGACGCGCGCCGCTTGACGGAACTCAAGCTCGGCACCGAACTCTTCGATCGCGCTTCGTGCATCATGGCGCTCATGAACATCGAGCCGCTTGCCCCGGTCTTCACGGGCATCCACTCGCGGCTGAAGCCCGGCGCAACCTTTGTCGGCGTGATCCTGCACCCTGCGTTTCGTGCGCCGGGGCAGACGAGTTGGGCATGGGACACGCCCGAAGGCTCGGCCCGCTCCGCACCCGCGGCACGTGGGCCCGGGGCGTACCACAAGTCCCGCCGCGGCTCGCCTTCTCGTTTCCAGGACGCGGACCGCGAGGATCGCGCCTCGGCCGACGCACGCCAGTACCGCCGCGTCGACGGCTACCTCTCGCCCGGCCACAGCGAGATCGTCATGAACCCAGGTGCCGCGGCATCGGGCAAGGAACGCGTCGTGACGCTCACGTATCACCGACCGATCCAGACCTACGTGCGTCTGCTCGCCGAGGCGGGCTTTGCGATCGACGCGATGGAGGAATGGCCGAGCCTGCGGCAGAGCCAGCCGGGCCCGCGGGCGGCGGAAGAGAATCGGGCGCGGCGGGAGATCCCGATGTTCTTGGCATTTCGGGCCAAGAAACTCGGGTAGTCATCACGCTGTACAATCTTGCCATGTGGCAGCAGCACATCCATCTCGACCCTGCGATACTGAGCGGAAAGCCCGTGGTTCGCGGCACCCGGCTGGCCGTCGAGTTCGTTCTGGGATTGCTTGCTCAAGGTTGGTCCGAGCAGCAAGTGCTTGAGAACTACCCCGGCCTTACCAGCGCCGATGTCCGCGCCTGCCTCGCGTATGCACAAGAGCTTCTCGCGATCGAGCGGGCCTATCCACGATCGGCCTGACCATGCGACTGCTCGCGAATGAGAACATCCCACGACTTGTGGTCGCCGATCTACGCAAGGCCGGGCACGATGTTCTGTGGGTGCGTGAATCACGTCCCGGCATTTCGGACGAAGAAGTGCTGTCGCTCGGCATCTCCACCTCCAGCGTTCTTCTGACATTTGACAAGGACTTCGGTGAGCTGGTCTTCCGGCGCGGCAGGTCGGCATCGTGCGGCGTCGTCTTGTTCCGCCTCCAGATTTCGAGCCCTCAAGCAGCGGCCGAGAGCATCGTCTCGGTCATCGCAAGCCGCAACGACTGGGTGGGTCACTTCAGCGTGGTCGACGAAGATCGCATTCGCCTGATACCTTTGCCGCCGACGTAAAGGGCTTCGCGGAACTTCAACGCATGGCAAAGCCCCGTGAAGCATCCTCGACCGGAGCCCGCACTCTCGCCGATGTGACTCCGGCGCTGCGGGCGCGGCTCAATTCCGGCGAAATGGCGTCCCGCACCCTCGTCGAACTGCTGAGCGTCGACTTCCACGCCCTCTTCGCCGCCGTCGTTCCCAAGGCTCCCAAGGCCGCGATCGACGAGCTCGCCGCGGCGGGCGAGCGGGTGGTCAAGAAAAAGGGCACGCCGCCGACGCCTCGGGTCGGAATCGTGCAGCGGATGGAGCTCGGAGGGGTGATGCTGGCCCGGCACGCGACCAAGCGGATCGCGGCCCTGTCGAGTCATCCGTCCGACACCGTTCGCGGCTGGTGCTGCTATGCGCTCACACGGGGCGACGCGTCGCCGCGCCCGCTGAGCGAGCAGATTCGCGTCATTCAACCGTTCGCCGACGACGAGCACAGCGGCGTGCGCGAGTGGGCGTGGATGGCGGTGCGGCCCGCGATCGCCTCGGAGTTGAAACCGGCCATCAAGATGCTGACGCCCTGGACCGGCTCGCGCTCCGCGAACATCCGCCGCTTCGCGACGGAGGCCACCCGGCCGCGTGGCGTGTGGTGCGCGCACATTGAGACGCTCAAGGCCACGCCGGCACTCGCGCTGCCGCTGCTCGATCCGCTGCGTGCCGATCCGACCAAGTACGTACAGGACTCGGTCTCGAACTGGCTGAACGACGCCGCCAAGCACGACGAGACGTGGGTGCGATCGCTCACGAAACGCTGGCTGCGCGAGTCGGACTGCGCCGCGACCGCGCGGATCTGCCGGCGCGCCCTGCGTAGCGTGGACTAAATCCGATCAGCCGCCGATGAATCGCTTGGTAATCTCGCCGTACGCGTCGATGCGTCGATCCCGCAAGAAGGGCCAGTGCGTGCGGGCGAACTCGACCTTGGCGAGATCGCAGTCGGCAACGAGGATTTCTTCGCGGTCGATGCTGGCCCGCTTGATCACCTGACCGTTGGGCTGGGCGATGAACGATTGCCCCCAGAACTGAATGCCGTCCTTGCTGACGGGCTTGCCGTCGACGAGGATGTGTTCGTGGCCGATGCGGTTGGGTGCGCAGACGTAGCAGCCGTTGGCGATGGCGTGGGCGCGTTGCATGGTTTCCCACGAGTCGTGCTGGGCCTTGCCGTACTCGGCCTTTTCATTGGGGTGCCAGCCGATGGCCGTGGGATAGAAGAGGATCTCGGCGCCGTCGAGCGCGGTGAGGCGGGCGCCCTCGGGGTACCACTGATCCCAGCAGATGAGCACGCCGATCTTGGCGTACTTGGTCTGCCACGCCTTGAAGCCGGTGTCGCCCGGAGTGAAGTAGAACTTCTCGTAGTAGAGCGGGTCGTCGGGGATGTGCATCTTGCGATACAGCCCGAGCATCGAGCCGTCGGCGTCAATGACGGCGGCGGTGTTGTGATAGAGGCCGCGGGCGCGGCGTTCGAAGAGGCTGCCGATGATCACGATGCCGTGCTTCTTGGCGACCTTGCAGAGTGCGTCGGTCGACGGCCCCGGCATCGGCTCGGCGAGATCGAAGAACTGATGGTCCTCGACCTGGCAGAAGTACTGCGTCGTGAAGATTTCCTGCGTGCAGACGATCTGGGCACCCTGCTTGGCCGCCTTTTCGATGAGCGCGATCTGGCGCTCGCGGTTGGGCTTCACGTCGGCAACGCAGGCCATCTGGGTGAGACCGACGCGGACGACTGAATCGGCACGCGGCGAACGAGTGGAGCGAGAAGGCGAAGCGGCGGGTCGGCGGGCCATGCGTTGATTCCGGGCTGGGCGGTTGCGCGAACGGGCGACGGGCAGTGTAGGAATCCGCCTGCCGCACGCGAGCCGTTCACCGAGCCACGGGCAAAGCGCGGAACCGATTCACTTCGTACGACGCCGACGCAGCGCAAGCGTCAGGCCTGCGCCAAAGCCCATCGCCACCGACGGCGTGGGCACGCGGAGCGCCTCGCCGTAGAGCTTCACGTTGTCAATACCCCAACCCTCGTCGCTGACGCCTCCAAGGTTCTGGTCGAAGAACTTGATGAACAGGTTCTGACCAGGCGTCGTGTCGAAGCTGAGCGTGACATTTCGGTAGATCGCGTCGGGGGCCGTCTCGCCAAAGCCAAGGTTGCCGATCTGGCTGGCGCTGAGCGGGTTGCGCTGCTGGCCACCGGTGTTCGTGAAGCCCCAGTCGACGACGGTGTTGCCGTTGACGCTGACGAGAAAGTGGTCGTACCCGCCGTACCAGTTCGACGCGTCCCACGAGTCGATCACGTACAGATCGAAGACGAGGGTGTAGCGGGTGACGACCGACGTGCCGGGGCCGGCAGGTCCGGTGGGCGAGCCGAGCGTCGGGGCGTTGATCGTGAGGCCGGTCCAGCCTTGGCTGTAGCGACCGTTGAAGATCGAGAAAGAGCCCTGGTCCTCGATGCGCCGGTAGTTCGCGGACCACTCGCTCGCCAACGCCGAGGCCTCGAAATCGTTGGAATAGATAAGCGTCGGAGCGGCCTGCAACGCCGAGGCCAGCAGGGCGGCAGCGGAAATGGCGGCCAGGGTGGTCGGGCGGTTCATCTTCTTTTGCCTCTCTTCTCGAATACGACTCGGACCGCGACCTTTCGGCCGCTTTCTCAAGTGTGCCCGCGCCGGCGCTGCGTGCCTCGAATCGACCCCGGCACGGCGCAATGCCCGGGCAACGACGCCGCCTGCAGCGACTGTGCGGGCCATTCCGCCGGTTTCTCGGGCGGCGGGCGATCGCCGCGCGTACCATTGACGGCTGCCCGGACCCACCCCGAACAGCCACCACATCTCACGGCCATCCCCCCACTACCACGACCTCACCCGGGCCGCGTCGCTCAAAGTGTCTTCAGGCCCCGGTCCGTCGTGCCTCCCCGTTCCTTCCTTCTGAGTTTTCACCCCGCAGTCCCCACCCCTTCTGATTCCATCATGACTACCCCCGTCAACGCCCTCATCCGCAACGTCGCCATCATCGCCCACGTCGACCATGGCAAGACGACGCTCGTCGACAACCTGCTCAAGCAGTCGGGCAACTTCCGCGCCGGCGAACTCGAGAAGCTCGAGGGCGGACAGCACGGGCTCATCATGGACTCCAACCCGCTCGAACGCGAGCGCGGCATCACCATCCTGTCCAAGAACTGCGCCGTCTCCTACACCGCCCTCGACGGCATCACCTACCGCATCAACATCATCGACACCCCGGGCCACGCCGACTTCGGCGGCGAGGTCGAACGCGTCCTCCGCATGGCCGACGGCGTGCTGCTGCTCGTCGATTCCTACGACGGCCCGATGCCCCAGACCAAATTCGTGCTCACCAAGGCCCTCGAAGCCGGCCTCAAGCCCGTCGTCATCGTCAACAAGATCGACCGCCCCGACGGCCGCCCGATGGACGTGATGCACGAGGTCTTTGACCTCTTCGTCGAGCTCGGCGCCGAGGAACTCGCCCTCGACTTCCCGGTCGTGTACTGCGCCGGGCGCGACGGCTGGGCGACCTCGCATTGGCCGCTGCCCGAAGGCCAGCCCAAGCCCACCGACCTGCGCGACATCTTCGAAGCGATCATCAAGAAGGTCCCGCCGCCGAAGGCCGAGGTCGAGAAGCCGCTGCAGGCCCTGATCCTGAACCTCGATTACAACGACTACGTGGGACGCATCGGCATCGGCCGCATCTTCAACGGCCGCATCAAGGCCGGGCAGCAGGTCGCGCTCCTGAAGCGTGACGGCAAGAAGGTGATGTGCAAGGCCACCAAGCTCATGCAGTTCGAAGGCCTCAAGCGCAGCGAGGTCGACACCGTCGAAGCAGGCGACCTGTGCGCGATCGTGGGCCTCGAAGGCGTCGACATCGGCGACACCGTGGCCGATCCGACGCAGCCCATGGCCCTGCCGCCGGTCACGATCGACGAGCCGACGATGACGATGCTGTTCCGCATCAACGACTCACCCTTCGCCGGCCAGGACGGCCAATACGTCACCAGCCGCCAGATCCGCGAGCGTCTGTTCAAGGAGCTGGAGCGCAACGTCGCGATGCGGGTCGAACAGGGCCGCACCGCCGACGAGTTCATGGTCTCCGGCCGCGGCGTGCTGAGCCTGGGCATCCTGATCGAGAACATGCGTCGCGAGGGCTTCGAGCTTTCCGTCGGCAAGCCCGAGGTCATCATCAAGGAAATCGACGGCGCGCCGCACGAGCCGATCGAAGAACTCGTCATCGACGCCCCCAACTCCTCCGTCGGCTCCGTCATGGAACTCGTCGGCGGGCGCAAGGGCGAGCTGAAGAAGATGGAGCCCCGCGGCGACAGCGTGACCCACCTCAAGTTCGAGATCCCCTCGCGCTCGCTTATCGGCATGCGTGGCCGCGTGCTCACCGCCACCCAGGGCGAAGCGATCATGCACCATTCGTTCCTCAAGTTCGCCCCGGTCTCGGGCGAGATGAGCCACCGGGCCATGGGCGTCCTCGTCAGCCTCGAGAGCGGCGCGGTCACCACCTACGCCCTCGAAAACCTCGCCGACCGCGGCATCATGTTCGTCCTGCCGCAGGACAAGGTCTACGCCGGCCAGGTCGTCGGCGAGCACAACCGCGACAACGACCTCGTGATCAACGTCACCCGCATGAAGCACCTGACCAACATGCGGGTCTCGGGCAAGGAAGCCACGGTGGTGCTCAAGGCCCCCCGCAAGATCACCATGGAGTACGCCCTCGAGTACATCGAGGACGACGAACTGGTGGAAATCACGCCGGTGAGCATCCGCATCCGCAAGAAGATCCTGGACGAGTCGAGCCGCAAGCGGTCCGAACGCCAGAGCAAGGACCGGGCGGAAGCGGCGAACGCATAGGACTGCTCACGAAATCAGCTACGGGGTTTGTTCCCGCCTGGATTGGCCCCCATTGGGATCGGGGTGCCCGGCAAAGACACATCCTCGATGTCGCCTGTCTCTATGTTAACCTTGAGCGTGATCCCGCGGAATCCAATCGCAACCGGCCGGTCGTACGTCCTCCGCACACCGACCGCAAACTCCGAGGCGCTGACAATCTGCACGCTGCCGCCTGGCGCGGGCTGGACCTGATTCAGTTGCTCGCGAGCCCTGGTGAGCAGATCGTTGGAATCGGCGGCGGAGAGGTCGGCGGGCAGGCCCCCGTCCGGGCCCGGTTTGGGGCTTGGGATGGGATCGGTCTTCTTGTCGGGAACGCTCGCGAGCGTCAGCCGGGCACCACCCGCGGACGCGGTGAAGATTGAGACGTCCATCGCTCTGGCGTAATAGATCTCGGTCGGAACGCGCACGTATGCGAACTTGCGCTCGCAGCCCGGGAACGCGAACCGGAGGGCGTCGCGAGCCGCGCACACGAGTTTTCGTCGCCCGGTGCCGTCGGGGTCGGAGGTCACCGAATCCACGATCGACGAGATGGGCAGCCCGTACACCTCGGCCGCCGGGATGCGCACCGAGACCCGCTTCAGGTTCGAGAAATTGGCGTTGACGCCCAACAGCAGGGCCTCGATCGGGATCAACGCCGAAAGCTCACCCTGCGTGAAGGTGGTTGAGCTGAAATCAGGGAGCGCTGCGAGTCGAAGCCGATTGGTCCGGTCGTGCTTCGCACTGTTCTCGTTGGCACGCACGACCGACGGGTCGCCTGTGAACGTGTTCGTGTTGACGTAGCGGGGCTGCACGAACCTCTTGGCCGGCTCGCGAAGCGATTTCTCCACTAGCTCACGGGCTTTCTCGGCGGCCGCAAGCTCCTTCTCTCGCGATGCCTGGATCTGCTTCTTGATGGACAGGTCGCGATCGATTCCCGGCTTTTCTGCCTGCAGCTCCTTCAGCTTTTTATCCAACGTCTCTCTCTTGGGGTCGCCGGGCTGGAGCTTGGCGAGCTCGGCCTGTGCACCCTCGATGCCCTTGGTGTTCGCGTCCGCTTTCTTATTGGCCTCGCCCATCTCGTAGCTCGAGGCTCCGAGCAGCGTGTTGGCGTTCTCGAGACGCGCCACCGCCGCCTTGAGCCCTTCGGCCCAGTCCACAGTCCCGCCGATCAGGTCGGGCGATTCCGTTTGCGGGAACGCGGGCGTCGATTCGTACTCGCTGAGCGCTTGGCCCGTCAGATTGACGCGGTGCAGGCGTGGGCTCATCCCGATCTTCAGCCGCAGCTCCTGCTCGTCGGGCGTGAGGAGCTCGAATCTCCTATTGAAGATTCTCTCGGTTTCGAGAGAGTCGGGATCAAAGTCGTACGCGTACAAATCGCCCACTACGAAGTCCTCCCGGGGCGGAAAAACGGGCACGATTCCAAGCTCTCGGAAGGTCGCGCTCCATTCTCGCTGCACATAACCTCGGTCCGGAGCGCTGCAGGACGCAAGACCCCCAACCGTGACCACCGCAACGACGACGCATGCCGGGAATCGCTTTGCCATAATCCCTCCCGACGGCAGCATACATCTTTTCGCGATCACGCATTGGCTCCGTCGCGGCAAGCCGCTGATCTTCTTGTAATCGGATGCCTAATAGCTGCTTACGACATTGTGCACACAAGCGAATCACACCCATGATCGCGTCATCCTTGCCCATCACTTCCGCGAACGACTATGTAAAAACACCCATCGCCCGAGGGGCGATGGGTTGACAATGAGCATGGCATGATGCCCGGATCGCGACTACCGCTTGCGCCGGGGCGTTAGCATGAGCATCGCTAGCCCCGTCGTCGCGATGGCGCCGGGGGCGGGGACGTTGGGCGAGACCGCCAGCTGCATGACCACGTCGTCGTAGTACGCCGCGTTGCCGCCGTTGTTGTACAGATCGACCGCCTGCACTGCGTTCACCGAGGAGGTGCCCCGCTTCCAAACGCCGCTGGCGATGAGCGTGCCGTTGTAGTACTGGCTCAGCGTGTCAGCGTCGAGGTTGATCTGGATCTGGATGGGCACCCAGGCGTCGTAGACGAGCGCGGTCGAACCGCCGCGCAGGTCATCGCTGACGGTGCCGGCGCCGAGATCGAACCTGAGCTGCACGCTCCAGTAGGCCGAGTTGTTGTTCTGCCCGTCGAGGTAGCGGTTCATCAGGATGACGTACGTCAGCCCGCTTTGGCCGCTGGCAATGTACTGCATCGCGGTGAAGTTCCAGACGCCGGACGTGACGCCCGAGATCTCGCGCACCGCGTCGGTCTGACCGGGGCCCACCTGGAGCGCGTTGGTGCCGCTGAAGGCCTGGGTTGAGCTGACGGTGCCTGCAACGCCGGCGACGTTGTCCCAGCCCTTCCACCCGTCCACATTGTGGAGCGACTGGCCGCTGGCGTAGGAATCAAAGTTGCTGACGAAAGACGCCCGGGCCGATCCGGCGACGGCGACCGCTGCGACGCACCCTGTGATCACGTTCCTCATCACGCCCCACCTTCCGCGACCGAAGTCGCTGATCAAGCTTCCGATTCAAGCCCACGCGATGCCAATGAACCAAGCGTGTGCGCCGAGACGGAAATCAGGGTGGTCCGTGTGTGTCGATTCCATCGGTCGTGCCGATCCTGCGGGCGACGGCGCGACGAGAATGAGCCGCGTGCGATCACGCGGCTCAGCGAGGTGCATTCAATGAGCGTCGAGCCTGATTACGCCGCGCTGGGCCGGTCCCCGCCATCGGGGTTGCCGAGCAGATCGCGGATGCGATCCATCTGGCGCTGAGCCCGATCCAGGGCGTTCTCGGCCATCGACGACGCGGTGTCGCCGAAGCGCCTGGTGTCGCCCAGGCGATACACCGGAGCTCCGTCCTTCCAGCGGCTGGGAGCCGCCTCGGCCCGGGTCCACTGCTCGGCGCGTGGGAACGGGATCGGGTCGTTGTCGCTGCGGTTCTCAGCCGGGTGATACTTGAGGTTCGCCATCGTTCGAGTCCGTTCGAAGAGCCTCATGACGTTCTCCTGACTCCCCCGCCGGATGCGTCCTGCTTCCGGGCCGTGCCGCATGCTCGGCAGTTGGTCCATCGACCGCCGATCCGCGGGCCTTTGGCGGGTTTCCCCGCCGGGGGCGAACTCGTGTGAATTGCACCGGATGCACCGTCGCAACCCACAGACACGCGAAGATCCCGTCACACACGGAATAACTTCACGTCCGCTTTCCTTATCGGCCGCGACGGCTCGGATTGATGCACACCGGATGCACGGCCTGCACACATCCATTCTAACGTCCTATAACTCCATCTTTGACGCCAGAAGTGCCGCTACAACGCAGATTTGCGCAGACCTTCGGGTGCGGCTTCGCTTCGCGAACCGCCCCGGCGCGCGATGTTGTCCACATCACGGTCCGAGCATCGGTTCACTGAACCGACATGGATCCCGATCCTCACCGGACCTTGACGCAACGGTCCTTTCTGCGGCGCTCGGCCGCACAACGACGCGAACTCGATCGACCTGTCGCAATACCCCAAATTCTCGTGCGTTGCTCCCCGGTCGCCATGTGGCGGCATGGGTGAGGGATCGACAGGGTCCGGGGTTGTGTGGCCGCCCCATCGGAGGAATCGCGATGAACAGCCGCAAGTGTCGTTCGGGATGGTTTGGGTTCGCCGCTCTGAGCGTGATGGCCGCGATTGCGTTGGCCGCGGGAGGTGTCTCTTCCACGGCTCCGGACACGGAAGGAACGACGACCGTGACCGCGCCGCCGACGGTGAAGCCCGGTGTGGTCATCGGCAAAGTCGTCAGTGCGGATCCGGCCGCCAATCTGAGCGGCGTGCATGTCGCTCTCGTCCGCGACGGCAAGGCGACACAGCGAACCATGACCAACGAGAAGGGTCAATTCAAGTTCGACAAGGTCGCCCCCGGCCGCTTCACCATCGCCGCCGCGAAGCGCGAAGTGGGGTCCGGTCGCGAGCTCAGCGGCGTGCGCCCGGGCGAAACGGCTCGCGTGCTCGTCAAGCTTCGCAAGCCGCAGTGATATATCCGGCGGTCCGCGATCGGACTCAAACTCCTCAGGGTGACGCCCGCGTCATCCAATCACGCGGTCCGATCCTGACAGACGGCGGAGCCAAGAGGCCGGCTCCGCCGTTCTTCTTTTTGGGCTGCGAGGTCTTTGGCAAATGCGGTCTGTGGCAAACGCGGAACATCGCGGCGTCCGGGCAGCTGCGTGTGGTACGCTGGATGCAGCCGCCCATGATCACCTCCTTACCCCACGCAACTCCGCCCACGCCACCATCGCTCGACCCGACCCCGTCACCCCTCCCGATCTCGCGACCGCGGCTGCTCGCCCTCGATGCCTTCCGCGGCTTCGTCATGCTGCTGATGCTGGTCGTCAACAGCTCGACGCATCAGTCCTTCCATTGGCAGTTCCAGCACCGGGGCTGGAACGCGGGTGACAAGGGCGCGAGCCTGTGCGACATGGTCTTCCCGTGGTTCCTGTTCGCGGTCGGCTGCGCGATCCCGTTCTCAATGGGCGGCGGACGGGGGGCGGGCAAGTCGGCGTTCGAGAAAGTCTGGGAAGCGTTCAAGCGGGCGCTGCTGATTTATGCACTGGGTGCACTCATCACCGCCGCCCGGCGTGGCGAGGTGACGTTCTTTCTGTGGGACATTCTGCCCATCATCGCGTGGGGGTACTTCCTCGGCGTCATCTTGAGTCTGACGCCGCGATGGGCCCAGGCGGTGTTCGTCGTCGCGGTGCTCGTCGCCAAGTGGGTCATGCTGACCAAGATCAACTACCCCGGCGAGGGAATGGTGCTCTGGGAAGAGAAGCGACACCTCGATGAGTGGGTCAAGAGCAACTACCTCAGCATCCGCGGCGGGCCCTTGTGGTTCGTCGGCGGGTGGTTCGGCGGGCTGACGCAGCTGCTCCCGGCGACCTGCTGCGTGGTGATGGGGATGTGGGCAGCGTCCTTGATCCGCGCCCACACGCTGCCGTCGTTCCTGCGGGCGATGTGGCTGATCGCGGCGGGGTTGATCGCGCTGCTGCTCGCGTACGTCTGGGAACGCGACCTGGCGTTCAGCAAGGACTTCTTCACCTCGTCGTACGTGCTGCTCGCCAGCGGCAGCGGCGCGGTGGTGCTGGGGCTGTTCTACCTGTTCCTCGATGTCGTGCCGCATCCCGCACCCTCAAGTGCGCTGGTCCGGGCGGGAAGCCTGCTCGCGCCGGTGTGGCTGTGCGGCGTATGGACCGCGGTCTGCTTCGGCACCCAGTTCATGGCAGGCACGTTCGGCGTGGATCGCGCGACGATCGAGCCGTGGGCGGCGGGGATGGTCGGCTTCGGGCTCGCCGGACTGGCGGCGGCGCTGCTCGCGCCGGCGGAGTTCGCCGGGCCGGTGCGCTGCGTGGGATGGTTCTGCAGCGTGCCGGGGCGGAACGCGATTCTGCTGTACGTCGGCGCTGAGATCACGTGGCGGATCGTGCTGATGGGCTGGAAGATGCCGTTCCACGACGGCTCGATGCAAACCATCGGTCCGGCGCTGAAAGGCTTCGTGCGCGACGGCTGGAACTTCTGGGGCATCTCGATGCTGCGGTGGCCGGGGCTCGGTCAGGCCGCGGCCGACTGGGCGTTCACGATCGCGTACACGCTGGTGTGGTGGCGGATCTGCTACTCGCTCTACAAGCGGGATCTGTACTTCAAGGTGTGAACGTGGCTCGCTTGGATCTTTACCACAGAGGCACAGAGGCACAGAGAGAAGCACTTGGGTTCAAGGCCAAGCAGGTGTCTGCCTCGAACCCGTCTTTCTGTCTTCTCTGCGTCTCAGTGTCTCCGTGGTGAAAAGCGTTTACGCCCGCACGGGTTTGACCACGTCATCCTCGTCCTTGCCCGCTTGCGCCGCCATGATCTGCTGGCCGATGCGCTTCAGGCTGGTCGCGGTGAGCTTGTCGTACTTGCGGAGGTACTCCATCACCGCGATGACGAAGGTCGCGTGGCTCCAGGTCAGCGGGCTGACGGAGATCGGGTCGCCGCTGTAGGGGTTGAACTGCTCGGCGAGCACGCCCGACTTCTCGGCGCGGCGCTGGGCCCACTCGATCAGCGGCAGGGCCTCCTGCAGTTCCTCCACAGTCTTGGCGCGATCGATGCGGTGCTGGGCCTGCCAGAGGGTGCAGATCACCCAGGGATTGCCGGGCACGGCCTCGGTGTTGTCGCGCTCGACCTGGTGGTAGTAGTCCCGCTCGTATCGGGCACACCCGCCCACGCTGGTCTTGACCCACAGGCGATCCCACAGACCCTTCATCTCGTCCTCGACGATCTCGTCCGAGGCGTTGAAGGCGCCGAAGGCGAAGAGCGCGTAGTTCGCGCTGTCGCTGGTCATGTCGAGGCGATAGCCGCCGGCGGGCAACGGCGTTGCCATGCGGGCGAATCGCTTGAGCTGGGCATTCCACAAAAACCGCTGTGCCGCGCCCTTCATCTTTTCCGCGGCTTCGCGGTAGACCTGGGCACGATCGTGGTCGCCGAAGTCGTTGGCGAACTGTGCCGCGGCGTTGAGCGCGCCGATGGTCGCGGCGACGGTGAACGTGTGAATACCGCGGCGTTCTTCCCAAAGGTCCCAGCTCGGAAGCGGCAGGCCGTTGGCGTCGCGGTACGACAGGATCCAGTCCGCGGGGCGGACGATGAGCGTGTTGTAGAGCGGCTTGATGAACTCGACATCGCGGAAGGTGATGAAGTGCTTGCGCAGCGCCCACATCACAAGCGCGGTTTCGTCCTGCTGGATGGGCAGAACCTTCTGTCCCTCGACCATCCACGGGTGCCACGAACTGGCGAGCTGGCCGCTGGGTGTGTACTTGTGGAGGAAATAGCCTTCGTCCTCGATCACGTCGCCGCAGTAACGGAAGAAGTGGCGTGAAAGCTCAGACTGCCCGCTGAGGATGAGCGCGTACGCGACGAGCGCACCGTCGCGTGGCCAGCAATACGAGTAGTGGTCACCGCCGAACTGCGTGATGTCGCTGTCGTTCGCGGCGATAATCGCGCCGTGGTTATCGATCTGCGTCCGCAGCACGAGCTGGCTGCGGTAGAACAGATCGCGCACGCCCTCGGGAAGAGGGCTCAGGTCGATCGGCTCCTTGCGGCACCACAGCTTCCAATACGCCTGCGTGCGGCTGATGAGCCGGTCGGGGCCCTTCTCGTTCACGCGGCGGTTGATGTCGCGGACTTCCTTGTACGAGCGCCCGCACGCCAGCCAACTCGAGACGTACGACTCGCCGTTGGGTTCGATATCGAGATTGAACCCGATGGTGGCGTCCACCGAGCCCTGGCTGATGGCGTTGCGCCCGAGCTGGCCGTCTTCGGCGTCGCGCCAGGTACCCTCGGCGCCGCCGAGTCGCTTGGTGCCGATGGCCCAATTGTCGATGCCGCACTTGTTTTGGTCGCAGGCGTTGAAGAGGAAGTAGATGTCGTCCTTGTACAGGACGAGGCTGGACGTGGCGGGGTCGTAGTTGGCCGTATCGCCGAGCGGGGAGCCGCGGATCGACATGTCCCAGTGATAGAACACGCGCACGTCGCGACGCCGGTCGGTGAGATTCTTGACCAGGACACGGCGGAGGTAGACCGGCTCGTGGAAGTCGACGCAGTCGTGGCAGATGAGCTCGAGGCCCAGTTTCTCATTGATGAGCCGCACGTGGGTGACGAGCGTGTCGCGCTCGTAGCGGAGCTCTCGGATCCACGAGGGGTCTTCGATCCACGCGAACTGCCCGTCGGCCCAGACGCCGAAGCGCTGGACATGACCGTCGGTGTGGTTGAAGAGCCCGACGTTGGGGTAATAGAGATCGCGCACCCGGTAGAGGTGATCGAAGGTGACCAGCACTTGGCCGTTGCCGACTGGGATATCTCGTGGCATGCGGGTGCTTCAAGGTAGGAGGGAAGCGGCGACCACCCCGCAGCGGGGTGAGAGCACCGGGGACCGGACGAACTCCCAACCACTTGGATCGATCGCGGCGGCTCGTGGATTCAACCCGTCCGGCAGGGTTGGCGCAGATGATGCCGGGCAACGGCTGCGGCGTGCAGCCTTTGCGCGGCGGGTTCACGGTAGTCACACAATGTCACGCCGCACTGCCGCTGAGCAGGCGATCGGCAAGGTCCGAGGCGTTCCCGTCCACGGTTTCGGTGACGGTCAAAGTAACGGACCCCAGGGCCCTGACACGTTCTTTCAGATCCCCGATGAAGGTCACTTTCAGGCCGAAGTTCTCGCCCACCTTGACGGCCACACCCTGCCCGATGGGCTTGTTGTTGACGAGCAGGTCGAGCTCGGAATCCGCCGGCTTGGGCAGCTCGATGATCGCTCCGGGGACAAGGCCCACGACCTCGCTGACGGTCATGTTCCGCTCTCCGAGGCGCACCACGACGGGGACGTTGAGTCGGAGGATCTGCTGCAGGTTGGCGTCGGTCTTGGGCATGGGGTTAACGCTGAGTTCCTACGAGCAAACGCAACCGGCGTGCCGGATGGGCGGGCATCCCCGACTGGGTTGTTCCGGCGGTCACTCTCGCCCAGTAGGTCCCGATGAGACCACGATCACGGCGGCGTCCGTGGCTCGTAGGGCATGAGCATCACGCCGCGGACCGGCGTCGGCTTGCCGAGCTTCCGAACGCGATGTCCAACGACGCCCGGGCTGCTGGAAAGTCCGTCGAGGTCGATGCGGACGGAGTCGTCGCCGGGAAAGTTGGGGTCGTAGATCTCGATGGTCGGATGCGTCGGCCCATCGACCACGCGCAGCGCGAGAACCTGATGATTGTCCGCGGCGGCCCTCGCCCCCGGCGGACCACCAAAGCGGGCGAGCACAAGCCCGATCGGAGCGACGCCTCGGGATTCGATCTCGGCCCGGATCGCCGTGAGCTGCCCGCGAGTTTGTGCTCGCAACTCGTCATCGCTGAGCCGCATCCACTCGACGAACCTGAGTGCGCCCGCGATGCCCGGCCCGATCGACTCGGCCTGGCGGAGATAGAGATACTCGTAGAGGGGCGTGCCTCGTGCTGGCGGAACATCGAGCGATGGCACAGGGCGGCCGGCGAAGAAAAAATCCGCCGCCGCAGCGGACATGCCGCCGCAGAGCCCGAACGCGTTCACATCGGCCGCGTTTGAACCGGTACCGACGAGGGCAGTGGGCAATCCCACGCCGGGGAAGTGATTGCGAAAGACAAAGCCGTGGGTCGAGGGCGTGAACGAAGCACGGACTTCCGACGACCCCGCCACGGGCGGCGGAGAAGGCTTCGACGCTGCCGGCCGCGCACTGGGCCGATCGCAGCCGGATAGTGCAGCCGCAATCACGACCAGCACGGCGGCGCCGAGGCGTGCTGCTGCAGTAGTGCGGCGTATCGCCACGATGGAAGTATCACTCCCTTCCGCGGAGCTTGGCGAGCAGACGCAGCACCTCGATGTAGAGCCACACGAGCGTGACGGTGAGCGCGAAGGCCCCGTACCACTCCATGTGCTTGGGGGCGCCCGCGGCGGCAGATTCCTCGATGATCTGATAGTCCTGCACCAGCGAGAACGACGCAAGGAGCACGACGAAGCCGGAGAACGCGATGCCCATCGGTGACGTGCTGGACCAGAGGTTCGGAAGGTTCATTTTCAGCAGACCGTTGCACAGCAGGAGCGCCACGGCGTAGAGGATCAGCCCGAGCATCGCAACCGCCATGATCTTGGCGACCATCCCGCCGATGCGGACGAGGCCCGAGGCGTACGCAATGAAGGTGGCGCCCGCGATGCCGAAGGTGAGCGTCATCGCCTGAAAGATCAGCGCACCCTCGACGCCCTTGAGAAACTGCAGCGAGATGAACAGCGACAGGGCAGAAAGGAACACACCCTGCACCGCCGCGTAGATCGGAGCCAGATACGGCGCGGTCGTCGGCTTGAAGCTCACGATCAGCGAGAGCACCAGCCCGCCGAGCATCGAACCCATGAACCAGGGCATGATGGCCCCGGCCTGCTTTGCCTGCACCAGGGGCTCGAACTTCATCCAAGACATGGCCGCGGAAACGACAACGATCGCGAGCAGAAACCCGGTCTTGATCGCGGTCCCGCGGACGGTCATGACCGCGCCGCCGGCCGTGGACGCTTGACCGGACGAGGACGCCGCCAAGTCCTCCCAACGGGGAGCGTCGATCGGACGGTCGAAGGCCTTCATGGTCGGGTTGCTGGAATTCAACATGGTTCGTCTTCCTTGGTGTACCGCAGATCGAGCGCGAGCAGTGTATCGACCATTGTTCGGATATCCCCACGGCTTTGTTCGTCGCCACGACATCGCGAGTTCGACGCTATTCTGCACCGATGCCTCTTGTTTTCATGGCTCAAAACACCACCACGCTGGTCGATCCCGCCCCGGCGGTGCCGCTGCTCTCCGACTGGTCGGGTGGCACGTGGGCGCTCGCCGTCCTGATCGCGTTCCTTTGCGGCTCGCTGCCCACGGGCTACCTCATCGGCAAGTCCCGCGGCATCGACATCCGCAAGCATGGGTCGGGCAACATCGGCGCGACCAATGTCGGACGCGTCCTGGGTCCGAAGGCGTGGGTGCTGTGCTTCGGCGTGGATTTCCTGAAGGGCTTCACGCCGGTGCTGGTGGTTGGCCTGCTCGCCGGTTTGGCGTCTCGGTGGAACCTCTCGCCGCGGGAAATGAGCCTGTGGCTGGGCGTGATGGTCGCGCCGATCCTCGGGCACATGTTCTGTCCTTGGCTGCGGTTCAAGGGCGGCAAGGGAATCGCGACGGGGCTGGGCGCCGTGCTCGGAATCTTCCCGGTGCTCACCATCGCCGGGGCGGCTGCGTTCGTGGTGTTCGTGGCCGCGCTCAAAGCGTGGAAGTACGTCAGCCTCGCATCACTGCTCGCGGCATGCACACTGCCGCTCTCGCTGCTCGCGCTCGCGGGCGTTCGACGCCTCACAAACGACGGCCCGCTCGGCGAGTCGCCATGGCTGCTGCCATCGATCGTCGCGACGGCATTGATGGCGGCGACGGTCATCGTGAAGCACCGGGGCAACATCGCGAGGATCCGCGCCGGCACCGAGCCGAAGGTCGGCGCGCGGAAGCAGACCAGCTGAGCCGCGCGTCTCTGCAGGCTCACACGCCGTCGAACGCGCGTCGCGCTAGCCCTTGGCGATCTTCCGCGAGGCCCAAGCCAGCCCGACCGCAGCGCGATCGCGCAGAGGGTCGAGAACACCTCGAGCCCCCCGCGCGACCGCAGGCACCAAGCGTGTGGAAATCTGGTGAGACGCGTGACCGACGCCGCGCGCGGCGACACCCGCGGCGCGGCGAACCGAGCCGGAGTGTCCATTCGGAGACGTGTCTCGCACCGCCGGCGACTCGGTCGCGCTCGCTTCGGCTGGAGCTGGCTTCTGGACGTTCGTACCTTGGTTCTTCTCGCCCCGGATGAAGTGGATCGCGGCGATCGCCCGATCCACGGCGACGTCCTTCGCATGCTTCGCCGCGTGCACCGTCGCGTCTTTGGCTCGCCCGATCGGGCCCTTGGGCTTCTCCCAACGCTTGCGAGCGATGCGGCGCACGCCCAGCACACTGCCGAGCACCACCACCGCGCTGAACCACAGCCACAGCGCACCGGCACGAGCTGGCGAAATGGCATCGCCGGCAGCGAGGCCCGCGGCGATCATGCTGGACATGCCGCACAGAATCATCGAACCCGCGAACGCGCCCTTGAGCAACGCCTCGGGCCGCGGCATCGGGGGCGGAAGCGGACGCTTGGGCGGACGCGAATCGGTCCATTCGAACGCGCTGGCCTGACCGGAATCGCCGCCCTCAACGAACTTGGGCGGCGCGACATCGGCAGCGGCAGTGGTCTTCGCGGACAGGCGAGCCGCGGCACGCTCCGGCGAGTCGTCAAACGCCCACCAGAGCATGAGGTATCCACGCCACAACAGCCAGACGGGCGAAGCGGCAATCCGAAGCGCCATGGCGGGTGCGTCGAGCATGAAGGGTAATTGGGAGGATCCGGACGCGGGTTTCAGGACGGGGAAAGAGAGTGGCCCAGTGGCCCAGTGGCCCAATGGCAGAGTGGCAGAGTGGCAAAGTGAGGCGACCGCTTCCGTCCCACTGTGTCACTCCGCCACTGTGTCACTCTGCCACTTCCCCACCCCCAGTTACCGGCCCCATCTCGCATCCTTTGCGCTCGACCTGGGCCAATTCTGGCAGTCGCGCGATCTGGGCGGGCGGGTTGTGTGAGTTGGGGCGATCTGCCGAGACTGGCGTGCGAATAGAACGCCGATGGCCCATTTCGTCGGTCTTCGTGCTCACGAGCGTCCCGCCGGTGGTGGCTGGTGTTCGTGAGAGGGGGTCCGATCCGACGCGAGGGGTTTGAGATATGACCAGCATGCCGCGTGAGCCGGAAGCATTCGCCGAAGCCGTTGCCTCGATGCTGAAGAAGCTGCAGCCGGCGTACGCGATCGACCTGGTCGGGCCGCGCGAGCTGCTCGTGAACGGCCGCCGCCTCGATCTCGAGAATCTGTTCCGCATGGTGAACCACGAGCCGGTGCGCGGGCAGGAGATCGTGGAGCACTATCTCGATCAGCTGTTCGCTGGCGACGCGATGCAGATGAACAGCATGTCGTTCGAGTTCGCGCGGCCTCGGATCATGCCGCGGATCCAGCCCGTCTCGATCTTCCGGCATCTCTCGCGTGAGCAGGTCGCTCACGTGCCGTTCGTGAACAACACGGTCATCGTCTTTGTCACCGACCTGCCGCAGATGACGGTGAGCATCACGACCGAGCAATTGATCCGCTGGAAGGTGACGCCCGAGGATCTTGACGAGATCAGCCGCGACAACCTCGAGGCGTATGCCCCCGAACTGGACATCCAGGTCGTCGAGAGCAAAGAGGGCGGCCGGGCCGCGATCATGAGCCAGCACGACGGCTACGACGCCGCGCGATTGCTCCTCAGCGAGCTGCACGGCCGGCTCGCGGCTCAACTCAACGGCGACTTCTACGTCGCCACCCCGGCCCGCGACATGTTCGTCGCCATCTCGCCCGGCCCTGACACTTTCGTCAAGCGCCTTCGGGCCCGCGTCGAGCACGACTACAAGCGCCTGCCGTATCCGATCTCGCCCGATTTTTTCTACGTCACCCGCGACGGCGTGGCGGGCACGGTGGACGACCTGCCCGAAGCCGAAGCAGCGTGAAGCCGCGAAGGCATCGGGCATCAGGTTGAAACGCAAGCACCAGTGTGACCGGCCTCCGGCCGGTCTTTTTTATGCGCCGACCGACAACGTGCGGGCAGCCTGCGGAATGCCGGTGTTTGCAACCACTCACCTCGGCGAGAAACAACGTCGGCTGCCAAGGGGATTCTTCTGCTCGCCCCCGTCCGGGAAGTTGCGTAGAATCGGGCTGTCTCGGAGTACGGCGTGGCCGCTTCGTAGACGGCTCGGGAACTGCGACGCGCGGGCGTCGGCCGGGTCGGCTGCGGGTTGCAAAGGCCTGTCTGCCGCCAGGAGATTGCTTGTGACCGACCAAGAGATCGAAGCGAAAGTGATCGAGATCGTGGCAGAGCAGATGGGCGCCGATAAGGCCAAGATCAGCCGCACCACCCGGTTCGTCGATGACCTCAACGCCGACAGCCTCGACACCGTCGAGCTCGTCATGGAGTTCGAGGACGAGTTCGAGACCGAGATCCCCGACGAGCACGCCGAGAAGATCAAGACCGTCGGCGAGGCCATTGACTTCATCAAGCAGGCCCGCGCTGGCGCCAAGAGCTAAGCACCTGTGTATCCAACCGCGGCGTGCGGGCTGATCCCCGCGCGCCGTCTTTGCCGCTTCCGGCATCGGCACGCGCTCCGTGTGCCGTCGCTGCCATCGTCTTCACCGCGGCGGCTCCGCCGCTCCTGGAAGGATTTACAGCCCCGATGCTCGTTGGAAGCCCCAACCGCCGCGTCGTCGTCACCGGGATCGGTGCCGTCACAAATATCGGTCTTGATGCCAAGGCCACCTGGGCCGCCATGCGCGAAGGCAAGAGCGGCATCAGCACCATCACCGGTGAATCCTTCAAGCGCTACCCCAAGTGGGACGTCACCATCGGCGGCGAGGTCCGCGGCTTTGACATCTCCGCCTCGGTCGACGGCAGGCCTCCGATCCTTGAGTTCCGCGAGGCCAAGCGCCTCGACCGTGTGACCCACCTCGGCATGGGCGCCGCCGTTGAGGCCGTCGCCGATTCGGGCATCGATTTCTCGAAGGAGAACGCCGAGCACTGCGGCGTCGTCATCGGCTCGGGCATCGGCGGCATCATCACCATCGAAGAAGGCGTCTACACGATGGTGGAGCGGGCGCCCGATCGCCTCAGCCCCTTCACCGTGCCGCGACTGATGGTCAACGCCACCACCGGCAACGTCTCGATCAAGTACGGGCTGAAGGGTCCCGCGGCGGCCCACGCCACCGCGTGCGCGTCCTCCGGTCACGCCATCGCCGACGCCGCCCACATGATCCAGCGCGGCTGGGCCGATGTCATGGTCACCGGCGGCTGCGAGGCCGCGGTGTCCCCCCTGTGCATCGGCGCGTTCATGGTGATGAAGGCGCTCAGCACCCGCAACGACGATCCGACCCGCGCCAGCCGCCCGTTCGACAAGGACCGCGACGGCTTCGTGCTCTCCGAAGGTGCGGCGATGCTGGTGCTCGAAAGTGAAGAGCACGCCAAGAAGCGCGGCGCTCGCATCTACGCCGAACTCGTCGGCAGCGGCAACAGCAGCGACGCCGGGCACATCACCGCGCCCGACGCCGCCGGCGACGGTGCCGCCCGCTCGATGCGCATGGCCCTCCGCGACGCGAAGCTCAACATCGCCGACATCGGCTACGTCAACGCCCACGGCACCAGCACGCCCCTGGGCGACAAGGCCGAGGTCTCCGCGGTCGGCAGCGTCTTCGGCGATCACGCCAAGAAATCCGCCGGCGGCAAGCTGCTCATGAGCAGCACCAAGAGCATGCACGGCCACTGCCTCGGCGCTTCGGGCGCCGTCGAGTCCATTGCCTGCATCCACGCCATCACCGACGGTGTCATCCCCCCCACCATCAATCTCGAGAACCCTGACGAGGGCTTTGACATCGATCTCGTCGCCCAGCACGCCCGCGAACGCCGCGTGAAGTACGTGATGAACAACACGTTCGGCTTCGGCGGCCACAACGTGACGCTGATCTTCGGCGAGTACAAGGGCTGATCGCCCCCCTCCCCTTGGTTTCGGACGCACAACCGGAATTGCCGTGCACGCGCCATGATTCAGACCCGGCGGGTTCAACCACGCGAGTTGACGTTCCACACGCTCACTGAGGCCATGGCCGAAGCGGAGCGTCTTGCCGCGTTCGAGCGCGACGGTTCGCTGCAGCGGCTTGGCAACTGGGGCACCGGCCAGATTTTCGGCCATCTCGCCTGGTGGATCGACGAGAGTTTCGACGGCACGGGCTTTCACCCGCCCTGGTGGCTGCGGCTCATCGGACCGCTGCTCAAGCGGCGCATGACCGATCACCGCGCCAAGCCGGGCTTTCGCCTCCCCGGCACCGCGACCGGAACGCTCGGCACAGAAGACATGGCGCTCGACGAGGGCCTGAATCGCCTCCGTCGCGCCGTCGCGCGGCTGCAGGCCAGCGCCCCCACCGTCCGCGACCCCGCTCTGGGCTGGCTGACCCACGACGAGTGGACCCGGCTGCACCTTCGCCATTTCGAGTTGCACCTGGGCTTCCTCGTCCCACCATCCTCGCATCCTTCGGGAAGTTCGCCCGCTCTCGGCGCATGAAAAAGCCCCGAGCGCAGCTCGGGGCTTCGGGTGAGATTGATCGGAAGGCTGCTTACTTCCCGATGTCGGGCGTCTTGATCTCGGGCTTGCCCGTGGTCGCGCCGCCCTTGCGGGTGTAGCCGAGTTCCATCATCTTGCGTTCCTTGCCGCCGGGGACGGTCTCGAAGAACTCCATGGTGTAGGTGTCGGCGCCGGTCCAACTTGTGACCTCGCGGGTGGTCTTCTTGGTACCGTCGGGCTCGGTGAAGGTGCCGGACATGGTGTACGTCTTGCCGTCGGCGGAGCAGGTGCCGGTGGAGAACCACATCGAGGTCGACATGTTGTCGACCCAGACGCTCTCGTGCTGCTTGGAGTTGTTGTTGTAGCCCATGATCGAGACGCCCTTGAACGGCTGCCCCATCATGTCGCCGTTGTAATGGATGTAGAGGAAGCGGCCGCCCATCTCCATCTTGGCGGTGACGACGGCGGTGCTCTCCATCGGAGGAGCGCCCTCTTCCATCCACATCTTGCTCTTGACATCCCAATCGCCGGCGAACTTGGCGAGGTGGGCGTGGTGTTCGCCCGGCGTCATCGAGGCCATCATCTCGGCCATCTTCGGGTCGGCGTTCATGTCCGGGGCGGCGGGGGCTTTCGCGTCGATCGCCTTCTTTGCGTCTTCGGTCGCCTTCTTGACGGCGTCCTGCGCCTTGGTCGTGGCGTCCTGAGCCTGCTTCTGCATGTCCTTCATCGGGTCGCTGGCCTTGTCGCCGTCGCCCGCCAGAGCCATCGAGAAACACACGCCCGCCGCAAGAATGAGAGCCGTCGTCCGTTTGAGATCCATGTCAAAGACTCCGTGAACGCGCCGCGGTCACCGACACGGGACACGCAGGTCGCTTGAATCAGTCTATCAGGTTTTTGGACGGTATCCCGAGAGACTGGGCAGAAATGCGACATTCCGATCCCAAGTGCCTCTGTTGCAGGAACTTCGCGTCCATCTCACACCGAGACTCGCTCCACGATCTCGAGCCCGAAGGCGTCGAGGCCGGGCATATCACGCTTGGAGTTGGTGATCAGGCGGAGCTTGGTCAGCCCCAGGTCGCGGAGGATCTGGCCGCCGACGCCGAAGTCCCGCTGGGTTGCGGATTGGGCACCGGCTGTCGAGATCGACGCGGCACGACGCGGCTGTTGCAGCATCGCCTCCAGATCCTCGTCGCCAGCGTCTGCCATGTCGGTACGGAGATAGACGATCGCGCCGCGGCCTTCTTTCTGGATCAACTCCATCGAGCGGCGGAGGACATCGCCGCTGGAGCGGGCGTCGGCGCCGATCTCGCCGAAGACGTCGCCGAGCAGGTGGCGGCGGTGCATGCGGACCAGGACTGGCTCAGAGGGAAGCTGATCCGGCTGCTGCGCGGGCGTGAGGCCCACGCCGCCCTTGCTGAGCACCACGTGCGGCAGCGGATCAACGAGGCTCTGGTACACGATCGCGTCGAACGTGCCGGCGTGGGTTTGCAGTTTCCGGGGCTCGCCAACACGCTTCACGAGACTCTCGCGGGCAAGACGGTGCTCGATGATCTGAGCAACGCTGCACATCTTGATCGCATGACGCTTGCAGAACTCGATGAGATCGGGGACGCGGGCCATCTCGCCGTCGTCCTTCATGATCTCGATGATGACCGCTGCGGGGTAGAGCCCGGCCATGCGGCAGAGATCCACGCTGCCCTCGGTCTGGCCGGTGCGCACGATCGTGCCGCCGTCGCGGCTGCGGAGCGGATTGATGTGACCCGGGCGCACGAAATCGTCGGGCGTGGTGCGCGGGTCGATCATCATCTGGATGCAGCGGGCACGCTCGCGGGCCGAGACGCCCGTCGTGAAGCCGTGCCTCGGATGCCCGTCGATGCTGACCGTGAACGCGGTCCCGCGGCTGGAGGTGTTGGCGGAAGACTGGGGGTGCAGGTCGAGGCGGTCGCAGTCCTCTTCGGTGAGCGACAAGCACAGGTAGCCACGGGCGTGCGTGAGGGCGAAGGTGATGGCCTCGGGGGTCGCGAACTGTCCGGGAAAGACCAGATCGCCCTCGTTCTCGCGGTCCTCGTCGTCGGTGAGGACGACCATCCGCCCGGCGCGGAGCTCGTCGAGGATCTCGTCGATCGGGGAGAAGGGGCTGGCCATGCGGAGTTGTAGGGGCGAACGGACACCGATGCACGCGTCCTACAACTGGGCATGTCCAACTCCGCCACCGCCCGCTACGACGCGTTTCAGGCCTATCGCACGAAGATGAACTCCCGCATCCTCGGCGACGACGCCGCACGGGCCGCCGCCGGTGCCGCCCGAAGCGACGGCTCGGTCGCACCCGGCGCCACGCTGGTCACCAAGCGGTTCTTCTCGCTCGACCATCAGACCTATACCGACGGCGCCTTGCCCGTGAAGACCAAGGAACTGCTTGGTCTGGTCGCTTCGGCCGTCCTTCGCTGCGACGACTGCATCGCGTATCACATCGACCAGTGCGTGAATCTCGGCTGCACGGACGAAGAGATCTGGGAATCACTCGACGTCGCCCTCATCGTCGGCGGCAGCATCGTGATCCCCCACCTCCGCCGCGGCGTGGAGTTCCTGGATCAGGCACGTGCGAAGGGTTCCACCAACGCCTGAGCCCGGCCACCGACTCCTCGCGTGTAGACTCCCCGCATGGCCCGTCCCAGCCAGAACACGCCGCGCGATCCCAACGATGTCCCGCCCCGCGAGGCGGCAGCGTGGATCGTCCGCGTCCTGCGCGACGAGGGTTTCGCGGCCAACTTCGCCGGCGGCTGCGTCCGCGACGAACTGCTCGACCTGCACCCGCTCGACTACGACGTCGCCACCAGCGCCCGCCCCGACGACATCATCCGCATCTTTCCCAAGGCCTCGCAGGTCGGCGCCGCCTTTGGCGTCATGCTCGTCCGCAAGCACGGCGTCACCGTCGAGGTCGCGACTTTCCGCGCCGACGGGCCCTACTCCGACAAACGTCGCCCCGATTCGATCACCTTCGCCGACGAAGCAGCCGACGCACGCCGGCGTGATTTCACGATCAACGCCCTGTTCCTCGACCCCTTCAAGCCCGCGAGCGATGCCAGCCGCGTCATCGATCATGTCGGAGGCGTGGCCGATCTGCGGGCCCGCGTCTTGCGGGCTGTCGGCGATCCGAACGCACGGCTCGAAGAAGATCACCTGCGGGCCTTGCGTGCCGTGCGTTTCTCGACGCGGCTGGGCTTCGACATCGAACCCGCGACCGCGGCGGCGATCCGCGCGCACGCGAACCAGCTCCGAGGCGTCAGCCGCGAGCGCATCGGCGACGAGATCCGTCTGATGCTCGCCCGACCGACGCGGCGTGCATCGATGGAGGTGCTCACAGCGCTCACCCTCGATGTACCTGTGTTCGATCGCGCCCCTGATCCGGGCAGCCCTGCCGAAGGCGGCGCGTACCCACGCCTCGCCGCGGACATCGATCTCGCCGGTGCTCTGGCGGCGGTGCTGATCGATCGCCGGAACGCCGATCTGCTCGCGGCGTCTCCCAAAGGCGAGGGAACACGGCTCGATGCCCTCCGCATCACCCGCGCCGCTCTGTGCCTCAGCAATGATGAACGCGACGACTGCCTCGCCACGCTGGCGTCGCTTGCGAGCATGATCCACGAATGGTCCGGCCTGGCGGTCGCTGGACGCAAGCGCCTCGCCGCGGGCCGGCGCTTTGCGTCCGCGCTCTCACTGCTCCGGACGATCAACGCCGCCAACGCCGACGGCATCGAATCCGATGTTCGGTCCTTATCAGGACAATTCGGTGGGATCAGTCCGATTCCATTGCTGAGCGGCGACGCACTAGTCGCATCCGGCCTGAAACCCGGCCCTCGTTTCAAGGTGATCCTCGATCAGGTCTACGACGCTCAACTGGAGGGGCGGGTCACAACTTCTGCCCAGGCTCTGGCCTTGGCGATGGAACTCGGTGGAACGTCGCGAGTCTAACCTTTCGCGAACGCTGGCACGGTTTTCCAAACCGGAGCCTCGGTTCGTCGGTACGGAAACCCGTCGAGCGGGTGACACGCACCCCAGCATCAGCCCGCGGGCACTACCGCCCGCTTCACGTGGAGGTTTGTCGATGTTGCAACGTCTTCGCAAGACCCTGACCAACGCGGTGCGCAGCGTCGCCTTCGCGGCGGCGATCCTGGCGGCCCCGTCCGCCCTGGCGCAGGACTCCCAGAGCCCGCCCCGGGTCTATTTCATGGAGCTGACGGGTGACTTCGGTTACGACATCACCCAGACCCCCATCCGCGACGCCATGCGCGACGCCCGCAATCAGAACGCGGACGTGGTCATCGTCAAGATCGACACGACGCCCAAGCAGAGCGAGTTCGAGCGCCTGCCCGACGACAAGCAGAACTTCGACGAACTTTTCCGCGCCCAGGACATTTTGCCGATCTTCACCGACGAAATCCGTCGTGAGTGGTCCAAGAAGCCGCGGCTCGTGTTCTGGGTCAAGAAGGCCATGGGCGGCGCCGCGTTCCTGCCCTTCGTCGCGCCCGAGATCTACATGACCAGCGACGCCAAGCTCGGCGGCATCGGCGGCATCGGCGTCATGTACGGCAGCACCGGCGACGAAGTCGTCCGCCAGAAGCAGTACTCGCTGCGCATGGCCCGGGCCGAGGGCTATTTCATCGCCGGTGGGTACGACCCCAAGATCGTTCGCGCGATGGCCGAACCCAAGTACGTGCTCTCCTACCGCCTCGAAGGCGGCAGGCCCGTGTTCCTTGAGCGCATGCCCGAGCGCCCCGACGAGTTTGTGCTCACGACCGATGAGATCGACAGCATGGAAGCCGTTGTTCGCGGCCAGACCCGCTCGGTGCTCACGCTGACCGCAGACGTCGGCCGCGCCATCGGCGTGTCCAAGGCGACCGTCGACAACCTCGACGACCTGCTGTTCCAGCTCGGTCTGTCGCGCAATCACACCATGATCCAGGGCCGCTCCAACCGCATCATGGAGGCCTGGAAGCGCGACGTGGAGCTCGCGTCGAAGGAAATCCGCAAGAGCCTCGAGGAGATCGCACGCGGCATGGAGGGCCAGGGCGGAAACAGCTTCGAGGCCCGCACCCAGGCCCGTGGCCGCCAGATCCGCCTGATCAACGACGTGATGGCCCGCCTCAAGCGCTTCGGCGAGGCCTTCGGGCCGCGCTGGCACAACGAGAACGGCGTGCCGCCGATCTCCCAGTTCCAGATCGAGAAGGAACAGCTCGAGCTCCAGCAACTCGTTGACAAGAAGTAACCCGGTCCTCGGTTCGCCGAGGCAGCCTCACGCACATCAACCCACAGGCAACGCCCCAGAGGCAACGCCCAACAGGCAACAGGGAAGAACCATGAAGTTCCGCCAACTCAAATCCAAAATGCTTTCCGCACTCGGCGCTCTGGCGATCGGCTTCGCCGTCGCCATGCCCATCGCCGACGCCGACGCCGCGACCCGTGCCAAGCTCACCATGAAGGACGGCACGTCCATCGAGGGTGAACTCGTCCGCGAAGTCGACGGCCTGATCTGGATCAAGGTCATGGTCGACGGCAAGGAAGAGACGAAGATGTTCACATCTTCGGACTATTCCAAGTTCGAGAAGCTCGGCGACGC
>VYLH01000062.1_pt1 | contig 44622 bp, 45 predicted proteins | sample 5114361 | NCBI WGS metagenome assembly VYLH01 (sample SAMN12291772, study PRJNA351875) | freshwater metagenome | isolation source: freshwater lake | place: USA: Michigan, Kent Lake | collected 2013-08-15
ACTTTTTCCCTGAAAATTAGGTAATTGACCCCCTCAAAATCGGTAAAACCCCACACCCCACACCCCACACCCTACACCCTGCCCCTAGGAAAAACTTTTTGCCGCAAACCCTAAATAGGGCTGGCTGAATAAATGTGAAATGTAGGCATGGTAAGGGTTTTGTGGCTTTTCTTGCGAAACAGGTGCAAGATTTTGAGAGAATCGTGCTTCAAAACCTAGCGTCTTCATCGGCCCGCGTCCTGTAGGGGCGAAGCATTCGGATAGAAAATCTACGGTTTCACCGATAGGTTATTGCCCGAATGCTTCGCCCCTACTTTTTCAGCCGACCCTAAATAGAGCATTTAATTGATTAATGCTCATTCTTAATTCTCCTGACGACCGACTCCTGAATACTGACTCCTGAATACTGAATACTGACTCCTAACCCCACCAACAAACTTATTCAGCAAACCCTAGCTTAACACCATAGTTCGGAAACCCGTACCGATCGAGCAGTTGTCAGGGGGCCTTGTATTTCGGTAAATTAGCACTCGGAAGGTAAGAGTGCTAATCTGGAAAAGACACTTACCAAAATACAAGAGAAACGGAGGATATTCCATGGCTGCAGTCAGCATCAACGTAACTACTGTTAAACCCCTAGGCGATCGAGTTTTCGTTAAAGTTAGCCCCAGCGAAGAAAAAACCGCCGGTGGCATTTTCCTTCCCGACGCCGCGCAAGAAAAACCCCAAATCGGGGAAGTCGTGACCGTCGGCACTGGCAAACGCAACGATGACGGCAGCCGTACCCCTGTGGAAGTGGGTGTGGGTGACAAAGTTCTCTACTCCAAATATGCCGGAACCGATATCAAACTTGGTGGCGAAGAATACGTTCTCCTCTCCGAAAAAGACATTCTCGCCGTCGTTTCCTAATCATCTACCCTTGAAAACCCCTATTTTGCACGAATAACGATACATTATGGCTAAATCTATTATCTACAACGAAGATGCCCGTCGCGCCTTAGAAAAAGGCATGGATCTTCTGGCCGAAGCGGTAGCTGTCACCCTTGGACCCAAAGGTCGTAACGTCGTCCTCGAAAAGAAATTTGGCGCACCCCAAATCGTCAATGATGGCATCACCATCGCTAAAGAAATCGAACTGGAAGACCATATCGAGAACACTGGTGTGGCTTTAATTCGCCAAGCCGCCTCAAAAACCAACGATGTAGCGGGTGATGGTACTACTACCGCCACCGTTCTCGCTCACGCTATCGTTAAAGAAGGTTTACGCAACGTCGCCGCCGGTGCTAACCCGATTTCTCTGAAAAAAGGTATCGATAAAGCTGCCGATTTCCTCGTCAGTCAAATCGCCAAACACGCGAAACCCGTAGAAGATTCCAAAGCGATCGCACAAGTGGGCGCTATCTCTGCCGGTAACGATGATGAAGTCGGTCAAATGATCGCCTCGGCCATGGATAAAGTCGGTAAAGAAGGCGTAATTTCCCTAGAAGAAGGGAAATCGATGACCACCGAACTAGAAATCACCGAAGGGATGCGTTTTGACAAAGGTTATATCTCTCCCTACTTTGTCACCGACACCGAGCGCATGGAATGCGTTTTTGAGGATCCCGCTATTCTGATTACCGACAAAAAAATCGGTTTAGTACAGGATTTGGTTCCCATTCTCGAACAAGTGGCCCGTCAAGGCAAACCCCTAGTAATTATCGCCGAAGACATCGAAAAAGAAGCTTTGGCAACCCTAGTGGTTAACCGTCTGCGCGGTGTTCTTAACGTCACTGCGGTGAAAGCTCCTGGATTTGGCGATCGCAGAAAAGCGATGTTAGAAGATATCGCCGTCTTAACCGGTGGTCAAGTAATCAGCGAAGATGCGGGTTTAAAACTGGAAACCACCAAAATTGACAGCTTAGGTACGGCCCGTCGTATCACCATGAACAAAGATACCACCACCATCGTGGCCGAAGGCAACGACGTGGCAGTGAAAACCCGTTGTGAGCAAATTCGCCGTCAAATCGAGGAAACCGATTCTTCCTACGATAAAGAAAAACTGCAAGAACGTCTGGCTAAATTAGCCGGGGGTGTGGCAGTGATTAAAGTCGGTGCCGCTACGGAAACGGAAATGAAAGACCGCAAATTGCGCCTAGAAGACGCAATTAACGCCACTAAAGCAGCCGTAGAAGAAGGTATCGTCCCCGGGGGTGGTACTACTTTAGCTCACCTGGCTCCCCAATTGGAAACCTGGGCTAAAGAAACCCTCCAGCATGAAGAATTAACCGGTGCTTTAATCGTTTCTCGCGCCATTGCTGCCCCCTTAAAACGGATCGCTGAAAATGCCGGCCAAAACGGTGCAGTTATTGCCGAACGGGTGAAAGAAAAGCCCTTTAATGTCGGTTATAATGCCGCTACCGGTGAGTTCTCCGATATGTTTGAGGCGGGTATCGTTGACCCTGCGAAAGTGACTCGTTCTGCCCTACAAAATGCCGCTTCTATCGCCGGTATGGTTTTAACTACCGAGTGTATTGTTGTGGATAAACCGGAAAAAGAAAAATCCGCTCCTCCCGCCGGCGGTGGTGACTTCGACTATTAATAATTAGTCTGTTTTTTCTTGACTCGATCGCTTAATTGCGATCGAGTTTTTTTTGATGAAAAAATATCACTTCAGGTTAGGGAAAGTACAATTTTATCCCCGGCGCTTTTTCCTTGCGGTAAAATACTGATAGCTCGATCGGGTATCCCGATTTACAGCCCGCCATGCGGAACAAATCTGGATTGTTAAGTAGGTAGGCGTTAAAAGTTGTCAGACACCCCCCTTATCAAGGGGGGATTAAGGGGGGATCCCCCCGCCTATCGGCACCCCCCTTATCAAGGGGGGCAGGGGGGATCAAACCTAAAATCCATTTTTAATTTAATTATAACCAGCTACTTATCTGTCACCAATACCCAATTATTTTCTATACATTGAGCAGCAATCCATTTCACCACTCATTGACATCTACCTGACGACATTCTGTTTTAATGGCTTGTTGTAGTTCTTGTGCCTCTGAATCGCTTAAAATGCCTGAAAAATTGGCTAGAGGATGACTGTTGCCTGTTGCCTGAACTCGATGTAAAAAATCTAACACGGTTTCTATTAGATCATCAGGTGCTTGTTCGAGTTCTTGAATTAATTGTTGACGATGGTTCATAGACAGTCTGAACGAGTAATACAGTAAATGTGATGGCTACCTTGAATTCTCAATGAGGTTCTCAAATTTTGGCAAACCTTTTCCCAGAAATAGATCTTAATTGACTCATCTGAATTTCGGAGATTATTCGATCGCCTAGTAATATTGTAGGCTGATAATCGTTGCCGTTGCCTCTGGATTGGTAATTCTGCCATCTTTCGGGAGTGATAGAATGCGAAGTATCCCCCGCAACAAGGAATTTAGTTTATGAGTCAATCGGGAGAAACCGTCACCTATTCCCTAGAAGCCATCCTGACGCGGATCGAGGGAAAGATCGATCGAATCGATGATCGCCTGACAAAACTAGAGGTAGGACAGGCAAAATTAATCGAGAAAGTCGAGGGAATGGATAAGCGGTTAGAAAGGCTAGAAAACGAACAATCGGGGCTAGTTAAGGATATATCCGATTTAAAAGGGGCGAAATCGCTGATTATCCCCGTAACCGTCGCGATTATTACCGCCATACTCACGGTTTTCCTTCGCTCTTTACCCTCTCCCTAGACGAATCGCGCCCGGCCTAGAAATTGCCAAGTGTAGCGGAACGATCGCCAGCTGGCGGGGGTTAGGGAGATGGGCAGAAATTCCTTTTCCATTCGCCCGCAGGTAAGCTGTTGACTATCTAGGGTCTGCTGAATAAATCTAAAAACCTTGTTGGATAAGACTTTTAGACTTTTTTTTCCTCAAAAAGTGCCAGCCGTTGCGGGGATCGGGGGGAAAATTCAGGTACTTTTTCCCACACCCCACACCCTGCCCCCAGGAAAAGCTTTTTCAGCAAACCCTATCTAAATTACTGGTTAAGACTGTCTATGAGTGCCGGAGTTGGGAGCGGGGAGAGGTAGTTCGAGCATTTGTACTAAACTTTTCAAGACGCGGTTTCAAGGCAGTACAGCTTATCTATACCAGGATTTCGGCAAAACATGAAAATTATCGCCTACACCTATACCAATCCCCTGCTTGATAGTCCCCCCGATGCCTCGATTTGGGACCATTCTCCCGAACAAGTGTATCAGGATTTTGGCGATCGCTCACAACGGCAGCAACTGCTCCGCGATTGTCAAGGAACTCCCCCCCGACTGCTGATCCTGCGTCGTCTAGCAGAATTGGGAGACAATGGCACGGAAGTTAGCAAAATTTTACAATCCTTAGAAGCCCTCGACATAGATATAATTGCCCTAGAAGACCCGGATTATAAGCTGAATTTTGCCAAGATTCTGCAAGAAATATCAAAAAACGAACTAAGTAATCGTTTAAAAGCAGGTCACGCTCACAATCGTCTGCAAGCTTTGCCTCCCCCCGGAAAAGCACCCTACGGTTATCGTCGTGGCAAGGAGCGTTATATACTCGATCGCAGTACCGCGCCAGTAGTCAAAGACTTTTTTGATCGCTTTTTGATTTCCGCTTCCCTGCGTTCCACGGTGCGCTATCTAGAAAAACGCTATGGTAAGAAGATATCGGTAGCTACTGCCCATAAATGGCTGACCAATCCCGTTTATCGCGGCGATTTGTGCTATCTCGGTCAAGATATTATCCCCGATACCCACACCCCGATTATCTCCCGGGAAGAAGCGGCCCAGATCGATCGCATCCTGAGAAATAATCGCAAATTACCCCCCCGCAGTGCCAGCGCCCCGCGTTCCTTAGCGGGTTTAGTCGTCTGTAGTCAATGTCAATCGGGGATGACGATTACCAAAGTGACAGCGCGAGGAAAGGGTCTAGAATACCTCTATTTGCGACCTTTGCAATGTCCCCGGACAAAAAAATGTTCGGCGATCGCTTATGAAAAAATTCTCAATAGCACAATCGAGCGCATTTGTCAAGACCTACCACCGACGATCGCTCAGATATCTTTACCGGATTTAGAGGGGATCAAACGGGGAATGAGCGAGGAAATAGGGCAAAAAAACGATATTTTGTCCCAATTGCCCTCCCTAGAAGCGGCGGGAATTTTAGATCAAGAAACGGCTAATCTACGGGCCTATAAACTGAAAAACGAGATCGCGCAGATTCAAGGACGTTTAGACCAATTACCCCCCGATAACCTGACTATTATCGCTCGTGCCGTTGCTTTTCCGCAATTTTGGCGAGATTTATCGGAAATCGAGCGCCGTTTTTATTTTCGCGAGTTTATCCGTCGCATCGAAATCGAGAGAGAAACGGCTAACAATTGGCATTTACGTTTAATCTTCGTTTTTTAAGAGTCTCGGACAATCTTAAAGTTAGCTAAAAATTGAGGAATTTTTGAGTGATCAATGCTAAGAAAAAGGCCAACAGCGATCGATCTCAACTATGAGCAATAACAAAAGATTAACTAGGTATAAAAAAGGGCGAAAATCCTCCCAGACAAAACCCCACCTTTATGATTATCACTATAATCAACCCGGGACGATGCCGGGGTTAATCACCATCGATGAAAATGCCGTTGCTACCGAGATATTTTTAGTTAATTATAATTCTCAACAAGCCACTAGAGTTAATAATCTTTTACCTCAAGACTGTCTTAAATATTTATCCAATGATTCCATCTCTTGGATTGATATCGTCGGTTTGGGTAATGAGGATAAACTGCAAGAGTTGGGGGAAATTTTTCATTTACATCCCTTAACCCTTGAGGATATAGTCAGTATTCCCCAAAGACCAAAAGTGGAAGAATGCGAGAATTATCTTTTAATTATAGTGCCAATGGCCATCCTGATCGATCATCAGGGTTTTTTGCTAGAACAAATCAGTTTAATAGTCGGGAAGAATTATGTTTTAACCGTGCAGGAAGAAGGACAATACGATTCTTTAGAGGGAGTTAGGGAAAGAATACGTTTAAATAAAGGTTCCATCCGGCAGCAAAAATCGGGTTATTTAGCCTATGCGATTTGGGATGCCATTATTGACGGTTATTTTCCTGTTTTAGAGTCCTACGGAGAAAGAATCGAGGAGTTAGAAAACGAAATTTTAGCTAGTCCCACGGAACAAATTTTATCAAAAATCTACCAACTGCGTCAGGAATTACTCTCCCTGCGACGAGCAATTTGGCCGCAAAGGGACACCCTCAATGCGCTTTTACGCGATGAGTATATTGTCATCGATACAACCATTAAACCCTATCTAAGAGACTGTTATGACCATGTGGTACAAATTCTCGATGTTATCGAAAATTACCGGGAATTTGCCAATGGTTTAATGGATTTTTACCTGTCTTCCGTGAGTAATAAAATGAACGAGATTATGAAAACTTTAACGGTAATCTCGACGATTTTTATCCCGCTCACCTTCATTGTCGGTATTTATGGCATGAACTTTAATACTGATAAATCCCCTTATAATATGCCCGAATTAGAATGGTATTGGGGCTATGTATTCGTCTGGGTGTTGATGCTAACGGTTGCTTTCAGTTTAATCATTTTCTTTTGGCGACGCGGCTGGTTTAAGAACCTATCGACAGTGAAGAAAAGATAAACTGTTAAGCAGATTAGACAGACTGGATTACCTTGCCGGCATCTAGCAAGAGAAAATGGCTATCACAGAGAAATTAATAATTTAGTGTCTGCGGTATTTTTTAACACTTTCAGTTGATGGCTTCTAATTTTGTCCAACCAACTATAGTGCTGGTTGTGACATTGATAGACGATATCGATGTCACCAATCTCTAACTTAACCTGAGCCAAGTAGTTTTCTAGTTCGCTAATTTTCATAACCAATCTCGCTTGCGCTGAAGGACATCAACCCTAAACCAAGAATTATCCCTAAAGGATAGGGGTGACTACAGTTACTATTATAGGCCGATCATAATTCTTAAAAAAGTTCTTATCTAACAAAGTTAGCTAATGTCAGGGTTAGATGATATTAGCGAAGTTTCTTTCTAGTCGTCTAGGGGGCAGGGCTATTCCTAGGTAGGGTCTGCTGAAAAAGTTTTTCGTGGGGGTAGGGTGTAGGGTGTGGGGTGTAGGGTTTTACCCATTTTCAGGGGGTCAATTACCTAATTTTCAGGGAAAAAGTGCCTAAATTTCCCCCCCGATCACTCCAAGGGCTGGCACTTTTTGATTTCAAAAAAGCCTAAAAATATTATCCAACAAGATTTTTAGATTTATTCAGCAAACCCTAGCTAAAGTGGCTAATTTACCGAAGAAGGGCTGCAGTAATGCCCAAGCAATGTCGATAATCGCAACAAGTCAAGAAATAAAAAATTCTCGATATTGTCTTTCACTTCCCCCAGCTTCAATAATTAATTCTTTTTTCATTACTTTTTAGTCCCTGGAGGTGGCTGTTTAGAAGCTGCCGCAATCGCTTGATTTAAGCGAGTTAATTCTTCTTTAAACTTCGGTTCTTGGGGATAGTTTTTGACTAATTTTTCTAGGATACTTTTAGCTCCAGAAACGTCTTGAGTTTGTAATCTTGTTCCATAAAGAACTAGCATAACTTCCAGATTGTCGGGATATTTTTGATATAACTTTTCTAAAGGTTCTCTGGCTCCGATAAAATCTTTTAACTGTAAGCGAGCTTGGGCCAGTCCTTGCAAAGCAGTGGGGTTATCTGGTTCACGTTCGAGAATTTTCTCGTAACCTTTGACCATTTCTTCTAATTTTTCGGGAGGAATAGTTGCCTCTTGCCCGGGTTGATTGCCCTGGGGGGAATTAGAATTATTATTTTTCAATAAACCTAAAGTTGGCACCACCATTAAAGCCAGAAATACTAAACCAGAGGAAACAATTAAGACTCGTTTGAGCGTATCGTTATTTTTTTTGGGCATACTTTTTAAAGATTAGAGATAAGATTAATCGGTAGTAACTCGATGAAATTCGTGACCCCAAAGATTATAAGCCCAAATTCCCAAGCCAAAACTACCTAAGCAGAGGATGGTGAGCATCAGGAAAACTTGCCACCTATTGTAACCTGCTTCCTGAAGTTCTAGACGACCAAGGATAGTGGCGGCTAAGAGGATTAAAACTCGACTAAATACCGCCCACTTGTGGAAGATAAAGACTACCGCCAAAGACCAGCCGAGAATTGATAATACAGCACTAATATCGTTTTTAAACCAACTGCGGAAAAATAGCGGCATTAAGTGACTAAACAGAGTTAATCCTAGGGCAATTGAGAGGATAACCCCTACCGCTAGGATATAGATGATGATTTCTAGCCATTCGCTAGTGAGAGTCCAATTCATCTCATCACCGCGGGCAAGTAACCAATCACTCCATGATAAACGCTCATGGGCGATCGACCAGCCAAACACCCCATAGACCGATGGAATCAGAAAAGTAAGTAGTATAATGCGCCAAAACATAATCAGTTATCAGTTATCAGTTATCAGTTATCACTGAAAAAAGTCAAGCCTGAACCCTGAAAGAGACGAAAATTGCCCCTTTTCAGACTTCAGGCCCTTGGGATTGTCCCGATCGCTTAGGACATATACTGGATGATAAAGTCGAAGTAGGGGGCTGCTGCCACGGCATCCTCTTGAGTCAAAAGACCTAAAGCGGCCTCTTTGAGACAACGAATCGCCTCCACCATGCCGGGGACGGGAACATTAAGAGAGTTATACATCTCTTTGACCCCGATCAGACCGGTTTGTTCGATCGGTCCTTTGTCTCCGGCTAATACCCCATAGGTAACTAGACGCAGATACCAACCATAATCGCGCAAGCATTGATTATATTGACGCTGACCGTAGGCATTGCCCCCCGGCGCTCTATAATCGGGACGTTTCTTGAACAGTTGTTTTTGAGCCTGATCGACGATTTTTTTCTCATTGTCAGCGAGAGTTTCGGCAATGCGAATTCTCTGCTCACCGGTTTTTAAAAATTGCCCGATACCCTGTAGTTCACCACTACTAGGATAACGAAGTTCGTCGTCGGCTTTGAGGATGACTTGGCTAACTACGCTCATAATATCAAGGTAAATTCTGATAACATTCTGTAGTTTATCTCAGGTCGGGGTCTGGAAGTCGAGTCATCCCTGCTGGTTGGGCAATTCCTAAAAATTGTAATATTTCGTTATGAGTTTCCCCGACAGCCCGGTTACTCTCTAGAATGAATGTATTAGTGGTCAGGAGCGAGGAGATGGCAATTGAGATGTCACCGCACACCGATTAACTTGAACCCGATAAGTGGTAATTAATATGGAATTTTTAGCATCCTTCCTATTGATAGCGGGCATTCTGGGGTTAAATGGCTTTAAAATCGATCGAGAATACCAGCGTGGTGTTATCTTTCGTCTAGGGCGTTATCAAGACACCAAAGGCCCCGGACTGTACTGGATCATTCCCCTAGTTGACCAAAAAATGCAGCTGGATATTCGCACCAAAACCGTCGATATCGCCCCGCAAGAAACTGTCACCGCCGATAATGTCACAATTAAGGTTAATGCGGTTCTCTACTATCGCATTATCGATCCTAGCAAAGCGATTAACAAAGTCGAATCCTATTCTGCGGCCGTTTACCAAGCGGCCATGACCACTTTAAGAAATGTAGTTGGTCAAAATCGTCTCGATGATGTCTTGCAAAAACGAGACAAAATTAATCAAGCAGTCCAACAAATTGTCGATGAAATTAGCGAACCTTGGGGCATTGATATCGAACGGGTGGAGATGAAAGATGTGGAAATTCCCACCGCTATGCAGCGAGCTATGGCCAAGGAAGCGGAAGCATTGCGAGAAAAACGCGCCCGTTTGATTAAAGCTGCCGCAGAACAGGAAGCCTCCCTAAAATTAGCGGAAGCTTCCCGATTAATCATGGAAAATCCCGCCGCTTTGGAATTACGCCGCCTACAAATGTTAACGGAAATTGGAGCGGAAAATAACACCAGTACCATCATTATGATCCCCTCCGATATCTTAAATCTTGCTCAAAAATTAGCCGAAAAACCATCACAAAATATTGTCAATAGCCAAAAGGGTTAATTTTCTCTGGTGTGTTAGACAAACCTAACGGGTGTAAGCTAAACGGCGCTTAACCTGCATGATCCAATAGCTATAACCCTTTTGGAGTCTATATCGGTGATCCGAAGTAAAAGCCGTTTAGCTTATCTCATTTTTGTAAATCTACCAAGTTGGCATTTTTAATGGGAAACTCTCTGCTAAAATCGGGCGTTACTTCCGATTTTATTACTCAATCCAAGCTTTTGGGGGGTTCTACCCCCCAAACCCCCCGTTGGGGGCGTGGCGCCGCCCCCAAACCCCCCGCGCATTAGTTTTTCGGTGGGATGCTTACATCTAAGACCTAATTGGTTAAGCCAAAAGCTTTGATATGCTTAGTTTATAACCTTCTTTTTAGGTAGGAGAATTGTCAGATTCTGTCTTTTGCCTCTTGCCTGTTGCCTCTTGCCTTCAGAAGCTGATAATTGCTGATTGTCGGTATTTCTGTAAGTGTGAGATGCACCCAAACTAACACACCTAAAATTGTTAATTAACGCATGGTGACGAATTCCTCGGCAGCACTGGGATGAATGCCGACAGTGGCATCAAAATCGGCTTTTGTTGCGCCCATTTTTACGGCAATGGCTACTCCTTGAATAATTTCGGCGGCGTGATCTCCCACCATGTGCGCCCCGAGAATTTTACCACTTTCCTGATGGACAACTAATTTCATCAAAGTTTTGTCCTCTCGGCCTGGTAAAACATTGTAACCGGGGCGGAATTTAGACCGATAAACTTTAATTCCCGTGTCACCATATTGTTTTTTTGCTTGCAATTCTGTTAATCCCACCGTCGCCGCTTCAGGAGTAGAAAATACTGCCGAAGGAACATTTTCATAACTCATTAACCGGGGTTTATTACCAAAGACTGTATCGGCAAAAGCTCGCCCCTGATTAATGGCCACGGGAGTTAAATTAATTTGATCAGTACAATCGCCCACGGCATAGATATTATCTTCGCTGGTTTGGCTATACTCGTTGACGACAATTGCCCCATTTTTTACCTCGACATTGACATTCTCTAAGCCCAATTTTTCCAGCTTAGGAATTCTTCCAGTAGCGGCTAATCCTAGGGCATCAACAAATAAGATTTCTGAGGTTTCTTGACCCTGAATATGTACTTTTAAACCCTCAGCAGTTTTCTCGATCGAAGTGGGGAAAGTTTCGGGCATAATTTTAATTCCCTGACGGATCATTTCCGCTTGAATCTCATCGCGGATATCCTCATCAAACCCTCTTAAAATCTTGTCTTTACGGATTAACTGCACCACTTCTGTCCCTAATCCGTGCATAATACCAGCAAATTCTACCCCAATATATCCCGCCCCTAAAACTATAATTCTTTTCGGTTGTTCTGGCAGTTGAAACATGGCATCAGAAACTACTGTATGTTCGATCCCCGGAATATCAGGTTTAACGGGATGTCCCCCCACGGCAATTAAAATTTTATCGGCAGTAATTTTCTGATCTCCCACCTCCAGGGTATGGGTATCAAGAAACTTGGCATAATTAGGAAAAAGCGTCACTTGAGAATTATCGAGCATCTTTTGATAAATGCCATTCAAACGTATAGTTTCCTGATTAACGGCGCTAATTAATTTTTGCCAATTTAACTGACTCTCTACTGGACTCCAACCGTAACCTTCCGCATCCTTAAATAGTTGCGGAAAACGACTAGAATAAACCATTAATTTTTTAGGAATACAACCGCGATTAACACAGGTTCCTCCCAAACGATCGTATTCTGCTAATCCCACTTTTGCCCCGTATTCGGCTGCCCGTCTAGCGGTGGCAATACCACCAGAACCACCACCAATCACCAATAAATCAAAATCATAACTCATAAAAACATCCTCGCAAATGAATAGAAGTTTGACGGAATCAAGAAACTTTTTTGGCAAAAAGGGGAGCGAATATCTCGGATCAATCCCTAACTGAATCTATCGAGTAACTAGCAGAATATGGTCACTAATGCTGCTAAATTAGAGTCAATTTATTTACTAAGTAGCTGGTTATAATTAAATTAAAAATGGATTTTAGGTTCGATCCCCCTGCCCCCCTTGATAAGGGGGGTGCCGATCCCCCCTGCCCCCCTTGATAAGGGGGGTGCCGATCCCCCCTTAGTCCCCCCTTAATAAGGGGGGCATCTGATAATTTTTAACGCCTACCTACTGCCAAGACTTAATTCTATGCTAACACGCCGCTCGAAATTATCTTTTCTCTTGGGGACTTGTTCCCTATTTCTCTGGGTAAACCATCCCGTCACCCTCGCAACCCCCATCAGTCAAGACAATTCTCTCCCTTCCCAGTTTATCTGTCCGGCAGACTTAGCCACCAGGATCGATCGCATTTTGGCCCGCCCCGATTATCAAGGCGCTTATTGGGGAATTTTAGTAAAATCCCTCAATTCTGACCAAAATATCTATAGTCTCCACGAAAATAACTTTTTTACTCCCGCTTCTACTGCGAAATTATTAACCACTGCTGCCGCTTTCAGCAAATTTAACCGCGATTATCGTCTGAAAACCCCCATTTTAGCCCAGGGCAACCCCCCCGATTTAGAAACTTTAACCTTAGTCGGGAGGGGAGATGCAACCATAACCACAGAAAAGTTAGAAAAATTCGCAGAAAAGTTAAAAGCACAGGGAATTAACTCAATTTATCGCTTAATTGTCGTTGCTAGTCCTTTTGTCGTCTCCGATAGTCAAAAAACCTGGGAATGGGAAGATGTCTTTTTTGACTATGCTGTACCCGCTTCTAGCTTGGTTTTAAACGAAAATTCCGTCACTTTAAAGCTTTTACCGCGACAATTGGGGCAAAGCTTAGATTTACAATGGTCTGATCCCATTGCCGCTAAACAATGGCTAATTGAGAATCAAACCAGCACCGCAGCGCAAGGAAGCCCGAATACTCTGGCAATTAAGGGCAATTTAGCCAATAATCGCCTGATTATCACTGGTTCTCTGGCTATTGATAGTCAAGATGATTTTAATTTAGCTATTCCCCAACCCTCGGAATATTTCCTGGCTCGCTGGCGTAATATCCTTGAAAAAGCGGGAATTACCGTTAAAACCGCCGAAATTAGCTCAGAAATTCGCGGCGATGAAATCACCAATTTAGAATCAGAACCCCTAGCATATTTGGTGGAAAAAGTCAATAAAAATAGCGATAATTTACTAGCCGAAACCCTACTACAAATGATCGGCGGTGTCTCGGGATTGCAAGAAACTTTAACAAAACTGGGAATTAACAGCGATAGTTATAAAATCGCCGATGGTTCGGGGCTATCACGACAAAACCTGATTAAACCCAATACTTTAGGAGAAATCTTAAAACTAATGGCAGAAAATCCTGATTATCGGCGTTCTTTAGCCATTGGCGGCATTGATGGCACTTTAACCAATAGATTTCGCCAGACTCCCCTAGAAGGACGATTACAGGCAAAAACTGGGACTTTAACCGGAGTTAACGCCCTCGCCGGTTATCTAGAAACCGCGGACAAGCAACCCCTAATCTTTAGCATAACCGTAAATAACAGCGATCAACCCGCCACCACCCTCAGAAACGGCATCGATGAGGTGATTTTGCTCCTAGGACAGTTAAAACGCTGTTAATCTTTAGGAGGCAAAAGGCAAAAGGCAAAAGGCAAAAGGCAAAAGGCAAAAGGCAGCTTTGTTCTCCCCAACACCCCAACACCCCAATACCCCACTACCCAACCCGCAACCAATTCGATCGAGCCATTTAAGTAGGGAGGCACAATTATTTGTAGGATGGGTTAGCGGTAGCGTAACATGAGCGGGGGTTGGGTTTCATGCTTCAACCCAACCTACGTTCATCTTATATTTAATTCCACCCACCAATCACAGAAGACTGTATACTTTTGTAAAAATTGCTTCTAGCTGACCTGTAGATTAATCGACGGAGTATTGATATATGTATATAGTTCAGGTTGCCTCTGAGTGCGCCCCAGTGATTAAAGCTGGGGGATTGGGGGATGTGGTATATGGATTGAGTCGAGAATTAGAAATTCGCGGTCATTGCGTGGAGCTAATCCTACCCATGTATGATTGTATGCGCTACGACCAAATTTGGGGCTTACACGAGGCTTATCGGGACCTGTGGGTACCTTGGTACGGTGGGGCAATTCACTGTAATGTTTTTTGTGGTTGGGTACACGGGCGCTTGTGTTTCTTTATTCAACCCAATTCGGGCGATAATTTCTTTAATCGCGGTACTTACTACGGTTGCAAAGACGATAATATGCGTTTTGCCTTCTTCTGCAAAGCCGCTTTAGAATTTTTGCTCAGAAGTAATAAACGTCCCGATATAATTCATTGTCACGACTGGCAAACCGGTTTAATTCCGCCCTTACTTTTTGAAATTTATAAATATCATGGCATGGGCAATCAGCGCGTTCTCTACACCATCCATAACTTTAAACATCAAGGATTTGCTGGTGCGGAAATTCTCAGGGCAACAGGATTAAATAACGATACTTACTACTTTAGCTATGCCCGAATGCGCGATAACTTCAATCCTTTTGTGATTAATTTTATGAAAGGTGGTATCGTCTTTTCCAACTATTTCAACACCGTCTCACCCCACCATGCTTGGGAAGCACACCACACCGATGTTAGTTACGGTTTAGGTCATACAATTCACCTACATCAACACAAATTTACTGGCATTCTCAACGGTTTAGATTACAATATCTGGAATCCAGAGGTGGATAAATTTATTGCTGCACCCTACGGTGTTGATAGCTTCTCCGAGAAGGCACGCAATAAAAAGGCACTGCGAGAAAGACTCTGGTTAAGAGATGAACCAGAAAAGCCCTTAATTTGTTATGTCGGTCGTTTAGATGACCAAAAAGGCGTACATTTAGTTCACCATGCCATGTATTATGCCTTAGCTCGCGGGGCGCAATTTGTCCTCTTAGGTTCCGCCACCGAATCGTTAATTAATAACTGGTTCTGGCATGAGAAAAATCACCTAAATAATAACCCTGATGTCCATATTGAATTGGGCTTTAATGAGGAATTATCTCACCTCATTTATGCGGGGGCCGATATGATTGTGGTTCCCAGTAATTTTGAACCCTGCGGACTGACACAAGTAATCAGCTTAAAATACGGAACCGTTCCCATCGTCCGGGGAGTTGGTGGTTTAGTTAATACGGTTTTTGATCGCGATTATGATACCTATCACCAACCCGAAGAACGCAATGGTTTTGTCTTTTTTGATCCCGATAATAATGCCCTCGAATCAGCCATGTCCCGGGCATTAGAATTGTGGTACACTCAACCAGAAGAATTCCAAAAATTAGCGATTCAAGGCATGGAATGCGATTACTCTTGGAATCGCCCCGGGGAAGAATACGTTGCCCTGTATGAAATGATTCGCCACAAATAAACTGCATCTTGCCCCTAGCAATTCCCTGGCAGTTGTCAACAGAAATTCGAGGAATAGATTTGTTGAAATTTCCGGGGAATTGCTTTAGTTTTGACCGATTGCTGACTCCTAACCCCACCAAAAAACTTTTTGCCGCAAACCCTACCTAGTAGAGCAGAAATGTTAACTTTGCTTGGTATTCTTGGGTGAGGGGATGACTAACTCCTAAAATCTGAAATATGGCTAACATGGCTTTTCTTGCCCCATCCTGACGATATTTTCTACTTTCTCCCACCAGGCTGATCAGTTTATCTAAAGCGGCGGCATAATCTTCTTTTAATGCGGAATTAATCCCAGTAAAAAATATCGCATCGAGGGGATTATTTTCTGGTTTTAACTGTTGAAATTCTAGGAGAGTTTTCCAACCTTTGATCAGGGGATTTTCTTCTTTAATAGCACTGATTAATCGGTAAGCATCAGACCATTTTTCTAGACGCATGAGAAATTTTACCGCCATAATAACTAATCGTGGTTCGTTGGGATATTTAGGAAAAAGACGATCAAATAATTGTTTAGCTGCGGGCAAATTATCGAGGGCAATCGCTTCTTGTATTTCTGCTAATCCTGTTTCTAATTCCGATTGTAAATCGAGACGGGAAAATAAGTCTCTAATTTGTTCTTCTGGCAAAGCACCAACAAAACAGGGTAACACTTCTCCCTTGCTGACAATTCGCACATCGGGAACTCCTTCTACATCGTATTGTTCCGCTAATTCGGGATTTTTATCTATATCTATTTTGGCAAGGATAAAATTATATTCACTTGCTAGTTTTTCTAGCATCGGTTTTACCAATTTACAGGGTCCACACCAGAGAGCATAAAAGTCTAAAATCACTGTATTTAGATAGGACTTCTCGATCACTTCACTGTCAAAATTTGTCCCATCTACCTCAATAGAATATCCCATCTATTTCTCCTGTAATAACTTATTTTCAGCTAGTTTTGTCTCACTTATCTCTTTTATCCAAAGGGCTAATCCTCCCCCTCGTCCCCGGGCTGCCATCATTGTTTCTGTGATCAAAAAATAGGCAAAAAATGCCTGTTTTTTGATACTTTCCTGATAAAAATTAGCTTCACTTACCTGGCCATTTCTAATAAAACCTGAATAGAGAGAGCGATTAAATAGGGTTAGGTTGAGCCGGGTAAAATCAAAGGCAAGAAGACGGGTTTTAGGAAAAAACTTAACTGGACCGCTTACGGATAGTTTTACTGCCCCTAAAACTATCTGATTGCTGACGCTTCCAGAGATAAATTCTCCCGGTTCTAAACTCTCATTTCTTTGGTAAGAGATGGTAATTTTTAACCAGGACGGTAGATAGCGACCCTTACCCAAAACGATTCCCGCTCTCTTTTTAGCTTTTTGAGTTCCCGTGATAAAGTATAATCGCCAAGTACCGACTAAAGCCGCAAAAGTAAGATTTTCTTTAGTTTTTTTATTGTTTTTTTCTTTTGTTAAGAGAAATTCTAGCAATTGAGATACAGGGGGGCGATTATTGTCCTCAAGTATTAGGGGTGAGTCGAGATTTCTAACCATGATTTCAGACAGTGCCAAGATATTTTAGCTGAAGCTACCGAACTCGAAAAAGCGAGCGATAAACCGGTTGACCCTTATTATAAGTGGACTTTTCCCTCTCCGTCGGTACGGGGAAAATATTTTCCTCTAACCAGGGGGTTTGATGTTGCCGAACAAAATTGGGATGTGCTTGAAATCTCTCGGTCATTTCCAGGGCGATCGATTCCACATCCGACTGTAAAAAAACCCAGCCCCCAGCTACCATATACTTAGCCAAAGCTATGACTAATTCTGGCTGCACAACCCGACGCTTGCTGTGACGCTGTTTAAACCAAGGATCGGGAAATTGAATCGACACCCAAAATAACTTATCCGCGGGCAAAGATTGCAGTAAAATTTCTGGGGCAACATTCATATTGCCAAAAACAAAAGCGAGATTACTTAATCCTAACCTTTCCCGTTCCTGATTCGCTTCAATTACCAAAGGTTGACGAATTTCAATCCCCAAAAAATTAATTTCTGGCTCTACTTGGGCCATTTGTAACAAAAATTTACCCCGCGCACAACCAATGTCAAGATGGAGAGGTTGCGTCATATCCTGATAAACTTGATTCCAATCGGGGGGAGCGATCGGATGGCGATATTTATGACTTAAGGGATTGACGTGCTGACGAACGCGAACTTTAGCCAAAGATATTTTCTCCTCATTTCTCCTCGATCGATCTAGTTTACCGATATTTAGCCCAATTCAATGCGATGAATTTCCGTTTCGCCATTCTCAGCGATCCTCATATCGCTTTACCCACAACCATTTTGAACCATTCTAATCGCTTTCATCTGGTGGAAGTGAGTATTCCAGCTTTAAAAATTGTTTTAGACCATCTCATCACCCTTAACCTCGATTTTCTGCTGATTGCTGGCGATTTAACCCAAGATGGTGAACCAGAAAATCATCGTTGGTTAGCCGATTGTTTAGCCACTTTACCCTTCCCCGTCTATGTGGTGCCTGGTAATCATGATGTTTTGAGTTTAACCGCGACGGAAAACCAGATCGGTTTAGGAGATTTTCCCTTTTATTATCAACAATTTGGTTACAGCAATCCCGAACAAATATACTACCAAAAAGAAATTTTACCCGGAGTGCAATTAATCGGTCTTAATTCTAATCAATTCGATGAGCAAGGTGGACAAATTGGCAGTTTAGATGCAGAACAATTGCATTGGTTAAAACAGACTTTACCCGCGCTAAAAAACGATCTAGTGATGGTGATGATCCATCATAACGTTATCGAGCATTTACCCGGACAAAGCAATCATGAATTAGGTAAACGCTATATGTTGGCTAATGCGGTAGAACTGCTCGATATACTACAGGAAAACGGCGTAAAATTGTTGATTACTGGCCATCTCCACGTGCAGGATCTGGCTTTTACTAGAGGTATCTATGAAATTACCACCGGTTCCCTCGTCAGTTATCCCCATCCCTACCGGGTGCTAGAATATTGCGAAAACACGGTTGAATTAGCCATAGAATCCTTTCATCTGCAAAATATACCCGGATGGGAGAATTTACCCGCTATTTCTCGGCAATGGTTAGGCGATCGCTCTTATCCTTTTATGATGCGTTTGTTAACCTGCCATCCCCTCAATCTTCCCGTGAGTCTAGCGGAGGAATTAGCCCCGAAATTACGAAATTTTTGGGCAGATGTGGCTAAAGGTGACACAATCTTCGATTTTAGCGATTTTCCGCCCCTAGCACGCCGTTATTTTTACGCTTTCAGTGCCATCGATCCCCTCGGTAATCCTCATTTTATCGACAATCAAGCCGTAATTAGGGTTTGCTGAAAAAGCTTTTCCTAGGGGCAGGGTGTGGGGTGTGGGGTGTGGGGTGTGGGGTTTTACCGATTTTCAGGTGGTCAATTACCTAATTTTCAGGGAAAAAGGGAAAACAAGTCTAAAAGTCTTATACAACAAGGTTTTTAGATTTATTCAGCAAGCCGTAATTAGTTTCAAGCATCAGTTCAGTTATCGGCGCTCAAACTTGCTGGTGGAGATGGGAGAATAGCTGCAACAAATAATTAACTATAGCTTATAGTTAAAGGACTATCCGGCAGCGCGACCGCTATCTTGGCAGAAAATATCAAAAAAAATCAATGGAAGCAATTAAAAAGGAATTGAAAAAAATCGGTTCTCTTGCCCTCTTTTTTTTCTTGGCTTTCGGTTATATTCTTCTGATCATGAAATTATTTCTGGAAGAATATTCGATTACTACCTACGTTTTGGGTAAAGCGAGCTTAGGGGCGATCATTGCGGCAAAAACCGTGGCCATTCTCGACGCAGCCATGAAGCTAGAATGGTTAGAAAATCGTCCCCGTTACCTTAGTGTTCTGTATCGAACCTTTGTTTATACCCTAGCAGCACTGATTCTCGGCTCGATCGAGGCTTTTCTGGAAGCTTATCGGGTAACGCGGGTGATTTCGGAGGCAATGGCCAAATTTTGGCAAAGGGAAAGTTTCTCTCAAATCCTTGCGGTTACTCTCTGTCTCGCAGTGGTTTTTTGTCTCCACAATCTCTGGCACGAAATCGATCGCTCTTGGGGTAAAGGCAAATTGAGAAAATTTTTTCTCGGTCGCTCCTAGAGTAGAGCAGTTATCTTAATGGTGAGATAGCAAGTTTTCCTTTTCGGGAGTCGGGAGATAAGAGTCAGGGATTTAGGGAGATAGGGAGATAGGGAGATAGGGAAATTTCAGCTAAATTCCCCACTACCCCCCACACCCCACACCCCACACCCCACACCCCACTACCCCAACACTCCACTTAAGAAGTATGTGCGATCGCCCTATCTTTCCAGGGCAACCGCTGCTACGATAAAATACGGGTGAAAAATTGCTAATCCAAGGAGTACAGACGTGATTGAACCTTTAGTGCTAGGGATTGTCCTAGGCTTAATTCCCATTACCCTAGCGGGTTTGTTCGTTGCCGCCTACTTACAGTACAAACGGGGCAATCAATTCGGCTTAGACTAAATCTATCACGCCAATCCCCCGAATTGAGAAAATCTCCCGTCAAGCTAGGCACTAGACGGGAGATTTTCAACAGGACAAATTTGCCACTTAACAGATTGTGGCTGCCGGCGTTGCCATCCCCGCAAAACTCCTCTGTCTTTTTGGGAAAGCGATCGCCAAAAAACCAAAGGCTACACGGCTGTTAAACTAGGAAAACGAATGACGGTTTCCGTATATTCGGGAACCCATCCGGCGGTAGTGGTGAAGTAACGCACTGCTTTAACTCGTTTACTGGCAGTGAGGTGAAACCAGTGTTCGCTATGGGCGGGAACATTGATGTATTCTTGAGGTTGAATAGTTAATTCCCCCTGAGAACCATCGGCAAAGACAAAGCCAAAAACCCCCTCCCCATCAATGATATAACGCACCTCATCGTCGGCGTGGGTGTGACAGCGCTCGAACTTTGCCAGTAAAGTGTCGAGATTGGGAATTTCAGGGTGTAAAACGATTAAATCTCTGGCTTGATAACCCGCTTCTTGTTTAAGTTGCTCAAAATAACCGTCTAAGCTGGTTAAAACTATTTCTTTTTCTTCGTCAGTCAGAGAAGCTTGCTTAAGTAGCTGACGAGTGGCTTCGTTTTCGATCGGCCAATAGTTTAAAGTAACATTTAATTTGGCCAATTCCAGACTAATATCGGCTAACTGGGTATAGGTTGTCCCATTCTCTAAGCGTAGTATCGCCATTAGTGATCATCCTCAAGATTACTTTTTCCATTTTAAAGTTTTCCAGAGAGAAGCCGCTCGATTTTTTGCCCCTCGATCTCTTGCCAGTTCCTAGGATTTTCTGCTCAAAAATGCTATTATGGTCTATATATGGGGAATTAGCTCAGTTGGTAGAGCGCTGCGATCGCACCGCAGAGGTCAGGGATTCGAGTTCCCTATTCTCCATTTTCCAGAGATATTAACCGCTTTTCAAGGTTCAAGAAAGATTATGAACCAGTCTCAACTTCCCAAAAAGGCGTTACTTTTATTTCTGGGGAGAATAGCAGAGGATTACTGACAGAAAAGCTAAAAGACTTAACTTGTGGGGGTAATTTTCCTTGAAAAAATGCCATTAATTCCTGAGTATTTCTTGGTAAGTGACTAAGGATAACTCCATTAGCTGAATTATCTTGAACAAAGCGAAAATTGGCTTGAGTTCCATCGAGATAATTAACGTTAATTATCACGGGAGGGATTCTAAATATTTTTTTGATTATTTTACCCAACCAAGAATATTCAAATTTAACTTGAACACGAGTAATCCCACTATTACGAGTAGGTAATTCATAGACTTGATCCCAAGTAACATTAGTAGTCTCTCCTAGAGGGGTTGGAATGCAACGACTGACTTTTTGTTTTTCTAGAAGATAAAAGTTGGTTTTGATTGCGGGGACTTGGAAGGGCGAATTTACCGAGTCAAGTTGATAATTACAAACCACATAGGAAAAGGCTTTAGGTTCATCAAAAAAAGGATGTCTGCCATCAATAGCTTGAAAGTGATAAATCAGATAATCTCTGGGAGATTAAGATAAGCTTTGATAATTTAGTTCATCCAGTTTTTCTGTATAAGCAGAATAGGATTGAATAATCGGCCGCGGTTTCCAATTAAGCTGATTGCCCGGAATAAGTGAAAATTCCCAGGGAATTATATCAATAGTTTTGCCTTGCACTTTTTCCAGCACAGAATCGGGTATTTTGGTAGCGGCAGCAATGACTTGTAAATTTTGAGTTGTACTCCTTTCACCTCGCATTTCTAATTCTCTGGGATTAAGGATAGAGGAAATGACAACCCCAATATTATTAGCCACCCTATCGGGACTGAAATTACTCCACTGGCGAGCATTTTCCAATATAGTCCAATTAGGACTAGAGGTGATAATAATACATCCCAAAAAAATTATTCCCCAAGCACAATAAGCAATTTTCTTCAACCGAGATTTTTTAATAATTGTTGTATAAAGAGAAGCTAAGACAATAACCACAAGTGTAAAAACAACAACGTGAGCATCTTGCCTAACAAATCCATGCTTAAATGATAAAAATATAGGAAAAATATAGGCAATAGCGAGACTAGGGTTTTGGTCTATAATTGCCAGAGACATTAAAAGCAAACTTAAGGACAAGCAGAGCAAGGCAATGAGTAAATGCTGGTAATTTCCTACAATACTCATCGCACTGGAATAACCAGAAGAAATTTGCCAAGAATTGCTCAAATATTCGATGAGAGAGGGAAAATTATTGAGATTAATTGTTTGGATAAGAAGTAACCCATAAAGCCCATAAAATACTAACAGAGGTAAGAAGTTAAGTAAGTAGTTCTGATTAAATAGAAGATAGATTCTGCCTTTGATACCCCTTGCCTCTCTTAATAAGGGGGGTGCCGATGGGCGGCGGGATCTGACAATAAACCAGAGAGTTAAAGCTACTCCTCCAGCAATGCAAAGATTAACTATAATATGAATAAAGGCTCGGTTATAAGAGGCTGGATAGAGAAAAATAAAGGCAATGGAAGGAATGCTTAAAGTTAAGTTAATACCAGCGAGAACATTTTTAATAACTATCGATGGTGACTTCTGAAAATATCCCCGAATAATATTAACAAATATGTAGATAAACAGGCTGCCTGCTAGATAAATTCCTAAAGTTAGTTTGGTGAGTATAGAGAAACCAGTGATCATGCCAATAGCTATAGCTAAATAATTGATGTACTTTTGAAAAAAGTTATCAAAAGACATGAGTATCAGGAGGATAAATGTCATCTGATAATCAACAGTAAAGCCGATACTGTTGTAGGGATTTCCTACTAGGGTAGCAAAAATAATTGACAGCACAAAAACTATTTGATTGCTATAGTCCTTAATAAATAATAATCTGAGAATAACCACTGCTAATAGACAAAGGTCTAGCAACCAGCGAAAATAGATAATTTGGGAAAAGTTGTGATTTAAAGATGTGCCATGAACCAGATAGCCTAGGGGTCCATAGGTGAAGATAATATCTTGTCCAAAAATTAACTGTTTATGGGCAGCATCACTAATAGCAAAAGCCCAAGAAGCATCTAAACCAATTTCTAGCCAATCAATAATAGGCAAATTTGCCAGAAAAAAGTAGGCAGTAATGATAATTAGTATTCCCTTGACGAATACAGGTGATTTGAGAGATTTTTTCTGCATAATTGTTCAGTTAAAAAATACCTTTTAAGTCCTTTTCATAGGTGTGAATCCAATCAAAAATATCTTGGATTAATTTTCTACCGTCTCGCTGGGGTTGCCATGCAGTTATAGAACTGATTTTGCGAGAATCAGTGATAAAAATTGGCATATCTCCGGTGCGATTTTCGGGAATTGCCTCAATCATGATATTATTGCCCGTGATTTCTTGACATAGTTTTGTGGTTTCGTAAAGAGACAAGGAAAAATCTTGCCCACCCCCCACATTAAAAGTCTGCCCTTTGAATTGTTCTAAATTAGCAATCTGAATATCGATTAAATCGAGTAAATCAGCTACATGAAGAAAATCTCTAACCTGTTTCCCTGTACCCCCATAACCGATATATTTTAAGGACTTCTGAAAGTAATGATTAGCCACCCAAAGGGCAAAAACTCCCTGATCAACTTTTCCCATCTGCCAAGGACCAGTTAAAACTCCACAGCGATTAATTAAAGTTCTTAATCCGTAGGCATCCCCATATTCATTAATAATCAGTTCTGATGCTAACTTAGTGGAACCGTAGAGAGAACGGGGCAAATCTAAGGGAAATTGTTCACTGATACCAAAAGCAGAAACCCCGGGTAAATCTTGCTGTTCAGATAACTGAAAACGAGTATCTGTTTCTGTATAGTTTAATTGATTAAGATAGGCAATAGGATAAACTCTGCTGGTGGAGAGAAAAATAAAATCAGCTTGGGTTTGTCTAGCTAATTCTAAACAGTTAATCGTTCCAATTAAGTTTGTTTGCAAAACATAGCCGGGGGAAGTATAACCAGCTAAAACGGAAGGTTCTGCCGAACATTCTAGGATTAAATCCACTGGCAAAGCGGATGCTTCTAAGTCTTCTGCATTTCTGACATCTCCATGAACAAATTCAATTCCCGCTTGTTTGAGACGGGGAATATTTAATTCAGAACCGCGACGTTTTAAGTTATCTAAAGCGATAATTTTCCAATCGGGATAACGTTGGGCTAATCCCAAACCTAAGGAACTGCCCACAAAACCCGCACCACCAGTAATTAACACTTGCCTAGTCATCAAAAATACTCCTCTAGATGATAATTATCAAACAACTTGATTCTTTTTCTGTTTGCGCTTATAGTCGCCTCTAGAAAGGTGTTTTTCTAACCAGATAGAGAGAACTATAAATAAATAACGACTGCCCATTTCCTTGAGTTTTAACTTGGAAACCCCCGTGGTACGATTGCGCCAAGTGATGGGAATTGTCGTATAGGAATATCCTCGCACGATTGCTTTTAAGGGCATCTCTACTGTTAAGTTAAAATGGTGAGACAGTAGAGGTGAGATTCCTTCGATAACATCCTTACGATAGATTTTAAAGGCGTTAGTGGTATCATTAAATTTTAGCCCAAATAAAACTTGAATGAATAGATTAGCCAAACGATTAATGAATAACTTGTGCATGGGATAATCAATAACTTTTCCTCCTTTGATAAAACGGGAACCAAAAACGCAATCGTAGCCTTCTTGGAGTTTATAATAATAGTCCACCATGTTATCGGGAGAGTCGGAATTATCTGCCATTACTACTGCCACTGCATCCCCGCTAAAATTTTCTAATCCACAGCGCACCGCAAAACCAAAACCATTGGGATAATAGTTATTGATGTAGCGAATCCGAGGATTTTCTTGGTTGATTTTTTGCAGAACTGCTTCGGTGTTATCTTTGCTATTGTCATTAACCACTAGGATTTCATAATCAATTTTATCCCGTTCTAAACGTTCGGATATTAAGTGAGTAGTGCTTTCGATGCAATCTTCTTCGTTGTAAGCAGGGATAATTATTGATAGGGTTTTTACCCCATGGTTATCCCTTGATTGACGTGGGTGAGAGTAACCGTCCATCTCGAAAGCTGGTGCTAATCCTTCGGGATAGTACATTTCTGTCTCATTAGTCTTATTCTTGGGTTTAAAAACTAGGCTATCACTGGCAACATAGTTAATACTGGCCCCCACTAAAACCCCAATCATTGTGTTGACTCCGGGGCTAATTCCCAACCAATTTAAGAAGGGAAATATCAAAAAAACTCGCAGTAAAATTGCTAAACCTGCCGAGAGATGATAGAGAGGAAGTTGTATCAAAATCACATCTCTGATTGTCCAATCTCCCCCAGTCCACACCCAGATTCTATAGATAAAGAAACTAGCAATTAAAGATATTTCTATCGAAATAACATTAGCAACATTCTTCAGAAATGGGGTATTAAATCCCAAGTCATCAATGAACCAATAAATTAAGAATAAGTTGATGAGAAATGCCACTCCCCCAGCAATGAGAAATCGAAAAATTTTATTATTGTAGATTTTAGTTAACATAAGGAACTCAACTCAATATAAATTACAGATAATTATCTCTTATTTACCGTGTCTTGTTGTGTATATATCACAACGTTTGTTAGAAAAAACGGGCTTGTCATTAGGATTATACAGGCTATTTAAATATTTTTTATCTTCTCGGTTTTCTCTTGTTTCGTTGCAAAAAACTATCGCCTCAACTTGATGATTAGCTCTTGATAACTCAGAGAAAGCATTTTTTAATTCTTCCTCACTTGCTTCACTATAAATCATTAAGGCACGACGTTGACTGTAGTAAGGTATCATTGAATTCCATTGATGTCCGTAGATTAACAAAACACCATCAGAAGAAGTAATACTTTGGACTTGAGAGGCAATTTCTAAGTAATTGATACTATAAAATTTTGTTTTAGGATGCCAGAAAGCTCGATAAAATTGCAGTTGTGATAACAAAATTAAAGCTAGGAAAAACCAGCCTACAGACTGCCAAATTTTCCGTTGTTTCTCTATTAATCCCATGATGGTAAATCCAGAAGCACCGAGGAGAAAGATAGCATTAGCATAGGGATAATAGTTGTGAACAAAATGCAAATTGGTAAAAATGGCAACTGTCAATATAAATAGTAAACTTAAGCCATAACTTAGTAACTTTTTTGAGGTGAAAATTGGTAATATTACTAAAGCCATAACGCTGATTATCAATCCGCCAAAAACGTCATTTAGAGTCCTAGTTAGATAATTTCTCCACTGTGACCGAGATAATTTTTGAGCGATAGTTCCAAAGTTCCAATCTCTCAAAGCTTTCGAGGTGATAAAATCTGCTGCCATGGGATTGAGTAGCTTTTGGGCATCGGTAAAGTTAACCCAAATTTTGGCTATAAGGAAGGGTATGATTATAAAAACAACGACCGGTATCAATAAATCTTTCGCTAAGTTACGAGATGAGTCTTTCTTAAACCAATTAATACCTATCCAGACACAAGCTAAAATTAAAAATCCAGCCATAGTCGTTACTTTAGTCAGACTGGCAGCGATTCCAAAAAGACAGGCTAATAAGGCAATAATTGGCGATTTATAGCGAAAATAAACAGCAATACAGGCAAGATAAGCTAAAGAGAAAAATAGGGCGGTTGATTCAATCATGAATGTTCTGGCCCAAAACAGATAAAGGGGACTGGCTAAAAATAAACTCAAAAACAGCCAACGGAAAGCTCGCGCTACTTGTAAATAAGATAGGATTACATATATAGGAATCAAACTTAAATAAAAGAAAAAAGCACTCACAAATCTACCAGTTTGGTCAATGGGAGTCTGCAAAAGCTTAACTAAAATAGCCACTATTCCTTGATAGAGCGGAAACTCCAGCGGAATTGACCAAGGCACTCCTAAAACAGGGGTTTCATAGGCTAACCAAGGACTACCTTTGAGTAAATAAAAGACCGAGATGGCCGTTTGAGTTTGACGAAAGGCGTGAGCATCTATCAAAGGATTATTCCAGCCCCTGCTAATCGCCCACAAACTATGGATTAAGCAAACTGCAAAAATTAACAATAATATTTTCTCAGTCCATGATTTAAAAGCAAGCATATTTGACCATCTCCAGTTTTTTAAACGCCTATACGCACAGACCCAGATAGTTTTGACATAGTAATCTAATGATCTACTATAACCAACGGCTAACGTTTTGACTAAAAATCTCTTTGAGAATATCTGTTACTGTGTAGGTTAACTGCCAATCAGGATAATGATTTTTAAACTTACTCACATCAGAAATCCACCAGATATGATCACCAATGCGATTAGTCTCCACATACTGCCAGTTTAACTTTTTATCCGCAATCGCTTCACATTCTTGAATAGCTTCTAACATGGAACAATTACTAAAGCGACTACCACCGATATTATAAACTTCTGCTACTCGCGGGGTCTGATAAAAATGATAGAAAGCATTGACGAGATCGTAACTATGAATGTTATCGCGTACCTGCTTACCCTTATACCCATAAATACTGTATTCTTTGCCGATCATCGTACATTTCATTAAGTAGGATAAAAAACCGTGTAATTGCGTTCCCGAATGACTTGGACCGGTTAAACAACCGCCGCGAAAAGAGGCTGTTTTCATCTCAAAATAACGACCGTATTCTTGTACTAACACATCCGCCGCCACTTTCGAGGCACCGAACAAAGAATGTTTACAAGCATCAATACTCATCAACTCGTCAATACCATGAGCAAAATAAGGATGATTTTCCGAGATTTCCCAACGTAATTCTTTTTCTACTAAAGGTAATTCATTCGGTCTATCCCCGTAAACTTTATTGGTGGAACAGAAAATAAATACTGCTTGGGGACAGTGTTGACGAGTATTTTCTAATAATACTAAAGTTCCGTTAGCATTGACACTAAAATCCATATAGGGATCCTTTGCTGCCCAATCGTGGGAAGGTTGCGCCGCCGTGTGGATAATTAAGGATATATCATGACTATAGGTTTTAAATATATCTGCAATAGCTTCATGATCCCGAATATCCACAGCATGGTGAATGTATTTATCCCCGTAATCTTGGGATAATTTGGCTCGATTCCACTCCGTTGAAGCGTCTTCGCCAAAAAATACCTGACGCATATTATTATCGATACCGACGACGGTATAACCCCGATCACAAAAAAATCTTACTGATTCGGAACCAATTAAACCAGCAGAACCGGTTACTAGAACGATCGCCATAACTATATCCTGAATTTTTTGCCCAGTTGTTCAGAAATTTCCCAAGTTGAGAAAACTTTCTCCGACTTTACTAGATATGTTCGCCTTTGTCAATTAAACCCGCGGAGATACCCTTAATTGCGGCAATTCCCTGAAAAATGATCGTCTTATCCACTAGGGGTGATTTAATGGCCTTTTCTTGCCAGTAATCCCTAATTAAGTCCCCATCTCCCCCCGTTAAAATTATCCCGCTCTCTGGATATAAATTTAACCATTCCTGACTGAATTTTTCTATTCCCGCCAAAATTGTATAAATTATCCCACTTCTTATCCCTTCTGCTGTTTCTTTTGCCCACATCTGCGGTAATCTTTCCGGTAAGGACACCTCTGGTAAGGCTGCCGTCCGTTCCCTTAAACTGGCTAATTGCACCTTTAACCCGGGTACAATTGCCCCCCCCACTAGCTTTTTATCCCCATCCACTCCCGTAAAAGTTAAGGCTGTTCCCGCATCGATGACTAAACAGGGAAATCCGTATTTTTTTCCCGCACCTAAGACAGCTAAAGCTCGATCGATGCCGAATGTCGGATATAAATCCAGTAAAGGAATATCTTTTAAAGTAATTCTCCGTAAATTGCCATAATTTGCCCATAATTCTCTTTGGTTAGGAACCACCGAGGCGACAATCAATGCACAGTTACATTTATTTGTCAAGAGTTTAGGGAAAATTTGTTGCAAAAATTCATTACTTAGGGGTTCGTTCAGGTGAGGAGTATCGAGACAAGCTAACAGGGTTTGACCGCAAAAATACCCCCAATGTAGCCGAGAATTGCCGATCATCAAACCTATCCAGTCAGTATCTTGCTCAGTCATTTATTTAGTGGGAAGTGGGAAGTGGGGAGTGGGAAGTGGGGAAGTGGGGTGATGGGGAGAATAAATAAAAATAATCTCCTGACGACCGGCTCCTGACTCCTGACTACTGACTGCTGTTGATCAAAGTAATTACCGTCACTTCGGGGGGACAAAAAAGACGACCGGGAAAATAGGTTCCTAAGCCTCGATTGACATATAATTGATTTTCCCCGACTCGGTGAAATCCCTCGGACCATTGCCAGTATCGGACTACTCTGCTAAACTGCCGGTGAAAGGGAACCCATTGACAATATGGTTCCGGCAGCGATCGCCTAAGTTTCTCTAAAACTATCGGTAGGGAACCCATACCCGGGATAGTCACTTGGCCTCCGTGGGTATGACCGGATAACTGCAAATCCACGCGCCAATCCCTTAAAACCATGGCTGTATCGGGATTGTGGGAAAGGACAAGTCTGGGTATATCGGGAGCAATTTGCTCAAGGATTTGCGGTAAAAATTCCCCGGACCAATAATCGGCCAATCCGACGATGGGAAAATTTTCGCCGTAGGGTGTGGCGATTTCATTCCAGAGTACCCGAATTCCCACGCTAGTTAAGGCTGCTCTGACGGTTTCCCTTGCGTGGGGAGGATAACTGTCATGATTTCCTAAACAAGCATAAATACCCCCTTGACTTTCGAGAGCTTTTATGCTATCAACTAGGGCAAAAATTGGCCTGGGACTATCGGTAATAAAGTCCCCCGTCAGGAAGATGAGATCGGGTTTTTCTTGATTAGTAATGGCGATCGCTTCTTGCAGGACAGCTACAGGCAAATGCTGTGCATCGCAGTGCAGATCTGACCACTGCACCAACTTGATCCCTTGCAGATGTGCCGGTAGGCCGGCAATTGCGATCGTTAATCTTTCTACCTGTAAGGATTCTAGCCAAAAGGGTCGCATCGGTGAGCCGTTGTCGGTGAGTAGTTACCGAAAAATTGGGTGTGTCAACAGTCTATCAATTCCCGATGGGGTTGTTGGGGGATGCTTCCGCAAACATCCCTCTTTTGACCATTAGCCTGGAAATTTACTGATAATTCTTTCCATAGCGGCCTCGACGTTGGCACGACTATTAAAAGCCGACAGCCGGAAATAACCCTCTCCGGCGGCCCCAAAGCCAGATCCGGGGGTCCCCACCACATTACAGGTATGTAGCAGTTTATCGAAGAAATCCCAACTCGATAGACCTTGGGGCGTTTTTACCCAAACGTAGGGCGCATTTACGCCGCCATGGACTTCTAAACCGGCGGCGGTTAATTTTTCTCGGATAATTGTTGCATTTTGTAAATAAAACTTGACAAGTTCTTCTACTTGTGCTTGTCCTTCCGGGGAATAAACCGCCTCGGCCCCCCGTTGGACAATGTAGGAAACGCCGTTAAATTTGGTCGATTGCCGACGATTCCACAGTTTCCAGAGTTGCACATCGCTGCCGTCGGCCGCTTTGGCCGTGAGACTTTGGGGAACCACGGTTAAAGCGCAACGGGTCCCAGTAAAACCAGCATTTTTAGAAAAAGAGCGAAATTCGATCGCACATTGCCGCGCCCCCTCGATTTCGTAGATGGAGTGGGGTAAACTGGCATCGGTGATAAAGGCCTCGTAGGCTGCATCAAAAAAGATAATCGATCCGTTGGCCCTAGCATAATTAACCCAAGCTGTCAAGTGTTCTTTGGTAGCCGTGGCCCCGGTGGGATTATTGGGAAAACAGAGATAGATTAAATCGACTTTTTCCGTCGGAATCTGGGCAGTAAAGTTATTTTCGGCGGTAATTGGCAGATAAATCAAGCCCTCGTATTCGCCGCGTTCGTTGACCTCTCCCGTGTGTCCAGCCATAACGTTAGTATCGACGTAAACGGGATATACTGGGTCAGTAACAGCGATCGAGTTATTATCTCCAAAAATATCGAGAATATTGCCCGTATCACACTTAGAACCGTCGGAAATAAAGATTTCATCGGCATTTATATCACAGCCGCGAGCCTGAAAATCATGGACGGCGATTTTCTCCCTTAACCAAGCATAACCCTGTTCGGGCCCGTAACCCTTAAAGCTAGAGCGATCGCCCATTTCCTCCACCGCTTTGATCATTGCCTCGCGACAAGCTAGGGGCAAAGGTTCGGTGACATCCCCAATCCCCAGACGGATAATATTAGCATCGGGATTAGCTGCCGCAAAAGCTTGGACTCGTCGGGCAATTTCTGGGAAAAGATAACCCGCTTTTAGTTTTAAGTAATTACTGTTAATGGTTGCCATAATTATTCTCGTTTCAGTCGCAACCTTTAATTCTATAATAGTCGGTCATCAGCCGTCAGTTTCGATCGCCCTCCTTCACGGACTGGGAGTGAGTGTAGGCGGTTGTCTTTCGATATACAATCAGAGAAAAACCTCTTAATAACTGACATTAGTATGGGTGAATCAAAACGTCGTCAATCGGCCCTGGGTGATAAGTATGGACAGGAAGAAAACATCCTGCCTTGGCTACCGATTACTAAAAGTCAAGCATCCCAAGCTTACAAGTTAACCACTAGGGGTGCCTGGATTGGTATAGGAGTTTTAGCTGGGGTTTGGGTAGTTATTCGCTTTGTCGGGCCGGCCTTCGGTTGGTGGAATGTCCAATAACTGGTTAAAGCTGCATCAGTTTGGGGGTTAGGGTTTTAGGGTTTTAGGGTGTTGGGGTTTTAGTTGAAATTCCCCCACTTCCCCACTTCCCCACTTCCCCACTCCCACCAAAAAATTAATTTTGTTGGTTTGCCAAGATCTGGTCATCGATCGCCCAGTCTATTTCTTGCCGATCGCGACCGGAAGGGAGATAATCATTCTGGAAGGAGTCTGCTAAACCACTGACGAGATCATATTCGGGCTGCCAGTTTAACTCCCGGGTGGCCTTATTAATATCAGCGTAAAAATGTTGAACCCGCAGGGGGAAAGGTTTCTTTTTGCCGAAGTCAAATTTTTTGGGGTTATAGTTAACAATCTCGATTTCCTCGGCATTTTTCCCCATCGCTGCCGCGCAAGCTTTTGCTAAACCGTTAAAAGTTACATAGCGATCGCCAGAAATATTATACACTTGACCGATAGCCTGAGAATTCCCCAATACTGCGGCCATGGCCTTGGCCAGATCGACAACGTGACCAAATTGGGTAAAATGTTCCCCATGACCGGGTATAGGAATAGGACGATTACGAACCAAACGGTCAAAAAACCAAGCTTCTAGGTCATTATAGTTACCCGGTCCGTAGATATAAACCGGACGGATGGAAGTCCAGGGTAAACCCATCTCGCTTAAATAGTTTTCTGTCTCGTGTTTTCCCTTGTGGCGACTTTTGGGATCTAGTTTATCCCCTTCTTTATGGGGCATTTGGTCGGATTTTAGATAAACCCCCGCCGAGCTAACATAGACAAAATGCCTGATTCTGTCGCCAAAAATCTCGACGAGGGGCTGAGTATCACTTAATTCTCTGCCATTATTATCGAAAATTGCCTCAAAATCTTCATTTTTAAGCTTTTCTTTCAGTTGCGCTGGGTCAGTGCGATCGCCGTGAATCTGTCGTACTCCAGCAACCGGAGCGGGTTTATTGCCACGATTGAATAATACTACCTCATGACCCTGTTCTACTAACACTTTAGTCAAAGAAACACCGATAAATCGGGTTCCACCCATAATTAAAATTTTCATAGTCGCCATTGTCAATATCAAGGTTATATTATCACTCGATCGGTGCGGTTTAAAAACTGTGCTTTTTAGGTTTGTGTCATCAATCCAGTCTTTTGGGGGGTTCTACCCCCCAAACCCCCCGTTGGGGACGCAAGCGCCGTCCCCAAACCCCTCGCGCATTAGCTTTTCGGTGGGATGCTTACACGCGGCTGTTCATACATTTGTAGCAGTTTAAGAGTGACTGATAATTGCTGATTATCGGTATTTCCGAAAATGTGAGATGCACCCAAACCGAGCGACTTTTAATGCAAGTTTTAAGTAAGCGCCAATTCAGACTTAAATTGTTGGCGAAGTTTCGGTAAAATCAAGGTAATTAGTCAACAGAGGAGGTCAAAATTATGACTTTAGCCAAGGTAAAAAATCTTTATGATCAAGATTTTGCTTTGTGGATAGAGAAGACGGTCAAACAATTAAAATCTGGGGATTTATCTCAAGTTGATTTAGAGAATTTGATCGAGGAGGTGGAATCTTTGGGAAGACGAGATAAAAGAGAACTTAAAAACCGTTTAATTACATTATTTGAACACGGTTTAAAACGGCGTTATCTTCCTTTTTCCGACTGTTATCGAGGTTGGGAAGTAACAATTAAACGCTGTCAATCTAAGTTAAAAGATATCCTGAAAGATTCTCCTAGTTTATGCAGTTTTTTAACCGATATTTATGATAATTGTTATCAGGAAGCGGTGGAGAATATGCGAATTGAATATGATGCTAGTTTTTCCGATTTTTGTCCTTTTTCTAAGGATATTGATGTTTTATTAAATCATAAGTTTTGGGAAAGTTAAACTCTGATAATAAATCCGTTGAGTAGAGGCAAGAGGCGGAATAAATAATCAGTCTTTAATAACCAGACTTAGTGTGATTTTCAAGAAATTAATTTAAGTTTAACAAGGAGAAAAATGATGACTTTAGCCAAGGTAAAAAATCTTTATAATCAAGATTTTGCTTTGTGGATAGAAGCAACCGTCAAACAATTAAAATCTGGGGATTTATCTCAGGTTGATTTAGAGAATTTGATCGAGGAGGTGGAGTCTTTGGGGAAAAGTCAACCCAAAGCGGTTGATAATTTTTTAACTCGTTTATTAGAACATTTATTAAAACGTTGTTATGTGGTTCTTCCCGATTGTTATCGAGGGTGGGAAATTGAAATTAGAAATTTTCGCAAGGAGTTGAAGAAAGAATTTAAGTATTCTCCTAGTTTAAAAAGGTTTATGATAGAGATTTTAGAAGAATGTTATCGAGAAGCTTTAGAAGCGGTGAAAGAGGATTATCCGGACTCTAATTTTCCCGATGTTTGTCCCTTTGCTGAGGATATTGATGGTTTATTAAATCATAAGTTTTGGGAAGATGAAAAATATGTCAAACCCTAATCTTTGGGGGGAATTGCCATCACTTGATTATCATTAATCACCAATTTACCGCCCAATTTTTCGATATTTTCCTTAGCTAACCTGCGGGTTTCTTCGTCTTGGCTATTTATCCAGACTAACATCCAAGCACCGACTCTAGGAGCGCGACTATCGGGATTAGTTTCTAAAAATTTTACTGTTCCCCTAGCGGATTTTTCGATAAATTCATTACCAGCAATTTTCGCCCAATCGGCGGCCATTTGATAGGATTTTTTCGCCGCGGGAATATCACCTAAAAATAATAGTTCATCCACTCCTTTATATAACCAAAGAAAATAGGCATCGGTGACATCAGGAGTGATTTTTGATAAACCTTTATTCATAATCTCAATGGTTCTTTCCGGTTTACCAGCATTCAGGGAAGAAGCGACGGACATCATCAAATAGGCGCGGACAAATTTGGGGTCATTTTTGGTGACAATTTCCATAAAATCGGGACTTAAACCGTAACCAGTTTCCCGGCGAGCATCCCCATCGCCATAGTATTGTATAAACTGCAACATTGACCAATTGGCTAACATATTATCAAAGCCAAAGGAAGGTATATTTTTTAATAACTGAACCTGAGCATTTTCTAGACGAGACTCTTGACGATAATTTCTATCTAATAACTTTTCTTTGGTCAAGGTTTTCACCTTTTCCTGTTGCATTTCCACAATAGCCATGATTAGTCCACCGATGACGGCGACTAAACCAAGAGTTTTAAGTAAGGATAGATTGAGAGATTTTTTTGCACCTACCATAGCTTTAAATAAAAGTCAATAATCAGTGTAGGGTTAATTCATGAATTAACCCTACCATCGCGGTTAATTCATGAATTAACCCTACGATGAATTAACCCTACGATGAATTAACCCTACGATGAATTAACCCTACGATGAATTAACCCTACGATGAATTAACCCTACGATGAATTAACCCTACGATGAATTAACCTACAAATCACGACCTTCATAATTATAACCATTTACTTATCAACAAAAATAAAAGATTTTTGGGGTTATTTTAATTAATTTCAATGCCATTAACACAGCTAAGAACGCCGGCGGAATTACTGGTAGAAACATTATCTTCTAAAGGAGTTTCATCCTCACAAACAATACCAGTATAGGCCCCGGCTGCCGTTTGTCCAGACGCTCCAGCATAATTTTTAATATCGTCATCAAATGGAGTCAAAGCATCCAATTCATAGGCGGCTCCAAAAGCATTGGGAGGTCCTACTTCGCTGATATTATAGAATTTTAGGGAAATAGTGGCAGCTTCCAGAGCTAGTTCAGATAAAGTAGCAAAAGTCCCTTTTTCATAACGATAACCCTGTTGGGCGCGATTGATCAATCCCAGTGCTGCGCGCGCTTCTGCTTGCCTACCTTTGGCGACTTGTCCGAAGAGACTCGGTAAACTGATGGCAGCGAGAACCCCCAATAAAATCACCACTACTAACAATTCTATTAGAGTAAAACCCCTCGCTTTTTTTGCCTGTGATTTGATTGCTGAAAAAAGAAGGTATTTCATAGTTAGGCCCTGGCAATATTGACTATATTTTGGGTGTTGGGGTGTTGGGGTGGTCACTGCGTGCGCGTTGCGGGGGGTGTTGGGGTGTTGGGGTGTTGGGGTGTTCGGGTGTTGGGGTTTTAGTTGAAATTCCCCCACTTCCCCACTTCCCCACTTCCCCACTTCCCCACTTCCCCACTTCCCCACTTCCCCACTTCCCGAAAAAAATCAAAAGCGCAAGGTTTCCGAGAGAACATTTCCCTGCCACCTTCCGCTAGATTATCAATTGTTGGTTATTATGCCAGAAAGCTTTTAGGCAATCTGGGAAGAATATCTATTGGACCGGATTGCCGGTGGTGCAGGAACCACCACCTGCTGCCGCTGCTACTGCATTAGTAGGGTGAGTTGCTTCACATATGATTGCACTGAAAACACCTGCGGAGGTTTGACCTACAGAAGAAGCGTAGTCGCGAATATCGTCGTTGTAGTTGGTTAGAGCGGTAGCACTAGCTCCAGCCGCGGTGGCACTGGCGGTGCCAACGTCAGCATAAGTGTAGTATGTACCTGTTATAGCTATAGGCAAATCAGTTAGAGCACCAAAGGCTGTGTTTTCCAAGCGGTAAGCCTGTTGAGCGCGGTTAACGGCACCGAGGTTGCTGCGAGCTTCCGCTTGTCTGCCTTTGGCTACCTGATTGAGGAGGTTGGGGAGAGCGATGGCGGCCAGTACACCGATGATGATAACGACAACTAGGAGTTCGATGAGGGTGAAACCTTTGTTACCGTTCTTTTTGTTGAGAGCTTGGATGAGTTTGAATTTGAAGGTGGAGTTCATGGGTATATCCTTGTGTTAGGTGTTTTTTGTCCTCTATAAACAATCTACCCACCTGTTTCAGAAAACCTATCACCCTTGGAAAAATTTTTTTTGGGGAAGTGGGGTGGTGGGGAAGTGGGGTGGTGGGGAAGTGGGGTGGTGGGGAAGTGGGGTGGTGGGGAAGTGGGGGAATGGGGATTTTCCTGAATTTAGGTTTGACAAGAGGTATATATAAGGGAAAGTGAGAATCATCAGTCAGGAAAGGGGAATTATGGTGCAAAAACCGAAGAAATTGCTGAACACCCATGAAGACCTAGAAGTTTATCAAATCGCCTTTAATCTGGCTATGGAAATCTTTGAACTGTCTAAAAAGTTTCCCGGGTCGGAAAAATATTCATTAATTGACCAAATTCGACGTTCTTCTCGTTCTGTCTGTGCTAATTTAGCAGAGGCATGGCGTAGAAGACGATATAAGGGTTCATTTTTGCTGAGATTAAATGATGCGGAAGCAGAAGCAGCAGAAAGCCAAGTATGGTTAAAATTTGCTGTTAAATGCCAATATTTAGATATTGAGACTGGTAGAAAACTTTATGGTCAGTATAATAAGGTTTTAGGACTGATTGTCATCATGACTAATAATGCCGATAAATGGCTGCTGAACACCCCAAAATCCCCAAAACCCTAATTCCCCAAAACCCTAATTCTCCATTTCAGGTTAGGTTTAAGTATCGGGGGTAACTTCTAGGGATTGGGGAAAAAACCAAAAAGTTTAGCGGCACCTCCCAGGACAGCAACCACCAAAGCTATCAGAATCCCCCGGTTGGTAAATTCCTGATAACCAACCCGTACCGTTAATCCCTCGATTTTCTCGTCTAATACTTTAATCTTCTTGACAGGCTTCTTGGACAAGATGGACAACAATTGTCGGCTCGGCGGCGGAAGCCAGTAACATGGTAATAAGACTGCCTATTTCACCCTCTGCTCCCACCGCTAGGAGCTCCCCAACAAGTGCAGAGGTCAGAGGACATTGCTGCTCAACAAGAGCGATGGGAAGTTTCTCCCAAGGGTCAATTCCTTGGCGTTCTGCTGCCAGAATTCTCTTGAAGACCTCTTGAAGAGTCGTCTGGTCCTGAAGCGAAGGCATGAGTCGTACTACGGCGAGAGCGCAAACAGGTTTTTTGAGTGCCTCTAGCAACGCATAAGCAGCGTTGAAGGAACGAGTCTGGTGGTTTAATTCTCTTAAGGCTTCTATCATCAGCGTTCTAAACAACTCTTCATCACATCGTTGAGCGACCAGTTCTTGGACCGCCCGCGCCCGTGCTAGGTTTTTTGAGGTGAACCAATCAGGGCATGAAGCCAGAAGCACTCGTACATCCTCAAAATCAAGGATTCGTGGCGGCTTGAAGTAAGCGAGCAGCTCAGTTCGCAACAGTTCATCAGTAGCCGATGAGTAAACCCGCTCTCGCACAATCTCGACCAGTTGTTGTTGAATGCCCTCATCAGCGATCGCTAGAAGCTGAAGGTAGGCTTTGAGAGCAGCCGAATAATCGCCCTGTTTAAGCTGGTGCAAGAGGCACTCATAGCGATCTTGTTCTTTCTCGACCGGGTTTCCACTGCCCAAGGCATTGAGGTACACTTCCCTGTCCGAGTCAGTTTCAGCAAATCCCGCCAGCCGCTCAAAAATTCTTCGAGAAAAACTTTCCATGATTAACTCTTTTTGCGCTCGTCTTCAAACCTCAAACTCAGTGAACTGATAACTGATCACTGATCACTGATTAAAGTACCATTTCTCTGGTGGCTTCTGCATCTATGGGTTTAATCAGATACAATCGCAGGAGATCCCCGACCATACCTAACTGTAAGGGTAACTTACGCATTGTTTTTAGCCATTGGGGAACGCTACTTTCATCGATCGCTTTTAATTGTAAATTACGTTCGGCACAACGGTTTAAACGGGGGAAAAATTGGGGATGGTCCACATTTAAAATAGTTGGAAAAGCGCGAGCGGAGGTATTATTAGTCTGACGAATTACCTCTTGATCAAAAGCGATCGCATCCATTCCTAAAGCATCATAAAAGTCTGAGCGTTCCCGTACAGTTAAACTATGGGTAGCAAAGACGGAAAGCAGGAAAAAACGGCTCCATAATCTCGATCGCCAATTATTCCACAATTGCGGTTGAGCGCGCAGTAAGGTTTTAAAGATATCTCCGTGGCGATTTTCGTCCTGACACCAACTCTCGAAGTAATTAAAGAGAGGATTAAATTTATACTCTGGATGTTCTTCTAAATGACGATAAATGAGTATATAACGCCAATAACCGATTTTTTCGGAGAGATAGACCGTATATAACACCCATTCAAGGGGAAAAAAGGTGTAGGTACGGGTTTTGGTAATTTTGGCTAAATCGAGGGAAATATTAAAGTCAGCAATGGCTTTATTGAGAAATCCTGCATGGCGCGCCTCATCTCTAGCCATAAGATGAAATATCTCCCCTAACAAGGGATTACGGCTTTTTAGTTGTCGTGACAGTTCCTTAAATAACAAAAAGCCAGAAAATTCGGAGATACAGGAGCGTTCTAGGTAATCTATAAAGGCATTTCTCGTTTTTTCATCGAGATTATCTTGATAGTTCTCAAATTCTTGCTGACGTTCAAAGTGATGCCGGTTGTAATCGGTCCGCATCTCCTCTAACATCGCTTTGATTTCGGTTTCTTGCAAAGAAAGGTCAAAATTAGCGGCGGCCTCAAAATCGGTGGTATAGAAACGAGGAGTGAGGATAGTTTCGCGCAGAACAGCTTTTTTCTGGGAGGGGGGTTCAACGGTAGTGACCATGATGGAAATTACTTGACTACATAGCTATATAGGATTTTAAACATAAATAGGTAAGCCAATGATAATTATTAAGTTTTATCAATAGTTATCAATAGTTTTCATGGTCTGAGACTTGAGGATTTTAGGGATTGCCGCTCAAAGATTGGGTACTATCCAAGCAAGTACCTAAAACTAGAAAAGGGATGAAGTGGCAGTTTTTTGCGATGCTTAAAATGTGACTGCGATAATTAAACCGGAGACTAATAAGCCAAAACCGCTAACCAAAGGCCAAAAACGGGGATAAAACCGAATATTTCCGCCAGAGTGAGTTATTTGACTCCATTCCAGACGAGGAGATAAATCGCGACGAAACCAACCGAGAACTTGTACAGATGTATTGTTTATTGCTGCCATGGGGGGGTTAGTAGTCCTGATTTTATGCCAAAAACCAAAACGATAGTTAGGAGCGAGGGGAATTATGCCAGTGCTATCTTTAAGAAAGAAATTCTTTCCTTGAGCAATTAACTCACCGCGGAGTCGGACGGGGATAGCTGGGAGGGGATGACTGCAAGGATTATCGGTTAAAGAAAAAATATCGCTGAAACTAGCATTTTTGAGACGAGGATAACTAGCTAATCGATTGATAATTATACCCAAACCCCCAGCGACTAAAATTAGCCCCAATGCAGCCCAAGAGCTAAATTTCAGACCAAGAAACCCAGCGATGACAACCCCAATAATAAAGCCTAGTCCCCAAGCATAATATAAACATAGTCGCAGAAAAAAGTTTTGATAGAGTTTCTTGCGATCTAATTCTATTTCTTGCCGTAATATTTCCCCCAGACTAAATTCTATATCTAAATCCATCTGTCCGGCATAGTTGGCTAAAGCGCCAATCCTTTTACCAGTCAGGGGATGATTAGATTGCAACTCTAACCATTTTGCCCAAGGATTATATATATCCCAGAGAAAACTCTGTCCGATCCGGCGAGACTCCAATGCGATACCATAAACGTTACCGGTAATGATCGCATCCTGCTCCAGGGCAATATTTAATACATTTGTACTGAATAACAGGGGACTAAACTGGGCAGTTTCTTGGACTAAACCAAAGGCAATTTTTACTAAAGCGCGGGCCAAAGCATTGGGATTACCAGTAACTTGGGCAGCAAAATGATCGGCGAAGTATTCTCTAGTACGAGACAGATAAAGACAGCAAAAAACAATAATTGGCCTAAAAATAGTGATAATTGATGAGAGAAGGGCTAGAAAAACTGTGTCTTGAAAATTATTACCTTGATTTTGGGCAAAAGAATCGAGATAACAGCTTAAATGGTCGAAACTAGCACAGATAGTCATCAGGGCAAAGTCTCCCTGCCAAATATGCCCTAATTCATGAGCATATACCGTCGCTACTTCCTCATCGTCGAGATAGGTAAATAAACCTCTGCTAACTACTAAGCGAGCATTACCCCGTCGAGAGCCATAGGTAAAAGCGAGGGGCTGTCCGTCTTCGATAATGCCTAGTTTTGGCGGTTTTAACCCTTTTTCTCGGCATACACGCCCAATTACCGCCGCCGATTCCGGGCTATACCGTTTAATTTCCGCTAAGGACACCCAACGCACTCGATAAAGACGTTTTTGTGTCCAATCAATTAGATTCGGGGCGATAAAAAGGATGAGTCCGCCTAAGAAACCGGTCAAGAGCAAGGCAATAATTACACCCGTCCCCGCAGGGATGAGCAGCAAACGGGTAATTACAAAAAAAAGACCAAATGCTATAGCATAAAAAGCCGTAATTGTCAATAGTTTAGCAAAAATAAGTCTATTTTCGGGGATAGTCCGGGATAACCGGACACTTACCCGTGCTGCTCGTGCTGCCTTGGGCAGCGCTCGAAATTTGACCCCATTAGTGGCAATACCGATGGTTTTTTGTTCAGCACTAAAGATTGTCAGTAATCGTTTGGCCCACTGACTAACTTCCTGATCAAGATGATTTTCTAATTCCAGAGCTAGGGCGATCGCTTGTTGCCGTTGATTATTGCTGCGATAGGCCCGAGCAAGAGCCATTTTAGCTCGAATATATAAGGGAGAATGAAAATTAGCTGACTGTTGGCAATATTCTTCCAGTAATTCTACGGCCCTTGCGTAATCCTTTAGGCGTAGATATTTTAATCCTTCTTCCAGTGACATAGATATCCCTTAGCTGTTTATCTATGTTTAGAGATACCCAAAATCGTAGGAAAGATTAAAGGAGTTGGGGAAGTGGGGGTGTGGGGTGTGGGGGTGTGGGGGTGTGGGGGATTTTTCAGTGAGCAGTAAACAGTAAACAGTAAACAGTAAACAGTAATCAGTGAACTTAAAACTCTGGGTTCGACGGTAGTTACCATGATGGAAATTACTTGACTACATAGTTATATAGAATTTTAAACATAAATAGGTAAGCCAATGATAATTATTAAGTTTTATCAATATTTTGGGCAGTAGCGATCAAGGGAATCAGACAAGTTAGCGAGCCGATTAGGGAAATAGGGAGTAGAATAGAAAGGTTGTGAGTCTATAACTATCGTTAAAATACTATGGCTTGTCCCAAGAAGAAAACCTCAAATGCCAAGCGCGACCAACGGAGAGCGCACTGGAGAAAGCAAGCGGATCGGGAAGCGCAAAAAGCCTTATCTTTGGGTAAATCTGTCCTTTCTGGTCGTTCTAACAGCTTTGTCTATCCCACTAAAGAGGAAGAAGAAGGGGAAGACGAGGAATAATATTCCTATCGGTCATCAGTTACCAGAAAAATTTGGCTGTAGTTCGCTGTTAACACCGAATAAATGTCCTCAAGGTCTAGGACGGTGTAATAACTTGATAGTGGGGAGTGAGGTATAGAAAACCTTTTCGCTCCCTAATATTTTAAGATTTGTTTAGGGTTTTCGTTGCGAGTCTCAACTAATGTTAGGCAAATTCTTTAAAAAACCAGAATCTCCCGATCAAGACCGAGTTCCTCCGGGCCAATATCTCGCTAGTGGTTTTCCTGTGCTTACCTACGGGGATACTCCCCAAATCAAGACCGAGGAATGGTTATTTAAGGTTTGGGGAAAGGTGGCCACGACTAAAATTTTTAACTGGTCGGATTTTATGGCCCTACCGCAGTGGGAATTTACCAAGGATTTTCACTGTGTCACCCGTTGGTCAAAATTAGATGTGACTTGGACGGGAATTAAGGTATTGGATTTTATCACCTTAATTGACCTGCTGCCAGAAGCTACCCACGTTATGCAACACTGTTACGGGGGTTATACCACCAACCTCACCCTAGAGGAATTCCTGCACGAGGATAATTTTTTCGCTTTTCAACTGTTTGGTCAACCTTTACCCCCCGACCACGGTGGTCCGCTGCGCTTAGTTGTCCCCCATCTCTACGCGTGGAAAAGTTCTAAATGGATTAATGGCTTAGAATTTCTCGATCGAGAGCAATCGGGTTTCTGGGAACGTAATGGCTACCATCGACGAGGTGATCCCTGGTTAGAGGAACGTTATAGCGGTTTTTAACCAGTTTTGGCTTAAAATCGGGTGAGATGAGCAATCAAGTCTGGTAATTCATAGCATTAAAACAAGCAAAAGTCAAGGGGGAAGCAACAAATTTTTACATGATCGCAACTGGTTAATTATAATCTCCGAATTGCCTGATCGCACTTTTGAACATATCCTGCTAACCCCAATGCTTGAAATAATTTCCGCGCTTGAAGATATGCTTCTTTCGCTTCCGATATACGATCGAGTTTATAGTAGGTAAACCCCAGATTAAACCAAGATTTCGCTTCACCCCTCCGATCACCGATTTCCCGTTTGATTGCTAAGGACTGTTGATAAAACTCGATCGCTTTTTGGTATTCTCCTAGGGATGTGTAAACAGTGCCTAAACCCATGTAGGATTTCGCTTCATCCCCCCGATCATCGATTTCCCGTGTGATTGCTAAGGACTGTTGATGAAACTTGATCGCTTTTTGGTATTCTCCTAGGGATGTGTAAACAGTGCCTAAACCCATGTAGGAATTCGCTTCACCCCCCCGATCACCGATTTCCCGTTTGATTGCTAAGGACTGTTGATAAAACTCGAGCGCTTTTTGGTATTCTCCTAGGGAACAGTAAACAGTGCCTAAACCCATGTAGGATTTCGTTGTTCCTGACGATAATCTACCAATGGTGATCGATATAATAAACGAAGGTTATAAATTTTAGCTAAACTGGCATATAAACTCGCTAGTCTTGGCTCTTTTTTGCCTTTATTTACCTCGATTTGCTCGATTAGTTCTAACAAGTCTTCCTTAGAGATTAAAGGAATATCTTTATCTATAGTAATTTCGTCAAAAGATTGTAAAATTGGTAAAATTTCCTGACAAGGTAAAAAGTTACTTGGAGGAGAAATAAAGCGAAAAACTCCTTTTCTCCAACTCCAAAAATCGGGGGACTTTTTGCGTAAATTTACTTCCACTGTGCTTGTTACCCAAAGAACAATGGAATAGGGAAATTCTCGCAATCCTTCCCTTGTCCATTGCAGATAACCAAAAAATTTATCTAGTTCCGATTTTTCCTGTTGCCATTCGATCGAGTGTAATTTTTCCACTCCTGTGGTTGTGATCACAGCGTTTTTGCTTTGTAATAACTCTGGTTTTCTGGAGACTAAACTAGCAATTGCTGCTCTTAAACTCGGTTCTTTTTGATCTAAATCAATCCGATAACAAGGGATTACTGGTTCTAATTTTTTGCTATAGCGATCGATGATTTCTTCTCGCAATTTTTCCTGATCACACACACAAATCAATATATTTAATCTCTCTTGATTTGCCTCTAGAGATACGATTAAACCTTCGTATTCTCTTTCATTTTGGTCAATAATTGAAGATGTTTCATTATTCATAATAAGTGGATAGCTGTTAAAAACTGTCAGATACCCCCATTAGGTAGGGTTGATTCATGAATCAACCCTACGGATCAAGGAGTGATCCGCACCCCCCTTATCAAGGTAGGGCTGTTTCATTTAAATTAAGTATAGCTGATTTTGAGTCAATAAATTTGACCGAAGATTCTCAAGTTTATCTTGTTCTAACCAAAAGAGTTAG
>VYLH01000029.1_pt1 | contig 44494 bp, 32 predicted proteins | sample 5114361 | NCBI WGS metagenome assembly VYLH01 (sample SAMN12291772, study PRJNA351875) | freshwater metagenome | isolation source: freshwater lake | place: USA: Michigan, Kent Lake | collected 2013-08-15
GGCGGCTTCGGTGGCGGTGGCGGCGGCGGCGGTGGTGGTTTCGGCGGCGGCGGTCGCGGTGGCGATCGCGGCGGCTGGTAATCAAGTCGCTCGTCTCTGATCAGTTCAGAGTGAACGCAAGGCCCGGAGCGATCCGGGCCTTGTTCTTTTCCGGCCGCTCTTGTTTCTTGGGCAGGCCCGAGTTCGCTGCCGTTCCGACGCATGCAATGTGCCCGGAATTCGACGCCGAGCGCGTACCGCAACCGCACGCGGTGCGTGTGGCGCGTTTGGAACCATCCAACTGAGAAGGGGAAATGCCGAGGGGCGGACTCGAACCGCCGACCTCCGGGTTATGAATCCAGCGCTCTAAACCAGCTGAGCTACCTCGGCTTCGGGCGGGAGTGTATGCCGCCTGACGAGCGGCGGCATCTGCGGGTAACGTTCGATCGTGCGCCTGCGTAACGAGCCCCGAGCGTGAGCGAGTGGGTCACCGTGGCGCACAAAACCAAAGACCCGTGGCTCACGCTCCGGGCTCGTCAACGCAACGGAACGCATTCAGTTCGCTAGTGGCTGTCGCGGGCGTCGTCGCGCGGGGCGACGCGTTCGCCCTCGCGGGGCCGAGCGTCGTATGAGCCGGAAGACCCAGACTGCAGCGGGGCACGAGGGCGGTCGTCGACATAGGGGTCGCGGCCGCGGCCATCACGCTCGGCGTCGCGGCGACGCTGGCGATCCTCTGCTTCGTTTACTTCTTCGTCGATGCCCTTGAGGCCCTTCTTGAACTCGACGATGCTGCGGCCAACGTTGCGACCGACCTCGGGCAGGCGGCGGCCGAAGAAGAGCAGGCCGATCACCAGCAGGATGATCAGGTGCCCCGGAGCGAGTAGGTCGTTGAGGAAGGCAAGGGCCGTCATGGGTACCTCGGCGTGTCAGACGGGGCAGCCGTGCCCCGATGGATTCCGAACGAAACGGGCTGTCGGAATGATAGAACCGATACCGATCCAGACGCGGGAAGGTGCAGGGGTTTGATCCATGCGGGGTGCGGAGACGCGAGAAGGCGTGGTTTGGCGCGATTGCGGCGGGTTGAGCGGTGGGTAGAGCGTGAGGCGGCCTGGCCGAGTCCCTACGTCTAACGCGACGCGTGCTCCGCGGATTGCACGACATTCTCGAGGAGCATCGCGACCGTAACGGGGCCCACGCCGCCGGGGACAGGGCTGAGGTGCGACGCCACCGTCTTCACCCGGTCGAAATCGACATCGCCGACCGTCTTCATCTTGCCGTCGACGCCCTTGACGCGGTTGACGCCGACGTCGATCACGATCGCGCCAGGCTTGACCATGTCGGCCGTGATGAGCCCAGGCACGCCAGCTGCCGCGACCAGCACATCGGCAGCACGGGCGATCTCTGCCAGCCCCGGGGTGTACTTGTTGCAGGAGACGACGGTCGCGTCCTGACGCATGAGCAGTACGGCGATGGGTTTGCCGACGACGTCGCTGGCCCCCACCACCACTGCGCGCTTGCCGCGGAGCAAAGGGCCGTGGGGCGAGTCGATGCCGAGGATGCCGGTGGCGGTGTCGGGCACGACGGACTCGATCATCTTGATGACGGCGAGCCCGGTGCACGGCGCGAGGCTGGATCGCCCGTAGACGATGTTGCCGATGTTGGCGGGGTTCACGCCCTCGACGTCCTTCTCGGGCGCGATCAGTCGCTGCACGCGGTAGGCCTCAACACCCTCGGGCAGCGGCAGGTGGAGCATGATCGCGTGGACGTTGTCCTCGGTGTTAAGCAGGAGCACCCGGCCAGCGATGTCGTCGTACGCCGAGCCCGCGGGGAGCAGGTGGAGCTTGTACTCGATGCCCAGCCCGGCGCAGGTCTTGGCCTGATTGTCGGCGTAGACGCGGGCGGCGGAGTCGCCGGAATCGACGAGCACGGCGTCGAGACGCACAACCCGGCCGCGGGACCGGAGCGCCTGCACCCGCTCGCTCAGACCGGAGCGGATGCGGGCGGAAAGGGCGTTGCCGTCGATGGGGTGGGCGGTGGCCGTCATGCGGCCGCATCATATCGGGCGTGCGGCGGCGGCCGACGATGCGACTTTACAAGTGCCTCCGAGTTTGGCAGAATGCCCCGGCTTGTCCGTGGACACGAAAGGGGTGCGTATGAGTGTGGGTGCGTCGGAGTCGGCAGGGCATCTGGAAGGTTCGGCGGCGATGTTCGCGTCGGCGTTTCGCGGGGCGTGGAAGCCGGTGTATCGATCGATGAGCTACCGGCTGGCGATCATCGCCTCGGCGGCGTTCGTGCTGCTGATGCCGTTGGTGTACTTCGCGACCATCGGCGGCATCGGCTGGCTGGTCTACTGGCACCTGACGCACGACACGGGGCTGCTGCACACACGAGCGACCGGGCGGGCGGTGCTCGTTCCGCTCTTCCTGTACATCCTTCCCGCGATCGTCGGCGGGGTGCTCATCTTGTTCTTGCTCAAGCCGGTCCTGCTGTTTTTCGTGGGACCGTCGGAGGAGGACGCGATCGAGATCTTCCCCAGCGAGGAGCCGCGGCTGTTCGGCTTCGTGGCGGCGGTGTGCAACACGATGGGCGCTCCGGTGCCGGAACGGATCTTCATCGACTGCACGCCCAACGCGGCGGCGCAGCTCCTGGGCGGGCCGCTGGGGATGCTCGGGCGATCGCGGGTGGCGCTGCACATTGGGCTGCCGCTGGTGGCTGGGATGAACGCGACGCACTTCGCGGGTGTCTTGGCGCACGAGTTCGGGCACTTCTCGCAAGGCGCCGGCATGCGGGCGACCAACATCCTGGGGCGGATCACGCAGTGGATGATGGTCGCGGCGTACGCGCGGGATGGGCTGGACGAGAAGATCGCCGAGCTCGGCAAGTCGGGCAACGCGTACCTGGCGATCCTGGCTCTGGTGCTGGCAATGTGCCTGGGGATCGCGCGGCTGGTGCTGAAGATCGTGCTCTTCGCGGGCTACGGCCTGGCCCGGGTGATGGGGCGGCGGATGGAGTTCGACGCCGATGCCCACGAGGTGCGTTTTGTGGGCAGCAAGGCGGCGATCGACACCTGGCCGCAGATTTTGGGTTTGGGCATGGCGGCCCAGCAGGCCGACGCCAAGCTGGCGGAGCACTGGAAGAACCGCAAGCTGCCGGAGGATTTGCCCGCATTCATAGCGAGCGTGGCCCGGCGGCTGTCGCCGGACTCCAAGGCCGCGATCAAGCGGCAGACCGAGGATCGGCACACCGGCTGGTTCGACAGCCACCCGGCGACGGCGGTGCGGATCGAGGCGATGCGGAAGCCCGACGAGCCCGGGGTGTTCAAGCTCGACGAGCCGGCGACGACGCTGTTCACCAACTTCCGCGATGCCAGCCGCCGCGCGTCGTACAACTACTTCAAGGCCAAGGTCGGCGAGTACATCCAATCGGCGACGTTTGTGACCGCGGACCAGATCTTCGGCTCGAGCGAGGCCGAGAGCGTCCGCGGGGCGGCGGCGGAGAGCTACCTGGGATACGAGTCGCCGGATTGTCGTCCCTTGATGCTGGGATTGAGCGAGCTGCACCCGACCGAGGACCCGAAGGCAACGTGGGAGAAGCTGCGGCAGGCGCGGGCCTCGCTGAAAGCCGCGGCGCCCGCGGCGGCGGCGGCAGTTGCGGCGTATCTGGAAGCCGACACCAAGCTGCTGCACGTCGAGGCGGCGCCGTCGCTGTTCGCGATCGGGATCAACAAGATTCCCCGCGACATGCAGTACTCGTTCTCGACCGCGCCGGGGCTGGGTAAGACCCGGGTGGAGGCGAACGAGGCCGCGTCCACGGCCGCCGCGGCCCTCGACGAGGCGAATGACTTCGCCAAGGTGCGGATCGCCTGCGCCCTGCGGCTGCTGGTGACCAAGGGGATTGAGAAGAAGGTCCCGAACGCTGATCGGCTCCGCGCACGCGCGGCCGAGTTGGTGCGGGCCCACGCGGCTCTGCGAGAGAAGTTCAACGTCGTGCGTGACCTGCGGGCCGAGTTAGAGCGAGTGAAACTCGTCGCCCCGCACTTTGAGAGCGACAGCCTGCGCGACAAGGTCAAGGAGCAGATCCGGCCGCTGTCGGATCAGATCCGCGACCGCGTGCTCGGGCTGAGGCAGGATTTGGGCGGGATTCCTTCGCCCTACCCGGGTGTGGACGGGCAGACCAACCTGGGCAACATGGTCGCCCCGTCGTCGCCGGCGTGGCGGGAGTTCGATCAAATCTTCCCCGCAGGGTTCGAGACGCTGGAGAAGTTCCCCGAGACGCAGCGCCGCGTGCTGCACGAGATCGTCGAGATCGCGGCGACGGTGGAGCAGGCGCTCCAGACATCCGCAAAGCCGGCGGTCGCTGGCTCGACATCGTCACGCGATTCGGCGTGAGTCCTTCCCGTGCAGCAGCGATGGCTGCTGCTTCGCCGTAACTGGCTATTTCGATGCGTATATCAAGTGCAGAATCTGAACTCGATTCTCATAATCGCTCGAACCCAACGGACGCCTTCTCGCAAAGTGTGGCACTCGAGGAGGCCAAATGCGCGGGAAGATCCACTGGCGAACCAACAAGCATGTCCACTGCGCCGGAATTGAGATTCCGGTGTCCGAATCGCTCCCGATCGCGACCCGCGGCGACGCGGGTCTGGATCAGGCGCTGGCTGGCATCCGGCCCAACTCCAAGAAGTCGATCATGCTCAAGTCGCTCGCGTGGCCCTTCACGCGGGCGACCGAGGAAATTCTCGGGCATCAGTACCTGCAGCACCAGCTCGGGAAGTGGCTGCGCCGATACGTGAAGCCCGACTCGGTCTTCCTCGAGTGTGGCCCGGGCGACATGTCGTTCCGGCGATTCCTGCCCAAAGGCATGGCGTACAACACGATCGAGTTCGCGGTCAGCGAGTTCCAGGTGCACCGCGTGGTGAAGCGCGACCCGGCGGTCAACTTCTGTCTCGCGAGCATCACCGACATCCCGGTCGCGGACAACACCTGTGACATCGTCGCGTGCATCGAGATGCTCGAGCAGATTCCCGACATCGACAAGGCGATGGAAGAGATCAAGCGGGTCGCCAAGCCCGGGGCCAAGTTCCTGTGCACGATCGGCAACGGCAAGTGCGAGAAGGTGCTGCGCAAGGGCAAGAACGCGGTGTACGCGAACTTCTGGAGCGACGACGAGTTCCAGGCGGTCGCCGAGCGTCACGGGTTCAAACTGAAAGAACACTACCAGACGGGTCGGTGGGTGCCCCTGCCCAAGTGGCTGACCGGCCGCTCGATGCACCTGCCCTTCACAAGCACGGACGAGCGGTACAACAGCTACTTTGTTTATCTCTACGAGATCCCGAAGGGCCGCGTCGCGAAGCCCGAGGAGCCGACGATGCCGATGTCGATGATGACGCGAGGCATGATGATGGCCGGTCAGGCCGCCGAGCTGTTGAGCACGGTCTGAAGCCTGTTTTCGAGCGTGTGCGGGAGCGGCGGCAAGCTCGCTCGGCGTGGTAGCATTGTCGCGTGAGCCGCCGAGAGTCGCCATCCGCCGTCGAGACCAACCGCATCCAAGAACTGCGGGAGCTCTTAACGCGCGCGAACCGGGCGTACTACGCCGATGCTTCGCCGATCATGAGCGACCCCGAGTTCGATCGGCTGCTCAAGGAACTCGCCGACCTCGAGTCGCGTCATCCTGATCTTGCCGACCCCAACAGCCCGACCAAGCGAGTCGGCGGCGAGCCGATCGACGGCTTCCGACAGATCAAGCACGCGGTGCCGATGCTGAGCATCGACAATTCGTACGACGAGGCGAGCGTGCGCGAGTGGCACGCCCGCGTGAGCGGCTCAGGCAGGAAGGCAGGCAAGGGCGGGGCGTCGCTCTTTGGCGGAGACGACGCGGGCGATTCGGCGGACGATTTCGCGATCGTCTGCGACCCCAAGATCGACGGCGTGGCGATGTCGCTGCGATACGAGAACGGCACGCTGGTGCACGCCGTCACCCGCGGAGACGGGACGACCGGCGACGATGTCACCCACGCGGCCCGGGTCATCCGCGCGATCCCGCTGGTGCTGGAGTCGCAGGGCAAGAAGTCGGTGGGCGTGCCGAAGGTTCTTGAGGTCCGCGGCGAGGTCTACATGCCCACGGCCTCGTTCGAGCGGCTCAATCTGGAACGCGAGAAGAGCGGCGAGGAACTGCTCATGAACCCGCGGAACGCGACCGCGGGGACGCTGAAGAATCTCGACCCGAAGGTCGCCGCGTCGCGAGGGCTGATGTTCAGCGCCCACGGCCGGGGCGAGGTGATTGTCGAGAAGAGCGGCGACGCGCTGGCGTTCGCCGCGTCGCATTCGGAGTTCCTGGCCGCGATCCGGGCCCTGGGCCTGCCGCAGCCGACGGCGAAGCACACCAAGGTCTGCCGCAGCTTGGACGATGTGCTGGCCACGATCCGCGACTTCGATCAGAAGCGCCACGGGCTTGATTTCGCGACCGACGGCATGGTGGTACGGGTCGATTCCTACGCCCGCCAGCAGGAGCTGGGCCTCACGTCCAAGAGCCCGCGCTGGGCGATCGCGTTCAAGTATCCCGCGGAGCGCAAGACCACCGTGCTGCTCGACGTGCTGCATCAGGTGGGCAAGACCGGCAAGGTGACGCCACGAGCCGTGATGGAGCCGGTGCTGATTGCCGGCACGGTGGTAAAGCACGCGACGCTGCACAACTACGGCCGCATCCGCGACGCGGAGACGGAAGAATCGGGCACGCGCACGGACATACGAATCGGCGACACGGTTTATGTGGAGAAGGCTGGCGAGATCATCCCGCAAGTCGTCGGCGTGGTGCTCGCGAAGCGCCCCAAGAACGCGAAGAAGATCGTCGCGCCGGACAAGTGCCCGGAGTGCGGCGGGCCGGTCGACGTCGAGCCGCCGGAGGCCGCGGAGAACCCGACGCTCGAGACGGTTCGGCGGTGCGTGAACCCCGAGTGTGCGGCACAGGTCGAGGAGAAGTTGATCTGGTTCGCGGGCCGCAAGCAGATGGATATCGAGGGGCTGGGCGAGAAAACGGTGCAACTGATCCGCGCCAGCGGCGTGGTGCCGCTGAATTCTTTTGCGGATGTCTACCGGCTCAAGAACCACCGGGCCAAGCTGCTGGAGCTGGAAGGACTGGGCGAGAAGAAGGTGGATGCGCTACTGGCGGGGATCGAGGAGTCGAAAGGCCGCGGGCTGGCGCGGCTCTTGGGCAGCATGGGCATCCGACACATCGGCGACACCACGGGCAAGCAGTTGGCCCGGGTGTTCCAAGACCTCGACGCGTTGCTGGCAGTGGAGGCCGATCGCTTGATGCCCAAAGCACTGGCGAAGCAGCGAGCGGTCGAACTCGGCTACGACCCCGACCCTCAGGCGCGGCCAGAGACGGGATTGGGCAAGGACACGGCACCGGCGGTGCACGCGTATCTGCACTCCAAGCCCGCCCGCAAGACGTTCGATGATCTGGGCTCGCTGGGGCTGGATCTGACGTCCAAGGACTATCGCGACCCGGCCAAGGCGGCGGCACCGGCGAACTCGCCGTTCGCGGGCAAGACGATCGTGCTGACGGGGACGCTGGCGAACTTCGAGCGGGCGGACCTGGCCGAGAAGTTGGAGGCGCTGGGGGCCAAGGTCTCGGGCTCGGTGTCGAAGAAGACGGACCTGGTGATCGCGGGTGAGAGCGCTGGGAGCAAGCTCGACAAGGCCCGGGAACTCGGCGTTGCGGTCTGGGACGAGGCGGCCCTGTTGAAGGCACTGGAAACTGTTCGCTAGGTCTTGCATTCGCCCCCGCGTGGAGCATGTTGGCATGGATCGCGTCCATCACAGAGTCGGATTACCGGACGCCCAGGACGACGGCACCATGCGCAACGTCGAGTTCAAAGCCGAGCTGCGGGACCTCACCCTGGCCCTACCCATCTGCCTGGAGCTGGGGGCCAAGATGGTGGGCACGCTCGAACAGACGGATACGTACTACCGCGTCGCCGACGCACGCCTCAAGAAACGCGAGACCGTCGGCGAGCCGACCGAGTGGATCTTCTATCAGCGCCCCGACGAGTCCAAGCCCAAGCTCAGCCAGTTCATGATCTACTCCGAGGCTGAGGCGCACGAACGCTTCGGGATCTCGCCCTTGCCCGTGTGGCTCGTCGTGAAGAAGACCAGGGAACTGCTGCTGTACGGAAACGTGCGGATCCATCTCGATCAGGTGACCGATCTGGGTGACTTCATCGAGATGGAAGCCATGGTGACCAAGGCCTGCGGCGAAGAAGCCTGCCGCGACGCGATCGCGCGGCTGCGGACCGCCCTGGCGCCCGTCTTGGGAGAGCCGATTTCGTGCGGATATTCGGACCTGCTGGCCCATGCGACTGAGCAGCCCGCCGCATAACTCGGGCTTGTTGCGCGCGACTTTGGGCGCACATCGCAACCTAGGCAAGCCTGCCCAAGGTGGAAACCGCGGCAAGCTTTAGGGCGTGGCAAGGGCCCGAACGAAGTCATTTCCAGAAACCGATTCAGGACTCCCTTATCCGAGCCGAAATCTCTGCGCTGTCCCGTGAAGGCGGTCGATTCCGCAACGGTTCAGCCCGGGAGGCTCAGACATGGCAGAAGAAAAGCGTTCATTGGGTGTGATTTCGAAGATCGTTATGACCGTGGCGTGCCTGGTCGTGACCATCGTCGGCGTCAACTTCATCCTGTTCATCCGTGCCTATAAGCACGACGTCGAGAAGGACATGATGGAGAAGGCAGCGTCCTTCACGGCCGTGGCCGATGAGGCAAAGTCGCTGCAGTCGCAGTCCATCCGCCACGGCGCGGTGGACGTGAAGGGCCTCCTGGAGGACGCGAAGGCTCAGATCGCAAGCGGTAAGACATACCGGGACACCAAGTTCTTCACGGCGATCCCGGTTGTGTTCGGCTGGACGGCCGCCGAGAAGGCCGCGAAACGCGAGGGCCTCGAGTTCCACGTGCCGGCGTTCCAGGCCCGCAACAAAGAGAACGAGCCGGCCGCCGGCACGTTCCGCGCCAAGCTTCTGCAGAAGCTGACCGAGGAGTTCAAGGCCAAGGGCGTCGAGAGCGTCGGCGAGATCGACGAAGAGACCAACACCCTGCACTACATGCGCGCGATCAAGCTCGACGCCTCCTGCATGATGTGCCACGGCGACCCTGAGAAGCTCTCCGTCGTTGACGAGAGCGGCAAGCGGACCGGCAAGGACGAGCTTGGCTTCGCGATGGAGAACTGGAAGGAAGGCGACATGCACGGCGCCTTCGAGGTGGCGATGCCGCTCGCTCCGATGGACGCGCAGGTCGCTGCGTTCACTCGCAACGCCCTGTTCGTGACCGTGCCTCTGGTGGGCTTTGCGCTCGGTGGCTTCGTGCTGCTGCTTCGCAGCCTGGTCGCCAAGCCTCTCAACAATCTGATCAATCTGGTCAAGGAGATCGCGACCGGTGACGGCGACCTGACCAAGCGCATCAACATGAACCGCGGCGACGAGATCGGCCGCCTGGCCCATTGGTTCGACGTCTTCGTGGACAACCTCCACAAGATCATCGGGCAGGTGGCGGGCGCGACGAACCAGGTTGCGTCGGCGGCGACGGAGATTGCCAGCTCCGCGGAGGAGATGGCATCGGGCCTGCAGAAGCAGGGCCAGCAGAGCCAGCAGGTATCCGCAGCGGTTGAGGAACTCGCGTCGAGCGTGACCGAGGTCGCCAAGAAGTCGACCGACGCCACGAAGGCCGCGACCGACAGCCGCAAGGAAGCCGATGAGGGCGGGGCGGTCGTGACCCAGACGGTCGACGAGATCAACGCGATCGCAGGCGACGTGACGCAGTCGGCCACGGCCGTCACGCAGCTCGGCAAGAAGAGCGAGCAGATCGGCGAGATCATCAAGGTCATCAATGACATCGCAGACCAGACCAACCTGCTCGCGCTCAATGCCGCGATCGAGGCGGCCCGAGCGGGCGAGCACGGCCGCGGGTTCGCGGTGGTTGCCGACGAGGTTCGCAAGCTCGCCGAGCGCACCACGACAGCGACCGAAGAAGTGGCCAAGAGCATCCGCGAGATTCAGGACGACACGCAGCGTGCCGTCCAGACGATCGAAGCGGGCAGCCAGCGCGTGACCAAGGGCGTCGATCTGGCCCGCTCGGCCGGCGAGGCGCTCTCGAAGATCACGGCGGGCTCGCAGAACGTGACGTCGATGGTCGAGTCCATCGCCGCCGCCGCCGAAGAGCAGTCAGCCGCTGCGGAACAGATTGCCCGCAGCGTTGAGCAGATCGACTCGGTGACACGCGAGTCGACCCAGGGCGCCAATCAGGCCGCCCAGGCGGCAACCGTCCTCAGCCAGGAAGCCGAGAAGCTCCGCGGACTGGTGGGCCGGTTCAAGGTTTGAGTTTCGGAACTCGGTTTTTCGCCGGAACGCTCCTGCAATGTCTCCCGATGCAAGGAACCCCGCGTGGAACGCGGGGTTCTTTTTCATTCGCGTTGTTCCGAGGCCCTGTCGAGCAGTACCGCGCGGCCTGGCTACTCCGCGTCGTCAATATCGTCCTCGTCGCGGATCTCAACAACAACCGCGGCACGAGCGATCTGATCGCCACGGTGACGCCCGCTGTCGTCAAACAGAGCGAGCATCGCGACGGGACTCAGGAACCACTTCACGCAGTTGCGGATCAGGCACGAAGCCAGTGAAGGCCGGGCAACGTCGCCCTTGTTCTGAGTTGTCTCTGCCCCCGAGACGATCGCGACCACTTCGCAATCGGTGATCAGCTTGCCGGGCGTGCGGCCAAAGAGCCATTCAGTCAGCGTCCCGATGACGACTCCGATTGTGGCCAACGTCAGCAAGATCCGGACCGCGTCGCCGCTCATCCATGTTTGCGGGTCGAAGAGTGAAAAGAGGTCTCCCGCACCAGCGGACGTGAACGCGATCACGCGGGGCAGAAGCAACGCCGCAAGCCCGACATCAAGCACGCCTGCGACGATGCGACGCACCGGTTCGGCGAACGCGAATCCGTCCGGAAGGTGTATTGCATCGGGCTGCCCTCGCAGTACGAGCACCAGGACCATCGCCATCGCGAGCATCAGTAAGACGGCGAGCACGCGGAACTCGTTGGTTCCAAGCGGGCTCGCTGCGTGCAGCCGGTCGTTGTAAAGCACCGCGCCGGTGAGCAGTGATACCTCGGTGACACGCGTTGGCGAGTCCTGCGCGAAGACGCTCGTCATGTCCCGCGGAGTCGATGGGGACTGGGTGCTCAACACGATCCAGCGTCCGGCGCCGGGCTGAACCGTGATCGTGCGGACTGAATGCGGAACGTCGACCGTTGCCAAGGCCGTCAATTTCGCTCCGTCGATCACCTGCAAGACGACGCGGCTGGCATCAATCGTGTCGGTAACGATCCAGCGGCCGACGGATCTCTGGAACTGCGTAGCGCTACCGAGGGCGGCGAAGCCAGGCACGTCCTGACGCGTGAGCGTCCAATCTGGTTTGGGGCTGCGGAGGGATTCGAGCGTTGTGCTCGCCTCCAGGAACTGCTGGCCCCGGCGGATCGCGATGCGCAGCATGGAGGCTTCAACGCCGAGCCCGACGGGCCCACTTCGAAACTCGATACCGGACGCGACTTCGGCGGGTAGCTCGAGCTTCTTCCATTCTCCATCAGCCAGAACAAGCAGCTCCGCGTTCCCCGCGCGTTGCAGGAGAGCGATGGGTCCACGATCGTCCGCGGCGGTTGCAAGCAAGTCGCCGGCGTCCGGTATCGCCGCGACGGTCTCCAACCGGCCCGACGGCTCATCGACCCACAACTCCGACTGCGCGAATCGTCGAACCGACTGTGAGAACACGGCTCGTTGAGCTGTGTGCTGCGAATCGCCTCGCGGCTTGGGGCGGAAGAACAGGTACACGCGTTCACCAAACGCGGCCATCGACTCCGGAGCTTCTTCGAGACGGTAACCCGAGCGAACCGAGCCCGCGGCGGCACCCGACTTGCCCTCGTTGGCGGTGCGGGGAGGCAGATGCACCAGCAGGTAGCCGCGACCGCTGGCCGACGGCAGGACGGCCCACGCGTGCGAGGTACCGGGGTACGTCTCGCCCGGTCGCAACGGGCTTCCCGCACCTGGGAGCGCGGCCGCAGAATGCGGCGCGATTGATGCGATCATCAAGATCGTGATTGTCAGAAGGCGAAGCCAAGCCGGCATGTTCAGACAGTATCGCGCCGAAGCGTCGCGTGTTCGTCGAGAAGGAAGCTTCAAGGCACGGACTTCTCGCCGAGCGGCTTCTCCACCGGCTTCTCCACCGGCGGGTCGAGCGGCTTGTCGAGGTCGTCGAGAACGTTGATCGGATATGCGGTCTTCGCCAGATACGCAAAGTCGAACGCCACCGCCTTTGGCGTACGGGTCTCCGGGTCGTAGAGATTGATGAGAATTGTCAAGTCCGAGCGCGGCACGTCGATCGTGACGCGGGTCGGAATCCGTGGCCGCGCGGCCGGCTTCGAACGCGAAGGGATATCCAAGTAGTTCGAAAGCTCCGCGCGAACGATGACTTTACCGTTCTTGTCGAGCAGTTCAACAAAGGCTGGTACCAGCGACTTTGGATCAACCAGAACCCGCTTGGTGGCGTCGCGAGCCGGAACGTCGTACCAAAGCAGCTGGCCATCGCTGCTCCACTTCGGAGTGGTCACCGCACCGGGCTTCTTGAGCAACGCCTCGTCGACGGGCGTGATCGCCATCAACTCGATCAGGTCGAGCGGATGGACCGGGATGCCGAAACGATCAACCGTGGTCGTGGTCGCAAGCGCGTGGCGCCCGAAGTAACCTCGCTTGGCCTCGGTCAGGTCGAGCCACCAGTACAGGTCGTCGTTGCTGCCGAGGTAGAAGTAGGTCTCACCAACCTTGGTGACCGTGATTGCCACCTTTCGCGGCAGAATCAGCTGAAAGTGACCCTCTGCTTCTTCCTTGTCGAGCTTGGCATTCGCAAGCTTGCCGGAAACCCGAAGCGTGTGCCGAGCCCAAAGCGAGCTCAGCCCCTCCACGCGCTGGTTCTGGGCCTTGACAACGGCCTCGACCGAAGGCGCCGGTGCCGGACGCGTCACGACAGGACCTGGTGAAGGCTGCTGCGGCGTTGATCCACAACCAGCGAACAACACCGCGGAGCACGCCGATGCCGCGGCAAAGGCGTAGAAGCACCATCGCCGAATCAGTTTCACGCGGTCGCTCCGTCGGGGATGAGTTCTTTGAGCTGTTCGATGGCCGCCGCGAGCGACTCGTCGGACATCGACACTTCCGCAACTTCAACGATCGGCGCATGCGGCTCATTCGCGCGGGTGCGGCGGCGGATCTTCATCACGCCGCTCGCCGCACTGTCATAGACAAAGAGCTTGCGGCGAACCAAGAACAGCGCCAGGATGTACCGGAATGCTTGCTGCGTCGGGGCTTGCGCCTCAGCGAGCTGCTCAAAGAGGTCCGCGGCCTCATCGTCTGAGAGCGTGGACTTTGCAGCGACGTTGCTCCCGCGATACATCGAGACCCACGAGGCAAAAAGACCCGACGGACGCGAGCCGGTGGTCCAGGCTTCGAGCGAGTAATCGCGACGTTCCAGCTCCTCGCCTTGCGAAATCAACGCAGCGACGTACTTCTCGCCGGCGGCGAGTTGCCGTGCTGTCGCGGCGCAAACGCCGCTGCAGTGAGAGATCGGATAGGAACCGGGAAAGACCTGCGACATGCGGACATCCTTGTCACGACCGAAACGTGGGAGCAGATCTGGCATCAGGCCCCGCGGCTGCGGTACATCACAATACTGACCTTCTCCAAGGTCATCAGACCCTCGCGAACCATCTTGTCGAGCGTAGGCAGAAACGCCTTGATTTTTTCGGTTCGATCCACGATCTCGACCACCAACGGCAGCTCGCTTGGCAGCCCCGGCTGCGCCGGACCGTGCAGCAGCGAATTCGCCCCGTAACCCAAGACCCCGCGAAGCACAGTCGCCCCGGCGAGGCCCGCGGATCGGGCGACCTGCACGATCGCCTCGTGCAGCGGCTTGCCATCGAACACGTCAACGTCGCTGATGAAGATTCGCAGCAATTGCCCTTCACCTTCGATCTTCATGGCACGCTCCCAATGGGCGCCTGACATCATGCGGCACGACCCAACGCATCCGCCGGGCGTGCGTGATAGCCTACCCGAAACCAGCCCGGGCGAAAGCCCTGTCAACAGGAAAGCCCGAGGAATCCGAAGAAGAGGGCGGCGGCCAAGCCGCCTTTGGGAGCATGGCCTTGCAGAGGTACAACGTCGAAGCGGTGGATTCAAGCGGCAAGTCCGTCCGGCGAAGCGTGCAGGCGGGCAGCGTCGGGGACGTCGAGCGTCTGCTCGCCGGGGAAGGGCTGACGATTCGCGCGGTTGCGGCGGACACCAGCACCGATCCGGCTCCTGACACCCCCACCGTCAAGCCCGCCGGGCCCGAGGAAGTGGTGTGGACAGGATCGCCCAGCCAATGGCTGAATTTCTGGTGGTACCTGTCGTGCCTCCTGCTCATCCCGATCCCGATCGCGATCTGGAAGTTCCTCGAACTGCGGGCGACGGACTTCACCGTCACCTCGCAGCGCATCAAACTGGAGTCGGGCGTCCTTTCCAAAACCTACGACCAGGTCGAGTTGTACCGGGTGAAGGACACAATCCTGACCCGGTCGCTCCTGCAGCGAATGCTGGGCCTGGGCACCATCAAGATGATCACCAGCGACCCCAGCCAACCCGAGCTGGCGATCCCGAGCATCGCCGACTCCGAGAACGTGCGGGAGATGATCCGCCAGAACGTTGAGCGGATGCGGCGGCTCCGGGGCGTGCGAGAGCTCGACGTCGCCGACGACATGCTCCCGCACAGCCACGGGTAGAGACCGACAGGGAATTGTGCTTCCGAGAGACGGCCTTTGGCGTCGTGCCCGGGTGTGTGATACAGTCCGCTTCATCGCATGCCGCAGGACTTCCCCAAACGCATCGACGCCCTGGCCGCCGACCTGGAATCGCAGGGCCGTCGCGTGCAGTCGCTCCTTGAACTCGCCTTCGACGCGTTCTTCAACAAGGACGGCGCCAAGGCCCTTCAGGTCAACAGCGACGACGACGCGATCGACTCGGCGGACGTGGCGCTCGAGAAAGCCTGCGTGTCGCTTCTGACCGACGCGACGCACGAGACCTCCAGCCTCGGCGAGGCCAACCTCCGCCGCGTGCTGACCATCGTCAAGGTCAACAACGAACTCGAGCGCATCGCCGACGGCGCGGTCGATATCGCCGCCCTGATCTCCCCGACCGCGCTACCCGGTCACAACCACCACACCGCCGCGCCGCCGCCGCCCGGCCTGACCGGCAAGCACATGGGCACGGGCTTCACGCTGTCGGCCCAGTCCGCGAGCCGCGCCATCCCGCCGACCTTCCGCATGATGGCCAACAGCGTCGTCGGCATTCTCCGCGACACCACCATCGCCGTCTCACGCTCCGACGCCGCACTCGCGAAAGTGGTGCTGCAAAGCCAGCACTGCGTGACGGCGTTCAAGGACGCGATCCTGCGCGACGCCGAACAGCAGATCGCCAAGGGCACCATGCCCACCGACTTTGCATTCCTCTTGCACGAGGTCGCCAGCCAGTGCGAGATCGTCGCCGACCACTGCACCAACATCGCCGAGCAGGTCATCTACGCCAGCACCGGCGCCATCGTGCGGCACACGCCCACCCAGTGGATTGAAGTGCCCCGCCAAGGGTGATATCCCCTGCCAGAGCCAGCGTGCGATTCTGGCCGCGGTGAAACCCACCAACCGATACTACAAACAAGCCTTCGTGCAGAGGTCCATGTGACCATGCGCGCTGGGGCCGCGGACGCCGTGCGATGCGGGATCGCCGACGCCTGCGGCGAACGGGGCTGAGCCCCGGGGGTTTCTCATGATCGGGATGATCTTTTTCGCCGCCTCCGTCGTCCTCGCCCTCTTTATCGTCGGGGCATCAGTCAAGTTGCCCGGTCAGACCAAACTGCTCGGGCTCGCTCTCGCCCTCGTCGTGCTCATGGGTGGCGTCCTCGCCGGGAGCGTCAAGTACGTCGGCTCCAACGAGGTCGGCATCATCTCCAAGCAGGCGTTGGGCCAGTCGCTCGCCGGCGGCAAGATCATCGCCGTCGACGGCGAGATGGGCGTCCAGGCCGATGTCCTCGCCCCCGGGTGGCACTTTGGTTTCATCCCCGGCATCTATTCCGTCAATAACGTCGATCTGATCGAGATCCGCAACGACGAGGTCGGGCTGATCGAGACCGCCGACGGCGAGCCGCTCAACGACGGGCAGCTCTTTGCGCCCGAGTTCAAACGCGAAGAGTTCCAGAAGATGCTCGACGCCCGCCACTTCCTCACCGCCGGCAAAGGCAAGAAGGGCAAGCAGACCTCGGTCCTGACCCCAGGCAAATACCGCATCAATACGGAGCTGTTCAAGATCCGCCCGGTGAAGCAGACAGAAGTCCTCGCGGGCGAGGTGGCGGTGCTGAAGGCCAATTTCGGCGTCGCACCCTCGCAGGTGATCCGCGGCGTCGCTGGCGCGCTCGAACCCGGCATGGACGGCACCAACCTGCCGGATGAGAAACTCCTCAAGCTCGCCAAGGCCGGAGAGATGGGCATCCAAGCCGATCCGCTGCCGCCCGGCAAGTACCCGCTCAACACCGAAGCCTTCACCGTGACCGAAGTCTGGACGACGCAGATGATCGCCCAGTTCACGGAGGCCTCGTGGGGCATCGCCACCTCCAACCAAACCGGAAACGTGCAGCAGCAGTCTGCCTCAAACGCCAAGATGACGCACGACCCGGTGCTGGAAGAGCGAGCCATCACGGTCCGCACCAGCGACGGCTTCACGTTCCCGGTGGATGTCCGGGTCGAGTACGTGATCGAGCCTCAGAACGCTGCGATTGTGGTCGCCAAGCTCGGCGACGACGAGGGGGCCCGCTTCCGCAACGCGCTCAACAGCGCGGTCCGGGCGATCTTCCGCAACAACGCCGAGGGCGTGCGGGCGCTCGACTACGTGCAGCAGCGCTCGCACCAGGAATCGCAGTCGCTCGCCGCGTTGACCAAGCAGATGAGCCGCTTCGGCATCACCATCACCGCGGTGCGCATCGGCAACGTCGGCGACGAGAAGACGCTGGGCGCCTTGCTCAAAACCCAGACCGATCGCGAGATCGCCAAGCAGGAGCAGCAGACGTTCCAGGAGCAGCAGAAGGCTGCCGAGCAGAAAAAGAGCCTGGCCCGCGTGACGCAGGAATCGGAGGAAGAGAAGAAGCTCGCGACCGCGGCGTACAGCGTGAAGATCGCTGAAGAAGCTCAGAAGCAGAAGATCGTCGAGGCCAAAGCCGAGGCGGAATCAACCAAGATCAAGGCCACGGCCCAATCGGATGCGTATCGCCTGATCGCTGAGCAGATCGGCAAGAGCAACGCGGCCCTGGTCGAGATCCTGAAGATCGTCGGCGAGAAGAACATCCAGATCGCGCCGCGGGTGATGGTGAGCGGCGACAAGGGCATGAGCGGCGGCGGGACCGCGCTCATCGGCACCATGCTCGACAGCATGGTGAGCAAGGACGACGCGCCGGCGCCCGCGAAGAAGTAAGCCGCGCCGAGGATCGAGTTGCGACGCGTTCGCAACTCGACCACATTGACGGCCGTTGTTCGGCGGATATGCAAGCAAAGGCCCGAACAGCCACACGGTTCGGGCCTTTTCCTTTCGTTCGCACGCTCGACATTGCGGCGCACACCAGTAGACTCCATCCACACCGCCAGAGCCGGCCTTTGCCGAGCGATTGCGGCATCGGAGGCTGTACGTTGCTGAGCATGCGTTCTGTCGTTACGGGCGTCGGTTCGTGCTGTTTAATCTTCCTCGCGCGGGCCCAGTGCACGCCTCAGTGGTATCCGCCGCCGGTCACCGTCCCGACGATCGCCAACGGCCCGATCACGTCCGCCACCACGTGGGACCCCGACGGCAGCGGGCCGCTCCCCGAGAAGATCGTGATGATCGCGAACGGCCGGGCCTGCACCTGGGACGGCACGACGTTTAGCGTTATCAGCGAGACCCCCATCCCCCGCAACCCACGCGACGCGATCGCCGTCTACAACAACGAGATCTACGTCGCCGGGTGGTTCACGAGCCTCAACGGGGTCTCGGCCCAGGGCATAGCCAAGTGGAACGGTTCGAACTGGCAGGCGGTGGGCTCCGCCACGGGGCAGGCTTCGTTCCTGTCGCTGAATCCGAACCTGAAGGTCTATAAGGGCGAGCTGTACATGTCCGGCGGCTTCACCACGGCGGGCGGCGCACCGAGCAACTGCATCGCCCGATGGAACGGCACCCAATGGAACGGGCTCGCCGGCACCGCGTTCACCCCCATCACCGGCGCCCTGGACATGCAGATCGTCGGCGATGACCTCTGGGTCGGCGGAGAGATCGCGGCCATTCCCGGCATCGCCGGCTCGCGATCGGCCGCGAAGTGGAACGGCACCTCGTGGACCGGAGCATCGTTCCCCTACGGCTCCGCCTCGTACGTCCGCTCGATCGGCGACTTCAACGGCACGCCGTGGATGTTCGGCGCGTTCTACGACCCGTCCAATACCGTGCTCGTCGGCGGGATCATCCGCAAGACCGCGACGAGCTGGGAAGTTGTCCCCGGCGGACCGGTCTCCGGCGGACCCGTCGCGACTGTCACGTCGTTCAAGATGTACCAGGGCAAGCTCGCCGTCGGCGGGCTCTACCTCAACGCCGGCCCGATCGTGAATGCCAACGACATCGCCCTGCACGACGGCACCACGTGGTACCGCATGCTTCAGGGCATCCAGTTCGCCCAGTTCAATCACTACGTCAGCACCATGCTCGTCTACCGCGGCGAGTTGCACGTCTTTGGTCTCTTCAATCAGGTCAACGGCATGCCGCAGTTCAACTGGGCCCGCTGGTTCGACGGCCCGCCCGTCATCGTCACGCAGCCCACGCCCCAGCAGATCTGCACCGGCAACACTTCGAAGACGCTCACCATCGCAACCGGCGGCGTCAACACGTTCCAGTGGCGCAAGAACACGATCCCGCTCTCCGATGGCGCGACCGGCACCGGTTCCACGATCTCCGGCGTCGCCACCGCCTCGCTCGTCATCAGCAACATCTCGCCGCTCGACGAGGGCATGTACGACTGCGTGCTCGTCAACACCTGCGGCACGCGCACCACCGACGCGGTGCACGTCTTTGAGTGTGTGGGCGATCTGAACTGCGACCACTTCGTCGATGACGCCGATTTCGTGGTATTCGCCAACGCCTACAACCTGCTGCTCTGCGACGACCCCTTGATGCCCGCACTGTGTCCGTCAGACTTCAACAACGACGGATTCGTGGATGACGCGGATTTCGTGACCTTCGCGACCGGATACAACACCTTGCTGTGCGAATAGCCACCAATCGCGGGGAATCCGCCAAAATCGCCGCCGGAGAGCGCTTCGATGCAACATCTGCTGGACGTGAGCAGTAGCATGATTCGGAGCACCCGCCGGAGCGACTCATGGCCCGAGAACACGCGATTGTCGGAGTCTTTGTCGGCCTCGCTGTGAGCGTCCTGAGCGGCGCCGCCGTGGCGGCCACGCAGACCGCCGTCGCACCGCAGGCCAACACCTTTGTCACGGGCTTTGGCCGCAACTTGCTGGCGTTCGGGCGGGTGTACCAGATGATCTACGACCAGAACACGCTGACGATCCCGGTGGGTTCGAAGATCACGGGCGTGGCGTGGCGGATGAGTGACAATGGAACCACGCCGTACCCGCTGCTCAACGAGGAGTTCTTCCGGCTCGACATCTGGATGTCGAGCGCGACGCGACCCGCGGCGGCGATGTCGGCGGGGTTCAGCGACAACGAGGGGCTGGATCGCGTCAAGGCTCGCGGCGGGTTCTATCGGTTGGTCTCCGGCACCATGCCTCGGGCGGTCGCCGGGCCGGCACCGTTCGGCGGCGTGATCGCGTTCACCACGCCGTTTGTCTACAAGGGCGGCCCGTTGTGCATGACGATCCGTTCGACCTCGCCGGTGCCCGCAGTTGGCAGCACCACGGACAACAACTTCGACGGGACCAATGTCAACGGCGCCGCCGGAAAGCGGGCGCTCGACGACCCGGATTCCGTCATCGGCGGCAACGTCGGCGCGCTGGTGTCGCTGTACACGTATCGCTTGCCCTGCCCCGCGGACCTGAACGGCGATGACCTGGTCGACGACGCGGACTTCTCGATCTTCGCGGTGGCGTACGACGTGCTCGCGTGCTCGTCTCCTTCGATGCCGGCGGACTGTCCGGCGGATCTGAACGGGGACGGGGCAGTGGATGATGCGGACTTTTCGATCTTCGCGGTGGCGTATAACGATCTGTTGTGCCCGTGACCGCTGGGCGTCGAGAGAACGGGGATTGCCTGCATCCGCGGCCACTTCGGGCGAGTTGTCGCCGTAAACTTTGTGGTGCCAGATGCTTCAGAGAACACGCCGTGCCGTCCCCTTGGGCTGAACTCCGAGGTATTTGTGGCACGCGCGAAGGCGGAGCTCGGGCTGGCTCGACCCGCGGCTCTCGACGCGTACAAGGACTTCTTCTGGCACGCGAAGCCCTTCGACGCGGCGAATTATCCGTCGAGACATAACCGCCAACTCGCCGTACGAAACCTCCGCGCAAGCGGAGGGTCCGCTTCGCTCACAACCGGTGAGCCGCCACCTCAACCCCTCGCTCACGCTCGGGGCTCGTCAAGCCACTCCGTCTCCCCGATTTCCAGCGTCATCATCGACGAGGGCCCCGAAGGTAAGACCTTCAAGTTCACCCAGGACGTTCCCGCCGACGCGACCAAGCTCGCCCAACAGGTGAAGACGCTGCGGACCGAGAGCGTGCTGATCCCGATGATCGGCAAGCGCGGCGTGCGTACGTACACGCTTTGCGTCTCGTCCCAGGTCGGCTGCGCCATGGGTTGCACCTTCTGCGAGACCGCCCAGATGGGGCTCATCCGCTCCCTGACCGCCGAAGAGATCGTGCAGCAGTGGTACGCGGCAACGCACCTCCTGAAGCACCCCGAGATCCCCGAGCCCGTAGTCACGCCGCAGGGGCTTGAGGGGCCAGTCCGCAACATCGTGTTCATGGGCATGGGCGAGCCGATGGACAACATCGAGAACGTCCTGGGCGCGATCGATGTGCTCCGCGATCACCGCGGCCCATCGATCCCGATCAGCAAGATCACGATCTCAACCGTCGGGCGGGTCGACGGCATCACCCGACTTGCGGAGCAGATCAAGACCGCGGGATGGCACCGGCTGAACCTTGCCATCTCGCTCAACGCCGCCGACGACGACATCCGCTCTCGCATCATGCCCGTCAATAAGCGGTGGAACCTCCGCGAGCTGCAGCAGGCCCTCATCGACTACCCCGTCTTCGGCGGCGGCAAACTCTGCATCGAGTACGTCCTCATCCCAGGCGTCAACGACGCCGAAGCCGATGCCCAGAAGATCGCCGACTTCTTCGCCCCCATCAACGGCGACTACCAGGCCAAACGTCAAATCAGCACCGCCCGCGCGCTGCTGAACCTCATCCCGTACAACCCGCGGCGGAACTCGCCCTGGCCCGCGCCCAACGAAGAGTCGGTCGATCGATTCATGGCCTGGCTGACCCAGCGGAATGTCTACGCCAAGCGCCGCCGCACCAAGGGCCGCGACCTCATGGGCGCGTGCGGCCAGTTGGGCAGCGAGCACATCCGCCAGCGCAAGGTGGTTGACCTCACCGTGTCGACATAAGCCGCGATGGCGCTGTCCCGCGACCCGCGTTACCGAGGCGGCGCCTGCTCACCCAGAATCGGCTGCCGGCCACGGGCCTGCTCGAGTTTGGGCGTCAACGTAAACCCGAAACGCGACTCATTGCTGATGACGCTGTGCGCCACGTTGAATCCGAGTTTCAAGCTCTGGAACTCACGCGAGACCGACGCGCCGACGGCCTGGAACTCGCCTGCAGTCGTGTCGTAACTCGTGCTCAGCCCGAGGATGTACTGGCTGGCGAGGCGATAGCTCATGTTTGCGCCCAGCGTCGTCAAGTCGAGCGCGTTGAGGTGGCGATAGTCAAACGCAGTCACCAAGTCCGGCGACTGCTGGAAGCTCACGCCCGCCGACGTCCGCGCCTGCTCTTTGCGATCAACGTCATACACCGACCCGCCGGTCAGCGTCGTCGCGTCGGTCACCCGCCACGAGCCGTCGACCATTCCAAACTCGCCGAAGGACGACAGTTCCGGCCGGAAATCCAGGAACCGCCCGACCGGCGACCCCAGTTCGGTGTCGTTGCTCGCGTTCATGTAGTTCACGTCGAGGGCAAACACATCAACGCCGTAGTACCGACCCGGACGGCCGCGCTGCGTCTGCCACAGCTGATTCACGCCGACCCGACCGACGGTCCCTTTATGAATGCCCTCGACGTCGTAGTCGTACACCGGAAGCGTGTCCCCGCGGCGGTTGGTCGCGCTCGTGTACAGCGTGGCGTTCGGCTCGATGATGTGCCGCATCCGATGCAAGTCCAGCAGCCGGCTCTCCACCGAATCATCGACTCGCTGAATCTGTGTGCTGGCGTTCACACCCGTCGAACCCCAGAATCGATAACGATCGACGTCGTTCGTCCCCGCGAAGGTCTCGAACTTGTGGTCATATCCAGTCACCCGACCGACCGCGAACGGCACGACGTTGACCGGACCAAGCTCCAGTTTGGCATTCAACTCCTGACGCGAGTCGAAGCGGTACACATCCTGCGGCAAATAGCCCTGTGCCGTCAGGTTGTCGTAGATCGTCTGATTCGGCAGGATCCCGAACAGCCGCAGCGCCGTCTCCCGGTTCGCAACGCCGCGCTGGTCCAGTTGCGCCCGATCGAGCTTCATCGCCGTGCGGCTGAAGTCGTATTCGTGCGTCCACGTGAAGATGTCGCCGAACCAGTCGGACAGAATCGGGTCCGCCTGACGCAGATACGTGATCTGCGGCAGTTTCGACACCGAATACCCCTGGCTCAGCAATTGATACTCGTTCGTCGAGAAGTCGTTCAGCGAGCCCTTCAGGCGAGTCGCGAACATCGTGTTGTCCTCGACCCGGCGCACGTAGGCCTGCGTCGAGAACTCCCGCCGCGTCTCCGCCATCTCCGGGTAGAACGATTCGACGAACGTCGCGTCCGACTGATACGCCATCTCGCCGAAGAACGACCAGTTGTCGTCGAAGTCCACGCGATGCTCGGTGAGGATGAGCCCGCGGTTGTCGCCCTGATTCTTGATCCGGTCGCCCGTCTTCAGAACGTCGGTCCCGCGATCGTCAAACAGGCCGTACAGGAACGCGTTGCCTTGCGTGTCCGGCCCCGCCCATTCCAGCCGCGTCCCGACGCCCGGACCGCGGCTGAAGTACGCATCCAGCAGCAAGTCCGCACGCGTGAACGCAGTGCCCTTGAGACCCAGCAACCGGTACGCGTTCCACCGCGTCTTGATCGCAAAGCCCGAACCCGAGCGGCTCTCGGCCCGAAGGTCCCGGAGCAGCGGTTCGTCGATCGTGCCTTCGTAGCTCGGCCAATAGAAGAACGGGACGCCCTCGGCGTTGAGCGTGATCCCGCTCGCATCGAGGTAGTTCTCGCTTCCCGAACCCGGCCCGCCTCCGCCGCCGCCCCCTTGAGACGGATAGTCGGTATCCAGCTGATACCCGCGGCCATACCCCGCAGCATCAACCATTGCCGCACCACTACCACCACCACCACCACCACCGCTCCCACTTCCCGACGCCCCGACCCAGCCCGACACCGTCGGGATCAGCCCCTCCGGCTGGCTCTGCGCCGGCCGCCGCGTAATCGTCACCGTGTTGGCGCCGACCGAAAAATCCGGCTCAAAGAAACTGCTCGTCGCCAACTTCGCCTTCTTCGCGACGAACTCATTCGACGACTGCTGCCGAATCGATTCCGCACGCACATACAGCGGCAACCGCCGCTGCGAGTCGTACGTCCAGAAGACCGCGTCCAGCACCACCGCCTTGTTCTTCCGCACGTCGTAGTAGATCCGCGGCCCGCGCAGCGTGTACTGCCCGTCGGTCGCGATCACATCGCCCTCCAGATAGATCCCGCGCACATCCGCCGGACGCAACTTCCCCAAATCCTCGATCTTTCGCGGCTCCATGAACACGACACCGCGCTGGGCCGTGAGTTGCAGCGACCGCCCCGCTCGGGTATCCGAATACTGAATCACAACGCCGTTGGAAAGCAGCAGCGAGTTCTCCGTCTCGCCGCTGACGAGCGTCACGTCGCCCGGAGAAACCGTGAAGATCCCGTCCTTCGCGAAGATCGGACCCGAAAAGGTCGCCGACTCACTGTCGCCGCCCGGCCCGATCTCGCTCGCCGCCCGCGCCTGCATCTGCGACGCCGTCGGCGGCAGGTACGAGCGTGCCTCCGACGGCACCGGCACCGAAGGCCCCCGGCGCGGAAAATCGCGATCCATGGTCGCCTCGGCATCGACGCCTTCCTGACGACGCAGCGCTGCCGCCAGTTGCGACTCACCCTCCGCGATGAACGGATCGCTCGGACGCCCCTGTGAGAACGTGTCGTATGTCATCGCGATCGGCCGGTCGATCCGGATCACCGCTCGCACCGGCAACCGATTCGCCTGCACGCTCACCCGCACATCCGCCACCGGCGACGCCACGCGATCAAAGTACACAAAAACCTGATACACACCCGAGTCGCCCTTGGGCTTCGCAATCTCTGGCGGCCGCATCTCCGGCTTCCGCAGCCACTCCCAGTCCTCCTCGGTCGCATCGGTGTCCGCGATCTTCTCCAGCCACACCACCGCTTTCACCGCGGTGAACTCGTACAGCCCCAACTTCACCTGCACATCGCCGGACAGGAACAACTGCTGCACCGAGCCGCCGGTGGCGTTGGACTCCTGGCTCCACGTCGACACCCGCGCGGCAGCGAACGACAACTCGCCGCTGGTGGCACGCATCGGGAACCGCAGCCCCGCAAAGTCGCGGCCGGAGAACTCGCTCGAAGCCGCAGCCTTGGGCGCAAACGGCCCAACCTGCGCCATCGCCGAACCCGCGTCGAACACCGATGCTGTTCCCGCGACCGCCATCAGCGCGTGTGAAAACCAGCGACGGGAGAACGAGGCGGCCGATCCGTGGCGCGTGAAGAACATGCTCCCAGTTTAGCGACTCGGCCTCGAACGTGCGGCGTCAGGGTGCCCACACATTCGCCGTCGAAGTCTTCGCCGGTGCCACCCCGTTTGCAGTCGCCGTGCCATTAGCCACCGGCGCGGGGATGACCGAACTCGCCACATCCGCCTTGATGACAGCGACCGGATTGACTTCCTTCGGGAACGCCGCGGCGCTCGAGGGCGGGACGGTCACACCGTTGAGGTGCATCTTGCCGGTCGAAAGGCCGGGGAAGTGCTCGCCCTGCCAGCTCGCCGGGTACTTGGAGTCGTCCATCTCGAGAGCGGCCTTGGTGGGGAAGAGCGGGCGGAACGTGTCGCACATCACGGCCAGTTCCTGCGTGTGCGTCGCCGCCAGGCTCGCCTCGATCGTGCCCGGGTGCGGGCCGTGGGGGATGCCCTGTGGGTGGGCCGTCAGGGAGCCGATCTCGATGCCCTTGCGGCTGCCGAAGTTGCCGTCCACGTAGTACAGCACCTCGTCGCTGTCGAGGTTGCTGTGGTTGTACGGCACCTTGATCGACTGCGGGTGGTAATCGAGCATCCGCGGCGCGAACGTGCAGATCACAAAGTTGTGCGCCTCGAACGTCTGATGGATCGGCGGCGGCATGTGCAGCTTGCCGGTGATCGGGCTGAAGTCGTCGGCGTTGAAGATGAACGGGTAGTAGCAGCCGTCCCAGCCCACGATGTCGAGGGGGTGGTAGTGGTAGACGTACTCATGGATGAGGTCGCGGGCCTTGATACGGACCGGGAAATCGCCGCGCTCGTCGAACGTCATCGGCATCTCGGGCATGCGGATGTCGCGCTCGCAGTACGGAGCGTGCTCGAGGAACTGCCCGTTGGCCTTGCTCACGTAGCGGGGAGGCGGGCCGATGTGGCTGCCGTTGGTGGTCTCGATGAGGAGGTAGCGACCGAAGGGCGTGTTCTCGATCGCAGGGCCGCCGTCGGTGGGCTTGCCGTCGGCGCCGTTGACGCGCTTGTCCCAGGTCAACTTGTAGATCACGCCCTTGGGGATCACCAAGTAATCCCGCGGGCCGAACTTCAGCGTGCCCAGCATGGTGTGGCACACGCCCGAGCCGTAATGGATGAAGATGCACTCGTCGCCCTGGCCGTTCTTGTAGTGGTATTGCATCTGCTCGGCGGGATTGCAGACCGCCATCTCGCAGTCGCTGTTGCCAAAGAGCACGACGCGGCCGGTCACGAAGTCGCCCTTGGGGCTCATCCGCTGGCCACCGGTCATGACGTGGCGCATGCGCATGATGTCCTGCTCGACGTACTCGACCTTGGTGGAGTAGACGGGCTTCCAGCCGTAGACCTGCGTCGGCGGATGGATGTGGTACATCGTGGTCGTCGGGCCGACAAATCCCTCGGTGCCGAAGACCTCCTCGGAGTACAAGCAGCCGTCGGGGCGACGGAACTGCACGTGGCGTTTCTGGGGCAGGAGACCGAGTTTCGTGTAGTACGGCATGGGCGGCTCCGGAAGGAAAGGGCCTATCAGCAATGGTACACGGCAGACGCGAAATCGGTGCGGCCCTTGGAAACGTGCTAGTCTGATGGAATGGGGACCCAAACTCCTGCGGCTGCCACGACCGGGACTGCTCCGACTGAAACGTCTAGGCGATGGAGGCTCTTCGCAGCTGCAGCCATCGGCGGCGTCGCTTTGCTGGCGATTCTTTTCGGCTCCCTGCCGATCAAGATCGTCGCGGGCGTTGTCGCCCTGTGCACGCTCCAGGGCCTGTGGCGGGGCGCGTCTGAACTTGTCGGCATCGTCGTGGGCATGATCCTCGCCGTGATCCTCTGCCGCCCGATCGGGCGCCTGCTCGAACCAGCCATCGCGTCGGTCACCGCAACCGGAGGCCTCTCCTCTCGTCTGATCGCCACCGCGATCGCCGCATTGGGTGTCGCCGCGATCGTGGCGATCGTCATCGGCGTCGCGTCCAAACGCCTTATGAAGTCGCGCCCGCAGTTCCACGGCGTGGACAAACTCGCCGGCGGCGGTCTCGGCCTTCTCGAAGGTTCGTTCCTCGGCCTGCTCGTGCTCTGGATTCCACTCGCTATCGAGCCGCTCGCCGTCAGCCAGGTGCAGCGCACCGCCGAGGATCCGAGCCTTCCCCGCAACCCCGTCGCACAGGCCGTGGCGAACTTCGCCGGGGAAGTGCGTCAGTCCAGCCTCGGCGGCGTCGCGACGTCGTCAAACCCGCTCGAAGGCGCTCAACTCTTCGCGCTCACGTCCGACTTCGCGGCGGTTGTTCGCCACAAGCCCGCGTTTGATCACTTCCTCGCCAGCCCGGTCATGACCAAGATCAAGGACGCGCCCGCCGTCCAGGACGCCATCAAACGCCTCGAAGCCGACCCCGAACTGGGCGCAATGATCCGAAACGGCAACTACGGCACCGAGATGGTCCGTGCCATGCTCACCAGCAAGGCACTCATGGACGTCTTTGACTCCACCACCATTGTCAGCGATCTGACACCTCTGGCGGGGGACTTGCAGAAAGCGCTCAAGGAAGCCCGAGCGATCGCGGACGGGAAGAAGTAACGACGTACGCCTCCATCCGAGCCGGAACATTTGCTCACGGACTCGGCAGGAAGATCGTCTTTCCGTTCTCAGCGTCGCGCTTGCCCTGCACACACTCAACGATCGTCCGCGCCACACTCTTCGGGTCGAGCGTCCGCGAAGCCGGGAACGCGTCGGCCTTGAACAACGTTCGCAACAGCGGCGTCTCCACCGCCCCCGGCGCCACAGCAAACGCCCGCACGCCGTGCTTGCCCGCCTCGTTAACCACCGACCGGGCCATCAGGTTCACCGATGCCTTCGCCGCTGCGTAGGGATACAGCCCCGGGAACGGATCGATCGTCGCCATCGACGACACGTTCACGATGCAGCCCCCGCCGTGCCGCTTCATGATCGGCAGCGTCCGCGCGATCGCCACGCACGGTCCGACGGCGTTCACGCGGAAGATCTGGTCGATCTCCGCGATCTCGTAGTCCTCGATTGGCTTCAGCGGCGTCGTGCCCGCGTTGTTCACCAAAACGTCGATGTGCCCGAACCGCAAATCAACCGCCGCGATCAGTTTCTCCACCGCCGACGCATCGCCCATGTCGCACTTCATGACCACCGAGCCGGGCAGCAGTTCCTGCACCAGCGCCAGTTTCACTTCGTCGCGTCCCACCAGCACGACCACGTATCCCAGTTCACCCAGCAGGATCGCCGTCTCGCGGCCGATGCCGCTGCCCGCGCCTGTCACAACCGCCACACGTTCGCTGACCGGAAGACTCATGCCCGATTCTTGGCGCGGCTCCCACGGGAGCGGGGCCTTCCAGGCCCCGGCTTCTTGCAGCAAGATGTCACCTGACACGCTCCGCTAAACTCCCGCCGTGAACCCGCGCTCGTCCATCTTCGTCCTCGCCTTCCTCGTCATCCTCGGCGTGCCGTTCCTGCTCCGCCCAAGCGCCCCGAGCATGTCCAACGCCCGCGAAGGCGTGCCGCGGCTCGTCATCATCACGCCCCACGTCACCCAGATCTCCACCGAGTTCGGCCAAGCCTTCGAGCAGTGGCACAAGACCAAGTACGGCAGCGACGTCCTCGTAGACTGGCGCGGCCCGCTCGGCACCAGCGAGATCATCAAGCTCCTGCAGAGCCAGTACACCGCCGCCATCCGCGGCGGTCGCATCGCCCCCGACGGCACCTGCCCGCCCGGCACCGTCGATTACGACCTCGCCTTCGGCGGCGGCTCGTTCGATCACACCCGCCTTCGCAACGGCGAAGGCGTCACCATCTCCGTGAAAGACGGTGACAAGACCATCGAAAAGCCGATCCCGATGTCCGTCCCCGCCGGATTCCCCAAGGCCCAGCTCGACGAGTGGTACGGCGAGAACAAGATCGGCTCCGGCTTGCTCTACGAGCCGGATCAATACTGGCTCGGCACCGCCCTCTCCGGGTTCGGAATTGTCTACAACCGCGACCTGCTCAAGCGCCTCGACCTCCCCGAGCCCGATTCCTTCGAGGCACTCACCGATCCGAAACTGCAAGGCATGGTCGCCCTCGCCGACCCGCGGCAGTCCGGCTCGATCGCCACCACGTTCGACGCCATCCTCAGCAACTACGGCTGGGAGAAAGGCTGGCGCATCCTCCGCGAGATGTGCGCCAACGCACGCTACTTCACCAACTCCTCCACCAAGCCCCCCATCGACATCAGCCACGGCGAGGGCGCCATCGGCCTCGCCATCGACTTCTACGGCCGCTCCCAGGCCCAAGCCATCGCCAAGCCCGGCGAAGACCCCGCCACCGTGCGCGTCGGCTACGTCGATCCCAAGGGCACCGCCTCGGTCGACGCCGACCCCATCTCGCTGCTCCGCGGCGGCCCGAACCCGGAGATCGCCAAACGCTTCATGGAGTTCTGCCTGACCGTCGAAGGACAGTCGCTGTGGAACTTCCAACGGCGGGCGGCGGACTCGACCGACGGTCTTGGCCCGAAGCAATACGAACTCCGCCGCATGCCCGTGCGGCGCATGATGTACGAGCGCTACGCCGATCGCCTGATCGACAAGGTCGACCCGTTTACCATCGCGTCGAGCGTGAAACCCGCAGGATGGCGCAGCGCGCTGGGTCCGATGATGGGTGCCTTCGCGATCGACAACGCCGACGTCCAGCGCCGCGCCTGGCGGGTGCTCAACGAAGCCCGAAGCAACCCGGACTTCCCCAAAGAAACGCTCGCCAAGATGGAAGCCGCGTTCTACGCCTGGCCCGACACCACCGACGCCGACGGCAAGCCCGTGCCCTTCACCGAACCGACGTTCAAGGCCGTGCGCGATATCTGGCGCAAGCCCGGCGCCCAACGCCGCGCCGAGATCGCCTACACGATCTTCTTCCGCGACAGATACGAGGAAGTGATCCGCCTCTCCGCCGACGCCCGAAAACGCGCCGGGAACAACTGAACATGCGACGCCGTGCCGGAAGCGCTGGCATCGTGCCTGTGCTCGACGCCGGACCGACTCCCTTCCGCACGCCCCAACCCTTTCCAGCCGATAAGTGAACCATGACGCCCCCGAGCGCCGGTGATCCCCCGCTTCCACGCACGCTCACCAAGATCGTCGCCACCATCGGCCCGGCGAGCGACACGCCCGAACTGGTCCGCCGCCTCATCGAGGCCGGCGTCAACATCTTCCGCTTCAACTTCTCCCATGGCGACTTCGCCGGCCACGAGAAGCGCCTCGACACAGTGCGCCACGTCTCCGCCGAGATGGACCGCCCCATCGCCTGCCTGGGCGACCTGCAAGGCCCCAAGATCCGCGTCGGCAAAGTCGCCCCGCCCGGCATCACACTCGCGCCGGGACAGACCGTTGTGTTCCGCCGCGATCTCGATCTCGCCCGCACCGAAACCCGAAACGGCGAGACCGTCGTCGTCTTCCCCACCACCTACCCCGCGATGATCGGCGAGGTGCAACCCGGGCAGAAGGTCCTCATCAACGACGGCGCGATCCGCATGCTCGCCTGCGGCATCGACCCCAAGGGCGAAGAACTCCAGTGTCAGGTCATCGTCGGCGGCCTCGTCACCAGCGGCAAGGGCATCAACCTGCCGCAGAGCGCGATGTCGGCTCCCGCGATCACCGACCGCGATTGGGAGTGCGTCGCATGGGCGGTCGAGAACCAGCTCGACTTCCTCGCCCTCAGCTTCGTCCGCGAAGCGGCCGAGGTGCTGGAGCTCAAGGAGCGCCTCAAGTCGCTCTGTCCCACCACCCGCTTGGCCGACCTCAGCGGCGCAACCGCGACCATTCCCGTCATCGCCAAGATCGAGAAACCACAGGCCGTCACGAACATCGATGCGATCGTGCAGGCCGCGGACGGCATCATGGTCGCCCGCGGCGACCTGGGCGTCGAGATGGACATCGCCCGCGTGCCGGTCGTGCAGAAGAAGATCATCGCGGCGGCGCATGTGTGGGGCAAGCCCGTGATCGTCGCGACGCAGATGCTCGAGTCGATGATCGAGAGCCCCAGCCCGACACGAGCCGAAGCCAGCGACGTCGCCAATGCCATCTTCGACGGCTGCGACGCGGTCATGCTCAGCGCCGAATCCGCCACCGGGAAATGGCCCGTAGTCGCCGTTGAGACCATGCGCCGCATCGCTGGCGCCGCCGAGGAACGCATCGCGGAGCTTCCGGCGCACCACGACGCCCCAACCAAGCTGATCGAGACGGGATACTCCACCGCAGCCCTGGCCCACGGCGCCTGGCAGATCGCCCGAGATGTTCGAGCCAAGGCCGTACTCTGCTGGTCCGAAGCCGGCGGCACGGCACGCTACCTCTCCCAGAACGATTTTGATATTCCCATCGTCGCATACTCCTCGTCGCTCCGTGCCTGCCGTCGCATGGCCGTCCTGCGCGGCGTGATCGCGGTGTGCGACAAGGCCCCGGAAGGCATCACGCCGCTGCGTGATTGGAACCTCCGCGCCGATCAGTTTCTCGTCAGCCGCGGCCTCTGCAACCCGGGCGACGCGATCGTGATCGTCTGTGGCCGGCCTCTTGGCAAGACCAGAAGCGTCAACATGGTCGCGCTGCACCGCGTCGGCGACGACGACTCAGGCCTGCGCACACACAAAGAGTGATGACGCGAATATACCGCGGTATCGCTCGGTGCCATCAGTCCGCGGCTGCTCTGAGCCGCGCGACTGATGCGGCTGCAACTTTGATCCCACGCCCGCATCGCATCAGTCGCGCCGCAGAGCCGGCGGACTGATGGCACCCAGCGTGCCAGGCGGACTCCCGCTACATTGTCCCCGTGCCCGCACACCGCACGCATCACCCGCTCGCGCCCGCGGCGTTTCTCGCCCCCGCCGCCCTCGTGCTCGGCGTCTTCTTCGCCGGCTCGCTCGCTCAGGTGACCTATCTCTCCTTCACCCGGTACACCGCCTTCAGCGGGCCGGACTGGGTCGGGCTGGACAACTACGCCCGCCTGCTCTCCAGCAGCCGCTTCTGGGGCACGCTGTTCAACAGCACCCTCTACCTGCTCGTCACACCCGCGATCATCCTGCTGAGTCTCCTCGCCGCCCTCGCCGTCGACGTGCGACTCCGCGGCATGTCGTGGCTGCGGCTCGCCTTGTTCCTCCCAGTCGTCACCCCCACCATCGTCGCCGCACTGATGTGGCGCCTCCTCTACAACGAGGACTCCGGCGTGCTGAACGCGGGATTGCGGTGGTTCTGGCTCGATGGCGTCCCCTGGCTTACCGAACGCCCCTGGACTCTCGTTTCCGCCGCGCTGGTCACGCTCTGGAAGGGCTTTGGCTTCTACATGATGGTCTTCCTCGCCGCGCTCACCGCCGTCCCGCGGGAACTCCGCGAGGCCGCGGCACTCGACGGTGCCAGCCGCACGCAGGTCTTCTGGAACGTCACCTTCCCCTCCATCCGCCCCGCGATCGCGCTCGTCTTCGTCATCTCCTCGATTTCGGCGCTCAAGGTCTTCGAGGAGCTCTTCGTCACCATCAGGGGCGCGCCGATCGCGCACCAGACCGTCGTTCCGCTGATCTATCAGGTCGCCTTCGAAGAGGGCAACTACGGCATGGCCAGCGCCATCGGCATCACGCTCTTTGTCATCATCCTCGCCTTCAGCATTGTGCAACTCAAGCTCACCAGCCTCACAGAGCCCTGAGTCCCAACTGCCCCACTGCTCCACTGCAACTCATGTCCTCCGCCGCCCACATGATCGACCGCCGCCCGCTCTGGAGCACTGCGCTCTGGTACGCGATCGCGGCAGTGCTCACGATCATCGCTGTGGGACCGGCGATCTGGCTCATTGTGATCGCCTTCCAGCCCGCCGGCGGCGAGCTCTACTCCCTCCGCGGCGGCTTCACGCTCGACAACTTCAAGGCCGCGTGGAACGACGGCCATCTCGCCCGCCCCCTGCTCAACAGCGTGCTCATCACCGTCGCCCGAGCCGCCCTCAACGTGTTCATCGCCGCCCTCGCGGCGTACCCGCTCGCCCGCATGTCCTTCCGCGGCCGCGACGTCGTCTTCGTGCTGCTGCTCGCCACGATGATGATCCCCGAACAGGTGATCGTGGTGCCGATGTTCCGCATGATCGTCGGCATGGGCCTGTACGACACCCTTGCCGCGGTCGTCCTGCCCTTCAGCGTCACCGCGTTTGGCATCTACCTCTGCCGCCAGGCGTTTCTCGCCATCCCCACAGAGCTGGAGGAAGCCGCCCGGATGGACGGTGCCGGCAGCCTGCGGATCTGGTGGAGCGTGGTCCTGCCGCTGAGCGCTCCGACGCTGGCGACGCTGGCGCTCTTCAGCGTGATCGGCGCGTGGTCGGACCTGCTCTGGCCCTTGATCGTGCTGCAGGATCAGGACCAGTTCACGCTCCCGGTGGCGCTCAACAACATGCTCAGCCAGTTCGAGGCCAACACCCGGGCCGCATACGCCGCGGCGGTGCTGTCGCTGGCACCGATTCTCATTGTGTTCGCACTCGCGCAGCGGTTCCTGAAGGCCGAACTCTTCGGCGGTGCCGTCAAGGGCTGATCACCCCGCTCCGAGTCTCCATACCGCTTCGCGATCTTCGCCGCGGCCTACGACGCCCTGCTCTGCCCATAAGCCCGATCTCGCTTCACGCAAACAACCCCACGGGGCCGGCCTCACCGCCGGCCCCGCTTTCGTTTGCGCGGCCCCTAGAAGTGCAACCGCGAATGTCCCCCGACAAGACGCCGCGTCACCAGCGCGATATGCTTCGCCCAAGCGGCGACCGCCCTGAGGCCTTCGCGACATCGTGTGCCCGTAGCTCAACTGGATAGAGCGCTGCCCTCCGAAGGCAGAGGTTACAGGTTCAACTCCTGTCGGGCATGTTCGGCCTCGCACCAGGCAGCCCACATGCAGAAGCCTCGACGAACGAAAACGGACCCGATCGGGTCCGTTTCTTGTCGCATTACTTCTTCTGGGCGGCATCCCACGCGGCTTGCATGAGAGCGTCCGGCGGCATCCGATTGCCCTTGCTCACAGACCGCCCGCAATCGGGGCACGTCGTCTGCCCGGTTTTGCCGAGCCACTGATTCAGGATCACCGGTGTGGGATCGAGCTTGGCTTTGCCGTCTTTGGTCCAGTAGCACAGTTCCACCGGAAAGAGCGTGCGCTGCCCGGTCTTCGGATTGACCGCTGGGAAAACAAGTCGCTCACCGGTGAACGGGAACTCTTCGATGTACTCGCCGGTGACCGAATCCATCACTCTCGTGTACGCCGCGGCCCGCTTGGGGTCGCCCGAGAAGGTTTGCAGAGCACTGAAGAGCACATAACCGAGGACGACGAGCGACACCACCAACGCGGATATAGACGCAATCAATTTCGTGGACGATGAGGAGGCCGCGGCCTTTTTCGGCACTGCCGGTTGGCCCTCGTCCATCTTGTCGAGCAGCGAGGATTTGGAGGTCGACGAACTCGACATCAGGCGCTCCCGTGATGAGCCGGAAAGGACAATCAGTTGAAACGGTAGGCTTCGCTTCGGTACACGCCATCTCCGCAAGCCTGCGGCCACTGCCTGGCCGTCGTCCGCCAAGCGCCGAGCACTGCCCCGGCATTTCGCAGCGTGCCAGTCGGCTGCCAATACTCGGGGTTCGACGCCTTCAGATCGTCGAGCAGTTCGACGTGGCCGTCGAAGAACGCGACGTTGCCGAGAACCTGCACACCGGACGCCGCCGTCGGCGTGGTCGCGGAGGGCAGCACGGTCTTGTTCCCGTGCCGGAATGCCCAGAAGCGAGCGTCAACCGGCCTTCCCGACCACGGCGCTGCGGTCCATTCGCCGGGCGCGGCGACACGAGACAGCGACTTGCTGTTCTGAATCCAAGGCCCCGCGTCCGCGAAAGCCCCGCCGAAGTTGGGGGACAACGAGGGGTCGTAGTCCGGCGCCACCACCGTCGCGCCAGCGCCACCGCTCGCAAAGCGATGCCCATCGTGGAGAGCACCCTTGCGGCTCGGAGTGCCGACAAGACTGATGCGAGGGAAATAGCCTTTGCGCTCGTTTGAGGCAAAGTTGCCGATGCCCAGCGGCTGCGGATCCGCGGTCGACGTGAACCCGGTCACCATGTTGTACGACATCATGCGTACCGTCGGGAACTTCGAAAGATCGACACCCGCCGCTTCGGGATACGCGTAGGCCTCGAATCGATTTTCGGGGCAATGGAACGAAGAGACGGTGGAGTAGAAGGCCCAACGCTCGCCTCTTTTGTCATCGGCCGCGTTGTTCACGACGAGACCGTCATTACCGCCTCGAATGCCAAGGTGATGGAGCAGCGGACCCATCCAGTCCCAACTCTGCATCGCGATGCCATTGAACTTCGCGTTCGCAGTCGGCGTCATCACGCCGTTGCGGTTGACGATCCGACCGGTCGCATCCCAGCCGCTCGTCACGGGGGAACCTGCGATCGCGTCCTTGTTCGAGTCCGCGTAGGTTGTGTGCGCGATCACCATCTGCCGAAGATTCGACTGGCAGATGACGTTGCGAGCGGTCTTTCGTGCCGCACCCAGCGACGGCAGCAGGATCGAGATCAACAGAGCGATGATCGCAATCGCGACCAATAGCTCGATCAGCGTGAACCCGGTCGATGGTTTCCGGCCCTTGGTGTTCATTCCTGATTCCCTTCCTTCGCGGCCCTTTTCCTGGACCTTGCTCTTGACAGACTTGGCTTGATGCTTTGCTCGGCGGCACCGGCCGCGGGTTGTTTCTGCACTCACCGCCTGCCGCGGATCGATGCCGGCGTCGGTTGATCGTTCTCAGTCGCGTTGATGGGCGAAGACCCGAACAGGTTCGCGGCGGTGTTCCATGCCTCGTCGACCATGACGTGCGGCGCGTCCTCCTGACGTGGAGCGAGTGCTCATCGAGGCAGCATACCAGACGCTAATGCAGCAAGTGATTGTGAAATATCCAAACAAAAACCGATTCTATTCAAGTTCTTGAACTCTTGACGGTAGGCCACAGGGGCTGGACGAGCCTCGTAAACCGGCCTCACCGCGTCGATCTTTTGCGGCGTCTTCATAATCCGTGAGGGTACTTGTGAGGGTTCTGTCACCAGCCAGCCGCGCATGCAACGACAGCCACCCGGCAAGTCGGCAATGCAGTGCAAGCGAGAACGCAGGGCGGCGGCGACACTCGATCGGAGGACACGGCGACTCGGTCGTCAGCCGCCTCTCTGCCCCCCACCCCCAAGCCCGGCCTGTCCGGAGGAGAATCGCATGCGTTGGAACATTCTGGCCGCCGTCGCAGGCGGCGTCTGCACGATGGCCGCGGCCAACGGAGCTGAAATGCTGGTCTGCGGCTTCGGCAGCAACAAGGTCTATCGCTACAACATGTCCGGTGGGCTGATCGGCACGCTCGACGCCGCGGGGAACCTGTCGGGCCCGCTGTGCGCCCGCATGGGGCCGGACGGCAAGATCTACGTCGCCAGCGAGGGCAACAACCGGATCGTGCGCTTCAGCGCCAGCACCGGGGCCTACATCGACGACTTCATCAACGACCCGGGGCTCAACTCCCCCACCGGCATCACCTGGGACCGCGCCGGCAACGCGTACGTGGCGAGTTTCAACGGCAACAAGGTCCGCAAGTACACCAGCAGCGGCGGGTTCGTGTCGGACTTTGTCACCGCGGGCAGCGGCACGCTCAGTGGCGCCGACAACGGCATCTCGTTCGGACCCGATGGGAACCTGTATGTCCCCAGTTACAACAACAACCGCGTGCTCAAATACAACGGCGTCACCGGCGCCTTCATCAGCTCGTTCATCCCCAGCATCGGACGCCCACGCACGTTCGAGTGGTTCAACGGATCGCTCTACATCACCACCGAAACCGGCAACGCGGTCCAGAAGCGCAACGCCACCAACGGCGTGAACCAGGGCAACTTGGTCGCGGCCGGGTCGGGCGGTCTGCAGACGCCCATCGGCATGGCGTTCGGCGGCGACGGATTCCTGTACGTCACCTCGGCGAACAACAAGATCCTGAAGTACAACGCAACAACCGGCGCGTTCGTCGGGGTCTTTGCTGACGCAACGACATCGGACCTGAACCTCCCGGCGTTCATCACGATCATCCCGACGCCGGGTGGTGCGGTGGTGCTGTTGGCGTCGTCGCTGGTCGCCGCGCGCAGACGGCGTTGATCGCGGCTCGGTGCGCGTGACGGCGACAATCCAAAGCTGAAAAGAAACAGGAGCCCTCAAGGGCTCCTGTTTTTACTTGGGCATCGGAGAGTCATGGGCCGGGTCGTGGAAGGCCCCGCCCCCGTGCGTTGCCCCGCCGTCACCGCCTCCCACTCCTCAACGGTTGTTGTCAAAGCTCTTATCAGGCCACTTCGGAGCCTTCGCGTCCGGCAGCGGCTTCGCGGCGATCGTCTCCTGCAGGTGCTTGATCGCCGCCGCGAGCTGGGCGTCTTCGCCCTTGAAGGTGGCGTGCGGAAGGTTGTCCACGATCATGTCGGGGTCGACGCCGTGGCCTTCGATCAGCCAGATGTTCTTGCCGTCGGCATCGGGTCCGAAGACGCCGGTCTCGCCGGCGGTCGAGACGCCGTTGTCGGTGAGACGGTTGCCGGAGCTGAGCCAGACCTCGCCGCCCCAGGTGCGCATGCCGATCACCTTGCCAAGGCCGAGGCGCCGGAAGCCATCGGCGAAGGCCTCACCGTCGGAGGCGGTGAACTGATCGCACAGGACGACCATGTGGCCGCGGAACGCAAGCTGCATGTTCCAGCTCGATTCATCACTGACGCGTGAGGCCCAGTACATCCACGGCTTTCGGAGCAACTGGCCCAGGATCCAACTGTCGATATTGCCGCCGGTGTTTCGGCGGACATCGACGATGAGCCCCTTGCGATTGAAGACCGGGAAGAAGTTCTTGGTCCAGCGGGTGATCTCGCCGCCGCCCATGTTGCGGAGGTGGACGTAGCCGAGCTCGCCCTTGCCCTGCTCCTCGACGATCTTGCGCCGGGTGTACTGCCACTCGGTGTAGCGCATGTCGGCGGCGTCGCCCATGTTGACGGGCACGACGATCACGTCGCGCGATTCGCCGCCGTTGGCGGGCTTGACGCGGAGGAGCACCTGCTGCCCGGCCTTGCCGCGGAGCAGTGAGGCGGGTTCGGCGGCGAGGGTCGGCACGCCGTTGATGGACTCGATGATGTCGCCGGCGACGACGTCAACACCCGGGCGCGCCAGCGGCGGCACGGCGCTGGGCTCATCGGGATCGAAGTCGTAGACGCGATCGACGCGGTAGCCCGCGGCGTCACGAACAAGTTCCGCGCCGAGCGAGGCGATCGCCACATCGTCGGAAGGCCCACGGGTGTCGCCGCCCTGCACAAAGTGGTGCAGCGTCGAGAGCTCGCCGGAGAGCTGGCCGAACACATCGTTGAGTTCGGCGCGGGTGCGGACGCGCTCAACGAGAGGCGCGTACTTGTCGCGCATCTTGTTCCAGTTCACGCCGTGCATGTTGGGGGCGTAGAAGTAGTCGCGGAGCAGACGCCACGCGTCGGTGTACATCTGCCGCCATTCCTTGACGGGCGTGAGGCTGAATCGCCACTTGGACAGGTCGACGCCCTTGCCGTCCATCTCGGCCGGGGCGGCGTTGGCATCCACGATCGAGAAGGCGTCACGCTTACGGATGACGAGCTTTTTGCGGTCGAGAGAGAGGTCGTAGGAGTTGATGTCGGCGGCGACGGTCTTGGTCTCGATCTTCTCGTTCCCGATCGGCAGGGCGAGCAGGTTGCTCTTGGTCTCGGTGCCGCGGACGACGTCGATGAAGAACAGGGCCTTGTCGGTGATGGTGAGGCCGAAGTAGTTGCCGTTGGTGAAGGGGACTTCTTCGATACGGGAGGCGATGCCGTCGAGGTCGATCACGACCTCGGGGATCTTCTTCTCGTCCTTCTTGGCTTCCTTGGAGGCGTCTTTGGCAGCGTCCGTCTTGTCGTCTTCTTTCTTGGGCTCGTCCTTCTTCTCGCCGGTGATTTCGGGCTTCGTGTCGGGCTTCGTGTCGGGCTTGCTGTCCGGCTTCTTCTCTTCCTTCTTTTCGTCCTTCTTCTCATCCTTGGCGGGAGCGAGCTCGTCATTGGGCCGCCACGGCGAGCGATCGCCCTTCTTGCAGGCGATCAGGTACAGCTTCGACTTGCGGTCAAAGTACGGCTGAGGCGCCAGCGCGCCCCACGGGCTGCCCACCGACGACACGATGTGGCGATCGGAGATGAAGTAGATCCACTTACCGTCGGGCGTGAACTGCGGCGAGTAGCTGTTGAAGCGGTCGGTGGTCAGGTCGGTGATCTGCCCGGTCGCGACCGAGTAGAGACGGATCTGGTTGTTCGCGTTGGCAGCCGACTCGCTGAAGAGCAGCCACTTGGAATCCGGCGACCACGACAGATCGCTCGGCACCTCGAACTTGTTCTGCAGTACCTGCTTGGTGGACTTGTCCTCGAGGTTGGTGATGTAGAGCTTCTGGTTCTTGTCGACGTGCGCGACGAGCTTGCCGTCGGGGCTGGGAAGCATGTCGAAGCGAAGGATCGAGCCGTCGGTGGTGATCTGCGTCGCCTCGCCGACGCCGTTGGTCGGAACTTTCCAGATCTCGACCTCGCCGGACTGATCGGAGTACGCGAGCATCGACTTGCCGTCGGGCAGGAAGACGGGGCGGCGATAACGCGTGCCGCTGTTCTTGGTGACGTCGACGAAGCGGCCCTGCTTGGCGGGCGCGACGAAGACCTGGCCGCGGGCGGCGAGGGCGAGGCGATCGCCGCTGGGCGAAAGCGACCACTCGCTAATCGAGCCCGCCGGGTTCTTGATCCATTGCTCCCGCATCTGGTCGAAGTCGCTGGCGAGCGAGATATCGACGGGCGCGTTCTTGCCCGCGGCGATGTCAAGCAGCCAGATATCCGCGCCGTGCTGATACACGATGCGGCCGCCGCCAAGATCGGGGCTGGCGATGTCGTACTCGGCGTGCTTGGTGTGCTGCTGCAGGTCCTGCCCACCCGGATTCATGGACCAGATGTTCATCATCCCGTCGCGGTCGGTGGCGAAGAAGACGCGGCCGTTCCAGACCATCGCGTCCTTGCTGGTGCCCGCGAAGTCGGTCGTCAGCGGCGCGGCCTCGGCGTCGCCGTCGCTGAACTTCCAGAGCTGCTGGATGAAGCCGCCCTTGTATCGCTTCGTGAACGAGCCCTGAAACGGCAGCCGCGTGAAGAAGAGCGTCTTGCCGTCGGCGGCATACGCGCCCTGGTCTGCCTCGTAGAGCGGCACGCGGGTGCGGGCTCCGTCGCCGCTCAGCACCACAAGCTGCGACGAGGGCAGCGTCGCATGCTCGCGGGTAGAGAACATCACCTTGCCCTCGGGCGTCCAGCCTACGTATCCCATGCGTGCCGCCCCGAACGTGCGGCGGGTCGGCAAGCCGCCCTCGAGCGGCATGGTGTAGATCTCGGTCGGCCCCTCGTACTGCCCCATGAACGCAACGGTCTTGCCGTCGGGCGAGATGGCGGGATTGGTCTCATCGCCGGTGCCGGTGGTCAGCCGCGTGGCGACGCCGCCGGTCGCGGGAACCTTCCACAGGTCGCCCTCGCTGACGAAGACGATGGTGTCGCCGTGAATCGCGGGCTGGCGGTAGTAGCCTTTGGTCTGGGGCACGGTGTCGGCCGCGAGGGCCGAGCCAGCGAGAGCGAAGACGAGCGACGCGGTGAGCAAACGAGATCGCATGCGGGAACCTCCGGGAGGGAGAGGATACCGCGAATTGGCAAGGTGGGTTGCGGAGCGTCAGGAGTGCCCGACCGCTGGCGTGAGCACCGCGGCGACAAATAAAAGCACCGACGATACCACGGCTAGCCCAGCGCGTTGTCCCCGCTTGCGGCCTGAACACGTCACTGCAGAGCAACAACTGAGAACAAACGAAAGACACAATCCCCAGAAAAGCGAGGCGCCGACGCCTTGACCAATGGCATGCCCCAGACGCCAATCACCCAGTATGTGGGTCCTTTCGGTGACCTCTGCAGCGGCCAGCCATCCGATTCCGACCAACATCCACGTGACAGCGTTCACGGACAGAGCGATGACTTCGAGGCGGAACCCTGACCCGATGAATCTCGGTTGTTGCACATCCAAACGCGCCTCTCCGGTTTTCAACGAACGATTCGCTCCCCAAAGGAACTGGTTCCTCCCTCGGCAGCCATCACTCCCCCCGCACAATCACCACCCGAGGCTTCTTCGCCGGGTCGAGCGTTGCCAGCAGCCAATCCAGATCGCTCTTCTCGAACCCGATGCACCCCAGCGTCCCCGCGCCGTCGGGGTGGACGCGGTGGATAAAGATCGCGCTCCCCTTGCCCGGCACGGCGGGCCAGCGGTTGTAATCGACGACGATGCAGACCCGCATCAACTCGCTGTCGGCGCCGAGCCGCTCAGTGAGTCCCTTCGCCGCGTCGCCGCTGACCCATTGGTTGTACGTCGGAGAATCGGGGCGTTCATCCCACGCATCGTTGTCGGTGGCTTGGCGGTACGCGATCTTCGTATTCACAACCTCATCGCGACCAAGCGCCTCGGTGAGCGTGTACGTGCCGCTGGGGGTCATCTTGTCGCCCTCGAGCTTCTCGCCGGGGCGGGCGACGCCGTTGGCGCCGACGGAACAGGCGATGGGGCCACGGACGACGGACCACGACGTGCTCGGCATCCGCTCGAGCAGCCACGCTGTCGCATGGCGGTGGTTGGGCGCAGGCTCGTTGATCACCAACAGGGATTGTGTTGCATCCACGAGCGTCGCATCATTGCGTGCGATCACCTCCACGGCGTCCGCTTGCCAAGCCGTCCGATCCACGGCGTGCGTACACCCACCAAAAGCAAACGCGGACGCGACCAGCACGCCCCAACCCACCGCGATGCTGAAGATCCTTCTCAACACCTGATCTACCTCCGCGTCCCTCAGCCCCCTCCGCCTCTCCGCGTTCTCTTGTTCCTACTCAAACCGCAGATGCTTCACGCTCTCCCCGCTATCTCGCAGGTCGATCAGCGCATCAATCCCGATCTGCAGATGCTTCTCGACGAACGCCTCGGTGACGGCCTTGTCGCTTTCGCCGGTCTTGACGCCGTCGGGGGTCATCGGGTTGTCGCTCACCAGCAGCAGCGCCCCCTTGGGGATCGAGTTGGCGAACCCGACGAGAAAGATCGTCGCAGTCTCCATATCGATGCCGATGCAGCGGATCTGCCGCAGATACTCCTTGAACTTCTCGTCGTGCTCCCACACGCGCCGATTGGTGGTGTAGACGCTGCCGGTCCAGTAGTCGCAGCCGTGCTCCACGATCGCGGCGCTCACGGCACGTTGCAGACGGAACGAGGGGAGTGCGGGCACTTCCGGAGGCAGGTACTCGTTGCTCGTGCCCTCGCCGCGGATGGCGGCGATGGGGAGCACGAAGTCACCCAGCTTGGTCTTCTTCAGCCCGCCACACTTGCCGAGAAACAGCACCGCCTTGGGCTCGATGGCGCTAAGCAGGTCCATGGTCGTCGCCGCCATCGCGCTGCCCATGCCGAAGTTCATGATCGTGATGCCCGCGGCTGGCGTGCCGGGCGCACCCGTCGCCGACTGCATCGGGCGATCACGACCGACGACGGGCACGCCGAATCGCTCGGCGAACTTCTCGACGTAGTTGGTGAAGTTGGTGAGAAGGATGTACTCCCCCCAATGATCGACAGCACGCCCGGTGTACCGGGGCAGCCAGTCGCGCACGATGTCGGATTTGGATTTCATCGCTGACGCACAGCATATCCGGATGAACCGGCGCTCGCGTCCGTCTGCTGCTCGCGTGCCCGGCAGATCACGGCCCGACGAACGAATCCATCGCGTCGTCAGGCATCTCGAAGCCCTCGAGCTTGCCGGTGCGTTCGATGTGCGCAACCTGCTTGAGCATGATCTCAAGCGCACGCGGCAGCCAGATATTGTCGCCGCAGGCTCGCTCGGGTGTCGACATCCACTTCACGGCCCCGTCCGCATGGAGCACGTACTGCCCGCGACCGGCGTGATTGGAGGAGTTCTCCAACGGGTCGATCGGCTGGTGCGCGACCGCGCGGCGGACCACCGGCGAGCGATCCGACAGCACCACGACCTTCGCGGGCTCGCACTCGACACGCTGCCAGTTCGGGCGGCTCGAACCCATGATCTGATAGCTGAACGAGATCGCGTTCAGGTCGCGCCAGTCGTACGTCTCGACCTTGACGTCGCCCCGCTCGGCGTCGGGGTTGCCGGCGCACGCGAGATCGGACAGCTTGGCGTAGCGGGTGCGAGCGAGTGTGTACAGGTTGGCTGAATTGGCCTGCGGCTTCTGCGGCGAAACGTTCCACCACGGGGTGCTGCCAACGCCGCCGAGCCCGGCGGTCGCCACCGGGAACTGATCTCGATAGTCACCGGCATAGAGCCCCATCGCCGAGGCCACGCCGCCCAGATTCGAACGGCACGACGCGAGCTGACGCTGGTCGCCCACGAAGTTCAATGCCGGCCAGAGCACCGAGACTCCGATCAGCAGCATCGCCGCGATCGACAACGCATCGGCGAGCCGCCACGAGCGCGTCGCGCGAAGCGTCAAGCCCGTCGCGCGATCGGCCGCCGCACGGGCCGCCACTGCCTGGAAAGTCCGCTCCACCAGCAGCGGTGTCGCGGTGATGTCCGACTCGCGGACGGCACTGGCGAACTCATGATGGCGTGCGGCCCGGCCGCGCAGGACAGATGGTGTGGAATCGGCTTCGTACTCGGCGAGCGCCCAAGCGTCGAGCGCGTCGGCATCGAGCGCCGACAGCGTTGGCTCGGCGTCAACCTCGCGGACCATCCGCAGCAAAGTGACATCAACCAGTGTGCCTTCCGCACGAACGTCAGAAGCCGCGATCAAGCCGAGGAGAGCCTCCACCCGCTCCAGCCGCCGATCATCGCGCGACGCAGGATTCTGCGATGCTTCCTCGCGGGCCGAAAGCCACGCATCCACCGCCGCCTGATCTGCGCTCGAAAGCGACCAGCCCTCGAAGGCGCCGTCATCGTGTTGGTGATCCCCATCATGCGGCATGGAACACATCCCGGAAAGCAATCTCTCTACACCGGCTGCTCGTCCGGCTCGTCCGCGTTCCCCGCGGCTCGCCGTGAGACCTGTTGCCAACGCTTCGCAAAGGCGGCCACAGCCGCGTGCAGGCGGGACTTCACTGTCCCGAGCGGAATCCCCAGTTCATCCGCGATCTGCACGTAGCTCAGCCGCTGGAAGTACGCCAGCAGCAGAATCTCCTTCAACGCCGGCGAAAGACCCGCCAGCGCCCGCTGCACGAGCACCTCCCGCTCGCCAGCCGACAGCCTTGCCTCCGGCGGATCCACCTCGATCTCCAATAGATC
>VYLH01000030.1_pt1 | contig 43468 bp, 35 predicted proteins | sample 5114361 | NCBI WGS metagenome assembly VYLH01 (sample SAMN12291772, study PRJNA351875) | freshwater metagenome | isolation source: freshwater lake | place: USA: Michigan, Kent Lake | collected 2013-08-15
GTTGGGGGTTGAGTGAATCGCAGTGTACCAGCGGGTGGGGATTTGCAAAGCTCAAAGCGGCGGGTACGGGCCGCGGCTGAGGGTGTGGAGGCGGGGTTCCGATAAGGCAGGGCGGCGCGATGGGAGCGTGCGTCGACCGGCCGGAGGCCGGTCCCACTGGTGTGATTGGAGGCTTTGGCGCCGGGGCCTGGAAGGCCCCGCCCCCAGTCTCATGGCCCAAGTCAGGGGCCCATGTCATGGCCGGGTGCCACTGCCCAGCGCTTCGCTGGGCAGTGACGAGACATCCAATCCCGCAACCGCGTCCATCCTCCATCACCCCACACTGCCGAGCGAAGCGCTCGGCAGTGGCACCCCCGCTGCACTCTTGATGCGAGCATCGCCGTGCCCCTACTTCCCCCCTCCGCGCCCCTCCGCCCTCTCCGCGCCCTCCGCGTTCTCTCTCCCCCACGCCAGCACGATCGCGGCGAGTTCATCGGAAACCCCGATCATCGCCGTGCTCGGCGTCAGCCCCAGCGGATCATCGATCACCGCCACCCGCTTGTGCTTGATCGCCGGCACGTTTAACTCCGCCGCACGCCCCATCAGCGCGATCAACTCCTCCGGCGTGGCCGTCTTCTCCGGCTTCGCCGTCCGCGGCGGCCTCGGCGCGAAGATCACAATCCCGTCCGGCGCGAGCGACTGCAAATCCTCCAGATCCAATGTCACCCACGCGGCCTTGAACTTGGTGGTGTCCGCACCGCCCAGCGCCGGCACGCCGCCGAGCCGCTCCAGTAACTGATGATGAAAACTCCCCGGCCCCATCGCGCCCAGCGGCTTGGCCGATCCCAGAACCAGAATCCGCCCCGCGCGCTTCATCCCGTCGCCGCGATCCCGCCACGCCCGCCGCATCTCTTCCTCGAACGGCATCGGCGGCTTCACGTGCTCCGGCCCGCGCGAGTCGTCCGCACCTTGGGGGCGGGGCCTTTCAGGCACCGGCATCCCCTCTTCCGTCTTCTCCTCCCCCACCGTCCACGCAAACACCGCCTCATCCATCTGCCGCGCACACGATTCGATCTCATCCAGCCCGAGCGGATTGAGGTTCATCACCACCCAGTGATTCGCCGCCGCCAACTCCGTCAGCCGCTGCGGCAGTTCCCTCGCCCCCCACTGAATAAACACATGCGTCGGCCGCACGCGGATCAGCGTCTCGTAATCGATCGTCCCCAACTCCCCGCACGACGGCACCTTCGGGTCCAGCACCAGGTCATACGCGTGCCGCCCCACGATCTGCGACTCGTACCCCAGGTCCTTCAGAATCACCGCGAGCGCCGGGCTGTGCGCGACAATCCGCAACTCCCGCGCCGGCGTGATCTGTCTCCCGGTCGCATCACTCTTGCTCGGCTCGCGTCCACATCCCGACACCACCGCCGCGAGCACGAGCGCTCCGAGCCACATCCAGAATCTCTCGCCGATCGCTCGCATCGACCGAGCGTATGACCCCGCCACAGTCTGGTGGCATGGTGCCATCAGTCCGCCGGCTCTGCGGCGCGACTGATGCGGCCCGGAGACGCCACTTCCAAACGCACCAGTCGCGCGGCTCCCAGCAGCCGCGGACTGGTGGCACCGCGCAGACCATGATCCGCTTCCTCGCAGTGCCATCACACCCACTCCCCTCTCCGCGTCACTCCGCCTTCTCCGCCCCTCCGCGTTCTCTCCCTTTGACCGGCAACCTCCCGCTACCGTTCCCCTTCATGGCGGCCACCCCCCATTCACTTCCAACCTCGCCAACGTGGCACCGCTGCCTCACGCCAAGCGCACTCACGCTCATCGCCGCCATCACCCTCGCCCGTCTCTTCTACATCGCGTTCCTCTGCCCGTATCACCTCATCGAGGACGAAGCCCAGTACTGGGTCTGGAGCACCCGCCCCGACTGGTCGTACTACTCCAAAGGCCCCGGGATCGCGTGGTCCATCTGGCTCTCGGTGAAAGCCCTCGGCGTCTCCGAGTTCGGCGTCCGCGCCCTCGCACCCATCTACTCCGCCGTCGCCGCCCTCGCGCTCGCCGGACTCGCCGCCGACGCCGCGCGTGATCGCCGCGCCGCCTTCGCCGCCGCCGCGATCTTCTTTCTGACACCCCTCTTCCTGCTCAACGGCCTCTTCCTGATGACCATCGACGGCCCGCTGCTCTGCTTCTGGGCCATCGCCTGTTGGGCCATCTTCCGCGCCGCCTTCCGCGTCTCCGCCCGCGCCTGGCTCATCGCTGGTGCCGCCGTCGGCGTCGGTTTCCTCTTCAAGTACACCCTTGCCCTCTTCATCCCCAGCGTGGTAATCGCCATGCTGATCGCCCGCTGCGGCGAGCACGTCCACCCGCGCTGGAAGTCCCTCGCCGCCGCCGCCCTCGCCATCGCACTCCTCGGCCTCGTCCCCATCGCCATCTGGAACTCCCAGCACGACTGGCCCGCGGTGAAGCATCTTCTGGGCCACGCCAAACTCCCCGGCGGCGACGTCGCGCCTTCCTCATCCTCCTCCTTCACCCTCAAGTACTTCTTCGAGTTCCTCAGCATCCAACTCGCCGCCGTCGGCCCCGCGCTGGGTCTGATGCTCGCCTCGCGCCGATTCACGTCCGACCCCGACACCAAGCCCGCCGCCCGCTTCCTCCTCTGGCTCGGCCTCCCCACGCTCGCCCTCTACACGGTGATGTCCGTCTTCACCAGCGTCGAAGGCAACTGGGCCATGGCCGCATTCCTCTCGCTCACGTCCCTCGCCGCCATCGCCCTCGTCCGCGGCCTCGACGACTGGCGTTCCAAACTCGCCGCCTGGCGTGCCCTCCCCGAACCCCGCCCCCGCTCAGGCATCTTCCTCAAGCGCCCCGAAACCCTCGCCCAGATCTCCTGGCACGCCACGCTCGTCTACGGCATCCTCGCCACGCTCCTCTTCCTCCGCCTCGATCTCGTCGCGCTCGCACTCGACAAACTCGGCAAGCCCGTCGCCATGCACCGACTGCTCGGCGCACCCGACTTCGCCCGCGCCATCCACCAACTCCAAGAGCGCGAGACCCGCAACAGCGCAGCCCCGCTCCTTTTCTCGTACCATTACGGCGTGGCAGCGCAACTCACCTTCTACCTGCCCGATCACCCCATGGTCCGCGTCGCCGGCAGCCGCCTGGGCTACCGCCGCACGCAGTGGGACCTCTGGCCCGATCTCTCCCTCGACCACCCCGACCTCCAAGGCCGCGACGCCATCCTGATCGGCGGCCACGAATCCCAGTGGTCCACGCTCTTCACCAGCGTTGAATCCCTCGGCAACCTCCCGCAGGACCGCCGCAAGGACCGCTGGACGTACCTCGGACGCAACTACCGCGGCACAAGCCCGCGCGCCGCACTCACCCCCGCGGAGTCCCCATGACCCGCGGCCCCACCGTCAAGCACGACTACTTCTTCGCCACCCAGCGCCGCGACCGCACCCGCCGTCGCATCGTGCTCGCGATCTTCGCCCTCGCCGCCGTCATCGTCTGCAATCTCGCCGACCGCGCTCTCTTCCACTTCTTCCTCGTCGATCCCGCCCGCCTCGGCGAGTTCGAGTCCAAGGCCTACTACCAGATCCTCCGCCAGACCGGCGATGTCCGCACCTGGCTCATCGTCGCCCTCACCCTCGCCGCTCACACCATCTACCGCCAGTTCAACGGCAACGGCCGCGCCCTCCGCGCCGGCTCGGTCATCGCCGTCTTTGCCGCCCCCGCCGCCGGCGGCATCCTCGCCGAACTGCTGAAGCTCATCCTCGCCCGCGAACGCCCCGCCGAGGAAGTCATGGTCGAAGTCGCCGGGCAGGTCGAGAAGACCCTCGAATACCAAGGCCACATCTGGCGCGGCCTCTTCGCCGGCATCTACCACGATGGCCAGTGGTTCAACGGCCACAACCTCGGCCTGCCCAGCAGCCACGCCGCCGTCTCCATGGCCGCTGCCGCAACCCTCGCACGCATCTTCCCCGGCACCGGCATCATCCTCATCCCCGTCGCCATTGGCTGCTCAATCACGCGGCTGTGGGCCGGCCGCCACTTCGCCAGCGACGTCGCCCTCGGCATGATCGTGGGCTGGCTCGCGGCTGTTCTGGTCACCCGACTCCTCCGCCGCGTGCGCTAACTGCGACCTGGTCCCACGCGTCCCGCGTCCCACCACGCACTCACACGCCGCGTTGCACCCCGCGCAGCCACTCCGCCCAGATCGCCAGTACCAGCAGCATGTACAGCCGCTGCGAGTGATCGCGCCGCCGGCTCATGTGGTCCTCGACCATCGTCGCCACAAACCGCCGATTGATCGTGATCCCGAGCAAATCCTCCGGGAACGGATCCGGCCCACCCAGCGTGTCGAGCAGCAACTGCTTCATCCCGCCGTAGTCGGTGCGGAACCACTCGCCGATGGGTATGGAGAAACCCATCTTGGGCCGATCGACGATGGAGTCGGGCAGGTACTTCCGAGCGACCTGCTTGAGCAGCCCCTTGCGCTCTCCATCGGGCATCAGCACGTCGGGGCGCACGCGAATCATGCGATCGACGAGTTCGCGGGCAAGGAACGGGGCGCGGACCTCAAGACCGACGGCCATGGAGGCGGTGTCGGTCTTGCGGAGGATGTCTTCGGGGAGATAGGCCTGAAGGTCGACCTCGTAGGCCTCGTTCGCCGCCAGCTCAGGGTTGTCGAAGTGCCTGCCAAGCAGTCTTCCAGACCGGTGCCTCGAAGCGGACTTCCTCGCGTCATAATCCGTCACCTGCTCGTAGAGCGAGCGCGGGAAGATCGAAAGCAGATCGACATAGCCATCGTGCGCTGCCGCGTCGAAGAATCGAGCGACGCGTCTTCGCCGATTCATCTCCACATCCGATCCGCCGAAGAGTCTCGCTCCGAAGCGGAGCAATCTCGATGGAACCCGGTTGAGTCTTGAGAAAACCCCGGCGATGCGATGCCGCTCGTATCCGAGAAAGAGCTCATCGCCCCCATCTCCGCCAATGGCGACCTTCACCGCGGAGCGAGCTGCCCTGCTAACCCAAACGGACGGCAGCAACGAACTGTCCCCAAAGGGAAGCCCCAACTGAGTGACCGTCTGGACAAGGTCGGTTGCGGGGTTCGCATCACACGCAAGAACGTGGTGGCGAACTCCCAGATGGCGCGCCGTCTGTGCCGCGGCCTCTGACTCATCGAATTGATCGATCGGCATCCTGACCGTGAAGGCGTCCACCGATCTTGAGTCCTCGCGTGCGAACGCGGCAACGAGCGCGGAGTCGATCCCCCCCGAAAGGAAGACCCCAACGCTCGCGTCGGCATCGAGCCTTGAACGAACAGCGGCCGACAAGAGCCCTTCAACTTCCGTCACGCGTATCGATTCACGGCGTCCGTCGAACTGAAGTTTGGTGCCCCAATCGTTCATCACCCCCGTCTCGCAGACGACGACGTCGGTGGCATTGCGGTGGGCAAAGCCGGGCGGCGTTGCGATGATGCGTGCAACGGGTAGTTCGGTGTCCCATCCGAAGCGCATCCATCTTGCCACACAATCGAACTGAGCGGCGTGGCCGAACGGGCTCGAACGCGGGACGCTCATGTGGCGGATTCGAACCAGCCCCGGCACACACGACGCAAAGGCGTACATGGTGCCGTGATCGGTCTCATAGAGCGGCTTTTCGCCGAACCGATCCCGGGTCAGCACGATTGCTCCGCTCCCCGCGTCCCAGATCGCCACCGCGAACATGCCGTCGAGTTTTGCGAAGAGATTGTGGCCCCACTCCCTCCATCCGTGGATCAGTACCTCGGTATCGCTGTGATCGCTCGCAAACCGGTGCCCAGCGCTCTGCAGTTCACGCCGCAGATCGCGGTGGTTGTAGATGCAGCCGTTGAACACCACGGCCACCCGCCCGTTGCGTGGCTTCTCCGGGTGCGGCCCACGCTCGCTCACCATCGGCTGCCGCCCGCTCGCGTGGTCGATGATCGATAGCCGCCGATGCACGAACGCCACGTCCACCACCGACCCATCCGCACGCGTCACGCGATCGCGGAACCGCCCCTGCCCGTCCGGCCCTCGGTGCTTGATCGAGTCATCCAGCACATCCAGCCACGCCTCCGGTATCGCCACCTCCGGCGCCGGAGGCTGCATGCCGGCTGGGTGAACCTTGAGGATGCCGGCGATGCCGCACATGGTGGAGAACGGGAAGGAGAAGCGCCCAGAACAGCAGGAATCCCTGCACGGCGCGTCACCAGCAGCTTACGACGACGCGACCGTCGCCGCCGCCAGTTTCGCCACCCGCCGCCTTTCTTCCTGCAGCATCCACACCGTATGGATCACGCGGCTCACCCCGATCCCCAGCACGCCCCCCGCCACCGTCGCCCAGAAGCCGTTCAGAATCTGATGGTGCAGCAGATAGTTCTGCGTCCCCAGCCACAGCACGTACAGCAGCGGCGACAAAATCGCCCGCTGCACCTGCACGATCCCCGCGTCGTGGATGAACGACATCCCCCGATACGCCGGGTTCGCCGACACGATCTTCTGCAGCGGTCCGTGGTTCGCCAGATAGTGCAGCCCGAAGTAGATCGAGAAATCAAAGATCACGTCCAGCACGAACGTGATCGCCGTGATCAGCCAGGGATTCGTGACCAGCCCCGTCTTGTGGATCGCGTACACCGCCAGCGCCACCGGCACGAGCGCGATCAGCCCCGCCGCGATGATGTTCACGTTGACGTTGACGATCCGGCGCGCGTACCAGTGCGCCAGCGCCCGCAGCGCGGGGTTCTTGATCGGGTGATTCGGATCTTCCGGCGACATCGATATCTCATCGTAGAAGAAGGCATCGATGCGTGAGGGCCGCTTCTGCTCAGGCCAATTCGGAGAGCCGTGTCCGTGTCAGACGCACCGCCGCCGCACTCGTGTCGCAGCCGATCGCGATTCGACCCAGCCTTTTCGCCGCCACCAGCGTCGTCCCGCTGCCGCAGCACGGGTCGAGCACGGTGCCCTTCGGCGGCGAGCACGCCGCCACGAGGAGTTCGAGCAGCGCCAGCGGTTTCTGCGTGGGATACCCCGTGCGTTCCGCGGCCATGTTGTTGATGGCCGGGATATCGAGCACGTCGGTCGCCTTCTTGGTCTGGCCTTTCATGCGCCGACTGGTCGCGGGGATACGGGGCGGATCAAAGTAGTGGCGTGCGGGATCGACGCAGTAAAAGAGGATGTCGTCGTGCTTGCGGGCGAACATGCGGGGCGAGGAGCCGCCCAGGCCGTAGGACCAGATAAGGTGGTTGACGAAGCGGTCGGGCCCAAGAAGGTCGTCGAGCAGCACGCGGACGCGATGGCTGGTGCGCCAATCGACATGGACGAGGAGATTGCCGCTGGGCTTGAGCGCGGGGATGGTGGCCGCAAGTCGCTCTCGGAGCCAGGCGAGGTAGGCGTCGATGGTGGGCCAGTTGTCCTGATAGCTGGCGGGGTGACTGGTGCGCGTGCCGCGGATGGGGCGGGTGGCGGTTTTCTTGACGCCGGTGTTGAAGGGTGGGTCGACGTAGCACAAGTCCACGCTCGCGAGAGGACGCGTGCGTGCGAAGGCGAGCCAGTCAGACTTGAGCACCGCGACAGACATCAGCTCCACTGTACCGAACCCCGCCGACTGCGTATCTTCTCCCCCATGCCACGCCTCCCCATCCTCACCCGCGCCAACTCCGACAAGCACGACCTCTACGAGCGGGCCGTGCAATCGCCCGAGGCCGAAATCGATTTCGTTGACGCCACCTACCGCAAGATCAGGGGCAAGCCCGCGGCCCTGCTCCGCGAGGACTTCTGCGGCACCGGCGCCAGCGCGTGCGAGTGGGTCCGCCGCCGTAAGACCAACCGGGCCATCGGGCTCGATCTCGACGCTCCCACTCTCGCCAATGGGATGCAGCGGCACATCGCGAAGCTGGCGCCAGACGCTCAGGCTCGGATCGAACTCTTGAAGCGCAACGTGCTCGACCCGGGGGCGGCAAGCGTGAAGGCCCTGGGCGGCTCGCCGCAGATCGTGCTGGCCATGAACTTCTCCTACTGGCTCTTCAAGACCCGCGAGATCCTGCGGGGGTACTTCGAGACCGTGCACCGGTCGCTCGCGAAAGACGGCGTCTTCTTCCTCGATCACTACGGCGGCAGCGACGCCTACGAAGAGGTCAAGGAGCGGCGCCGCATCGGCGGGCCGCGCCGCGGGTACACCTACATCTGGGATCAGGCCTCGTACAACCCGATCACCGGCGACAAGACCTGCCACATCCACTTTGAGTTCCACAAGGGACCGCCGATGCTGCGAGCGTTCACCTACCACTGGCGCGTGTGGTCGCTGGTGGAGATTCAGGAACTGCTCCGCGAGGTGGGTTTCCGCAACGTCAGCGTCTACTGGGAAGGCGACGACAAGAACGGCGGCGGGAACGGCATCTTCCGCAAGACCACCAAGGGCGAGGCCTGCCGCTGCTACATCGCGTACATCAGCGCCGAACGCTGAGCCTTCCGCGGGTTGCCACCAGCTCGGGCACCATCAGCTCGGGTGCCATCAGCTCGGGTGCCACTGCCCAGCGCTTCGCTGGGCAGTGCAGCGCCGCCGCACCCACAACCACCAAAAACAACACTGCCGAGCGAAACGCTCGGCAGTGGCACTCTGTGCTGTTGTTTGACTTATGCGCTCTCGCGACGACGGCGCATCTCGGCCAGCGGCCGCTTGGTCCGCACCGCGTCCTCTTCGATCACGTACTCAGCGCCGCTGTTGTCAAGGTCGGGCAACTGGTACATCAGATCGATCATCAACTCTTCCATCACCGCACGCAGCGCACGGGCGCCCGTGTCGCGCTTCACGGCCTTGGTCGCCAAGGCGCGCAGCGCCCCGTCGGTGAAGGTGAGCTTCGCGCCCTCCAGCCCGAACAAGTGCTGGTACTGACGCACGATCGCGTTCTTCGGCTCGGTCAGGATGTTGATCAACGCATCCACCGACAGCGGCATGAGCGGCGCCAGCACCGGCAAGCGACCGACGAACTCCGGGATCATCCCGAATTCGATCATGTCGTCCGCCGTCACCTGCGCCAGCACGCGCGACGCCGTCTCCTCGCCGCGGGCCCGATCCTGATCGAGGCTGAACCCGATGCGCGTCTTGCCCAGGCGGCGACGGATGATCTCTTCCAGACCCACAAACGTTCCGCCGCAGATGAACAGGATGTTCGTCGTGTCCATCTGGATGTACTGCTGCTCGGGGTGCTTGCGCCCGCCCTGCGGCGGCACATTGCTCGTCGTGCCCTCGAGCATCTTGAGCAGGCTCTGCTGCACGCCCTCGCCCGACACGTCGCGGGTGATGCTCACGTTGTTCGACGTCTTGCCGATCTTGTCGATCTCGTCGATGTAGATGATGCCGCGCTGCGCCGCCTCCAGATCAAAGTCCGCGGCCTGCAGGAGCTTGAGGAGCAGATTCTCCACGTCCTCGCCGACGTAACCCGCCTCGGTCAGCGTGGTCGCATCGCCGATGGCGAAAGGCACCTTTAGCATCCGCGCCAGCGTCTTGGCCAGCAGCGTCTTGCCCGAGCCCGTCGGACCGATCAGCAGAATGTTGCTCTTGTCCAGTTCCACCGAGCCCGCCTCGGCGCTCTCGAGGTGCAGCAACCGCTTGTAGTGGTTGTGCACCGCGACCGACAGGGCCTTCTTGCCCATGTCCTGCCCGATCACGTACTGATCGAGATATTCCTTGATGTCCCGCGGTGCCGGCACTTCCCGCAGCGCCGAGCTCACCGTGCTCACCCGCCGACGCTCCTGCCGGAAGATGTTCTGGCACAGCTCCGTGCAGTGCGAGCAGATATACACCTCGCTCGGACCTTCCACCATCGGGCCCACGTCGCGGCTGGTCTTGCCGCAGAACGAGCAGGTCGTCACCTTGCGCCCACGGAAGGATGAATCCCCCGCTCCGGAGCTGTTGACGGGCGGGTTGGTATCGTCGTTCTTGCCTTTGGCCATTGGGCGTCGCTTTCGTGCACGGAAGGGATCGGCGCGTATCCGAGGAGTCTATCGGTCATCCTTCATGACTTCCTCACATCGCCCCGGCGGAAACCCAAAGCGGACCTTGTCGCGTCCGCTCGCGATTATTCATCCACACCGCTTCCACGGCCCGCGACGACCTTTTCGGACGAGCGGCTCGCCGCCTTCGCCACCAGCTTCCGACGCACCTGGTCGTACTCCGCTTCCGAGATCTCCCCACGCTCCCGCATCGCACGCACCTGGTCCATCAACGAACCCGGATCCTCCCCACGCCGCGCCGGCGCGAGCAGACTCTTTCGAAGCGCCAGAATCGCGATCGACGCCGCCAGCACCGCCCCGAGCAGCACCGCCACCCAGAACAGCACGTCGTTGGTCGCGGCTTGCGCGAGAGTGATCTGCATGCGTCGCCCGTCTCAGCGCTCTAGTGCCCAGACCCGATCGCATCCCGGATCGGCACGAGCAGCGTCGGAACCACCCGCGATTCGACCAGTTCTTCACCGAGACGGCTCATCTTCGTAAAGACGTCACCAAGCTCCTTGATGTCGCTCACCGAGCCGAAGCGCCGCAGCGTCAGGTACACGCTGATCGGCTCCGGCGGCGCGTCCGCGTCCCGGAATCCCGACGCCGTCCCCGCTCGCGTCTTCACCTCGAAGTAGATCTCCGTGTCCTCGCGTCCCGCGATGCGCAGTCCCAGCAGCGGCTGACAATCCACCGACACAGCCCCGTGCAGATCCGCCAGCTGCGCCAAGGGCGAACCTTGCAGCAAGGCCTCGTACACGATCGCGTCGTGGTTCCCGCCCGCCACGAGATCAAAGCCGTACAGCAACTCGATGTAGTCGATGTCCAAAGGGCTGATGCTCAGAAAAAACGGCGCCGCGTCCAGCACGTGGCGGTGCAGCGAGTAGCCCTCGCTCGGCTCCGCCGGGTTCACCACGCCCGACCGGATGTTCGACGGCCGCACCGCCAGCCACCGATGCACCCCGTCCGACTGTGGCGACTCGAGCGCCAGCTCTTCCTTGTACCGCCGGAACGTCGACATCGTCGGGAACTGCTTCCGCACCCGCTCGAACAACTCCAGCACCGTGTCCCGCCCCCGGGGCAGATCCATCTTCACGGCGATCTTCTGGTTGATGTAAAAGTCCGAGCACAAGGCCCGAAAGGACTCGGTCATCGCGACACTCGCTCCCGCCCGTGAGGGTCGTTTCAGTTCCACGCCGGGCCGATACGCCCGCTCCGCCAATGTTAGCGTTCGCAACCCCCCCACGGGTGCCACGACCGACCAGCTCGGCGGTCGGCGGTGCAAAACCCCCGGATATCCCCCTCGCATCGCTCAGCATCCACTCGCTCGCAATACCATTGCCCCCTTGCCAGTCCTCACCGCCACCAACCTCAAGCACGCCTTCGGCACCCGCGTCATTCTCGATGGCGTCTCTTTCTCCATCGAGCCCGGTGAACGCGTCGGCGTCGTCGGCCGCAACGGCGTCGGCAAGAGCACCTTCCTCAAGATGCTCGCCGGCCTTATGAAGTCCGACGAGGGAACCGTCGCCCTCCAGCGCGGCGCCCGCGCCGGCTACCTCCATCAGGACCCCAAACTCAACCCCGACGAAACCCTCTGGGGAGAAGCCGAGAGCGCCTTCGCACGCCTCCACGAACTCCACCAGCGCCTCGACGCCGTCTTTGAGAAGATGACGACAGCCCAGGGCGACGCCCTCGACAAACTCCTCAAGGAACAGGAAATCCTCGAGAGCGACATGGAGGCCGCCGGCGGCTATTCCATCGATCACAAGATCTCCGAAGTCCTCCACGGCCTGGGATTCACCGACGCCCAGTTCACCGTCAAGGTCGGAGGCCTTTCCGGCGGCCAGAAGGGCCGCCTCGCACTCGCCAAGCTCCTCCTCGAGAACCCCGACGTCCTCCTGCTCGACGAGCCCACCAACCACCTCGACATCGAGGGCCGGCTCTGGCTCGAGAATTTCCTCAATCACGACTTCCCCGGCGCCGTCCTGCTCATCAGCCACGACCGCTACCTGCTCGACAACGTCGTGAAGCGCATCATCGAGACCGAAGACGGCCGCCTCATCGATTACCCCGGCAACTACGAGACGTTCCGCGAACTCCGCGCCGAACGCCGTCTCGCCATGCTGCGCGCGTACGAGAATCAACAACAGCGCTTCCGCCAGGAAGAGGCCTACATCCGCAAGTACAAGGCCGGGCAGCGGGCCGCTCAGGCCCGCGGCCGCAACACCCGCCTCGCACGCGAAAAAGCCAGCAACACCCTCGAAAGACCCGTCGAAGCCCACTCCTTCGAGGTTCGACTCCCCGAAGCCCCGCGCTCCGGCGACATGGTCGTCTCCGCCCGCGGCATCTCCAAGAAGTACCCCCTCGAAGGCGGCGGCGAGAAAGTCCTTTTCCGCGAGTTCGACGTCGCCATCTCCAGAGGCGAACGCTGGGGTGTCATCGGCCCCAACGGCGCGGGCAAGACCACCCTCGTCCGCGCGCTCCTCGGCGATCTCGCCCCGGACACCGGCATGATCCGCCTCGGGTCCAACGTCGCCACCGGCTACTACCGCCAGACCCACGAGCACCTCCCGCTCGAGCTCGCCGTTTACGAGTACCTCCAGCGCACCATCAAGAAGGAAGTCCCCGGCACGTCCATGAGCGAGCAGGCCGCCCGCGATCTCGCCGGCGCGTTCCTCTTCAGCGGCACCGATCAGGACCGTCCGCTCGGCCAGCTCTCCGGCGGCGAACGCAGCCGCGCCGCCATCGCCGCACTCCTCTGCAGCGCCAAGAACCTCCTCGTACTCGACGAGCCCACCAACCACCTCGATCTCATGAGCGCCGAACGCCTCGAGGACGCCATCTGCGACGAAGGCGGCTACGAGGGCACGATGATCCTCATCAGCCACGACCGCGCTCTCATCGACAGCACCTGCGACAACCTCATCGTCCTTGACGGCAAGGGCAACGTCGAAGTCTTCCACGGCGGGTACACCGAGTGGCACGAGAAAGACGTGCAGCGCCGCCGCGCCGCCGATCGCGAAGAAGCCGAAGCCAAGGCCCGCCGCGACCAGGCCGAACGCGCCCGCAAGGAAGCCGAAGAACGCAAGAAGGCCAAGCCCGCCTCCGCTCCGAGCAGCAACGCCCTCGCCCGCCTCCGCACCGATCAGCTCGAAGAGAAGATCGAGAAGATCGAGAATCGCATCCGCGCCATCGACGCCGATCTCAACGACCCTGCCACCTGGCGCGATCAGGCCAAGTCACAACGCCTTGGCGACGAACGCACACGCCTCGCGAGCGAACTTGAACCCCTCGAGTTCGAATGGGCCCGCCGCGCTGAAGAGCAGTAACCCGCGCCGGGTCCCGTCCGTCCTATCAGGCCTGCAACAACCACCGCACCGCGGCCACAAAGAACACCGCGGCCAGCGCCACACTTGCCACCAGCGGCGCCAACGCCCGAATGTGATCCGCACGCCAATCAAACCGCGTCCGCGGCGTCTGCGCCGGGCGCACCAAAGCCAGCGGGCCGCGCACCGCGTCCGACGGCACCGGCAGCGTCCCGCCGTGCGTTCTGGCATCATCCTGCACGATCGCAATCACCAGGTTCGCATCAAAGTCGCGCAGCCCCAGCCGATTCGCAAGCTTCAGCAGCCGCTTGCGCGACTCCGGCGTCACCAGTGCCGCATGCCCGCCCTGCACCTCGCGCCGCACCCGAACGGCAAACACCCACCGCGCGTCGTCGCCCATCAGGGCCGGCGTCGCACGACGGGTCTGTTCCAGCGTCCCCGCAAACCGCGGCCCGAGCCCGATCCGGCTCGACTCCCGATTCGCTTCCTCAATCAAGCGCCGCGCCTCGGCCACGGCCCCTGGCCCCCCCACGGGTTCGGTCCGTCCGGGTCCTTCGGAGGCCCCACCTTCCACGGGTCGCAGGGATCGCGCTCGGCTCCGTCCCAACTGCCCACCCAGCCCCGTCGGCCGCAGGGCTCGAACCCCGCCGGATCCGAGAAACTCGGCTTGTAGGGGCTGCTCCGTCTGCGCCGGCGTGCCGCGGGAACGCGACACACTGCGGGGATCCAAATCCACGACATCCACATACCGCAACCGCGGAGCATCCGCGTTCCGGGCCGGCGCAGCAGGGCCAGCGACATTATCGCCACTCTTGGAATTCGTCTTCATACCAACCACCATGGCACAGGCCGTGCCAGTCCACTTCCAAGTCCACCAGGACGCCACCAGAAGGCCACCAAGAAGATGGTAACCTGTGTCGCGCTTCTCGCCCGGCAATCCAACACATTCCCGGCCGAGAAGCCGAAACACTGGTGCACGAACGCGCGGGTTCTGCTGCCATCCGCGCCACTCATGCATCTTCAGGGCCCAAACTGCGGAAAGACGATCGTGAGCATGGACGCCGGACTACCAGCCAACACCTCTTCCAGCGAGCCGCCCGCGCCCGCTCCCATGGCCGCTCCCATGGACAAACTCGCGGTCGTTCGCCGCATGCGTGCCCTCAGCCAACGCGGCCGACTCCCCGGCTTCGAGGAAACCGCCGATGGCTTCAAGGCCCTCGCCTATGGCTGGGTCTTCGACTTCGACCTCGTCTTCCGCATCGACGAATCGCCCAGCGGCTGCACCCTCACACCCGCCCTCGTCCTCAAGCGCCGCATGCCCGCCATCGTCCTCGCCCTCCTCGCCTTCTCCATCTGGCCCGGCGTCTGGATCACCGACTCGATGCTCTCCACCTACTTCACCTGGTACCCGCACGAGTTCTGGAAGACCTGCGTCTGGTATCTCCCGATCACGATCCTGCCCATGCCCTGGGTCTGGAAGACCGCCATCGGCCGCTCGCGCCTCCTCGCCGAGGAATCCGCCCGCGAGCTCGCCGATCGCGTGCGCAGCGAACTGAGCGCCGGCTCGCCCGCCACCTGATCGGAGCCCGCGATGTGGCAAGGCTTCGACACCGCTGAGGTTCTGAGCGCCGGTCTCGCATCCCATGAACTCGCCCTGCGCGAAGAGCAGTCCGTCCGCGGCCTCGATGCGTTGAAGGAACTCCAACTCCACGAGCTCCTCGCCCAAACCTGCGCGCTCACCGGCTTTGGTGTCCTCCGCGAAGTTGGCTTCCCAACGCTCCACGCCGCCACCCGCCACTCCGCTCGCCCCCGCTGCGACATCGTCCTCACCCCAATGCCCGATCAAGTGCTGATCGACACCCTCGATCAGCAACGCGAGCAGACAGATCACCCGCTCTTCAGCAACCTCGCGCCGCGCACGCCCCAACGCAAAGACGTCGATCCACGCGAGTGCCTCTGGATCGAGGTCAAGACCGTCGCCCAGTTCACCTACACCCACGGCGTCCCCGGCCCCAACCGCAACTACGCCTCTGAACTTGTCCAGGCGCTCCGCACCGACCTCGACAAACTCGCCGCCGACCCCGCCATCGATCAGGGCGTCGTCGTGCTCGTCCTGTTCACCGACAACCAACGCACCGCCCGCAACGACGTCGTCGCCGCCGCCAACCGCTGCCTCGACCACGCCGCCGCCATCGCCTCGATGTCCTCCCGCTCCTTCCCGATCACCGACCGAGCAGGCAACGCCTGCTGCACCGTGGCCGCGTTCGATGTCCTGAAGTAGCCCCGTCGAAACCCCGGGGACCGCGCCTGCACGAAACCGCACCCGCTTCCGCCGCGTATCGAGCGGAAATCCCTTGCGTTCTGCAGGGGCTCGTGGCATGCTCATCGCGGATCGTCTCTCAACGTTCTCGCGACGCTCTTTCTGAATTCGGCGCGGTCTCGCTCATCGCGGAGTCTCCCTTATGCACGGCTTCGGTCGCATGTGGCTTTTTCTCACCCTCCCTTGCGCCGTCGCTGCTGCCCAGCCGCTGCCCGTCGCACCGCCGCGCACCATCCTCGTCCGCGTCGCGCCCTTCATCGACCGCGCCGCCGCGTTCTCCAATCTCACCATCGAGCACGAATCCCGCCTCGTCCCCCGCCTCACCATCGCCCGCGTCTCCGACACCGAATCGCTCGACGCCGCTCTCGCCCGCCTCCGCGCCACCCCCGGCGTGCTCTACGCCGAGCCCGACCGCGTGCTCGCCATCGCCTCGCGCGATCTCTCTCCGCCCTCCCACCTCACCGCCCAAAGCACCCTCGCTGCTCCAACCTCCAACCTCAACTTGGTCAACGCGCCCGCCGCGTGGCCCGCCTACGGCAAAGGCTCCGGCATCAAGGTCGCCGTCCTCGACACCGGCCTCGACTTCGCCCACACCGGCATGCCCACGCCCGCCGCCAGCGCGTCCTTCGTCCCCGGCCAGACCGCGGACGACTACAACTTCCACGGCACGCACTGCGCCGGCATCATCGTCGGCAAAGACTCCATCTTCGGTTCCTTCTCCGTCGCGCCCGACGCCACGCTGCTCGTCGGCAAGGTCGTCTGCGACGGCGGCTGGGGCGCGCTCTCGTGGCTCATCGAAGGCCTCGACTGGTCCGTCGCGCAAGGCGCATCAGTCATCAGCATGTCGCTCTCGACCGACGAGGTCTCGCAAGCCCTCGCCGATTCCTGCCAAGCCGCGTTCGACGCCGGCGTCGTGCTCGTCGCCGCCGCGGGCAATCAATCTGTGAGCACACCGCACTACCCCGCCGCCTACGACACCGTTCTCGGCGTCGCCTCCGTGAACGCAGCCGCCGCGCACTCGACATTCTCCAACACCGGCCCGCATCTCTCCGTCTCCGCGCCCGGCGAGAACATCCCCAGCGCCATCCCCATCGCCACCAACTTCGTCTCCTGGTCCGCTGGCTCCAAAAAAGCCAGTCAATTCACCGGCAGCTTCGGCGGCAGCGTCTCCGCCCAGGTCCTGCACTGCGGCGAGGGCCTGCCCGCCCAGATTCCCCCCGAGGTCTCGGGCAAGATCGCCCACATCCGCCGCAGCAACTCCCTCACCTTCGCCGAGCAATTCGACAACGCAACCATCATGGGCGCGATCGGCGTCGTGATCTCCAACAACGCTCCCAGCACACTCATCCAGGACTCGCTCGCACCCTTCTTCCTCACCGTCCCCTGCGTGCTCATCTCCCAAGCCGACGGCGACGCGCTCCTCGCCGTCACCACCGAGACCGTCACCATCGGCCAGGGCTACTCCGGTCACTTCTACGGCGTGCTCACCGGCACCTCGCAGGCCACGCCCCACGTCGCCGGCGTCGCCACGCTACTCCGCGCCGCCTTCGCCCCCGCTGCCATCGAGCCCAGCGCCATCCGCTTCGCGATCGAATACACCGCGACCGACATCGACGCCCCCGGCTTCGACGAATCAACCGGCCACGGCCTGCTCAACGCCAAGGCCGCCGCCGATTACTTCAACGGCCGCATTCGCTGCAAGGGCGATCTCAACAACGACAACCAGGTCGACGACACCGACTTCTCGCTCTTCGCCGTCGCCTACGACAATCTCCTCAGCCCCGCCGGAACTTTCACCGGCGCAGACCTCTCCGGCGACGCCCTCTGCGACGACGCCGACTTCCAGCAATTCGTCCAGTTCTACGACATCTTGCTCTGCCCGTAACGCGCCTCCTCTCCCCGCTTGCGGGCAGAGGACCGCTTCGCCGTAGGCGAAGCAGGTGAGGGGATTGCGGGTCGGTCAGATCTGAGACACCCGCACGCCAGAGCCCCCCACCGTCTGCATGCCGGGTCTCGAAGTTTCCGGACCTCCCGCTTTCCCGTTGCATTTCCCCCCACTTCCTGCGACACTGCTTCCTCCGAGGAGGACTCCCCGCATGTCGAACCGTTCCCGCACCGCTGCCGCGCTCATGCTCTGTCTCTCATCCGGTCTCGCGCTCGCCGCGTCGCCCAACGACCGTCCCTCGGCACTCCTGCGTGACTCGGTCCACGCCATGGGCGGCGACGCCCCCGGCCACGGCTTCATCGCCGCCGACGTGCTCAACGCCGTTCCCAAGTTCCACCCCTCCCAGATCCTCGTCCGCTTCGAGCCCTTCGCCGATCGCGCCGCCATCGCCCCCGCGATCGAGGCCGCCGGCGTCCAACAAGTCGTCCGCAGCATCGATCTCGTCCCAGGCCTGCAGGTCGTCGCCATCACGCCCGGAACCGTCGAGGAAACCTGCGCCGCGCTGCGACAGATCCCCGGCGTGCGCTACGCCGAGCCCGATCGCGTCCGTTTCACGCACGCCCAGAACACGCCCTACGGCATCCCCATGGTCAACGCCGACATTGCCTGGGCCAACCACGGCACCGGCGCCGGCGCCAAGGTCTGCGTGCTCGATACCGGCGTTGATACCACGCACCCTGATCTCCCACCCACCGTCGCCGCACAGTCCTTCGTGCCCGGCCTCACCGTCGAAGACTTCAACCGCCACGGCACCCACTGCTCCGGCACCGTGCTCGGTCTCAACAACGACGAGGGCGTCATCGGCGTCGCTCCCGGTGCGTCGCTCATCATCGGCAAGGTCATGAACAACGGCGGCTGGGGCACCGACGCGTGGATCGTCGAGGGGATCGACTGGGCCGTCGCCAACGGCGCTGATGTCATTAGCATGTCCTTCGGCGACGACGAGCCGAACCAAGCCGCCACCGACGCCTGCGCCGCCGCCGCCGCCGCTGGCGTGCTGCTCGTTGCCTCCGCTGGAAACGAAGGCACCGCCAGCCCACGCTACCCCGCCACCAACCCGGGCGTCATGTCCGTCGCGGCGCTCAACTCCGATTCCACCCTGGCTTCCTTCTCCAACTTCGGCCCGCTGCTCTCGATCTCAGGGCCGGGCGTCGGCGTCGAGTCCAGCACGCCCACCATCAGCACCACCATCAACTACTTCGGAATCGACCGCCCCGCACAGAATCTCTCCGGCTCCCGCGGCGGGTCCATCCCCGCCACCAACACCGTCTACTGCGGCTTCGGCGGCACCCCCGCCGACTTCCCGCCCTCGGTCGCGGGCAAGATCGCCCACGTCCGCCGCGGCAACGGTGTCCCCTTCCAGGTCAAGGCTACCAACGCCGCCAACGCCGGCGCGATCGCCGTGCTCATCTCCAACAACACCGGCGGCACCACCACCTTCGCAGGCCAACTCAACGACACGCTTCTCATCCCCGTCTTCAGCATCACACAGAACGACGGCACGAATCTCCAGGCCTCCCCCACCGCGATCCCCGTCTCCTTGTCCCAGACCAACGTCGGTCACCAATACGAACTCCTCAGCGGCACGTCCATGTCCTGCCCCCACGTCTCCGGCGGCGCCGCCCTGCTCATCGGCCTCTTCAAATCCACTGGCCTCACCCCTGCACTCCCGCCCGCCAGCACCCGCTGGATCCTCGAACAGACCGCCACCGATCTGGGCGACCCGGGCCGCGACGACACCTTCGGCCACGGCCTCTTGAACGTCAAGGCCGCCGCCGACTACCTCGCCGGCCGCGTCCGCTGCCGCGGCGACCTCAACGCCGACTCCGCGTGCGACGACGCCGACTTCACAATCTTCGCTGGTCTCTATAACGACCTCATCAGCCCCGGCGGCCCCTGGACCGGTGGCGATCTCAACGGCGACGGCAACTGCGACGACGCCGATTTCACCGTGTTTGCCGGGACATACAACGACCTGATCTGCCCGTGATTCTGTGGCGCATTCGCGGTTTCGCGCTTCGCGCCCCGCGCGGGCTCTGATACACTGCGCTCTGCCGCATCCGACTCCGATCCGCGGCACATTCTGAGAGGGCCACCCCCGATGCCGTCCCACTTCCACCGCTCGCTCGCTCTCTTTGCGCTCACAGGTCTCACCCTCGGGATTTCTGCCAAGGCCCAGCAGGAGCCCGCCGCCTTCGAGAAGGCCTCGCTCGACTCGCTCGCCGGCTACGCCCCCGGCAAGGGCATCGCCTCACGCGACGTCCTGACGGCGCCCGCCGCATTCCATCCCTCCCGCGTCATCGTCCGCTTCGAACCCTTCGCCGATCGCGCCGCGCTCGGCCCGGCGCTCCAGGCCGCGGGCGTGCGCGAAGTCGCCCGCACCATCGACCTCGTCCCCGGCGTCACCGTCCTGCGCACCACCGGCGACAACGCAGAGGCCGTCGTCGCCGCGCTCAACAACACCCCCGGCGTGCAGTACGCCGAACTCGACGGCGTTCACCACGTCGACGCCCAGTCCACCGGCTACGGCGTGCTCTTCATCGGGGCCCCCACCGTCTGGTCCACCTACGGCAACGCCGGCACCGGCGTGAAGCTCGCCGTTCTCGACAGCGGCCTCGACACCAGCCACCCCGACCTGCCCGCGCCCGTCGCCATCTCGTCCTTCGTCACCAACCCCGTCGTCGAAGGCCCCGAAGACCTCGAAGACCACGGCTCGCACGTCTCCGGCATCGCCGTCGCCGTGGACAACGACATCGGCATCGTCGGCGTCGCCCACCAGGCCCAGCTCATCACCGCCAAGGTCATCGCCAACAGCGGCTCAGGCTTCACCAGCGACATCATCGCCGGCCTCGATTGGGCCGTCGCCCAGGGCGCCCGCGCGGTGAACATGTCCTTCAGCGGAACCGCGTTCAGCCAGGCCTTCGCCGACTCCATCGCCGCCGCGCACGCCGCAGGCACGCTGCCCGTCTGCACCATGGGCAACACCGGCGTCGAGCAGATCCGCTACCCCGCCGCCTATCCCTTCGCCATGCCCGTCGCCAACGTCGACGGCTTCGGCATGATCTCCAACACCTCCACCAGCGGCGCGCACTGCTCGGTCGCAGCACCCGGTGTCAGCATCCCCTCCACCGTCCCGCTCATCGCGTGGAAGTCCAACTTCGTCGACTCCGATCGCACCGCCCTCAAGATCACCGGCACCTCCACCCGCACCGTCTCCGCCCCCGCCTACTTCTGCGGCTTCGGCGGCAACGCCATCGACTTCCCGCCCCAGGTCAGCGGCAACATCGCGCACATCCGCCGCGGCGGCTCGTTCTCCTTCGCCACCAAAGTCACCAACGCCTTCAACGCCGGCGCCATCGGCGTCGTGATCTCCAACAACACCACCGGCCTCAACCAGGCCTCCATGGGCGCCGCGTCGTCCACCATCCCCGCCGTGACCGTCTCGCAGGCCGACGGCGATGTTCTTCAGGCCAACAATGGCGCCGTCGTCACCATCTCGCAGTTCAACAACGGACACGACTACGCCAACTTCAGCGGCACCTCCATGGCCGCACCCCACGTCACCGCCGCCGCCGCCCTGCTCTTCAGCAACTTCATCCCCGCCGCCCCGTTCCCCGCCCTCGGCCCCAGCACCGTCCGCTGGGTTCTTGAAGACACCGCCATCGAGGCCGGCGATGTCGGCTTCGACAAGCGCTACGGCTGGGGCATCATCAACGCCGTCGGCGCCGCAGGCTACCTCCATGGCCGCATCGATTGCCCAGGCGATCTCAACAACGACGGCGTCGTCGACGACGCCGACTTCGTCCAGTTCGCCGACTTCTACAACGCCCTCATCGCCCCCGCGCCCTACACCGCCGGCGACTTCAACGGCGACGCCTCCACCGAAGATTCCGACTTCGTCATCTTCGCCGATTCCTACAACGCCCTGCTCTGCCCGTAACTCCGGCGTATGACACCAGTCCGCGGCTGCCTTGAGCCACGCGACTGCTGCGTCTGCAGAAACCAACCTCATCCCCACGCCAAACCATCCGGCGCGCCGCCACGCCAGCGGACTTCTCGCAACGACATCGAACCCGCGGCCCGATCGGACCAACGCCGCTCGAGGTCTGATTTTCCCACTTTCCCGCAACCCTTGACGCCCGAGTTCTAATAGTCCGTGAGCATCTCCATGCCCGATTCCGGGCCTGCTATCTCGTGCCGGGTTTCGATTCTCATTTCTCCGCTCTCGGTCTCACAAGGACAACCTATGTCTCACGCTCTCCTCCGCCGCGCCGCCGTCGCGGCCGTGCTCGCCTGCGCCGGCTCCGCCGCGCTCGCCGGCCTCCCCACGCGCTCGCACCCCAACGCCATCTTCCTGAACTCGCCCTCGGCGCGTGACGGCGATCAACCCGGCCGCGGCTTCCTCACACTCGACCAGATCGCCGCCGAGCTGAACAAACCCGCCCGCATCCTGGTCCGCTTCGAGCCCTTCGCTGATCGCGCGAGCGGCCCGCTCGCCGACGCCGCCCTCCAATCCCTCGGCGTCGAACGCGTCGAATCCACCATCGACTTCGTGCCCGGCCTGGCCATTCTCAAGGTCGATCCCGATCGCGCCGCCGCCATCGTCCAATCCCTCAACGCCACACCCGGCGTCCGCTACGCCGAACACGATGGCCTCGCCCGCAAAGCCTCTCAATCCACGCCCTACGGCATCGCGATGGTCAATGCCCCGTCCTTCTGGCCCAAGTTCGGCAACGGCACCGACATTCGCCTCGCCGTCCTCGACACCGGCCTCGACATGACCCATCCCGATCTCCCGCCCGCCACCCTCGCGCAGTCCTTCGTCGCCGGCCTCTCCGTCGACGACATCGATCAGCACGGGTCCCACGTCGCCGGCACCGCGCTCGCGCTCGACAACTCCCTCGGCGTCGTCGGCGTCGCACCCCAAGCCCAGCTCCTCGTCGGCAAAGTCCTCGACAACGAGGGCTTCGGCAACTGGTCCGACATCATCAGCGGCATCAACTGGGCCGTCGCCAACAACGCCAAGGTCATCAACATGTCGCTCAGCGGGCCCACCGCGCCCCAGTCCCTCAAGGACGCCTGCGACGCCGCCCTCGCCGCCGGCTCGCTCATCGTCGCCGCCGCCGGAAACGACGGCGACACCTCCAACGCGTACCCGGGCACCTTCTCTTCCGTCATGGCCGTCGCCGCCGTCGACGAGAACCGCGCCTGGGCCGACTTCTCCAACTTCCGCCCCGACATCTCCGTCGCCGCACCGGGCGTCAGCGTGCTCAGCACCGTTCCGCTCCGCTCCCTCACCGTCAAGTGGGGCACCACCACCAAGCCCGCCAACCACATCCTCGGCACGCCCCTCCGCGCCTACACCGGCAAGGTCTACGACTGCGCCGAGGGCTTCCTCTTCGATTTCCCCAGCAGCGTCCGGGGCGAGATCGCCCTCATCCAACGCTCCTTCATCTCCGACTTCATCGGCGTCGACTTCGTCATCGAGAACGCCTGGGACGCCGGCGCCTACGCCGTCATACTCGCCAACAACACCAGCGGCAGCTTCAACGCCGACATGGGCTACTCCACCTTCCGCCCCGGCGTCACCGTCTCACAGGCCGACGGCAACGCCATCCTTGCTCTCGGCGACGGCGCCACCGTCACCATCGGCCAAGCCTCCAGCGGCCACGACTACGACCTCTTCGACGGCACCTCCATGGCGACGCCCCACGTCGCCGGCGCCGCCGCACTCCTCTTCTCCGCCTTCAAGCCCGCCGCGCCGCTCCCCGCGCTCCCGCCCCAAACCGTCCGCTACGTCCTCGAACGCACCGCCTCCGACGCCGGCACCCCCGGCCGCGACAACTACTTCGGCCACGGCATCATCGACGCCCTCGCCGCCGGCAACTACCTCCACGGCCGCATCACATGCCCCGGCGACCTCAACGCCGACACCGTCGTCGACGACCTCGACTTCCAGCAGTTCGTGGGCTTCTACGACACCCTCACCGCCCCCGCGAAATACACCAACGCTGACTTCAACGGCGACAGCATCACCGACGACACCGACTTCCAGACCTTCGTCGTCACCTACGACAACGTGCTTTGTCCGTAACGCCGCACGCTAGACCGCAGCCCCACGTACCAACCCGGGCCAACCTACTTGCCCATCGGGTGCGCCGCGACGAAGTCGAAAAACCCGCGGATATCGTCGCTCTCCGGATCATCGAGCATCTTGAACATCTTGACAGTCGGGTTCCAGAACATCTGCCGCTCACCGTTCTTGATCGCGATCAAGAACGGAAAACCCGTCTGCTCCGTCCCATCTACCCATTCGCCCTTGATCGCGCGGCGGAGGATCTCGCCGTAGACCAGCGACAGGAAGAACACGAAATCCGCCGCGTCGTCGTACTCCGCGGTGGTCTCGCACGTGGCCTCACGCACGTCCGCGAGCACCTCCGGCATCTTCTCGACGCTCTCGCGCGTCAAGTCCAACCCTGGCAGGTCTTCCTGCATTCCCGCGACCCACTGGTCGACAAACTCAGGCACCTTTTCCGGATCAAACGACGGCAGACCAGAACACTTCTCCAGAACCTCTTCTCCGCCAGGCATCGGCATCCTCCACCATGTCTGGCGCACGACACGCACGCCCAATCGCCCCAGAATAGCACCGCCGCGCCTCCCCGAGCCAAAGCCGCATCCCGCCCCATGATCGCTACTCTCAGGAGATCCGAACCGACGTGTGCCCCGTCCAGGGCCCTCCCGGCAACCGGCCTTCAATCCCAACGTCCACGCCGAATCCCCAACCGATATCGGATGCCCGTTGCCCGATGTCCAATTCCCGATGCCTCCCCCGAGTGCCCAGTGCCTAGTACCCAGTGCCTTGTGCCAAGTGCCTCCTCCCCATGAACCCCGACGACCACGTCTGCCTCTGCTTCCGCGTCAGCCTACGGAAGATCCGCACCTTCCTCGCGGTCCAAAACCCGCCCGTGGCGTCGCTGATCTCCGAATGCCTCTCCGCCGGCACCGGCTGCATGTGGTGCGTCCCGTTCTTGAAGCACCTCCACGCCCAACACCAACGCGGCGAAACCCCCGACCTCCACGTCTCCCCCGAGCGCTACGCCGAGGCTCGCCTCACGTATCACAAAACCAACGAACGCGACGAGACCGTCGTCCGCGATGCGTGACCATGCCGGGAACAACAAGCGTGGACGAATCACTTGCAAAGCGGGCGCCGCGTGTCTCCTTTGATAGATGATGCCACTCCCGGTCGCCGATCGTTCGCCACGCCGTCGCCGCGTTGCGGCTTCTCTCGCTTTCGCTACTGCGAGTCTTTTCACAGCCACGGCTTCAGCCGCTACTGGAACCGCCCCCCTTCAGACGGCTTCGATCGGACCACCATCGGGGCGGTCGAGAACGCACGGCGCTCTTGCCCCTACAGGATCGGTTCGCACCGAACTTCAGTTCGGACGGAATTGGCGATGTAGCACTTGTCATGCGCCTCATGGTGCATGGAGGCCAAGGTATCCACCGTGGGGCGCTGCGGACCGCTAAACCCAGTCTTTGGGCGAAGCGTGACGAGCGTCATCGCCATCTTTCCCGATGAGTCCTTCCCCATCACCCCGACGGCCTCGTCCCGATAGGTGTCTACGACATACCCGTGCTTGGCCGCGATAGACAGAAACCACAGCATGTGGCAGCTGGACAAACTCGCGACGAACGCCTCTTCCGGGTCCACTGCCGTAGCGACTGACATTGGAAGCGGCACAACGTGCGGCGACGAGGATGCCGGAACTTCGACGCCCCCGTCAAAATGCCATCGATGGCCGCGGCTGTAACGGTTGTCGGTGAATATCGCGCCGTCCCGATTCCAGGTGATCACAGAGCTGTACTCGCCCATGCCGTCCTCCTGTCGAGACCTGTGCGACCCGAACACCCACTGCAACGCACGAGATCCGCGCTTGAGGCCCGAAGTCACTCGAATGATACCTATCCCGCACTGCGTCGACAGACTGTCCACATGAGGCAAGTGGACCGACAACGCCGGGCGGTATGGCACCGACCCCATGCCACCAACTCCGGTGACCCTGCCCAACATCTACGCGGCGAAACCCCCGACCTCCACGTCTCCCCCGAGCGCTACGCCGAGGCACGACTCACCTATCACAAAGCCAACGAACGCGACGAGAGCGTCGTCCGCGATGCTGAGCGTTGAAACGTGATCGACCTAGACTCGGCGAGGTTGAGGCCTCCGCCGCACACCCCGTCCCTCGTGTCTACCCAGCTCACCATCTCTGTCGCTTCGCCCAACAGCGCACCAACGCTCGTCGAGCCCATCCTGTGCTCCGTCCCCGATTGGTTCGGCATCGAGGACTCCACGCTCGCCTACATCGCCGCAAGCGGCCAGAAGCCGACGTACATCGCCAGCCGCGACGGCCACCCCGTCGGCTTTGTCACGCTGACCCATCACAACCCCGTCGCCGCCGAGATCCACTGCATGGCCGTGCACCGAGACCATCACGGAACCGGCGTTGGCACCGCGTTGCTCCGTCACGTCGAAACTCTCCTCGAAAAGGGCGGCGTGCGCTTCCTGCAAGTCAAAACCCAAGGCCCCTCCAAACCTTCCCCCGAGTACGCACGCACGCTCCACTTCTACGTCTCCCGCGGCTTCACGCCGCTGGAAGAAGTCCGGGGCCTCTGGCCCGGCATCCCCTGCCTCATCCTCGTCAAGGCGATCACCGCCTAGTGCCGGGTATCCGAGCCCGCACCGCCGTGCATCGCGCCGCGCCAAAACGCCACAACCATCGCCGCTTTCGCCGCGATGGTCGTAGCGCCCGGGCGCGGAAGCCTCACGAGTCGGTGAAGGGGCTCTCATCCCCTGTCAGCGCCGACGACGCGCCATCGCCAGCCCAGCGATGGCCATCGACGCCAGCGCCGCCGGCGCGGGGATGACCGTCACCGCGACGTTCGTGCTGTCGGGCGCAAAGTCCGAGATGCCGGCAAACCCGGCCGGAGTCGACGTCCGCGGCCAGAGCGACACGGTGTAGCCGCCGAACGCGAAGCCCGTGCTCGGCAAGAGCGATGCCGGAACCACGGCCGTGATCGTCGAGCCATTGATCGTCACCGCGCCAGGATCGAGATTAATCGCCGGAAGACCGCCGCCAGCGATACGGCTGACGCCACCGGGGACGAGCTGCACGACGCGATCAAACAGCACGTTCGTCAGACCGTTGGCCGCGAAACCCGCCGTGCCCGCGCCGCGGTTGACGCCCCAGACAAACGACGAGCCCGCCGTCGTCCCGATCGCACCCGCCGACTTCGACGTGAACGTGAAGTTGTTCGTCACGTTGTCAAAGAACGCCTCCATCTCCAGAACATCCAAGTCCGGGCTCGTCACCGCCGAGAAGCCGTTCAGCAGATCGCCCGCGGGATCGACCGTCGGCGCGGCAGTGGCCGCCACACCGAGCGCAAGGACAGCAGAGGCAGCGCAGAGTTGCACATTCGTTCGCATGATTGTCTCTTTCCATTCGCAGGCCGTCGCTCGCGAGTCACGCTCGCCTTCGTCGCGGGCAAACACCTCGGCGACAACTCCCGACGCCCCGTCAACCCCAGATGTCGCAACTCATCTCGCCCATTGCACGCATCCACGCGAGCAGCCGCCGTGATTTCCTCGACACTTCTTTGAGACTTTCTGCAAGATACACGCGCGATCGAGGCGGCACGTGGTCCAACGAACGCGACGAAACCGTCATCCGCGAAGCACAGGAATAGGGATCCTCCCGCGCACCCGCGCTTTTCCCGATGCACAACTCACCGAGCAACTCCGCATGACCAATGCGCCACGAGTCGCCCGTTATGGTCGGTGGCTCGACCATGCATGAAGTCCCAAGACGACCCGCGGCCTAGAGCGGCTGATCGTGCTCGGCCGCGTACACACACAACCTCCACACGACCTCGACACCATTCCCCCAGCCCAACGGGCTGCCAGAACCCAGCCGGGGGTCGCCGCGCCATCGGCACCCCCGGACAAGCCGCCCCGTACCCTCGCACCCCAACGGGGTGCAAGATCGATCCGGCCGAATAGCGGGAATCAACACGCTGCGTCAGGGTGTACCCGTCGGATTCTGCACTTCCGCATCGTGAGCAGCTCGGCACACCGTCGATCGCCCCGAGCTCCGGATCTCGATCTCGCGCAGTTCCGCGATATCAGCAGAAAGGTACAGCACGCCACTGAACACCGGATCATCAGTCGGGACGGTGACAGACTCGCCGTGTCGCACAATTGCGAGCAGGACGCCTCGGTCCAGCGACGGGTTGTCAGTCGGCGAGAACGTGTGCTTGGCGTGGAACTCGACGCGGCCGATCGGCTGTCCCGTCGCATCGCGAAACGACAACTGCGGCAACTCGAATCCCGCGAGTCCGTCCCACCACGTAGCGTACAGGCATGGCCACGGGTCTTTTTGGCGCCGAGTTACGCGCGCCTCACAGAAAAGAAAGATGCCTTCAGCGTCCGACTCCGCAAGTGATTTGCGCGCCTGAGCCCAACGCTCGATCACATCCGATGGAACACCGGCGTCGTGTGCTCGCGACACCCTGATATCGAGCAAGCGGAGCGACTCCTTCGCCAGAATCGAAGCGCTCGGCGGTAGTCCGGTTGAAACGCCCGTTCGACGCGCAAGCGAGATTGCGAAGAACATGATCGCGATCACGCCAACCGCAAGTACTGGCAGAGCAAGAGATGCCAATCTCATCATCAATTATTGGAAGATGGCGGGTGGCCCGGTCACTCGGCCCATGTGACACGATCATCCGCTGCTCTGAGCGGATGGTCGTGGTCGGAGCTGTACTGATCGCGACTCCGATGAACAACCTGTAACGCGACGATCGAGACGCGCGCCAGCAATCCGACCTCAACCAACGCACAGAGGCCGGAGGTTCACCCTTCGGGCGGCGTGGCCCCAACCCTGTGCCACCAACCTCGGCTCCGCGAGGTTGGTGCCGCCCTCGCGCACAACGTCGCTCTAGTTCGCACGCCCGCGTTTTTCCCGATGCAGAAATCGTCGAGAATTACTGCTTGCTTTCACGCCGCTTACCGATAGACTGTCTCCACGCGGCACCGCCGCGAAGAAAGGAGTTCTCATGTCTGCGACATCCCGCCCCATGATCTCGAACTCCCGCAGCGTGACGGCCGAGTAATCCTCGCGCCCCGAACCCCTGCGGGTTCCGCCCCATTTTCATCCTGAATTCCCCGCACATTCCGCGATCCTCGCGGCGGCGATCTCTTTGCCTTTTCTGATCGCCCCGCGCCTCGCTCGGAGTTCGCACATTGGACAACGACCGCAACCGCGGCCGGCGCGATCGCTTCGCGCCCGCCGACGAAGACTCTCGGCGCGAACAACGCAAGCCGCGCCGCTGGAAGGACGAGCAGATCGCGACGATCGCGACCCGCTCGATCGAACTGTCACTCCAGAGCCAGCCCAACGCGGGCTCTCTCTGGCCGCAAGTGGAATGGACCGAAGTGCTCGCAGCGGGCGCATCGCTGCGGCTCGCGATCTCATGGGAAGGCGACAGCACGCTCCCCGAGGTCGCCGCCTGGCTTGCCCGCGTCACCCCCGCCGTCCGCGCCGACCTAGCCCGCTCGCTCGCACGCAAACGCGTGCCGTCGATCGTGCTCCAGCCCCTCGGCCCGCGCGACGCCGACCGCAAAGGAACCGACGATGACAACTGATCACGACAACCCCGATCACCCCACCACCGTGAGCGAACGCCGCTCCTGGCTCGAGCACGACGAACGCGTGCGCCTGTGGCTCTGCGCACCGCTCGACGCCGCCACCGCCAACGCGCTCGATCGCTTGCGCCAACTCCCCGACCTCCGCCGCATGGCGGTCATGCCCGACGTGCATCCTTCCGCCGACGTCTGCGTCGGCACGGTGCTCGCCACCGGCGGCTTGGTTTACCCCAAGGCCGTCGGTGGCGACATCGGCTGCGGCATGGCCACCGTCGGCTGCAAGCCCGCGCCGCTCGACGCCCTGCACGACAAGCGCCGCCGCCGCGTGCTCGAAGAGTTCACCGCACGCATCGCCATCCTCCGCCGCCGTCACGAGCACTCGGCATGGTCGCCCCACGCGCCCAGCGCCGACGCGCTTAGCGACGATCGCCTCACGAAAGGCGCCAACCGCGACGGCCTCATCCAGCTCGGCACCCTCGGCCGCGGCAATCACTTCCTCGAAGTGCAGGCCGACGACGAGGACCGCGTGTGGATCATGGTCCACAGCGGCTCGCGCGCCATGGGCCAGTACGTCGTCGAGCACCACGCCCGTCGCGCCGCCACCGCGCTCGGGCGCTCCGCCCAGCGCGCCCTCGGCGGCCGCCTGCTCGCGCTCGATGTCTCCAGCGCCGAAGGCCTCGCGTATCTGCAAGACCACGACTGGTGCGTCCGCTACGCCGCTGCGAACCGCCGGCGCTTGCTGGAAGACGCCACCATCATCCTCAAACGCGAGTGCGGCCTCGCCGCCGACTGGTCCACGCTCGTCGATGTGCCCCACAACTTCGTCCGCCGCGAAACCCACGGCAGCGACCTCATCGTGCACCGCAAAGGCGCCGCGCCCGCCGAGGCTGGCTCCATCGGCCTCATCCCCGGCTCGGCCGGCACCTTCAGCGTGCACGTCGAAGGCCTCGGCAACGCCGACGCCCTGCGCTCCAGCAGCCACGGCTCGGGCCGCGTCCTCAGCCGCGCCGACGCCAAGCGCAGCGTCTCGGGTTCCAAGCTCCGCCGCCAACTCGAAGGCGTCACGCACGACGAACGCCTCATGGCACGCCTGACCGACGAAGCGCCGAGCGTCTACCGCGACCTGCGCACCGTCCTCGAGGCCCAGCGCGATCTCGTCCGCACCCGCCGCCGACTGCGGCCGCTCATCTCGTACAAGGGTGGCTAGTCGCGGTGACAACCCAATGAGCACAAAAGCACCGAGGCCGGAGGTTCAACCTCCGGCCTCGGCATGCATTTTCAGGTTGTCGAACCAAACTCACGAATCGAGCTTGCGCAGCCCCAGCCCGAACTCGGTCAAGCGGTCCTTGATCTCGGTCAAAGACGTCGCGCCGAAGTTTTTGATGCCCATCAGCTCGGCCTCGGTGTGGCTCGCCAAGTCGCCCAGCGTCTGGATGTTGAGCAGCTGGATCGCCTTGCGGGCACGGACCGACAGGTTGAGGTCGGTGACCGGCTTGCCGAGCGTTTGCTCCTGGCCGGTGCCCTTGTACTGCTCCTGCAGCGCGCGGCGTGCCGCACGGTGGGCGTCTTCCAGGCCCTGGCCCAGCCGCAGATTCTTCTGCACCAGCATCTGCTTGATCTCAAGCAGGCTGCTCTCGCCGAAGTTCTTGTAGCTGAGCAGCTCGGCCTCGGTGATCTTGAGCAGATCACCCAGCGTGCGGATGTTCATCTTCTTCAGGCACGTACGGGCACGCACCGAGAGCTCAAAGTCCGTCACCGGCGTGTCGAGCAGGGCACGCTTCTTGAAGATGTCGCGATCGGCCTCTTCCTCGACCGCCATCTCCTTGCTGCCCATGACATCCTTCATGTACAGGCGGGCCCGGGGGTGGTTCGGCTCGGTGTCCAGGATCTGACGCAGGCAGCGCTCGGCACGCACCAGGTCGCCGCGGTCCTCGTACATCACCGCCAGGTTCAGCAGCGTGTTCAGGTGCGCCGGCGTCCGAGCCGCGGCACGCTCGTACAGCGAAAGCGACTCTTCTTCCTCTCCGACCAGATCAAGCTGATAGGCCAGCCCGAACAGCGCATCCGCGTTGCTCGGATCGCTCGCCACCGCGCGGCGGAACTCCGCGATCGCGGTCACGCGATCGCCCGACATCACCGCCTTGCGACCTGTGTCCAGATGCTTCGTCGCAGCCGCCGCATCACGGGCGCCCGCGTTCGTTCCGATCACCGTATCAAGAGGATCACCGCTCATGCCGACTCCTTGTGTACGCGTGTGGTCGCAGCGTGCGCTGCCACACGAATTTCTGACGCTGTCACACTAGAGCCCGCGCCAGCCGAGTCAACCGCAAAACCAAACACAACCCTGACAGGCAGGGCCCGGCCAGCAACTTTTTTTACAGCACCCCGTCCGTCACGCTCGCCACCGAGGCCTGGGGCTCCGGCCGGGGGTGCTTGTCGTCGTGCGCCAGCTTGATCAGCTTCCACTTGCCGGCAAGGAACCGCCACAGCGTGAACCCGCTCAGCGTGATGATGTACAACGCCGCCGCGCCCCACGGGCCCACCGACTCGATCTGCGGGAAGACCGTGATCGCCACCCAGCCGCCGCCGACGATCACCACCCACGAACTCACCACCGTCACCACGCCAACGAACGTCGTGTCGCCCGCGCCGCGCAGCGCGCCGCTCAGGGCCATCGCCAGCCCGTCGAAGATCTGGAACACCGCCGCCGCGATCAGGAATCGACCGCCCAACTTCAAGAGCTCCTCCACCACCTCCGGCGGCGTGTTCTTATCGATGAACAGCCGTACCAGCTGCTCGCGGAAGACCACGAACACGATGCCGCACAGTCCCATGTACGCCATCGACAGCATCACGCCCGTCCACGCGCGCTGGGCCGCGAGGTCCGGACGCCCCATGCCCATGCACTTGCCCACCATCGCCGTCACCGCGACCGAGATGCCGACGGCGGGCATGAAGCTCATGCTCATCCACTGGTGCGCGATGAACCCGGCCGTGGAATGCTGCGCCCCGAAGTGGCCCACGAAGTAGACCATGAACGCGCCCCAGCAGATCATCTCGTTGCCGAACATCAGGCCGGGCGCCCAGCCTATGCGGAAGATGTCCTTGAGGTGCGACCACGACGGCCGCCAGCCGTGCCGCGTGTTGAAGCGGCGGTTGAAACTGGGGGAGAGAAAGACCACGAGCAGGACCGCGAGCTCGATGATCGTTCCCAGCACGGTGCCGATCGCCGCACCGGGCACGCCCAGCGCAGGAATGCCGAGCGTCCGCGCCACCGACGACGCGCCGCTGAACCACCAGTGGGTGACGGCGTCGAACCCGACGTGGTTCCCGTCCGCGGGACCGTTGGGGCCGTAGATCAACACCGAGTTGAACACGAAGTTCGCCACGTTGCCCGACACACCCGCCAGCAGCATGATCGCCGGCCTGTGCAGGCCGTAAAAGAACTGCCCGATCGCCTGCCGAGCCATGGTGATGATCGAGCCCAGAAGGAGAATCTGCGCGAACTGGGCCGCCATGCCGTCGCGGCGAACGACCGCCTTCGTCGCTTCCTCACTCAGCGACGGATCGCGCACCATCTCGAAGATCGTCGGCAGCGCCGCCGCGTACGGCACCATCACCAACAGCCACGCGATCAGCGCCAGCCACACCCCGTTCCACGCATACGCCGGAGCCCGATCCGCCTTGCCCGCACCAAAGTTCTGCGACACGAACGTGTTCACCACGGTCAGCGTGCCGAAGACGATCGACACCGCGATCCAGCTCGTGATGCCGCCGTTGCCCTGAGCCCCGACGTAGATCGGATCCGGCCCGATGCGGCTCACCATCAGCTTGTCCACGAACGTCATCAGCGTGTAGCTGGTCATCGTCGCGACCGTGGGGATCGCGATCGTCAGCAGTTCAACCAGCGGACTTCGCTCGCGCGCAGCCACGCCGGAAGGAGTTGGTGTCGGTTCCTGGGACATCGGAGCCGGGATGGTATGGACCATCCCGACCACGGTTGCGTTTCAACGAGACACGCCTCAATCGCACAGCAGCCGGTCGTACGCCAGGGCGAACGCCGCAAAGTCGTTGTCGTCCACGAATCCGTCCTCGTTGAAATCGCCTCGACAGACATCGCTGCGGCCGCACTTCATCTTCGCGTACTCGATGACAAAGCCCTCAAAGTCCGCGTCGTCCACGACCGTGTCGTTGTTGATGTCGGCGCGACACGCGTACGTAAAGCTCACGTTTCCGGACATGCGAACCTGGCCGCGTGCGAACTCCAGCACGCCGCTGTCGGACGCCGGAGCGCCGAACCGCTCGCCCCGCATCGTCATGGTCGCGGATGTCATCGTCCCGGGTGGGATCACGCCGTCGAGCAAGGGGCCGCGCTCGACGCGAGAAGGCTTGCTTTGGTCGATGTACATGTTCATGACCCAGCCAAGCTCGCTCGGGCCGGCCGCGATCCATTCCATGGTTCCCTGGTCGAAGTAGATCGTCATCAGCTCGGTGCGCTGTTGATCCTGCAGTCGGATTGCCATCGATCGCACAGGACTACGCAGCCAGCCGCCCTCGAGGGCGTACGGACCGTACCCACCCGTGACAACCTGCTGGATTCCGGAGAAGGTCTTGTCGCTGCCGCCAACCTGCGAGCCCAGGATCTGGATCGTCAGGCCGACACCGGCCTGGAAATTCGTGAACGCTCCCGCGTCTGTGCCGACGCGATCGCCGTACAACGTCCACCAGCCGGTCTCGTGCTGCAACTTGAACGCCGCTGGAGCAGCGAGCACGCTCGTGCACAACGCGACACCGCCGCAAACTACGGCCGCACTCACCCTCTTCATCTGTGGACTCCATGCAAACACCGTCCAGCTACTCCCCGTGGGACACCAACTTTCGGCCCGGCGTCCACTACCCAAAACCATACCACACGCGCCGAGCGAACGGTTTCGTCGATCTCGAAACGCTCAAATCGACGCGACGCGTTCGCATCCTTTTTGCATGCAACACCCTTGGCCACCGCCTCGGTGTTTCTTCGGAAGAATGGCCGATCCACCCGCCGACCGCCGTCAATGAGGCAACGGGAACTTCGCGCACAGCGCCCGCACGTCCGCACGCACGGCCTTGGTGGCGGCTTCGAGTTCGCCCGGGCCCTGCACACCCGCAGAGAGCACCCGATCGATGAACGACGCGATGGTCGCCATGTCGGCTTCCTTGAGGCCGCGGGTGGTGGTGGCGGGTGTGCCCAGGCGGATGCCGCTGGTCACCTTGGGCGGGCGCGAGTCGTTGGGCACGCCGTTCATGTTGGTGATGATGCCGGCGGTTTCGAGCCACTTGCTGGCGTCGTAGCCGGTGAGGGCCTCGCTCTTCTTGCGGAGGTCGACGAGCATCAGGTGGTTGTCGGTGCCCCCGGTGGTGATTCGGTAGCCGTGCGACACGAGCGCCGCGGCCAGCGCCTTGGCGTTCTTCACGACCTGCGCCGAGTAGGTCTTGAACTCGGGCTTGAGGCACTCGCCAAACGCGACGGCCTTGGCGGCGATGACGTGCATGAGCGGGCCGCCCTGCATGCCGGGGAAGACGGCCTTGTCGATCTTCTTGGCGATCTCCTCGTCGTTGGTCATGATGAGACCGCCGCGGGGGCCGCGGAGGGTCTTGTGCGTGGTCGTCGTGACGACGTGGGCATGCGGGAAGGGATTGGGGTGGGCACCGCCGACGATCAGGCCCGCGATGTGGGCGACGTCGGCCATGAGCAGAGCGCCGGTTTTGTCGGCGATCGCACGCAGGCGGGCGAAGTCGATGACGCGGGGGTACGCGGAATAGCCGCAGAGCAGCATCTTGGGCTTGTGCTCGAGCACGGTCTTCTCGACGGCGTCGTAGTCGATGCGTTCGGACTCGGGATGCTCGAGGCCGTAGTGCAGCGGGTAGTGGACGGGGTTGTAGTAGCGGCCGCTGAAGTTGATCTTCATGCCGTGGGAGAGGTGCCCGCCGTCCTTGAGAACCAGGCTCGCGAAGGTGGAACCCGGCTCCATGAGGGCCATGAACACCGCGGCGTTCGCCTGTGCCCCGGAGTGCGGCTGCACGTTGGCGAACTTGCAGCCGAACATCTGCTTGGCCCGGTCGATCGCGATCGACTCGATCTGATCGTGGAACTCGCAGCCGTGGTAGTAGCGGGCGCCGGGATAGCCCTCGGCGTACTTGTTGGTCAGGCAAGTGCCCATGGTGGCCATCACCGCGGGCGAGGTGTGGTTCTCGCTGGCGATCAGTTCGAGCGTGGATTCCTGCCGATCCGCCTCGTGCTGGATCAGGTCCGCGATCGCCGGGTCGGTGGCGCGGATGGTGGCCAGACCCGCAACGGGCGCGTGGGCGGCGGTGGAACGAACAGGCGTCGCGGTCGTCATGGCAGCATCCTCCGGGGCAGACGTATCGGCAGAACGACCAGAGGGTAGAAGCCGAAACCTCCACCAGCACGGCCGTCCGGTACCCCCGGAATACCCTTGCCCGATGCCGCACGGCACGCCCGAACAACGCCCCACGCCCCACCACCCGCCGCTCGACGCCGAAACCCGCGTCGAGTCCGGTCGCCCCGTCGACCCCGACCGCCCCACTGTCGACGCCGCCGCGCCTTCGGTCTTCGGTTCCCTCGGCGGCGGCTGGCTGGCGCCCGGCGATCACGTCGGCCCGTTCCAGATCAACCGCATGCTCGGCGAGGGCGGCTTCGGCGTCGTCTACCACGCCGAGCAGCTCCGCCCCATCCGCCGCCCGGTTGCTTTGAAGGTCCTCAAGCCCGGCATGGACTCGCGCGAGATCATCGCGCGGTTCGAGGGCGAGCGGCAGGCCCTCGCCCAGCTCGACCATCCGGGGATCGCGACGATCCTCGACGCGGGCGTCACCGACAACGGCCGGCCGTACTTCGCGATGGAGTACGTGCCCGGCGTCTCCATCACCGCGTACTGCGACGAGCACCATCTCTCCATCGCGCAGCGCGTCGAGTTGATGCTCGAGGTCTGCGACGCGGTGCAGCACGCCCATCTCCGCGGCATCATCCACCGCGATCTCAAGCCCGCCAACATCCTCGTCAGCCGCGACACCGGGGCGGCGACCGCGACCACCAACCCAGTCGTCGGCGCCCGCGTCCGCATCATCGACTTCGGCATCGCCAAGGCTCGCACGCCCGGGGCGGGATCGGCACGCACGATGGATGGAACGTTCCTCGGCACGCCTGAGTACATGAGCCCCGAGCAGGCGGGCAGCCTCGGCGTGGATGTGGACACTCGCACGGATATCTACTCCTTGGGTGTGGTGCTGTACGAGCTGCTCACCGGCCGCCTGCCCATCGAACCGCCGACACGGGAAACCAATCCGTTCGAGCTGATCGCGATGGTCCGCGAGAAGGAGCCGGCCAAACCCTCGGACCGCGTGGCCTTGCAGACGCGGCAAAGCTCGTTCGCCGATCTCGGATACGACCCGCGGGGCGTGGCCGTCCGCCGCGGCACCGATGTCGCCACGCTCCGCACCGAACTCGCCCGCGACCTCGACTGGATCGTGCTCAAGTGTCTCGACAAGGACCGTGAGCGCCGGTACACCACGGCGCGCGACCTCGCGTCGGACCTGCGCCGGTACCTCGGCGGCGAGACGGTGCTGGCCAGCCCGCCGACGCTCGGGTATCGCGCCACCAAGTTCGTGAAGCGGCACAAACTGCTCGTGGCCGCGGCGAGCGCCGTCGCGCTGGCGTTGGTCGCAGGGACAGCCGCGGCGACGTGGGGCTTCTTGCAAGCCCGCACGCAGCGCGACGCGGCGATCCTCGCACGATCCGACGCAGAGCGCGAGACCGCAACCGCACAAGCGGTGCGGATGTTTCTGCAGGACGTGCTCGCGGCGGGCGACCCCGAGAAGGGCGCGACCCCGACGACGACGATCCGCGAGGCGCTCGACGCGGCGGCGAAGCGGGTCGAGAGCGGCGCGTTCAAGGAGCAGCCGCTGGTGGAGGCGGAAGTGCGGATGGTGCTGGGCGACACGTACATGAGCCTGGGCCTCTTCGACGCCGCCGAGCCGCACACGACCAAGGCGGTGGCGATCCGCAAGAAGGAACTGGGCGAACAGGACATCAAGTACGCCGAGGCGGTGAACAGCCTCGGGTACCTGCTCGACGAACTGGCGAAGTACCCAGAAGCCGAAGCCGCGTACCGCGCCTGCGTCGAGGCGTTCCGTGCCCATCGCGACACGCAGCCGGTGAATCTGGCGGTGGCGATGAACAACCTTGCGTCGCTGCTTCGACGGACGGGGCGATTGGCGGACGCGGAGAAGACTTGGCGCGAGGCGATCGACATCGTGAAGGACTTTCCGGGGCGGGACGAAACGTCGTTTGCGCAGATGCTGGACAATCTCGGGCTGTGTCTGCGGCTGCAGGGCAAGCTGGACGCGGCGGAGACGCTGGCGCGGGACGCGCTGGAGTCACTGAAGAAGACGAAGGCCGAGAGCCCGAGCGTGGCGCGGTCGCTGGGGAACTTGGCGTCGGTGCTGCAGGAGCGTGGGAAGCTGGCGGAGGCGGAGGGGTTGTTTGTGCAGGCGCTGGCGATGCAGAAGACGTTCTTCACGCCGCCGCACCCGGAGATCGTGACCGCGCTGAACAACCTGGCGATCGTGAAGAACCTTCGGGGCGACGCGGCGGCGGGCGAGCCGCTGATGCGTGAAGCGCTGTCGATGTGCGAGGCGAGCCTGGGCGCGTTGCACCCGGAAACGATCTTCACGCGGCTGAACCTGGCGGTAATGCTCGGCAACGCGGGGAAATTGGACGAGGCGATTGCGCTGACGACGCGGGTGGTTGGGGAATGCCGCGAGCATGTGCCGGAGTCGCGGCTGCTTGGCCGCGCGCTGGCGACGCTGGGGGATTGGAAGCTCGAGCAGATGCAGTTCGCGGCGGCGATCGAGCCGCTGCGCGAGGCGGCGGCGCTGCGTGAGAAACTGCTGGGCCCGACCGAACTTGAGACCAGTGGAACGCTGGCGACGCTGGCGGATGCGCTGGTCTTTGGCGGCCATGCGGAAGAAGGCTTGAAGGTGGCGCGGGACGCGGCGGACCGGCGGGCGGAGAAATTGAGTGAGAGTGACTACGGCGTGGTGCAGGTCCGCGCGACGCTGGCCGCGGCGGTGGCGATGACGACGCGGGATGAGACGGAGCGGGCGAAGAGTGTGGATGAGATGAAGAGGGCGGCGGAGACGCTGGCGGGCGATGTGGCGGTGCCGCTGGATCGGGCGCGGCGGGCGCTGGCGCGGGTGGGGTGGTGGGAGAAGAGCCGCGGGGGGACCGGCGATGCTTGGTTCGCGCGGGCGAAGAGCCTGAAGCGGTAGAAATGACACGACGCTGTTCGGCGCGGTGCAGGGCGAGGGACTCGGCGCGTTTGGTGTCGAGGGCAAGTCTTGCGGCGGCGCGGGTGTGGGTGAGGATGGCGGTGGCGGAGCGGCGCTGGATGTTGCGGGTGTCGTCGTCGCCGAGGGAGTCGGCGTCGGTGAGAGCGTGGAGAGTTTGGAGCGCGGCGGCGTGGGCGGCGGCTTGCAGAACTTCGGCGCGGCGCTTCTCGAGGGCTTCGACTTGGGCGAGGATGTGTTGTGCTTGCGGTGAAGTGGCGATGGAGATGAACTCGGAGAGGGGGAGTTTGAGCGCGGCCGCGGCGTCGGCGATGGAATCGCGGGTGTGGAGGAGGGATGTGAGGACTTGGTTCAGCATGGGGGAAGAGACGGAGAGACGGAGAGACGAAGCGACGGAGCGACGGAGCGACGGAGCGACGGAGTGACGGAGTGACGGAGTGACGGAGTGACGGAGTGGCGATGGCACGGCGAGGCGGAGCCTCTACAGGGGGGGGCGAGGGACCGGTTTGTGCGCACGACGACGACGGTGTGCGCGCGGGGGATCAGGACTTACGGCGGGTGGGAACGGCGTAAGTCGAGGCCGCGGCGGGGCGCGGTGCGATTGAGTGGGATTCTGGGGAGGTGGGTGGAAAAGTGTTCGCGGGGTGTGCGCGTAGTGACGTCGTTGTGCGCGGGGGAATGGGCGCGTCAACTTGTCACCGACCTTGGCTTGGCAAGGTCAGTGCTTTGTGCGGCGATGGACGCGGAGGCACTGACCTCGCAGAGCCGAGGTCAGTGGCACGGGGTCGGTGCCACGCTCCCTCGGACCACCTGCCAATGGATTCTCCTTCAGGGTGGCGGTCGTGCTCGTCGCGACCGGTCAAATGAGCTTGGATTCCCGAAGGACTTGCAGCCCTTTGACCACACGCGACGAACAGTCGAGCAATCGCTCATTGGTCGCCCTTACGCGGGTTGGGGGCCGGTGCCGCTCTGCACATTGAGAATCACAATGAAGCACAAACTGCACTCAGGCGTTGTTCTGTTGCTCGGCGTGGTCGGATGGATGATGACGAGCGCCCTTGAGCTGCAAGCAGCTGCTCAGTCGATTTCCTGGACCCAGTTGCGGCCATCGCCTCGAACCAACGCCGCGATGGCCTATGACTCGTTTCGGGGCGTCGCGATCCTCTTTGGCGGAGGCGGCATTGCGGGTCAGACCTTCAGTTCCGAGACGTGGGAATGGGATGGGTCCCGCTGGACTCAGCTTCCGGTCAACGGTCCGATCGCTCGCTCGGGTGCTGCTGCAGCGTTCGACGAGTCACGACGAGTTACTGTGCTCTTTGGGGGAAACACACTGGGCCTCGGTGGTGACGCGGAGACGTGGGAGTGGAACGGCTCGGCATGGATGCAGCGGAATGTCAGCGGGCCCTCCGGCCGGGACAGTCACGCGATGGCGTACGACGCCGCTCGCGGCGTGACGGTCTTGTTCGGAGGGTTCAGCGGCTCCGGCCGGGTGGGCGACACGTGGGAATGGGATGGCCAATCCTGGTCGAACCGTGGAGTGACCGGCCCCTCGGCGCGGAGCGGACACGCGATGGTGTACGACCGGGCACGCGGCGTGACCGTCCTCTTCGGGGGAAGCGATGCGCAGGGTATCTTCCAGCGCGACACGTGGGAATGGAATGGAACGGAGTGGTCGCTTCGAGCGACGAGCGGCCCCGAGCGTCGCCACTATGCCGCGATGGCGTACGACGCGAAGCGAGGCGTGTCGGTTCTCTTCGGTGGACTGAGAACGAGCCAGCTGAACGATGAGACCTGGGAATGGAACGGTGTTTCATGGACTCAGCGAGCGGTGGCCGGGCCTTCGCCGCGTGAAGAGCATGCGATGATCTTCGACTCCCAGCGAGGGACGACGGTTCTCTTCGGCGGACAGACCGCCATCTCGCCGGCGACCTCGAAGTCCAGCGACGAGACCTGGACTTGGAACGGCGACACGTGGACGCGAGCCTACCCCGTCGCACCGGCACCGCGTGACCGGCACGCGATGGCGTTTGACACCGCACGAGGAGTCTCGGTGCTGTTCGGCGGTTTCACGGGAGCGTTCAACGGCGAAACATGGGAATGGAATGGCTCGGCGTGGAATCAGCGGCTTGTTTCCGGGCCGTCGCCACGGCGGCATCACGGCATGGCGTATGACACAGAACGGGGCGTGACGGTGCTCTTCGGAGGCTTGACGGGTGTCGGCAACGGCGAGACATGGGAATGGAGCGGCGCTGCGTGGACGCAGCGCCAAGTGGATGGGCCCTCTGCGCGGTATGGGCACGCCTTGGCGTATGACTCGGCGCGGCATGTGACGGTGCTCTTCGGCGGATTCAACGGAACGTACAGCGGTGAGACGTGGGAGTGGGACGGATCGGCGTGGAGTCTGCGTTCGACGAATGGCCCCTCGGCGCGGGCGTATCACGCGATGGCGTATGACGTCGCACGCGGCGTAACCGTTCTCTTCGGCGGGTTTGGCGGCAAGTACGAAGGGGACACTTGGGAATGGGACGGCACAACCTGGACAAAGACCGGTGCTGCCGGCCCTGCTGCGCGACGCTCGCATGCCATGGCGTATGACACCATTCGTCGCACGGTCGTGCTCTTTGGCGGGGCCGCCGCGCTGCCGGCCGGCGGCGCCATCTGGAAGGACGACACCTGGGAGCGGCAAGGCGATGATTGGAAGCAGAGGCCGGTTCAGGGACCGTGGGATCGTCAGGATCACGCGATGATCTACGACTCGGCCCGCCGCGTGACGCTTTTGTTTGGAGGAGCCACGTCCGTGCGGTCGGGTGACTCGTGGTGGCTGGGAGCGCCGTTGTGCGCGGCGGACTTCAATGGAGACGGGGCCGTCGATGATGCTGACTTCTCTGAGTTCGCGGCTGCGTACGACGCGCTTGAGTGCGTAAGCCCGCCGACGCCCGTCGGCTGCCCCGCGGATCTCAACGCCGATCAACTCGTCAACGACGCGGATTTCCAGCACTTCGCTGTGGCGTATGACCTCCGCACCTGTCCATGAGCCGGCAATCGTCGTGGCGGGTCTGCTGGAGCGCGAGGCGACGGCGGGGACGTGCGATTGGGCGGGGTTCTTGGGAGGTGCGGGGTGCGACTTTGAGGAAGACGCCGGTGACGGAGCGCAATGCCATGCGCCGGCAATCAGGCCGTCTGCTCGCTCCGAATCTCGGCCATCATCTCGCGCGACAGACGCGATCTCGCACCCGCGCCACGTGACAACACCTCCATCGCTCGCGATCCGTCACCCGCGTCCTGGAGGATCGCGGCGTACAACTGCTTGATGTCGACACGCGTGCCTCGGGACAGATCGACGGCACGCTTCGTCGCTTTGAGCGCCAACCGCGTCCGGTTGTTGAGATAGAAGCAGTATCCGAGTGCTGCCGTGGCGTTGTAGTCTCGTTGGTTGCGGGCAAGCGCTGCCCGAGCAGCGCGGCGGATGTGGGCGATCTTGACGCCTTCATCTTGCAGAGCCGTTCCGGCCCAGGCGTACCAGCCGCACAGCCGAGACGAACAGGCTTTGAGGTCGGTTGCCGTTGCAATCGTCCGTGCGAGCTGCGCCCGAGCGGATGGAGAGCCGCCGCGCCCGATTGCTTGCCTGATCTCCGCGATCGTGAAGTGCGCCATGGGACTATCTATCCGCGGCAACCGGCGCGGTGCGTGAGTTGGGGATGCATCACCCCTCTCCGGCCTCGCAAAGCCTCGGCCACCTCTCCCCGCTGCGCGGGGCGAGGAGTTTTGGGGGCCGCTGCGCGGGGCTTGCTCGGGGCGGGCGGGCGGAACGCCACTCACTCCACGTTCGCGGCTTGCTCTTTGATGCGATCGATCGCGCCCTTGATTTCGACGGCGAGCCTTGAGATCGCGGCGTCGGGGCTCTTGCTCGCGATCGTGTTGGCTTCGCGGAGCATTTCCTGGGCCAGGAAGTCGAGTGTGCGGCCGAGGGGGCGGGAGTCGGTGCTCGTCAGCAGTTCCATGAACTGTTCGAGGTGGGCGCCGAGGCGGTTGAGTTCTTCGGCGATGTCGGTGCGCTCGGCGTAGGCCGCGATCTCGCGGACGAGGTCAACCGTGTCGACCTTGACGCCGGACTCGGCGAGCAGGGTGTCGATGCGGCTGCGGAGACGCTTCTCGTACTCGTGGATCACGCCGGGGGCGATCTCTTTGAGTTTCACCACGCGGGCGGCGATGAATTCGTGGTGCGAGCGGAGGTCGGCGACGAGGGCTTTGCCTTCGCGCTCGCGCATCTGGGTGAGCTGGGCGACGGCTTTGTTGAGCAGGTCGAACAGCGCGGCCTTGGTGGCGTCGAGGCGGCCCTCGGCGTCGGCGGGGGGTTGCAGCACGCCGGGAAGGGACATGAGGGAGGCGATGTCGAGCTGTTGAGCGTGGCCGCCGCTGGCTTCTTTGATCTGTTCGATGTAGCGGGCGAGGGCTTTTTTGTTGACCTCGAAGGCGGCGGACTCGGAGTTGTCGGAGACGGAAGCGGTGACGGTGACCGTGCCGCGGGAGACGCGTTCGCGGAGCTTGGATTCGAGCTCGGCCTCGAGGGATTGGAGGGCGTCGGGGAGGCGGAGGACGACCTTGAGGTACTTGTTGTTGAGGGTGCGGACTTCGAGGAAGTACTGCACGCCGCCGAGATGAGCGGAGGCCTCGCCGTAGCCGGTCATGCTGCGAATCAAGGGGAGTCCTTGGAAGAGGAGCCGAGACGGAGGGGAGGGGCGGAGGGGAGCAGCGGAGCAGGGCCGCGGCACGAAGTTAGTTCTTCGGCTGAGCGGGGTCGGCGGGCTTGGGGGTTTCGGTGGGGGCGGG